>Ga0208685_1000805_pt1 | contig 10718 bp, 8 predicted proteins | sample EasRivMeERMLT890_FD_187533 | JGI IMG/M metagenome (GOLD analysis project Ga0208685, IMG submission 187533) | Soil microbial communities from meander-bound floodplain in the East River, Colorado, USA - East River MetaG ERMLT890 (SPAdes) (version 2) | ecosystem: Environmental > Terrestrial > Soil >...
CGAACTGAGGCGGCGATGAGCTTCTTCTCCCTGGTGCTCCTGAACCTCGGCCGCAACAAGCGGCGCACGTTCCTGACCGTGATGAGCGTCACGGTCGCACTCTTCCTGTTCTGCTCGCTGCGCGGCGTGCTCGACACCCTCGAGGCGGCGGTCAAGGTCGGCAGCGAAGGCCGGCTCGTCACCCGCAACAAGATCTCGCTCATCTTCCCGCTCCCGAAAACCTACCTCGAGCGGATCAAGTCCGTTCCCGCGGTGGGCATCGTGACGTACGGGAACTGGTTCGGCGGCACCGATCCGGTCGATCCCGGGAACTTCTACGCGCGCTTCGGCGTGGATGCCGCGACCTATTTCCCGATCTACAACCGCGACCTCGAGATCATCGCCGCGGATCGACCGCAGGCGGGCGGCGGCACGCCGGCCGGCGTCGATCCCAAGCTCGCCGCCTTCATGGAGGAGCGCACCGCCTGCGTGGTCGGCGAGGCCCTGTTCAAGCGCATGAAGTGGAAGATCGGCCAGCAGATCGCCGCCACCGGCACCATCTTCCCCGGCAGCTGGACGTGGACGATCCGCGCCGTCTACCACGCCAAGGACCCGGCCTTCGGCGAGGAGGCGATCATCTTCCACTGGGACTACCTGAACGAGAAGGGCATGGGCGGCAACGGGCCGGTCGGCTGGTACACGTTCGAGCTGACCGACCCCACGCAGGCCGGCACGGTGAGCCGCGCGGTCGACGTCATGTTCGAGAACTCGTCGGCCCAGACCCGCACCGAAACCGAGCGCGCCTTCCAGGCCGGATTCGTGAGCATGTACGGCAACGTTCCGTTCCTGATCGGCGTGATCGGACTCGCGGTGGTGTTCGCGATCCTGCTGGTGGCGGCCAACACGATGATGATGGCGACGCGCGAGCGCACCGGCGAATTCGCCGTCATGAAGACGCTCGGCTTCGGGGACGGCACGCTGCTCCGGCTGGTGCTCACCGAGGCGGCGATCATCACGCTCGGCGGCGGCATCGCGGGCGCGCTGCTCGCGAAATACGCGATCGAACGCTCCGGCTTCAACGCGGGCGGCATGCTGCCGCCCATGACCGTGAGCTGGGCCACGGTGCTCACCGGCATCGGCATCGCGGTATTCATGGGGGCGACCAGCGGCATCGTGCCGGCGCTCCAGGCATCCCGGCTGCGCATCGTCGACGCCCTGCGACGCGTCGACTAGGAGACCACCATGGCGATCCCGTTCTCGTACAACATCCGCAACGTGGTGCGCCGCCCGGCCTCGACCATCACCACCGCGCTCGGCATCGCGATGGTGGTCGCGATCCTGGTCGGCGCGTTCGCGCTGGCGTCGGGCTTCCGGGCAGCGCTCGTGGAATCCGGCTCCGAGTCGAACGTGATGGTGATGCGCTCGGGGGCCGACAGCGAGATCTCGAGCGGCATCTCGGTCGAGGCCGCGGGCATCATCCGCGCGCTGCCGGAGATCGCGACCGGTCCCGACGGCCGTCCGCTCGTGAGCGCCGAGCTGCTGGTGCTCACGACGCTCAATCGGGCCGGCGGCACGGGCTCCTCGAACGTCCCGATCCGCGGCATCCAGGCGGACGGCATGCCGCTCCGTGACCGGCTCAAGATCGTCGAGGGCCGCGCGTTCACCCCCGGCACCGACGAGGTCATCGTCGGCAAGCGCATCGCGAGCCGGTTCGAGGGCTGCCGCATCGGCCAGGAGCTGCGGTTCGGCCAGCGCCGTTTCAAGGTCGTCGGCAACTTCGACGCCGGCGGATCATGCCGTGCTCGCGCCCACGTTCGGGCGCGAGGGCTACCAGAGCGTGACGTTCCGCATGCGGGACCCGAAGCGCTTCGCCGCGATCGAGCAGCAGCTCGAGAAGGACCCGCGGCTCGGCGTGGAAGTGCGCACCGAGCGCGCGTTCTATTCGGGCCAGTCGCGCCTGATGTCCGGCATCATCCAGGGAGCGGGCGTGTTCATCACGCTGATCATGGCGGTCGGCGCGATCTTCGGCGCGATGAACACCATGTACGCGGCGGTCGCGACCCGCACCCGCGAGATCGCGGTGCTGCTCACGCTGGGCTTCTCCCCGTGGGCGGTGATGACATCATTCCTCACCGAGTCGGTGCTCATCTCGCTCGTGGGCGGCGCGATCGGCTGCCTGGTGGCGCTCCCCATCAACGGGATCGTGACCAGCACCACCAACTGGTCGTCGTTCAGCGAGATCGCTTTCGCGTTCCGCGTGACGCCGGTGGGCATGGCGATCGGCCTGGGCTTCGCGGCGGTGATGGGCGTCGTCGGAGGGTTCCTGCCGGCGCTCCAGGCGGCGCGCCAGCCGCTCTCACGCTCGCTACGAGCGGTTTAGGAAACCGCTGCTCTATCCGTCTGAGCTACGGGGCCACGCGGCAAGAAGATAGCGCCACCATTCCTCATATGAAAGCGCTTGAGCAGTGGTCAACTGGACCGCACGAGCCGCAGCACAATGAGCGCGAGAAGCGCGGCAAGAAGCGCCCAGCAAATCCAATACAACGCGGTTGCCCACCGCGGCTGATGCGGTTGCCCCGACTCAAGGCGATGCTTGTCGTACATTCCCCAGCCGTGGAGAAGAATGCCGCCAAGCACGAGCGGCGCCCAGAGTCCTTCGAGATAGTGGCCTGCCACGGTGCCGAGCCCCACTCCGAGGACGATGGCACCGATGCCAGACGTGAGGTCCGCGAGTTTGAGCCGTGATGCGACCGGCGAAGCAGGCTGTGGGTCTGAGTGCATGGCTACTTGCCTGGTTCGAAGGATCGGAGTCGTAGAGCATTCCCGATCACCGATACGGAGCTGAAGCTCATCGCTGCGGCCGCGATGACTGGGCTCAGGAGCAGGTCAAAGAACGGGTAGAGCACGCCGGCCGCGATCGGAACGCCGAGCGCGTTGTAGACAAAGGCGAAGAACAGGTTCTGCCGGATGTTCGACATCGTAGCCCGGCTAAGCTGGCGGGCACGCACGATCCCGCGAAGGTCGCCCTTGACGAGTGTGATTCCAGCGCTCTCCATCGCCACGTCGGTTCCAGTCCCCATGGCGATGCCGACCCGAGCTTGGGCCAGCGCAGGCGCGTCGTTGATCCCATCCCCGGCCATGGCGACGGCGCGTCCCTCCTGTTGTAGCTGCTTTACGACCTCCGCCTTCATGTCCGGCAAGACCTCCGCTCGCACATCATCGATCCCGAGTATCCGAGCGACGGCTTCCGCGGTGGTGCGGTTGTCGCCAGTGAGCATTACGAGCCGCAGGCCCTCCTCGTGGAGTTGCCGAATCGCTTCCGGCGTTGTCTGCTTGATTGGGTCGGCGACGCCAATCACGGCAGCAACGCGTCCATTCACCACGAGAAACATTGCGGTCTGCCCCTCCTTGCGCATCGCATCGGCGTGCGCCGCGAGATCGCCGGGGTCGGCGTGGAGGTCAGAGAGGAGAGCCGCGTTGCCGAGCGCGACGGACTCGCGGTCGACCGTGCCCTTTACACCCTTTCCCGTAACCGTGGCGAAGTCCGCTGCATCGCTCAAGCGCACGGCACGCTCCGTGGCGGCCGAAACGATTGCCGCGGCGAGCGGGTGTTCACTCCCGCGCTCAAGACTTGCGGCGAGGCGCAATGCTTCGTTCTCGTCCAAGTCCTTGGGCACGATACGTACGAGCCGCGGCTTGCCCTCGGTGAGCGTGCCGGTCTTGTCGAATACGAGCGTGTCAACCGTTCGAAGCGTTTCGATCGCCTCCGCGTTCTTGAACAACACGCCCATGGTTGCGCCCTTCCCAGCCGCAACCATGATGGACATGGGAGTGGCAAGCCCAAGAGCGCACGGGCAGGCGATGATGAGGACCGCGACCGCGTTCACGATCGCATACGCCATGCGCGGTTGGGGGCCGGCGACGGCCCAAACGATGAAAGTGATGATTGCGATGCCCACCACGGTTGGAACGAACCAGCCTGAGACCTGATCCGCCAGACGCTGAATCGGCGCGCGGCTCCGCTGGGCCTGGGCGACCATCTGAACGATGCGAGCCAGGAGCGTGTCGCCTCCAACCTTCTCCGCCTGCATCACCAGTGAGCCCGTGCCGTTGAGGGTCGCACCGACGAGGCGGCTTCCCGGGTCCTTCTCGACCGGAATGGGTTCGCCGCTGACGAGCGATTCGTCAACCGAACTGCGGCCCTCAAGAACGACGCCGTCGACCGGAACCTTTTCTCCAGGCCGCACGCGCAGACGGTCGCCGACCTGCACGTGCTCGAGGGGGATGTCCGCTTCCGAGCCGTCCAGACCGATGCGTCGCGCAGTGGTCGGGGCCATGCCGAGGAGCGCCTTGATCGCAGCACTCGTTTGGCTGCGGGCCATGAGCTCCATGACTTGTCCGAGCAGTACGAGAGTTACGATCACTGCCGCCGCTTCGAAGTAGGTCCCGACGCGCCCACCCGTGTCTTTGAACGAAGCCGGAAATACGTCCGGCACGAGTACTGCGGCCACGCTGTAGAGAAAGGCGACGCCGACCCCGAGACCGATCAAGGTGAACATGTTCGGGCTGCGGTTGACGAGCGATTGCCAGAAACGCACAAAGAATGGCCATCCACCCCACATCACGACCGGAGTTGCCAGCAGGAGCTCGATCCAGTTGGCCAGTGCCATCGGAAACAGCCGATGAATCGGCTGACCGGGCAAGAAGGAACCCACCATCATCACGAGGAGTGGCGCCGTCAGCACCACGGAGATCCAGAACCGCCGGCGCATATCGACGAGTTCGGGATTCTCTTCCTCTTGCAGCGTGACAGTGCGCGGCTCGAGTGCCATGCCGCAGATGGGACAATTGCCGGGAGCATCGCGCACAATCTGTGGGTGCATTGGGCAAGTCCATTCCGTCTTGTTCGCGGGCGCTGTGACATGCGCCGGTTCGAGTGCCATGCCACACTTGGGGCAGGACCCTGGATCGTTCTGGCGGACTTCCGGATGCATCGGGCATGTGTACTCGCCAGCCATCGCCGGCGTGGCCTGGGGTGTGCTGGCCGAAGTGATGAGATAACGTTTCGGGTCGGCAGTGAACTTGGCCAGACATCCAGCGCTGCAGAAGCGGTAGATGCGGCCTTCATAGACCGTGTGATGCGGCCCATCGGGGCGGACCGTCATGCCGCAGACCGGATCGCGCTCGGCGGCGGCCTGGGGGTGGATCTCGACCTGTTCGTGGGTGCTCATGGCCATCCCTTTCTTGTAGCCCTAGATGGAGATCCCGTCGAGGTCATCAGATCGCCGCATGCAGGAACAGGAGTAATGACGCCGGCATGTCTCCGTAGGTACTGTGCAGCTCATCTGGCACGAACGACAGGGTGCCTGCCGCGCCGAGGCCGGCAATGAAGTGGCCCTGGTGCCAGAAGTCATTGCGATAGCCGGCGGTCAACTCGCCCACCTTGAAGATCTGGCCTGCAAGCGGATCAGGCTCCAAGAATAGTTCATCCTTCTCGACCCTCTCGGCGCGGACAAAGACGGTGTGACGTTCGCCGATGGACGCCGCCGCTTCCGCAGTGAAGGCATCGAGGTCATGTCCGGGGCGATTACGGTTGTGGCCCCATGCGACAGTTCCCTCCCACCGCCCCGTGTCGCCGAACGTGCCGTCGTAGATCGCCGACGCCGTGGTGCGGTCCTGGTTGACGTCGGGTTCGAGCTGCTCCGGGCTGTGAATGCGGCCATAGCTCACCTGCAGCGCCCATCGATCCGTCGGATTGACGGAAAGTCGGAACGAATGCGAGTCGAGCTTCGGCGACTCGATATTCCAGCGGTCCTGATCCGGCTCGCGCCCGCGGAAGGCCGAGGCCTCGACCTTGACGCGATCCACGACCGCGCCTGCGGTCACGACACCGAATGTGATGTGCGACGAGTCGAGCCAATGGTGAGTGATCGGCGCCACCGGAATGCTCGCTCCCGAGAACCGGTGCATGAACGCTGGCGGCCCCAGGGCTGGTTCGCCGGGAAGACCACCGTAGACGAAGACCGAGCGATTACCGCTCGCGATGCTGTAGGAACCGGCAAGCTCCATGAACAGGTCGTGCGGGTGTTGCCGGTCGATCAGGGGTGTCTGGCCGTTCGCCGTCTCCCCCGTTTGCAGCAGCAGCGGGTAGCCTTCCTTGCCGATAGTCGCCGGCTCCAGCGAGAGCATCGCGCGAAGCCCCAGCGTGCCGGGCCCGAGGGACCGCTGAGCCATACCCATCCCCATGTTGTCGATGAAGACCTTCTCGTCGCCGCGATCGCCTCCCTGGGTGTCGTAGACCAGATCGGCCGAGCCGTGAAGCATCGCCATCCACGCTCCGCACATCACGTGCACACCGTCGTGGCGAGCGGCCTCCGGCTGCCAGGCCGTTCCCGACGCCTCGCGGCTCATGGCATAAGGGCCGTAGAGACCCATCATCAGCATCTCGCCCATGTCCATTCCGCCGTGCATGCTCTTCGGAGCTGCTGCTTCATGCTGATGGACAACAGGCTTGGATGGCCGCTGGCTCGTCGTGTCCTTTGCCGCAGGATGGTGGTGCATCTGCGCCCGCCCGACGACCGGCCAGAGGAGCACGAAGAGACCGAGGACGACGGACCAGCGGCCGTAGCGATCATTCATGGTGATGCTCCTCCATGGGCGATAAGCTCACCCTGGAACCTTCTAACCGGAGCCACGTGACGTACGCCCACAACGCAGGCACGTCGGTCGGCTCGAGATGCGTCTCGTAGGCCGGCATCTTCAATACAGCCCGTTTCAGGAAGAATGCGGCGATTGGATTTGCTTCGAAGCGGTGATTCACGCCGCGCTCGACCCACTGACGGAACTCGGTGCTGTCACGGACGAGCTCGGAAAAGTCGGCCCCGTCCCACGGAGGGACGTAGCCTTTCCACGAACCGGGGTTGGGCCGTGCGAGCCGGCCACCGGGGCCGTGACAGCCGACACAGCCGAGATCGTCTGCTCGTCGCAAACCCAGTGCGGCGAGCGTATCCGCCGGTTCCGGCGTGCCCGATGCAGCCATCACGTAGGCGACGAGCGCATCCATGTCACGCTCGCTCATCCGGCCCTTGAAGGCCGGCATCTTCAGCACCCCCCGATCGCGGTCTTCTCGCCAAGTGGTGCTCGCCGACTTCTTCCGCGTGACGCCGTTATGGATCCACTCGTGGATCTCATCCGGCGTCTTGGCGTACATCATGACGTCGTCTTCGAAGTTGGGAACCGTCTTGTCCAAACGCCCGTGATTATTCGCTCCGCGAATCCCGCCGGGCCCGTGACAGCCAAAGCAACCGGTGCGTTCGGCCAACCGTCGCCCGCGCTCCGCCGGCGACAAAACGGGTCGACGCGCGAAGGCCACAGCAATCGCGCTGATGAGCACGAGACTGAAAACGACAGCCGCATTCCATCGCATGGTCAGCTCCACGGCGAGCGCGCCCCAAGATGCCGAGTGCGCTCCCAGCAAGGGTGACTACTTGCTTGCCAGCCGGACCGTGGTCGCCTCGATGGCCTTCATGCCGCTTCGGGTCAACAACTCGCCGGTCACGGACGCGTTCTTGCCCGCCATGTCCTTGAGGCTGCTGTAGGGGTCGGCATTGTCGTGATCGAGCGTGATCAGATAGAGCGTGCCGTTGCTCGTGAGCAGACCCATCGGCATTCCCTGCGCAAGGCACTTCGTTGCGCACGAGATGTGCTTCTCCCCGCGGGCGGCGTGCCCGAGCCAGCACCCCATGTCGACGACTTCGCCAGTGATCGTCTTCTTGACGACCTTCTCGCCGGGCATCTGGTGCCCTTCATGGGCGATCGCCGGAACAGAGAACGACAGAAACATAAATGCGGCGAGCAGGGCGGACACACTAAAGGTGCGGTTCATCGATTCCTCCGAACGGTTGGGATCTTCGGCGCATGGCGCCAGACCCGTGAACTCTCCTGACAGGAAGACGCAGAGTTCGCCCTATCGCGTGCCAATAGCGCACGAGCCGGCGGGCTACCGTTCAGATCAGAGTCGGAGGATCGAAAGGAGCGGCGGAGGTGATTCAGGCGGGATCGGAACGAGCTGCGGAGCATGCGAACGGACCGGCTCGAGCAACGGACCCCTGACCGCCAGCCCGAGAGAGATGGCCGCCGGGGCCGGAACAGTTACTGTCGCTGTTGGCGGCGCCCAGGTCGAACAGCAGATCGACCCAGTCGAGCAATCGTCGTGCGTCCCGTGCTCGCATCCATCGTGATCCCGGCAGTCGCCGTCATCGTCGTGGGTGACGCTCTGTCTTTCTACGGAGGAATCCACGGGTGTCGCGCAGGCCGTGCCGTGAAGCGCGCAAGTGTGCCCGAACAGAAGCAACGCGATAACCAGCAGGGCGCTAATGCCCCCCCGCGCGCTTCTCGGATGACGTCGAGCGAAGATCACGTTGGGATGATCGGATGAAGCTCTGCCAGGGGTCAAGTGTGCGCGTAGCCCCTTCGTCCGGCCGTTGCTAGGCCACTGGTAGGCCGAGGCCGCAATGCGCCTTGCTGGCTACCGTTTGGCTACCGACTGAAGGTCCGTGACCGTCCATTTCTGTCCCGATGTGGCTCCGAAAGATTAGCGCCCCGAGGGCATGTAACCACTCAGGGCGCTAAGCATTTGCTTGCGGCGATGCATGTTCCGGCGGACAGGCGAAAATGCGTCGAGTCGTTTTGGGAAACCGCTGCTCTATCCGTCTGAGCTACGGGGCCACAAAGGGTTAGAGAACAAGGGGACACGGGACCGACTATGGACCTTGCGGGGCCAGGTTCCCGGGAGAAAGCCCCGCGCTGCGGAGAAGTTCCGGGAAGCGAGGATGTGAACGCAGCGGATCCCAGTCCGGAAGAAACTTCAGCGACAACAAGACCGGATCGCGCTCTTCGAGCGCTCGAAAGGCCAGGCTCATCGCCTCCTCGATCCGTCCAGTCGCCGCCGCGGTGATCGCGAGCAATGACGTCTGTACATAGTCGATTTGAGCCCGGGCGTGCAGCTCCAGGTGCACGGCCTCGGCGGCCTGGGACCGTCCGAGTTCCACGTAGGCACTTGCGAGACGCCCCAGCACCCACGGATGCCGGCCCGAGGCGGGCAGAGCAGTCTGCGCGGTCTCGATCATGCGTCCGAAATCCCGCGCGAACCTGTACGCGTTGAGCAGAGACCAGTGCGCCAGGAAGGAGTCTGGATCGAGTTCCACCGCGCGGATTCCCTCTGCGGTCGCCTCCTCATGGCGACCAGCCGCTGCGAGCGTCAGGCTGTGCATGGCCGACGCCCAGGAACTGATCGGGTCGTTCTCCACGACTTGCTTCGTTTCGATGACCCCATTGGACGCATCGCCGTGCATCACGACGAGCCACCAGAGCGCGAATTCACCGCGGGCACGGGTGTCCTCCGGATGGATCTCCAATGCCCTCCGCCACGAGCGCTCCGCGGCCGGGCCATCGCGATCGTGGAGCAGTGCCACGTTGGCTAGAGCCGCATGCGCTTCGGCGAGATCGGGATCGAGTTCCAACGCCCGCTCGGCAAGAGCTTTTGCCTTCGGCATCGAAGCGTCTGGAGGCAGCGCGCCGTAGAGGCCCAGTAGCCTGTAGGAATCGGCCAGGAGCGCAAGGGCTTCGGCGAACTCTGGATCGAGCACCACCGCGCGCTCAAGACATCTCAGGGCCTCAGGAAGCCAGCGCCCCCGGCGCCACTGAAGCACGCGACCTTTGAGAAAGAGCTCATAGGCTTGGAGGTTCGAAGTGCCACGGCGCGCGCTCTCCGTGCTCGTCGCGAGCGTGACCTTGAGCTTCGAAGCGATGGCCGTCGCAATCTCTTCCTGGATCGCGAACACGTCCGTGAGTTCACGATCGTACCGCTCCGACCAAAGTTGGTGGCCGTCGGCCACATCCACGAGTTGCGCCGTGATTCGCAAGCGGGGCCCCGCCCGGCGCACGCTTCCCTCGAGCACAGTTGTCACTCCGAGCTTGTCGCCGATCACGCGCAGGTCCTCGTTCTTCCCTTTGAACGAGAACGATGACATGCGAGCTGCGACGCGAAGGCCCCGGACCTGCGCGAGCGCGTTCATGATCTCCTCGGTCATACCGTCGGTGAAGTATTCGTCTTCGACCGACCCTCCGAGGTTCCCGAAGGGAAGTACCGCGATGGTCCTCTCTCCCGCCTCGGTCCGGCTCGGCGTCGCATCGCTGAGGACCGCAACGAATCGCTCGATGCTGGGGAAGCGATCGGCCCGATCGCGAGCCATGGCGCGGAAGAGTGCGGCGTCTAGACGGCGAGGCACATCGGAACGTCGTGCAGACAGTCGTGGGGGTGGCCGCGTGAAACGTTGAACCAGAATCGCCTCGGCTGTCGATCCCGTGAACGGCGGCGCCCCGCCCAGCATTTCGAACAGGACACACGCGAGACTGTAGAGATCGCTGCGGGCGTCGAGTTCGGAATCCCCGCCGGCCTGTTCGGGGCTCATGTAGAGCGGCGTGCCGATCATGGACGCACTGTCCGTGACGGCCAGTCGACCGGGGCCGAGGATTTCGCGGGCTATGCCGAAATCGGCCAACAGAGCGTGTCCGCCCTCAAGCAGGATGTTCTCTGGCTTCACGTCCCGATGGACGACGCCGTGGCCGTGAGCGTAAGCGAGGGCTCCGGCCGTTTCGATCGTGATCGTCAAAGCCTCGGGGATCGTGATGGGGGGGTCACGGTCCATACGTGAACGCAACGACTCCCCGTGATCCAC
>Ga0208685_1000806_pt1 | contig 10713 bp, 8 predicted proteins | sample EasRivMeERMLT890_FD_187533 | JGI IMG/M metagenome (GOLD analysis project Ga0208685, IMG submission 187533) | Soil microbial communities from meander-bound floodplain in the East River, Colorado, USA - East River MetaG ERMLT890 (SPAdes) (version 2) | ecosystem: Environmental > Terrestrial > Soil >...
AGGGCGGGCAAAATAGCGACAAATTGACATGAAGCCCGGGTCCCGAACGGTGACATTCCGCACTGCTTGGGCACCGCGGCTCGAATCTTGCCGTGGACAGCACCGCGGCAGGCCGCGGCGGGACTTCGTCTTGCCACCCTAAAGGCTGCGAAAACGGTCCAAATGCTCTTGTATTGGTGTAGGAATGTGCAATATCATTTTGATTGTAAGGTAGTTTATGCACTTATGAATGCACGACAGGCGCCAGCCTGACCATAGCAGGAGCCGCTGCTTCAATGCGCGAATTCGCGTCACAGTTCAGGGCGCACTTTCTGTATGCGGGGTTATTCAGCCTGGTCATCAACGTGCTCATGCTGGCGCCCGCGCTGTTCATGCTCCAGGTTTTCGACCGGGTCGTGAGCAGCCGCAGCGGCGAGACGCTGGTCATGCTGTTCGCGCTGACCCTCCTCGCACTGTTCTTCATGGCGTTTCTCGACACCATCCGCACGCGGCTCCTCACGCGCGCTGCAATCAGGCTCGAGAAGCTGCTCGGCCCGCGCGTTCTCGCGAGCATGCTCCGGCAGAGCGCTCACCCGAACCGCTCGCCCGAACAATATGGCCTGCGCGACATCAACGCGCTGGGGGGATTTCTCACGGGTCCAGGCATCATCGCAATCTTCGATGCGCCGTGGGTGCCGCTGTTCATCGTCATCATCTACCTGTTTCACCCGACGCTGGGAGTCGTGGCGCTGCTCGGCGCGTTGCTGTTGCTGGGTCTTGCCGTCCTGAACGAAAGGCTCTCGCGCCGCCCGCTCGCCGCAATGCTGGCCGACGCACGGGTGACGGGGCGCTTCGTTGACCAGACCCTGGGCAATGCGGAGGTAGTTGTCGCCCTCGGGATGGCGGACAACGTGACCCAGGACTGGCGCAAAATGAGCCAGAAAGTGCTCAAGTCCCAGCTCGAGGCGACCCAGGTTGGAAGCTTGCTCACCAGCGCGACCCGATTCCTGCGACAGTTCCTCCAGGTGGTCATGCTGGCGGTCGGCGCCTGGCTCACGATCCAGCAGCTCGCGACCCCCGGCATCATGATTGCGGCGACGATCATTCTCGGGCGTGCCCTCGCGCCGGTCGAATCTTTGATCGCCGGCTGGAAGGGCCTGGTGGATGCGCGCGGCGCCTACCAGCGGCTGAACCAGGTGTTCGCCTCCGAGGCCAAGGCATCCGACCCGATGAAATTGCCCCCACCCAGGGGCGTGCTCACGGTCCAGAACGTCGTCTTCGGCTTCCGCGGACAGGATCTACCAATCATCAGGCGCGTGTCGCTGGCGGTCCAACCCGGCAACTCGCTCGGAATCGTCGGTCCGAGCGCGGCCGGCAAGTCGACCCTGGCGCGCCTCATCGTCGGTGTCTGGCAACCGATTGCGGGAGCGGTCCGGCTGGATGGAGCCGACATCCGGTCGTGGCCCCGGGAGCGTCTCGGTCCTCACATCGGTTATCTGCCGCAGAACGTCGAGATCTTCGCCGGCACCGTGAGCGCGAACATCGCCCGGCTGGGCGCAGTGAATTCCGAAGAGGTCATCAAGGCGGCGACGCGCGCCAATGCGCACGAAATGATCCTGACTCTGCCGCAGGGCTATGACACGCCGGTGGGCGAGGGGGGGGCGCTGCTGTCCGCGGGCCAGCGGCAGCGCCTCGCGCTCGCCCGCGCGCTGTACGGCAACCCGAAGCTTGTCGTGCTCGACGAACCGAATTCCAATCTCGACCACGCCGGCGAGGTGGCGCTCACGGACGCGATTCGCCAGCTGAGGGTTGACCGGGTCGCGCTGGTCCTCATCAGCCACCGCCCGTCCCTGCTTGCGACCATGGACAAGGTCATGGTGCTGGTGCTAGGAGCGGTCAAGAAGTACGGAACGCCGGTCGAGGTGCTGCCCCGCCCCAGCCAGACACTCGCCGATCAGCGCGTTGTGGCCGGGAAAATCGTGCCACGAGGCTAGCATGGCAATGACGCCCGGAAAATTTCCGAACCCGGCTGAGGACACCGACGAGGCCGAAAGTCCGCGCGGCCTGATCCGCGCCGGCGTAGGCGGGATACTGGTGCTCATCCTAGCAGTGATCGCGTGGGCTGCACTGGCGCCGGTAAGCGGCGCGGTAATCGCCCCGGGCGCCGTCCGGGTGGATATGAACCGCAAAACCGTACAGCACCAGGAAGGCGGCATCATCGGCGAGATACTGGTGCGCGACGGCAGCCGGGTCAAGACCGGCGAGACGCTGATCGTCCTCAAGGACATGCGCGTGGAAGCGGGCATCGAGATGGTGCAGACCCAGCTCGACGGCGAGATCGCGAAGGCGGCGCGCCTGACGGCGGAACAGGTATGGGCCGAGAACGTGTCCTTTCCCGCGGAACTGCTCAAGCGCGCAGGCGACGTCCGCGTGGAGGAACTCTTGCGGCGCGAGACGACGTTGTTCCGGGCCCGGCGCGAATCCTACGACACCCAGTTGAAGCTGCTCTTGGCGCAGACCAGCGACATAGCGGCAGAGATTCGCGCGCGCGAGCAGCAGATCAAGGCGGACCGGGCCGCCGTCAGGTTCACGCGTGAAGAACTGGTGTCCAACCAGGGCCTGCTCAAGGAAGGGTTCATCAGCAAGGTGCGGATCCTTACGCTGGAACGCAGCCTGGCCGACGTCGAGGCGCGGCTCGGCGAGCATGAGGCGGAACTTGCCGCCGCCCGCGGCAGGGTGTCCGAACTGCGCCTGCGGGCGGAGGGCTTGCGCACTTCCATGATGCAGGAGGCCGCGACGGAGATGCAGAAAACGACGGTCCAGATCCTGGATCTCCGCGAACGGCTGCGTCCGTTCCAGGATGCAGCCGACCGTCAACGCATCGCCGCCCCGATCCCGGGTGAAGTGGTGGGCCTGAAGTTCACCACCGTGGGCGCGGTCATCGGGCCGCGCGACCCGATCCTCGACGTGGTTCCCGACAATATCGAGCTCATCATCGAGGGGCGCATCCGCCCGGAGGATATCAATTACGTGACCGTGGGCGCCGAAGCCGACGTGCGGCTCACCTCGTTCCGGCAGCGCATCACGCCGACCGTCACCGGTTCGGTCATCTACGTGTCTGCCGACCGCATGGAGGACAGGGTGGACAGGATGGTCTACTACGTGGTGCACGTGCGCGTGACGCCGGAGGCGCTGGCGAAGGCGGGCGACCTCAGGCTCCAGGCTGGCATGCCGGCGGAGGTCTTCATCAAGACCGAGGCGCGCTCGGCGCTGCTGTACGTGCTCGACCCGATCAGCGGCTTCTTGCAGCGCTCGCTACGCGAGCCGCTCTACCACACGGGCGCTACGAAAGCAGGAGGCACTGCCGGCAAGTGACGCAAGTATCAGCCGCGGATGAGGCAGACAAGAAACTGCTAAATTGAACGACAGGCTGCTAGAACGCAAAGCGGCTCATCCCGCCATCCACCGGTGTCACGGTGCCGGTGATGTAGCCCGCCCGCGGCGAAGCGAGGAACACGGCGAGGTTGGCGAGTTCCTCCGGCTCGCCGAAGCGGCCCATGGGGATGTTTTCCTGCGCGAACTTCCTGCGATCGTTTTCCGTCGGGTGGAAGCGCACGATCTGCTCGCTCATGATGCGCCCCGGCTGGATCGAGTTGATAGTGATGCCGTGCGCGGCGATTTCTCGCGACAGTCCCTTGGCCCAGGCGTGGACCGCGGCCTTGGCCGAGTTCGCGGCGTTTAGCCCGCGCGGCTCTGACGAACCGGTGATGTTGACGATGCGTCCCCACCCGCGCGTCTTCATGGCCGGCACCACCGCGTGGGACAACTCGCGCAGGCGGATGAAGTTCACCAGCAGGCCTTCCGCCCACTGCTCCTTGGTCGCCTCGAAGGGGTAGGGCCGGCTGCCGCCGGCGGCATTGATCAGGATGTCCACGCGCCCGAGCCCGGCTGCGGCCGATTGGGCGAGTTTCTCCGCCGAGCCGTCCTGATTCAGGTCGGTCTCCAGTACCAACGGTTTCGCGCCGAGCTCCGTAACGATTTCCCGGCCCAATTCTTCGAGGAGGTTTACGCGTCGCGCGGCAATGGCTATTTTGACGCCTTCGCGGGCGAGCCCCAGCGCGATGGCCCGGCCGATACCGCGCGAGGCGCCGGTGACGAGGGCGGTTTTGCCTGAAAGCTGTAAATCCATGGATGCGTGAACAGTGAATGGTGAATGGACCGGAGCCAAGAGGTGAACGCTTTCATCCATTCACCGTTCACCATTCACCGGACTTGTGGCGGAGAGGGCGGGATTCGAACCCGCGGTACGGCTTTCACCGTACGCACGCTTTCCAGGCGTGTGACTTAAACCACTCATCCACCTCTCCGAAGCCGCGCATTTTAGCAGATCGACGGGAAGCACCCATGTCTCCGGGAGCGGCGATTTCCAGCATAATGCCTCCCATGAACTTCGAAAAATGGCGCCACTACATCCGGGCGCGCCTGCTCGAGATGCTCGGGATGCGCGAGCGCGCGCTGGCGGAGTATCACCTGGCGTTGCGGTGCGATCCGGATTTTCGCTGGGCGGCCAACGCGCTTGCCTGGCGCTATGCTTCCGCCGAGCGCTACGCCGAGGCCATCCGGTACTTCAAGGAGGCGCTGAGGCTCAAGGCCGGGGATGCCATTGCTCACTTCAACCTCGGCTTTGTTTACGCGAAGAACCGTCAGCCGAAGGAAGCAATCTCGAGTTTCGGTGCGGCCGTCGCGCTGCGGCCCGGTCTCGATATGGCCTGGTATGGAATGGGACTCGCCCATGCGACCCTGAGCGAGCACCGTGAAGCCATGGCAGCCTTCGACCGTGCGGCACGTCTGCAGCCGATGAGTGCGCCAGCCTGGTATCAGCTGGGCATGGCCTGCCACCACGCCCACGAAGGCGATCGCCTGCACCAGGTCATCCACCACCTGAACCGCTTCGACCCGAGAATGGCGAAGCGGCTGATCCTCGAGACCGGGTCCACCGACCTCGCGTACCTGGTGAGGGATCTGGTCGTCTAGCAACCTCGCCCCAAATAAACAAAGCCCGCCGAAGCGGGCTTTGTTGTTTGCCGGTGCGACCGTCCTACCTTGCCTCGCTCACGAGAGTATCGCCCTGGAGATTCGGGTAGCGCACGTGCTCGACCAGTTCCTGCACTGCCTTCGAAGGCGGGGCGGTCAGCAGGCTGACGATGATGATCGTGATGATACCCAGCGGCAGGCCGAACATGCCCGCCGAAACCGGGCTTAACCCGAACCACAGGTCCATCTTCGGCACGCCCATGTTGGTAAAGAACGGGTAGGTGCGCATCATGTAGTAAATGCATATCCCCAGGCCCGCCGCCATGCCTATGATCGCCCCCCACTTGTTGGCGCGTTTCCAGAAGACCCCCAGCACCAGCGGCGGGAAGAACGCGGAAGCTGCCAGCGAGAATGCCGCACCGACCAGGAACAGGATGTCTCCCGGCTTGAGCGATGTCACGTAGGCGGCGATGATCGCCACGACCACCAGCAATGCCTTGGAGATCGTCACGCGCTTGTAGGTCGAGGCATGGGGATCGATCATCTTGTAATACAAATCGTGCGACAGCGCGTTGGCGATGGTCAGCAGCAATCCATCCGCGGTGGAGAGCGCGGCAGCCAGACCGCCGGCCGCCACCAGCCCTGACACCACATAAGGCAGTCCTGCGATTTCCGGCGTCGCCAGCACGATCAGGTCGCCGCCGATCACGATCTCGGCGAGTTGCACGATGCCGTCACCGTTGATATCGGTGATATTGAGCAGTCCCGGGTCCACTTTCGCCCATGCCGCCGCCCAGACGGGCAGCGCTGCAAAGCTGCTGCCCACGAGGTTCGTGTACATGTCGTACTTCGCGAGCACCGCCAGGCACGGCGCGGTGAAGTAGAGCAGAAAGATGAAGAACAGCGACCAGAACACCGACACCCGCGCCTGCTGCACGCTGGGTGTGGTGTAGTAGCGCATCAGGATGTGGGGCAGGGCTGCCGTGCCGAACATCATGCAGAACACGATGCCGATGAAGTTCAGCCGCGCGGTGTTCTGCGCCGCTTCGTCCTTGCCCGGGAACGGCTGGGCGTGCGGCCGGGGCGGCGCCGAGCGTGCGGCCAGGCCTTTTTCCCGGTTCCACAGAGCCTTGGCAGCGGCCTCGTCTTTCGGATAGGCGGCGAGCGCCTTCTCCGCCGCGGTTAGCTGGTCGGCGGGGGCATTGGCTGCCTTGAGATCGGCTACCCGTTTCTCCAATACCGACTTGCCGTCCGCGTAAGCCTTGTTCGGTTCCTTCAGCGCCGTGTTGGCGGCCGCGGCGCGGTCACTGAAAATCTTGCGAACCTCTTGTTCCTTGGGATCGTTGGTGATTTTCTTCTCGAGCTCGGTCACTTTCTGGATGGTGTACCCATAGGCAAGCTGGGGCACGGGTATGCCTGTGTGCTTGATACCCAGCCAGACTACCGGGGTGAGGTAGGCGACGATCAAGATGATGTATTGCGCCACCTGCGTCCAGGTGACGGCCTTCATGCCGCCCAGCATCGAGCACACCAGGATGCCGGCGAGACCGACGAACACCCCGACGCCGAACTCCAGACCCGTGAACCGGCTGGTGATGAGACCCACGCCGTAGATTTGCGCGACGACGTACACGAACGAGCAGGTAACCGCGGAAATGATGCCGATGGTGCGGATGATGTTGCCGCCGTAGCGCTCGCCGAGGAAGTCGGGAATCGTGAACTGCCCGAACTTGCGCAGATAGGGCGCGAGGAACAATGCCACCAGGCAGTAGCCCCCGGTCCAGCCCATGACCCACGCGAGCCCGTCGAAACCGGCGAGGAACAGCGTGCCGGCCATGCCGATGAAGGAGGCCGCGCTCATCCAGTCGGCGCCGGTCGCCATGCCGTTGAAGAATGCCGGCACCCGGCGTCCTGCGACGTAGTACTCCGACACTTCCGAGGTGCGGCTCATGATGCCGATGCCGGCATAGAGGCCGATGGTCGCGAATAGGAACCAGTAGCCGATCCATTGCCGGGACATGCCCACCTGCTCGGCAATGGCGAGCGCTATGATGAAGCCAATGAAGCCGAGCGTATAGAAGCTGTAATACTTCTTCAGCTGCGAGTTGAACGTCGAGTGAGAGAAGGTCTGGCTCATGTCAGGTCTCCTTCGTCAACGTTGTATTCCTTGTCCAGCTTTTTCATGTACACGGCGTAGATACCGATAATGATCACGTAGATGGCAAGCGATCCCTGCGCCGACATGTAGAACCCGAAGGGGAATCCGAAGAAGGTGATGCTGTTCAGTTCACGCGCATACCAGGCTTCGACGAAGGTGACGACGAACCAGACGAACAGCAGGACCGCGGTCACGACGAGGTTCTTGCGCCAGTACTCATGATGCCTCTGGGTTAATTCCATGAAGCCCTCTCCTTTTCTTGGTGAGCCGACGCGGCAAAAAGTGTAGCCGCCAACAGGGGAATCGGTTTGTTGTATTTTTTACCGGTCAATGCTATTGAAAGAAGCTTACAAAATCCTGAATCGGCAATTAGAATGGACGTGTTTGGGGCAGGTTGTACCGCAGGCTTTGTACCGCACTGCAACATAAACAGCGGGCGGGATCCGGCAAACGGCGCTGACGGCAAGTCGTGACCGGTAGGTAGACGCGGAACGCTGCGTTGGGAGGGGGCAGCCATGAGAATACTGATTACCGAGGACGACGCCGCGCTGGCCGAAGCGCTGCAGTTCTCTCTCGTTCAGTCCGGTTACGCGGTGGACTGGGTGGCAAACGGCGCCGCCGCGGACGACGTGCTGAAGGACGACGTGTTCGGGTTGCTGATCCTCGACCTCGGCCTGCCCAAGCTCGACGGCTTCGAAGTGCTGCGGCGACTGCGCCGGCGCAACGCTTCGCTGCCGGTGCTGATCCTGTCCGGTCGCGAGAAGCCCGAGGAGAAGGTGCTGGGCCTCGATCTCGGCGCCGACGACTACCTGGTCAAGCCATTCAGCCTGAACGAACTGCAGGCGCGTGTCCGCGCGCTGCTGCGCCGGGGACGGCAGGGCGGGGTGACGCCCATGATTCTCTACGGCGAGCTGGGTTTCGACACGGTGGGCCGCTCGGCGAGCATCAACGGCAAGGCGCTGCCGCTGTCCACGCACGAGACGGGCGTGCTGGAAGTCCTGCTGCACCGGTTCGGGCGCGTGGTGAGCAAGGAACAACTGGTCGAGCAACTCTACAGCTACGACAAGGAAGTGAGCCACAACGCGATCGAGGTCTACGTGCACCGGTTGCGCAAGAAGATCACCGGGGCCGGGGTCACGGTACGCACGCTCTACGGCCAGGGCTATCTCCTCGACTACGTGAGCCACTGACCGAAATAGTCTGCCGCGACCCCGGCTAACGGGGGCCGGCCGGAGTCAATAGCTCGGCGACCTTCGTCATCAACTCCTTCGTCGCGAACGGCTTGGTCATGTAGGCGTTGGCGCCGGCCGCGACGCCTTTCTCCATTTCGCTTTCCCGGCCGCGCGCGGTCAGCATAAGTATTCTGGCATTCTTCAGCACCGGGTTGCCGCGGATCTGGCGGCACACCTCGAAGCCGTCCACCAGTGGCAGCATGACGTCGAGGACAACCAGGTCGGGATGGAGGGTCGCGGCGAGCTTGAGCGCGGACGCCCCGTCCCGCGCCACGGCAACCTCGTACCCCGCGCCCTTCAGCAGGAACTCGAGCGAGACGACGATGTTCGGCTCGTCTTCGGCGATCAGTATCTTGCTCGGCATCGGGTACCTCGCGCGGGGATCAAGACGCTCGTTGCCCCGGCGCCACGGCGCCGGCGATGACGGGCAGGGTGAAGGAGAACGTGGAGCCTACACCAGGTTGGCTGTTGACCCACAGGCGGCCGCCGAAATGGTCGATGATCTGGCGCGAGATGGCCAGGCCCAGCCCGCTGCCCTTGGGCTTCTGCGTGAGCGTGTCGCCGACCTGGCGGAACTTGTCGAAGATAACCGCCTGGTCGGCCGGACTGATACCGACGCCGTTGTCGGTGACGTCGACGCGCAGGAAATCGCCCTGCCGCTCGAGGGAAGCGGTCACTTTCCCATCCCGCCGCTCGCAGAACTTGGCGGCATTGGAGAGCAGATTCAGCATCACCTGCATCAGGCGGTCGCGGTCGGCCACAACCTGCGGTGCCTGCCGCGGCAGCTGCACCTGTAACTCGATGTTGCCGTCCTTGAACAGCTGGCTCACCGCGGTGACGGAGTCCTCGATCACCTCGCGCATGTCGATGTCGCTGGCATGCCATTCGGCGTTCCCGGATTCGATCTTGGCGAGGTCCAGCACCTGGTTGATGAGGCGGGTCAGCCGCTCCGATTCCTTGATGATGATGCCGAGGAACTTGGTGCGCTGTCCGTCCTCCAGGCGCGGGTTGTCGTTGAGGATCTCGGAAAACGCCCGGATCGAGGTGAGCGGCGTGCGCAACTCGTGCGTTACGGTCGAGATGAAGTCGTCCTTCAACCGGTCCAGTTCCTGCAGCCGCTGGTTGGCGCCGCGCAGTTCGTTGGTTGCGGCCTCGAGCTCGCGCGACTTCTGCTCCAGCTGGCGGCTGTAGGCCAGCACCTGCGAAGCCTCGTCGAGGATGTTCATCACCTCGTCGAGTCCGAGCGGCTCTTCCTCCACCACGGAAGCCACCATCACGCGGGCCGAGGCGCTGCCGATGGCGCCCGCGAGCAGCGATTCGGCGTAGTGCACCAGGTTGGCGTCGGCGGCGAGCGCGTTAACCGACTTTGCGCCCCGGCTGCGGGCGTATGAGGCGAAGGCTTCCTGCGCCCGGTCCGGTCCCAGGAAACGGCCGAGCAGCGCCAGCAGGTCATTCACGGAAGCGCTGCCGCGCCAGAAGCGGGATCCTGGCGCCGCCGCAGGGTGCTTGAGGGCATCCACGAACACGGTGGCCTGACCGTGCTCGGCGGCGCTCGGGCGCTTGATCAGCGAGACGCCGATATAGCAGCCGATATTGGCCAGCATGCTCCAGAACAGACAATGCGTGATGCCGTCCAGGCCGGCGAGCCCGAAGAGTTGCTGCGGCCTGAGCAACTCGGTGCCGAACGGGCCGTGGGAGAGAAACGTGATCGGCAGCCAGCCTGACTTGGCAAAGGAGGGCAATAGCAGCGTGTAGGTCCATATCAGGAAACCCGCTGCCAGGCCGCAGACCGCGCCGCTGCGCGTGCCGCCCTTCCAGTAGATGCCGCCGATGATGGCGGGCGCGAACTGGGCCACCGCCGAGAACGAGATGAGCCCGATGGAAACGAGCGCATAGGCCTCGCCCGCGAGATAGAAATAGAGATAGCCCAGCACCAGGATCAGCACGATCGCGCCGCGCCGTATCCCGAGCAGCAGCCCGGAGAGGTCGCGCCGCTCGGTCAGCCGCAGCGCCTTCATGCGCAGCAGCAGCGGCATCACCAGGTCGTTGCAGACCATGGTGGAGAGCGCGATGGTCTCCACGATGACCATGCCGGTCGCAGCCGACAGGCCGCCGATGAAGGCAAACAGCGCGAGCCAAGGCCGCTGCTCGGCGATCGGCAGGGTCAATACGAAGGTATCGGCATCGACCGTGCCGCTTGCAAAATGAAGAAGGCCGCCGAAGGCGATCGGCAGCACGAAGATGTTGATCGCCAGCAGGTAGAGCGGGAACAGCCACAGCGCCTTGTTGAGGTGGCGCTCATCCACATTC
>Ga0208685_1000808_pt1 | contig 10692 bp, 16 predicted proteins | sample EasRivMeERMLT890_FD_187533 | JGI IMG/M metagenome (GOLD analysis project Ga0208685, IMG submission 187533) | Soil microbial communities from meander-bound floodplain in the East River, Colorado, USA - East River MetaG ERMLT890 (SPAdes) (version 2) | ecosystem: Environmental > Terrestrial > Soil...
TTCGTGCATGATGCGGTCGCGCAAGGGTAGACCCGCGCGGGGAGCCCCGCCCGCCGCCATTGCAGTCCGTAACAGTTTGCTCGCCGCCCTGCTCGCCAGGAAATCGAGCATGTGTTCTTCCTGGGCGGCGTCATCACTCCCGACAGGCGATCGTGCAGCTCCCGGGCGGCGCGATGAGGATGAAGGCGAAAGACTTGCCGCAAGGAGGTGCGTTTCGGCAGCCCGCTGCACCCCGCGGCAGCGCCCTGGCGCATCGAGCTGACGAGCCCGCGCTGGCCCGACTGACCGTCGGGAAAGCCCGACGGATCAAATGCTTGGTATGTGCGCGGCCGCACCGATTGCCGATTCTCGTGCGCCTATCGTGCACGCATGAAGAAGATGCCGATGGATTTGAAACTCGCGGTGCGCGTCAACCCGGGCGATACCTTCGAATGGTCGAAGATCCTGCTGGCGAGGGCGAATTTCAATGGAACACTCGAGTTGCTCACGGCCGCGTGGGAACGAGTGCTGGGCTACGGGCGCCGCGAGCTCGAGGGCAAGACCCTGGGCCAACTGATGGGGTCGAGCCGCACCGCCGCCGCAGACACGGTGGTGGCGATTCTTGACGAATGCAACATGGACCCCGTGGATCTGACGGTGCTCAGCAGGGCCGGCGAGGCCAAAAGCCTGCGATTGCATCGCCGGCTCGACGCGTATGCCGACAAGGTATTCATCCTGGCAGAGGAAGCCGCCGCGCCCGCTGTGCGCGCTGGCAGACAGACGGCGTAAGGGTTTGGTCTCAACCTCGGCGCCAATCACCACAAGGAAACGAAAATGAACTGGGACCGCATCGAAGGCAACTGGAAGCAATTCAAGGGCAGCGCCATGCAGCAGTGGGGCAAGCTGACCGATGATCAGCTCGACGTCGTCGCGGGAAAGCGCGACGTCCTGCTGGGCAGAATCCAGGAGGTCTACGGCATCTCCAAGGAAGAGGGCGAGAAACAGCTCGCGGCCTGGCAGCAGCGCATGCAGGAAATCAGTGACTCCAGCGAAGCCACCGTAGTTCCGCGGCCGAAATAGCCATGCTCTACACCATCGCAATCATTCTGGTCCTGTTGTGGCTGCTCGGGCTGATGTCCTCGGCCACCATGGGCGGTTTCATCCACGTGCTGCTGGTGATCGCGGTGGTCATCGTGCTGCTCAGAGTGATTACCGGCCGAAACCCGATCTGAACGGCGCGAGTCGTCTACCTTCCCAGGGGCATGCTGAAATAGAAGCCGAACACGGCGAACTCGTTGTAGTCGCCGTATGCGGGGACGTAGATCGCGTTCAGCTTCACGGGGCCCAGGTCGTAGGTGAGGATCGGAATCGGCGCCACGAAAAAGCGGCCGTCGTTGTAGGTCTCGCTTTGGACCCCGAGCAGAGCGCCACCGAGGCGCCAACGCCTGCCGAGCTTGTACTGGTAACCCAGCCCCGCGATCTTCGCCGTGCGGCTCCCCGAGTCCTGGTAGAACCCGGCCTCCACGAACTGGATCCCCCGCTCGTCCTCGTGAAGGGTGTAGTTGAGGCCGAGCCCGGTGTTGAGCTCGTTGTCCAGTCCCTTGCTCTCAACGCCATCCCGGTCGGTGTGATGCGAAAAGCCGTAGATGTGGAGATTGAGATTGAGTCAGCCGTCGGCGGCGGTCGCAGCCGTTGGCGCGCTCAAGGCGAGCGCCGTGGCGACGATGCGCAGCAGCCGAGGAGGGCAGAACTTCATTCGCGCACCGAGTATGTTCCCCGGGGGCGAGAACCACAATCGGCCGTCCTGTCTGTGCGCTAACGAACACGTGCGTTACTTGTGTATCGGGTCGACCTTGTGCTGGCGCGCCCGCCATTCGGCAAGCTGCTTTTCGTTGGCGTCCTTCGTGATGCCATACGCCGCCTGGGTCTCGCCGAGCATCTGCTGCCGCTTGCCGGCGACCACGCCGGCGTAGTCCGCGGTCAGCCTGCCCCATTGCTGCCTGGCGAAGCCCTTGACCTGCAGCCAATTGCCTGTGAACCGATCCCAGTTCATCGGCTGGCCGGCAATTCCTGCAGCAGGTCGGCAAGCTCGTCGGCGTGCTCCTCCTCCACCCCGGGGCGCCGGTAGCGCAGCGCGCAGACGATTTCCGTGGCTAGCGTGTCGTGACGGCGCTGGCGAGCCTGCCTGCGCATCCCGGCGTCAGTCAAAGCGGTGTTCTGGTCCATCGCAACCATTGTGCCTGCGGTCAAGGCTCCCTTCCGTGCGCCAGGCTACATTCGACGCAAGACAGGCTAATGTTCGGTATCGAACAGAAGGAAGCGTACTTTCTACGGTGTCATGGCAGCATGGCTCATCCTCTACCCAAAATCCCCACCGGAATTGGCGGCTTCGACGAGCTGAGCCGCGGCGGGCTGCCGCAACACCGCACGACCCTGCTCAAGGGCGGCCCGGGCTCGGGCAAGACCGTGTTCGCGCTTCAATCCCTCGTAAACGCGGTGCGCAAGCGCCGAGAGCCCGGCATCTTCGTTGCGTTCGAGGAAAGCACGAGCCAGCTCATCGCGAATGCCGCCAGCTTCGACTGGGGGCTGGCCGCGCTCGCCAAGAACAAGCTCTTTTTCCTGGATGCCAAGCTTTCGCCCGAGATCGTCCGGTCCGGCGAATTCGACCTGACCGGCATGCTGGCGATACTCAAGGCGAAGAAGGAAGAGATCGGCGCGCGATGGATCGTGTTCGACGGCATCGATGTGCTGCTGACGCTGCTGCAGAACCCGGTTGCGGAAATGCGGGAGATCTATCGCATCCGCGACTGGCTGGCGGATAACGACGTCAACGCCGCCATCATCACGGCCAAAATGGACGGCGACGGCTCCGGCATCGTGAACTACGGCTTCATGCAGTTCATGGTCGACTGCGTGATCCGGTTCGAGCGGCGCCTGGAGCACGGCGTCGCGCTGCACCGGCTCGAGATCACGAAATATCGCGGCTCGGATTTCATCGCGGGCGAATATCCGGTGAGCTTCGGGCCCTCCGGCATGGAAGTGGGCGCCCCGGAACCGGCCGAAATCAGGCAGGTCGCTTCGGGCGAGCGGGTCTCAGCCGGCTTCGAGCGACTCGACACCATGCTGGGCGGCGGCTTGTTCCGCGGCAGCAGCACCCTGATCACGGGTGTGCCCGGCACGTCCAAGACCACCCTGGCGGGCAAGTTCGTCGAGGCCGCCTGCCGGCGGGGCGAGCGAACCCTGTTCGTCAGCTTCGACGAAGGCGCCGATCGCATCGCGCGCAATCTGACGTCGGTCGGAATCCATCTCAAGCCGCACGTCAAATCCGGCCTGCTGCGGATGTATTCGGGCCGCACCGAATCCGTCGGCGCGGAAGACCAGCTGCTCAAGCTCAAAGGGCTGATTCGCGAGCATCGGCCGCGCTGCATGGTGATCGACCCGCTTTCGGCAATCGGCAAGACGGGAGGGATCGCCGCGGCGCGCGCCGTCGCCAACCGGTTCATCTACCTGGCGAAGGACGAGAAAATCACCGTGATGGTCACCGCCATCAACGAGGGCGACGAGCCGGAGACCGAAACGACCGACCTGCAGATTTCGACGATTGCGGACACCTGGATCCATCTCTCGTATCTGATCCGCAGCGGGGAGCGCAACCGGGCGCTCACCATCATCAAGTCGCGCGGCACCTGGCACTCGAACCAGGTGCGCGAGCTGGTCCTCAGCAATGCCGGCCCGATGCTGGCGGACGTCTATACCGCAGGGGGCGAGGTGCTGATGGGCACGCTGCGCTGGGAAAAGGAGGGCGAGGAGCGGGCCAAGACGGTGCAGCGTCGCGCCGAGTTCGAGCACAAGCGCGGCGAGTTGCAAACTGCCGAAGCGGACACCCATGCCCGCATCAAGGCCTTGCAGCAGGACCTCGCGCGGCAGCGGGCCGAGCTGGCGATGTACTCCAGCGACAATCAGGCGCGCATCGTTTCCTCGAGCGACCGGGAGCAGGAGCTGCGCCGGATCCGCAGCGCGGACCCGGCACGGAAGAGCAGCTCGGGAAATTCCGGAAACAGGGACAGGAAGGGGGCGCGCGATGCGCGCTAAGAAGGCGAAGAAGAGCAGAGCTGGCCCCGCCGCCATGACGGTCGTGGTGATGCGCCTGTATATCGCGGACGCCGCGCCCAATTCGGTAAAGGCCATCGCCAATCTCGAAGCGATCTGCAAGGAGCACTTGCCGGGCGCCTTCAAGCTCGAAATCGTCGACGTCCTCGAGTTCCCGTTGCGCGCCCTCGCCGACGGCGTCCTGGTGACGCCGCACCTCGCCAAGCTGTCGCCATCGCCGGCCGCGAAGATCATCGGCAACCTGAGCGATCGAAGCAACGTGCTCCACGCGCTGGGAATCAAGCAATGAGCGCGACGCAATCCGCCCAGCGCGTGGCGGGTGAGCGCGTGGCAAACGGCCGCATCCTGCGGCTGGTCAAGAGCGGCCCCGAGCGCGAGGCGCTCGAGTCGGGCCAGGTCGACGCGGTGCTCGACCCTGAGACCCGCACCGCCTTCCTGCTGCCCGATGCCGAGCGCGCGCTGTCCGCGGCCGGCGGCCCGATCGCCAACAGCCTGCTTGCAGCCCTGCCCCGCGAGGATTACAAGGGTCTGCTCGGCGAGCTCGAGTCGCTCACGCTGAGCTCCGGCGAGGTGCTGTACGAGCCCGGCGAGCGGATCCGGCATGTCTACTTTCCCGGCGACGCCCAGGTGTCGCTGCTGATCGTGATGCCGGACCGCAAGGCGCTGGAAGTCGGCCTGGTCGGCCGCGAAGGCATGGTCGGAATCCCGCTGGTTCTGGGAGCGGAAGTTTCATCCGTGCGTGTCCTGGTGCAGGGATCGGGAAGCGCCCTGCGGATGAAAGCGGCCAGCTTTCGCGAGGCGCTCGCGCGCTGCCTGCCCTTGCAGCGCGAGCTGTACCGCTATGCCTATGCCAAGCTGGGCCAGGCAAGGCAGACCGCTGCGTGCAACCGGTTTCACCAGGTCGAAGCGCGCCTCGCCAGCTGGCTGCTGCTGACCCGCCACCGCGTGCGCTCGGACCAATTCCACCTGACCCACGAATTTGTCGCCGCCACTCTGGGCATCCGGCGCGTGGGGGTCACCAATGCCGCCGGCGCCCTGCAGCGACGCAAGCTGATCAGCTATCGCCGGGGCAACATTCGGATTCTCGATCGCAAGGGGCTCAAAGCGGCCTCCTGCGGCTGCTACGAGATCGTCAGGAACCTGGCGAGTTGATGACCATGGACTACGGCGACGAGGGCCGCATCACCGAATGCCCGGGGTACGTGCGCGTCGATTTCGGCAGTTGTAACGCCGCAGAGCTTTCGGCGGTCTACCGGGCCTTTACTGCTTTCTGCCTCGACAACAAAGTCACCCGCGCGCTATTGAAAGCGGGTGACGACCACCCCAATGGTCACTACGCGTTGCGCGATGCTCTTGCGACCATGGCGCGGCTCGCCAGGATTCCGGCGGACTTCAAGCTGGCGCTGATACCGAGCACCCGGCCCATCGAGGCGGTGTATCGAGAGGCCCAGCGCCACTTGCGCGCGGCCGGGTTCAATGCCTGGGTTTTCGGTACCGAGAACGAAGCGGTGGATTGGCTGCAGGACCGCTCGGTGAGCGGGCAGACCGCGTCCTGACCGGGCCGTGATCGCCGGGAGAACCCGGCGCGATCACACGCCCCAGCGGTCGTGGACCATGTTGCCGAGCACCAGGAATGCCGCCGCACCCGCGGCGGCATAGAACAGGGCGAACATGCTGAAGCCGTCCGGGACCGCTGCGGCAGCGGTGAATATCGGTGCGACGATTGCCCCGCCGAGAAACCCGCCCAAGGCGCCGATGATCACCGAGACCGCCACGCCTCGCCCTTCGTTGAAGCGCAGATACGAGCAACCGACCCAGCCCAAGACGCTTCCAGTCAGCATCCACAGGACGATCTCCATCGCGCACCTCGAGGATTGGAACTGCAGGGGCCGAAGCTACGCCGGCTCCCCGCCGGCTTCCGTTCGCTGCCGCACTTAGAGCGAGGCGGGTCAGTTGCCTTTCTTCAGGCCGTCCTTGAGATCGCCGTAGCGCGCTTGAACGCTGCCGAGCGTTTTTCCAATCCTGCCTTTTTCTTCCAGGGTCTTGTTGCCAGCGATCATGCCGGCCAGTTCCCTGACTTGACCTTTCGCTTTATTGATGCGGCCCTTGACCTGATCTTTGTTCATGACTGTTTCCTCGTAGCTCAGCGGGGCGGGAACGGGACTGCGGCGACGAGCGCGAGGTCGCCGCCATCGCGCCTGAGCGCCTTGCCGTGGGGCAGCTTCAGGTAGGAAGCGGATTCTTCGGCGCTAAGCCCGTAGGTGAAGCTGAGCGCGCTGCCGATTGTGCCCGCGCCGTGGCCGCGCCTCAGGCTCAGGCGCTGGAACTGGAACGTGGCGGCTGCGCCATTGCTGCATCTGAGCTGTCCCGCATCGCCGAGCGCCTCGGTGGCGCTGAATTCTCCGACGCAGGTCAGCCCGGGGTTCGAGGGCGAGCGAAGGGCGATCGTTCCCCATCCCGCGAGATGAGCCGTGACTTCGCCGACCAGCAGCTCGCCGTCGACGATCGCGATGACCGGGCCGGTCGAGGATAAAGGCCCCGCGTCGGCAACGCCCGCCCACCCCGCAAGGGCGAGGCACAGCACCAGAGCGCTCGCCTGGAGCTTGCGTTGACGCAGCATCTTGCGGACATTCCTCAGGGCGAAGATTCCGAGAAACCCGCTGATGTGCGCGTCGACCTCGAGCTCGGCCCGCGCGTCTTCGTAGAGCTGCGCGACTTCATCGACTGGCACCTGCGATTGCCGGGCGAGGCGCTCGATGGCCCGCTGGTCGTGCGATCCGTTGCTCATTTCTTTGCGCCGACGCGGACAAGTGTGGCGTCGAGCCAGCTCGAGACCGCGAGCATGCCGACGCCGGTCACCGAGAGCGCGATGGCCATCGCCAGGTGCGGATCGCCCAGGCGCAGCCAGATGTTCACTGCGTAGAGGGCGACGACAACCAGGGTGAGGTTCATAGGCGCGACGAAACCCGGCAACACCATTGCGGTAAACGCGCCGATGAACCCGCCCACCATGGTGTAGAGCGCCAGCCTGGACCAGATCTCCGCCTCGGCGCCGCCCAGGTAGAGCAGGTCGCAGAAGAGCGAAAACACCCACAGGCCCACCGGCAGCACGACCAGCAGCGGATGAACCGGGTGCCTAGAGATGCTTGCGGGGGTTTGCATCCGGCGGCTCCCTCAACGGTGGATTCCCACCCTCGTTCTCCCATCGGTGCTCGGCGTCACGGTCCGGATCCCCGGGGCGGCGGGCGGGCGCGTTCACGCCTTCTGCCCGCCACCAGCCGGGGTCCAACCAAAGCGGAAACCGTTCCATGGCGCCGTTGCGCGGCTACCTGAGCTGCAGGTCGTTCTTGACCGAGGTCACGCCCTGTACGGAGCGGGCGATCTCGACCGCCTTCGTCCGGCTGGCAGCGTTATCCACGAAGCCGCTCAACTGCACCACGCTCTTGTAGGTCTCGACGTTGATCTGCAGCACCTTGAGCGAAGGCTCATTGAGGATCTTCGTTTTCACCTGCGTGGTGACCCAGCTGTCGCCCATGTAGGCGCTGGAGCTTTGCGGCTCGGACTGCGAGGCGCAGCCGAGCGCCGAAACCATTGCGGCGACGATGAAAATTGCGGAAAAGCGTTTGAGCATGATCATGACTTTCTCCTGGGGATGGCAAAAACCGGGTGACCGGAACTGCATTGTGATTCGGGAACTGCATGTGATCGGCAAGCTACGCGGTGGGCGCTGTTGCGTCTGTTCGCCAGCAAGCTTAGTCTCGTGCGGCAGCGTACATACCGCGCAGGGTATTCGCCCTAGGCTGGCAACCATGCTGCACGACTTTCTGAGCTCCAACCGGGACGGGCTGATCAGGCGTTGCCGCTCAAAGGTGAGCAGCGATCTCATAGACAAGTCGCTGCCGCCGAAGCCTTGATGGTGGCGACGCCGTTGCGCCGCTCGCAGGCTGCCGCGGAGTCCCCGCTGCGCTCGGAGCTCTACAGCGCAGACCAGATGGAGCGCCATGGCGAGGCCCTGGCGGCTGCGCACAAGCTGCGCCCGGGACGCACCCGCGATGTCCTCCTGAAGCGTCTCGCCGAGAATGAAGGCGTGCTGGTTGCCACCGGCGAGCTGCTCAAGGCGGCCGTCACCGCCGGCCGCGCGATCGCGCCGGCCGGGGAATGGCTGCTCGACAACTTCCACCTGATCGAAGAGCAGGTTCGCACCGCCAAGCGGCATCTGCCGGAGGCGTACAGCCGCGAGCTGCCGCGCCTGCTGGAGGGACCGTCGGCGGGGCTGCCGCGCGTTTACGACATCGCCCTCGAGGCCATCGCGCACGGCGATGGGCGGCTGGACGCGGAAGGCCTGCGGCGTTTCGTCGCCGCCTACCAGACGGTCGGGCCGCTCAAGCTGGGCGAGCTGTGGGCCATCCCCATCATGCTGCGCCTCGCGCTGATCGAGAACCTCCGGCGCGTGGCCGCGCGCATCGCCGCCGGCACCTCCGAGCGGGATCTGGCCGCCGCGTGGGCGGACCGGATGATCGAGATCGCCGGCCGCGATGCGAAGAGCCTGATCCTCGCGACGGCGGACATGGCGCGCTCGAACCCGCCGATGGCGAGCTCCTTCGTCGCGGAGCTCGCGCGCCGCTTGCAGGGTCAGGGCGCCGCGCTCGCGCTGCCCCTCACCTGGATCGAGCAGCGGCTCTCCGAGCTGAATCTGACGATCGAGCAACTGGTGCAGTCGCAGACCCAGGAGCAGGCCGCCGACCAGGTCTCGATGGCGAACAGCATCGGCAGCCTGCGCCTCCTCGGGGCGATGGACTGGCGCGAGTTCGTCGAGGCGATGAGCGTCGTCGAGCAGACGCTGCGCGCAGACCCGGTCTACGGCGCGATGGATTTCGCCACGCGCGACCGTTACCGGCACGCGATCGAGGCGATGGCGAAAGCGAGCCCGCTCGCCGAAGGCGAGGTGGCGCGCGAAGCGATCCGCCTGGCGCATGCGGGGGCCGCGCACGTCGGGTTCTACCTGATCGACCAGGGCCTGCCGGAGCTCGAACGCACGGCGCGAGTGCGGGTTTCCGTCCTCGATGCTCTGCGCAGGTCGAGCCGCAGGAATTCGCTCGCGCTGTACCTCGGCGCGATCGCGCTGGTCACCGGGATCTTCAGCGCGGGTCTGGTGCTCAGCTATGCCGGCGGAGCACGCGAGTGGCTGCTGGTACTGATCGGCCTGGTCTCGGCTCTCGCCACCAGTCAACTCACGGTGACGCTGGTGAACCGCCTCGCCACGGCGCTGGCGGCGCCCGAACCGCTGGCGCGGATGGATTTCCGCGGCGGGATTCCGCCGCCATCGCGCACCCTGGTCGTGGTCCCGGCCATGCTGGCCGGTGCCGAGCACATCGAGCGGCTGGTCGAGGCGCTCGAAGTGCGTTTCCTCGCCAACCGGGACGAGAACCTGCACTACGCGCTGCTGACCGATTTCCAGGATGCGGACGCGGAAACGCTGCCAGGAGACGAGGCGCTGGCGCTCGCCGCTTTCCACGGCATCGACGAGCTCAACCGCAAGTACCGCAGCGCGGAGCGCTTCTTTCTTTTCCACCGGCCGCGCCGCTGGAATCCCGGCGAGCGCCGCTGGATGGGCTACGAGCGCAAGCGCGGCAAGCTCTCGCAATTGAATTCCTGCCTGCGCGACGGCCGGACCGATCGCTTCGCGCTCGTGGCCGGCGAAACGAAAGTCCTGCGAGGCGTGAAGTACGTGATCACCCTCGACACCGATACGCAGCTCCCCCGCGATGCGGCGCGCCAGCTGGTGGGCGCGATGGCGCATCCGCTGAATCGATACGGCATCCTTCAGCCGCGCATGGCCGTCAGCCTGCCGGCCACGAGCCAGTCGCGCTACGCGCAGCTCTTCGGCGCGGAGCCCGGCATCGACCCGTACACGCGCGCCGTTTCCGACGTGTACCAGGATCTCTTCGGCGAAGGCTCGTTCATCGGCAAGGGCATCTATGACGTCGATGCGTTCGAGCGCGCGCTCGAGGGACGCTTTCCGGAGAACCGCATTCTCAGCCACGATCTGCTGGAAGGCTGTTATGCGCGCGCCGGGCTGCTGAGCGACGTCGAGCTGTACGAGGAGTATCCGTCGCGCTACAGCGCGGACGTGAGCCGCCGGCACCGCTGGATCCGCGGCGACTGGCAGATCGCCGGCTGGCTGCTGCGCCGCGTGCCCATGGAAGGTGCAGGCCGTTTCAAGAACCCTCTCTCGTGGCTGTCGCAGTGGAAGATCTTCGACAACCTGCGGCGCAGCCTCGCGCCGCTGGCGCTGGTGGCGCTGCTGTTCGCGGGCTGGGGCCTGGCGGTGCTCGCCATCGTCCTGACTCCTGCCTTGCTTGCCTCGTTCCTGGAGATGCTGCGCAAGCCCATCGACGTGCCGTTGCGCCGGCACCTCGCCGCGGCATTGCCTTCGTCGGGGCGCCACCTGGCACAGGCGGCCTTCACGCTCGCGTGCCTGCCCTACGAGGCGTTCTTCAGCCTGGACGCGATCGTTCGCACGATCGGCCGGATGCTCTTCACGCGCACCCGGCTTCTGGAATGGACCGCGTCGAGCGATCTCGCAGGTGAACGGAACGATGG
>Ga0208685_1000809_pt1 | contig 10692 bp, 5 predicted proteins | sample EasRivMeERMLT890_FD_187533 | JGI IMG/M metagenome (GOLD analysis project Ga0208685, IMG submission 187533) | Soil microbial communities from meander-bound floodplain in the East River, Colorado, USA - East River MetaG ERMLT890 (SPAdes) (version 2) | ecosystem: Environmental > Terrestrial > Soil >...
CGCGTGAACAAGCCGATCCGCAACGACGACCTCTATGCCGGCGTGCGCGAGGCGTACCGCAACGGCTGGGACCACGTGAAGCTCTACTTCATGATCGGCGTGCCGGGCGAGCGTCAGGACGACCTCGACGGCATCGTCGACATGGCCGAGACCTGCGCGCACATCGGGAAGGAGGAGCTCGGCCGCTACGCGGAAGTGCACGCGGCGGTCTCGACCTTCGTCCCCAAGCCCTTCACCCCCTACCAGTGGGACGGGATGCTCCCCGTCGCGGAGGTGCGCGAGCGGCAGAACTATCTCCTCGCGCGTCGGCGCCTGCGCAGCGTCCGCATCGACTGCCACGACGTCGGCCAGTCGTTCCTGGAGACGGTGCTCGCGCGGGGCGACCGCCGCGTCGGTCGCGCGCTCCTGCGTGCCCACGAGCTCGGCGCGCGCTTCGACGAGTGGCGCGAGCACTTCCGCCCCGAGCTCTGGGAGCGCGCCTTCGCCGACTGCGGCCTCGACGCGACGGAGCTCGCGACGCGGACGATCCCCTACGCAGAGCCGCTGCCGTGGGACTACCTCGACGCCGGCCCGTCGAAGGAGTTCCTGGTCGACGAGTCGGAGCGCGCGCGCTCCGAGGTCGGGACGCACCACTGCTTCGACCAGAGCTGCCACGCCTGCGGCGTCGACGCGAAGGAGTGCTTCGACCTGAAGCGCGCGATGGCGGCGATGCCCCGGGCCTGAGGCGCGACCCACTTCCGTGTTCGAGCTCCTCCGTCAGGCGTCTCCCTGGCTCCGCCGGCAGCGCGGTCCGCTGCTGCTCGGCTTCTCGCTGCAGGTCGCGATCGTCGGGGTCGAGCTGAACATTCCCCTGTTGTGGAGGCGCGCCATCGACGGCGCGATCGGGCGCTCGCTCGGCGTCGGCGCGATCCTCGGGCTCGGCGCGCTGGTGGTCGCGCTCGGCGGGATGCGGGCGGCGCTCGACTACTACGTCCGCATGAAAATGGTCGGCGCGAGCCGCGACTTCGAGCGCGACCTGCGCGGCTCGCTCTTCCGCAAGATGCTCGCGCTGCCGAGCTCCTTCTTCGGCGCGTCGACCGTGGGCGACCTCGTCTCCCGCATGACGCAGGACGTCGAGGCGGTCCGCATGGCGCTCGGCCCCGGCGTCATGTACGTCGGGCGCGCCGTGCTCAACATGACGGCCGCGGCGACGGCGCTGCTCCTCTTCGATCCGACGCTCGCCCTCTGGATCGCGGTGCCGCTCGTCGTGCTCGGCGCGGCGGCCCTCGTGCTGGCGCCGCGGCTCGGGCGCGCCTCCGACGCGGTGCAGACCGGCATCGGCAGGATCTCCGCGCGCGCGACGGAGAGCTTCGGCGGGATCCGGGTGCTCAAGTTGTTCGCGCGGGAAGACCTGCAGGCGCGCCGCATGGAGGCGCTCGGCCTCGACTACTACGCCGCGCAGATGCGGCTCGCGAAGGCGCGCGGCGGGATGCTCGGCCTGCTCGCGCTCGGCAAGGACGCGGCGCAGTTCGTGATCCTGCTCGTCTGCGGGCTGCACATCGTCGACGGTCGCGCCTCGTTCGGCGACTTCGTCGCCTACCGCTCGTGGCTCATGCAGTGCTTCTGGCCGCTCGTGATGTTCGGCTGGATCATCTCGATGGTGCAGCGCGCCTCCGCCGGCATGCGCCGCATCGACGCGATCCTCGCCACGCCGGTCGCGATCGCTCCCCCCGCACGCGCCGTGACGCCGGCGGCGGAGGACGGCCGCCCGATCGACCTCGAGTGGCGCGACGTCGTGCTCGAGATGGGCGGGCGGCGCGTGCTCGACCGCGTGTCGCTGCGCGTGCCGGCGGGGACGTCGCTCGGGATCACCGGGCGCACGGGCGCCGGCAAGTCGCTCCTCGCGCAGCTGCTGCCGCGCCTCCTCGACCCGACGGCGGGAACGGTCCTCGTGGGCGGCGTCGACGCGCGCGCCTGGGACCTCGACGAGCTGCGCCGCCGCGTCGGCTTCGTGGCGCAGGAGCCTTTCCTCTTCTCCGACAGCCTGCGAGAGAACCTTCGCTTCGCGCGGCCCGGCGCCGACGACGCGGCGATCCGCGCGGCGCTGCGCCGCGCCGACCTCGAGCGCGACCTCGACGCACTCCCCGCCGCGCTCGACACGCGCGTCGGCGAGCGCGGCGTCACGCTCTCCGGCGGACAACGGCAGCGCGCGACGGTGGCGCGCACGCTGCTCGCCGACCCGCCCGTCGTCGTCCTCGACGACTGCCTCTCCGCGGTCGACGCGCAGACCGAGGCGCGCATCCTCGAGGAGCTCGAGCAGGCGCTCTCCGGCCGGACGGCGGTCGTCGTCTCGCACCGCATCGCCGCACTGCGCGGCCTCGACCGCATCGCCGTCCTCGACGAGGGGCGGCTGATCGAGCTCGGGACGCACGACGAGCTGGTCGCCGCGCGCGGTGCCTACGCGAAGCTCGACCGCGACCAGCGGCTGCTCGCCGAGCTCGAGGCGCTGTGAGACGGCCATGAGCCTCGAAGACGACGAACCGGAGCGCACCGTCCCGCTCGACCGCGCGCTGATCGCGCGGCTCGGCCGGTTCCTGCGGCCGCACCGCGGCGTGCTCGCGCTCGGCGCCGCCCTCCTCGTCGCGAGCCGCGCCTGCGACTGGGCGCTGCCGCGCGTGCTCGAGAACGCCGTGAACGGGCCCCTGCTCGCGGCGATCCAGGGCGCGGAGACGGGCGCGCTCGCGGACGCGGCGCGGCCGCTGCTCGCCGTCGCGCTGGTCTACCTCGCGATCGCGGTCGTCCACGGCGCGCTGCAGTACTTCACCGCGACGGTGCTCGCGAAGCTCGGCCAGGTGACGACGGTCGACGTGCGTAGAGCGGTCTTCCGCCACGTGCTGCGCCTGCCGCTCTCGTGGTTCGACAAGAAGCCGGTCGGCGAGCTGGTGACGCGCATGACCGGCGACGTCGAGAACCTGATCGAGCTCTTCTCGACCGGCGCGGCGTCGCTCGTCCTCGACCCGCTCTGGATCGTGTCGGTCCTGGTCACGCTCTTCGTCCTCGACTGGCGCCTCGGCCTCGTGACGCTGCTGAGCCTGCCCCTCTTCGCCGTCGCCGCCTTCCGCTTCCGCGAGCGCGCGCGCGTGGCCTACCGCGACTCGCGCAAGGCGATCGCGCGCAGCAGCGCCTTCATCCAGGAGTCGATCGCCGGGATGCGCGTGACGCAGCTCTCCGTCCAGCAGGAGCGGATGGACGGCCGCTTCGCCGCCGTCGCCGCGACGCTGCGCGACGCGTGGCTCGTCACGATCCACCACTTCGCCCTCTTCTTCAGCGCGGTCGACCTGCTCACGCTGCTGGTCAAGGTCGCGATCTGCGCGGTCGGGCTGCCGTTCGTGCGCGACGGCTCGCTCTCGCCCGGCGCGTGGTTCGGGGTCTGGATCTACGTCGACTTCCTCTTCGAGCCGCTGCGCGAGCTGGCGGAGCGCTGGAACGTGCTGCAGTCGGCGCTCGTCTCGACCGAGCGGATCGGCCGCATCCTGGACGAGCCGCCCGAGCCCGACGGCGCCATCGACCACGCGCCGCGCGGTCGCCTCGCGTTCCGCGGCGTGACCTTCGCCTACGGGGCCGGCCCCGACGTCGTGTCCGACCTCGACCTCACGATCGAGCCGGGGCAGCTGGTCGCCTTCGTCGGCGCGACGGGCGCGGGCAAGACGACGATCACGCAGCTCCTGTTGCGCCTCTACCGCCGCCGCACCGGCGCGATCGAGGTCGACGGCCTCGACGCCGACACGCTCTCGCTGCGGAGCCTCCGCACCGGCATCGGCGTCGTGCCGCAGGACGTCTTCCTCTTCGCCGACACGATCGCCGAGAACGTGCGCCTCTTCGATCCCGCCATCTCCGAAGAGGCGGTGCGGCGCGCCTGCGAGACGGTCGGCGCGGCGCGCTTCATCGAGCGCCTCCCGCAGGGCTACGCCACGCCGCTCGGCGAGCGCGGCATGAACCTCTCGGCCGGCCAGCGCCAGCTCCTCGCCTTCGCGCGCGTCCTGGTCCACGACCCCGCCGTCCTGATCCTGGACGAGGCGACCAGCTCGATCGACACGGAGAGCGAGCGGCTGCTGCAGGCCGCCGTGGAGCGCGTCCTGGCGGGCCGCACCTGCCTCGTGATCGCCCACCGCCTCTCGACCATCCGCCGCGCCGACCAGATCGTCGTCCTGCACCACGGGAGGCTGCGAGAACGCGGAACGCACGCGGAGCTCGTGAAGCTCGACGGGATCTATGCGCGGCTCCACGCGCTGCAGTTCGCGCAGGATTGACGGCGCGCTACAATCCCCGCCGTTCGCGAGTCCAAGCGCGAACGCGGCCCCATCGTCCAGCCTGGTAGGACATCGCCCTTTCAAGGCGGTAACACGGGTTCAAATCCCGTTGGGGTCACCAGCGGGCGGGCGGCGAGGGCGGGTCTACTTCGTCATGCTCGGCTCGCAGTGTCCTTTCGGACACAGCTTCGCCTCGCAATCCTCGTATCCCCACCCTCGGCGCCCACCCGCGGGTTTTCGCGCTTTGAAAACATGGGACGAGCGTGAGCTTGGCGGGCGGCGGTGAGGGCTCGCTGCGTCCTGCGGACGCAGCGTTGCCGCGCGAGCGAAGAGGAAGGCGGGTGGGCGGCGCGACGGCTGGAGATCTGCGCGCGAGGACGCGACGGATGGTGGTCAGTGCGTTCGGATGGAATGCAGAGAAGGGATGGTAGGGGCGCCGGGGATCGAACCCGGGACCGCCAGCTTAAAAGGCTGTCGATCGCCGTCGCCTTCCCCCAGCGAAACGGCTCTGACCCGTCCCCCACTGTCACTGCAACTGTCACGGCCCGGCGCGGCGTCCCCGGAGCGTCGCGACCCGCTCGCGCTTGCGGATGAACTGCTCGCGGCGGCGGAGCAGTCGAGCAATCCGGCGCCGCTGATCGTGGCGGCGCGCGCGCTGGTGGCCGAGGCGAGGACCGGATCGGTCGGCGGCCGGAATCAACGACCGACGATTCAACGCGACTCCGCCGGATGAGCTTGCGGGCCAACGCGCCACGTTGAGGCGTAGTGGCGTCGTGACTTGGCTCGCCACGCTCGACAGGCTTCCGGACGTCCTCGAATCCCGAGCGACCGAGCAGTCTCGGCGCCACCTTCGCGCTTCGTGGTTCGCTCGCCGACAGAATCGGGGCGATCGGCGGACCGTTGGCCGTGCCGGCGACTCCGACGCGACGACCGCAGTACCCGCGCGCAATCGGAACGCGGACGCGATGTCCGAGACGTCCACGTTCGACCGAGCCGGAGGGAGTCGGCTGACCTCTCGACGGCGTTCGCCATGCCCAAGGTGGGCGCTCGCGTTCTGGACCTCGTTCGATCGTTGTGGCGGTTGCTCGCGGCGCTGGCCCTCTTTGCTTGGAAGGTCAGTCCGGGCGACCGAGGGACCGGCCCCCTCGTCGCTCGCCTTGTCCGCCGAAGCCCGGCGCATCGCATCACTCGCCGTCGAGCGGTGCGCTCCGACGGCGCGGCCGTTGTAGACCGTGCCGACCTCGCGCCGGAACGCTGGAATGCAACCCGGGTCGCGCGAGTCGCGGCGGCTGTGCGCAAGGATCTGCTCGACGTCGCCCACGCGCTGCACTCGAAGGGCTTCGACACGAGCGACGACGATGCGTCTCAGACGGGCTCGAGGGGGATGTCCGCGCGGGCGTCGCCTTTCTCTACCAGGCGAAGCCGTCGGGCGACGCTGAGTTCAACTCTGCCGGCGTCACGAGAAGGCACCGGCCGAAGCCTCGCAGTGTCGCGAAGACGAGTCGGAGCGCAACGACTCGAGCTCGGCGTCGTGCCCTCGACGCGAACCGCAGGCGGGAGGCGTCGCTCGCGACGATTGCTCGGCGGCGGACCGCTTCTCCTCGCGGCTCGGAGGTGCGGACCTCACGTCGAGGGCACCGGTCAGCGACCGGACGGCTCGGCGTCGCGTTTCGGGCCCGGATCGCGAGCGTAGGCCAGCGGCAGGCTGCCGCGTCGACCCACGCTGCGGGTTGCTTCGGTCACTGCCGAACCGCTGCCGAACACTCGCGGGAACTCGGTTACTCAGCGATCGCGTATCTCCGTCACTGCCCCGGGCTGATCCCCACTCCATCCACGCGATGTCACCACCCTACTCGGTCGCGGTCTTGTCCACGGAGGAGCGGACGAGTCCGGCCCGCGCAGCTCGCCTTCGACTTCGCCTTCGAGAGAGACTCAAATGCGGCCGCGAACCCACGTTGAGAAGGGGCTCGACGAGGAGGAATCGTTGGCGACGAGCGTCCTCTACTACGGCGACAACCTGCCGATCTTGCGCGAGCACTTCCCGGATGAGTCGGTTGACCTCATCTACCTCGACCCCCCCTTCAAGAGCGACCAGAACTACAACGTCCTCTTCGCTGAGAAGGATGGATCGAGGTCGGCCGCGCAGATCCAGGCGTTCGAGGACACGTGGACTTGGAGCACTGACGCGGCGCGAGCGTGCGACGAAGTGATCGAGGCCGGCGGCAAGACGGCCGAAGCGATGATCGCGTTTCGGCAGCTCTTGGGCGGGAGCGACCTGCTCGCATACCTCGCGATGATGGCACCGAGAGTCGTCGAGCTGCGGCGCGTCTTGAAGTCGACGGGCTCGATCTATCTGCACTGCGATTCGACCGCCGGACCGTACCTCCGACTTCTTCTCGACGCAGCGTTCGGCGCGGAGAACTTCCGCTCAGAGATCATCTGGAAGCGCAGCAGCGCGCACGCTGACACGAAGCAGGGACGCAAGCAGCACGGCCGAATCCACGACGTGCTGCTCTTCTACTCCAAGAGCTCAGACTGGAAGTGGAATCCTGTCTACACGCCCTACGACACCGAGTACGTCGACAAGTTCTACCGGCACGTGGAGGATGGGACGGGCCGCCGGTACGGGTTGTTCGACATCACGGGACCCGGAGGAGCAGCGAAGGGAAACCCGACTTACGACTTCCTCGGCGTGAAGCGGTATTGGAGATTCTCGCGCGAGCGAATGGAGGAGCTTCATCGCCGCGGGCGAATCGTGCAGGCAACGCCGGGTGCGGTTCCACGGGAGCGGCGATACCTCGATGAAATGCCGGGCGTGCCGCTTCAGGATGTGTGGACCGACATCGCGCCACTCTCCTCGCAAGCGAAAGAGCGCCTCGGCTACCCGACGCAGAAGCCCGAAGCCTTGCTCGACCGGATCATCCGCACGAGCAGCGAAGAGGGTGACGTAGTTCTCGATCCGTTCTGCGGCTGCGGAACTGCCGTCGCCGCTGCACAGCGACTGAAGCGCCGATGGATCGGCATCGACGTCACGTACCTCGCTATCGGGCTCATCAAGCGTCGCTTGTCGGACACGTTCGCCGACGCCGTCGACTGCGAAGTGATCGGCGAACCGACGACGTTGCCGGATGCGGTGGCTCTCGCGGAACAGAACAAGTTCCAGTTCCAGCTCTGGGCGCTCGACCTCGTCGATGGCCGTTTGGCTGCCGACCCGAAAAAGGGCGCGGATCGGGGGATCGACGGCCGGCTCTACTTCCACGACGACAACTCAGGGAAGTCGCGCCAAGTCGTGTTTTCGGTGAAGGGCGGTGGCGTCGGCGTGGACCAGGTCCGCGACCTTCGCGGCGTCGTAGAGCGCGAGAAGGCGGAGATCGGAGTGCTCATCTCACTGCACGATCCGACACAGCCGATGCGCCGCGAAGCGGCCGACGCCGGCTTCTGGAAGTCCGGATGGCGCGACAAGGCGTACGCGCGCATTCAGATTCTGACAATCGCCGAGCTGCTCGATGGAAAGCGCGTCGACATGCCGCCAGTGAAGCACCTGAGCGACACGTTCAGAAAGGCGCCGAAGCGAAAGCGCGGCGCCGGGCCCGATGCAGGCGGACTATTCGATCCGCGGTGAATCTCTCAGGGGTCCCGCCCCCCCCCCGCGTTTGGGTCCTTCCCCGCGTTTCAGATCCGGGGGTGGCGTGACGCGCGGACCACCCGCAGCGGCAGCGTCAGAATCCGGGTTACCAGTTACCACGTTTCTCCGGGGTCGCCGGCTCGGGGGCGCCGCCCGGTGAAGGCGTTCGGCCGAGCGATGCAGCCCGCCACTCAAGTGCGTCACGTCGGTTCGAGCGTCCAGGCACAAGGTCGGAGCGCGCAGGCGCTTACGGGGGCGGCGGTGGCCTGCCGCGCGGACCACGTGCAGGGCGACCCTCGAATCCCGGGTTTCCAGTTCCGGGTTTCCAGTTTCCCCCCCCAGCGTTGCCAATCGAAGGGGGACGGGCAGACGTTCAAGAAGTTCGCGACGCTGCCGCCAGCGGTTCGAGCGCGTCCCGTCGTTCGAGCATCGAGGCACTCGAGGTCGCAGCCTTCGCGGCAGTAGTCGCCGTGACTGCTCGCCTTCCTTTCGTTCACTCCTGCCACGGGCGCGCCGGGGGAGGTCCGTGCTCAAGCTCGTCGGCCCATTGCGTCCGGCGCAGCGCAGCCGCGCGCACGCGAAGACGCGACCTTAGAACCAGATACCTCTCGAAAACAACGCGGGCCGGACGCGCGCGATTCCCGTCACTGCGCATCCGGCCCGTTGAAGCGGAGAGCACAAGATGGCTCGGCCGGCTGCTTCCCGCAAGGCCTCGCGCGACGTCGTCGAAGAGGTGCGGCGTCTCTTCCGCCGATGGCGACGCCTCTACGAGCTCGTGCGAGAAGAACCGAGACGCCCTCCGCTCGCGAGCGCAGGCGCCGTCGCTCACTCCGACGAAGTCCAAGACGTGCTCCGAGCTGACGCTCCGGACGTTTTTCCCGTCGTTCGGCCCCACCGACAGACGCACGCGATCGCGGCGGCCGTGCAAGCGCTGCTGCGCACCACTGCTCGCGCGGCTCCAACGATCGAGCTCGGGCTCGCGAGTCTCCCCACGCTGTACCTCTTGCCGCGGTCGAACCCCTCGTTTCGCGGCCAATCGGCATCACATGCCGCGTGGCAAGCAGTCTCCGCCGCGGCGCGAACGATTCGTTCCGCGATCGCCGTCCGGAATCGTCACGAGGCGTCGAGCGAGTCCGAGCACGCCGCTGCTTGGGCGGAAACGCGCCGACGGAAGAACCTCGTTCGCGACCGAAAGCGACGAGCCGAAGTCGTCCCCGACGTGGTGGAACGGCTCCGGCGCCAGTTCGACCGGATCTCCCGAGCCGAAGTCGGGTCGCTGGAAGTGCAGCTCGAGTGGGAGAAAGCGCAGATCGCCACGCCCGCGGGCTCGACGGCCGATGCCCGAACCGGCGGCGCCGAGGCGGAGGTCGACGCGGCGTCGCGTCTCGCCGAAACCGCCGATCACCTCCGCCGGATGCTCGTTCCGTCCGAGTGGAGTCGGACCGATCTCCACGGGACAGGCTTCGGTGCGAAGGTTCGTCGTTGGAGCGACGAGCCGGCAAGGCTCCGTTCGCAGCTCAGCCTGTCGCTCTCGCGGCGAAACGAGGGGCTCGGGCGGACGTTCGCGTTCGCGACTGAGTGGCTTAGGGACGGGGACGGTTCTCCATCTCCGTCACACACTTGGACAGTCATCCGCGCGTATGAGCTGATCCACGACGCGCACACGTGTTCCGCGGCGCTGGTGCTGATCCGAGACGCCACTGCGATCGCGGCCACGCTCGATCCGAATCGCTCTTCGCTTCCGGGCGCCGCCGACCTCCTCGCATTCGCGCAGCAGTGGTTCGACGTCTCCGATCGCTTGGAGAGGGAGTACGAGCACTTCTCGCGAGAGGCCCGCGGATTCCGGCTCGTCGTCGAAGTCATGGCGCTCTTCGTGCCGAACGGTGCCGGCAGTCAGCTCGCGCAGCTCGACGCCGCGCTCGCCGACGTGCGACGCTCGATCGAGCGTGCTCGGTCAGGGGCTCGAGCGGAAGCGGCCTTCGGGTTCGCCGCATCGGGGGGTGTCGAGGGCGCTTCGACGTCGGCGCGTGCGTTGCCCGCCTTCCCTTCGATGCCGGCCGGTCCTCTCTCCGCGAAGGACTGGGCGGGGCTGTTTCGCTTGGACTCTGAGACAGTTCGGGCGCGCTTCAATCGCTGGCGAAAGCAGAATCCGATGCACGCGGGATGCACGATCGTGACCGAAGGCGGGCCGCGGCAAGCGAGACGTCTCTACTCCCGCGAGATCGCGACGATGCTCCTCGCTCCGAAGTGACGTACGCGCGTCCGTGTCGCGTACGGCACGAACCTGTCTTCGGACGTTTTCCCGGGGGCCGAACGCCGCGGCCGTACGCGACTAGCACGTTGACACCACGGGTTTGACGCCCGCCGCGATTGTCTCGCGGCATGAGAAAACTCGCCGATCTTCCGACACGCGAGCTCGTCGCCGCGCTCGCCGACGCCGAACGAATCGGCGCCGCTCAGTCTGCCGCCATTCTCCGTCGAGAGCTCGAGCGTCGGGAAGCACTGCTCCGTCGCTCGAGTTCGGGCGTCCGAGGTCGCCGTCGGGGAGCGCGCCGCCATGCGCGCTGACGCTCCGCAGACGGTCGGTCGACTACTGCGAGTCGAGACGGTCGCACAGCTCCTGTCGCTCTCGGTTCGGTCCGTACGGGCGTTGATCTCGCTCGGAAAGCTGCCAGTCGTCCGACTGAGCGCTCGAGCGGTTCGCGTCGAGGAGTCGGCCTTGGTGGCTTTCATCACGGCGCGGCGGGACGGCACGTGACCGCACAGCGAGGGGATCCG
>Ga0208685_1000811_pt1 | contig 10673 bp, 9 predicted proteins | sample EasRivMeERMLT890_FD_187533 | JGI IMG/M metagenome (GOLD analysis project Ga0208685, IMG submission 187533) | Soil microbial communities from meander-bound floodplain in the East River, Colorado, USA - East River MetaG ERMLT890 (SPAdes) (version 2) | ecosystem: Environmental > Terrestrial > Soil >...
TTCGTCGAGCCGGACCGCCTGCCGCGCGCCTTCGGCCTGTTCTACACGCTGGGCTCCCTGTGCGGCATCGCCGCCCCGCTCGGCTACGGCCTGGTCGGCGACTTCTACGGCATCGAAACCGCGTTCGCCATCATCGGCATCGCGATTTTCCTCACCGTACCGCTGGCGGCGCTCATGAAGCCCGCCGGCGCGCTCAAGCCAGTGACGAGGTGACGAAGTGACGGGGTGACGAAACACCGGTCGCGGCCGCGTTCGATAGCCGAGGTCGCCGTCACTTCGTCACTGCGTCACTTCATCACCTGTCCGTGATCACCCGTATAATTCCCTAATCGCTCGCCGCAAGTGGAGGCACCATGGCAGGCAAACAACGCATCAGTTACGTCCCGCTGGAACAGATGACGCCCGAGATGCGCGCCGAGATGGAGCGGTGCGCGAAGATGGGCACGCCGCGCCCGGAAAGCTCGGCGGTGCGCGCCCACGTACCGGGCGCGTTCTGGGCGTTCGCCAATTCCTGGCGCGACATCTTCCATACCGGCGTGTGTGATCACGCGATCAAGGAACTATGCCGCCTGTACGTCTCGCGCGGTGTCACCTGCGAATTCTGCGGCAACCAGCGCTCGACCAAGGCATTCAGCGGCAAGCTCAACGAAGCGCAAACCGACGACCTGGTCAATTTCGAGAAATCCACGAAATACAACGAGCGCGAGAAGGCCGCGCTCGCCTACGCCGAGGCGATCACCTGGCGGCTCGACACCGACGACAGGTTCTGGGGACGCATGCACCAGCACTTCAGCGAACCCGAGCTGGTCGAGCTGGGCTGCTTCATCGCGCTCACCATGGGGCAGCAGAGCTGGTTGCGGCTGCTCAATATCGAGCACCACCAGGTGATGGTCGGGACTTCCGCGTCGATGGCGCCCGGCTTCGAGAACGCCGAAGCATTGGCCAAGGCCAAAGCTTCACCGGACTACTGGGCGAAAAAGCCAAAAGCGTCGAACAAGAACGCCGCGTGAACTAATGGCCACGCAACCGATATTTTTCCACCCTGCGTTGACGGCGCTCGCCCTGGCCCTGCTCTGCGCCACCGGCAGCGCACAGGCACAGAAGGACTATCCCAGCCGGCCGATCCGCATGCTGGTGGGCGTTGTCCCCGGCGGCGCGACCGACATACTGGCGCGCATCTTCGCGCAGAAACTGGCCGAGAGCTGGCGGCAGCAGGTGGTGGTCGACAATCGTCCCGGCGCGAACCAGATCATCGCGGCCGACCTTACGGCGAAGGCGGCCCCGGACGGATACACCCTCCAGATGATCCCGGCGGGCTTCGCCATCAATCCGGCAATGCACCCCAAGCTGCCATACGATCCAATACGTGATTTCACCGCGATCAGCATGGTCGCCATGGTGCCGAACGTGATGGTGGTCCATCCGTCGATACCCGTGAAAACCGTCAACGATTTCATTGCCTACGCCCGCGCGCGCCCGGGGCAGCTTTCGTACGGCTCATCCGGCGTCGGATCGCCCAGCCACCTGTGCGGCGAACTGCTCAGCGCGATCACCCGGATCCCTCTGTCGCACGTCCCGTACAAGGGGCAGGGACAGGCGATGATCGATCTGCTGGGAGGACATCTGAAGCTGGCGTTCCCCTCGATACCGGCGTCCATCCCGTTTCTCAGGACCGGAAAACTCATCGCGCTGGGTGTCGCGACCAACCGGCGTTCTTCCGCGCTGCCTGACGTCCCGACCATAGACGAGTCGGGCGTGAAGGGGTACGACGTCAGCGCCTGGTACGGGGTGATCGGCCCGCCGAAAATGCCGAAGCCGCTGCTGGTCAGGATCAACGGCGAGCTGAACCGGATACTCAAGACCCCGGAGGTCGGTCAAGCCATGTCGCAGCAAGGTGCCGACCCGCTGGGCAGCACGCCGGAGGAATTCGCCGCTGCCATCGCTACCGACATCCCGAAGTGGAAGAAGATAGTCGCGGACGCGGGGATCAAGGTGGGGCAGTAACTGCGTCTCAGATAAGGCGTCTCATCCTTCATCGTTGACCGCTGCTTCTTCCCCCGTTGCTTCTGCCTTGCCGCTCACTGAGCGGCAATAAGTCTTGGTACGCGGGAAGCGCGTACCAAGACTTGGCCTTCGAACATGCGGCGCTGGGTGCGGTAGAAGGCGCCCTGCTCCGCGTACCACTGACCTTCCAGCTTGCGCACGGATGCGGCGACGGTCAGCACGCCGGAGGGCATGGCGATGCGGATTTCCGATTCCGGATTGCCGGTCGGCCGCGTCGCTTCCTGCACCACGCTTCCGTCCAGCCGCGCTGCGACCGCCATGCATAGCGTGCACGTCAGCGGCAGCGCGCGGTGCGGCTGGCCGTTGGACATCATGCGGCCAGTGAGGTCCATGCCGGCCGCCTTGAGGGTTGCGCCCGTCAGCGTCTTCGCGTCCTGCGGCCCCGATATGAAACCCACGAAGGGAACCGCGGCGCGCCTGGCGGCCTCCTCAGGCGTTTTCGTCACGCCCATCGCGACGGAAGCGGCGATGCGTATCGAAGCAAGCTTTCGCAGCAGTTCCGGGTTGGCGTCGATCTCGTCCGGCAGTTCCGTGCCCTTGATGCCGAGGTCGGCGGCGTGCACGAACACGCAGGCGTTGGCGGCATCCACCATGGAGACGCGGATCCTGCCGACGCCCGGCACGTCGAGCGTGTCACTGACGTTGCCCGTGGGCAGCAGCTTGCCGGTCGTCGCGCCGCCCGGCTCACGGAACTCGAGCTTGACCGGCGCGCCCGTCCCGGCCACACCGGGAATGGCGAGGTCGCCGTCCACCGCCGACAGTCCGTCGTCCACCGGGAAGCGCGACCAGATGATCTTCTTCGTGTTGGTGTTGTGGACGCGCACCAGCGCCTCCCGTCCGGAAACCTCGAGCAAACCCTCGTCCACCGCGAACGGCCCCATCGCGGAAGACATATTGCCGCAATTGGCGCCGTATTCGACCTTGGCTTCCTTCACCTGCACCTGCGCGAAGGTGTAGTCGATATCGGCATCGTCCCGGGTCGCGGGACCGACCACGCACACCTTGGAGAGCGAGGACACGCCGCCGCCCATGCCGTCGAGCTGCCGTCCATAGGGATCCGGGCTGCCGATCGCGGCGAGAAAGATCTCGTCCCACAGCGCGCGGTCGCGCGGCAGGTCCCTGGCATGAAATACAACAGCGTTGCTGGTGCCGCCGCGCATGAAAACCGCGGGTATCTTCAACTGTTTCATTGCTGCACTCCTTGAAAACCGTGATTCGTGAATCGTGATTCGTCATTCGGCCCCCTCACTCCAACCCTCTCCCCCAAGTTGGGGAAGAAGGGGTAGCGTGAGTCAAACCACATATCACAGTTCACGAATCACACGTTCGCGGTTCGAGTCGAATCACGACCCACGAATCACGCAGTTTCTAGCGCACTTGCCTTTGCAGCACCGTAGGCCCCCGCCCGCCACGGTGCTCCTCATCCATTCGCAGGTACTGGGGGCCGAGCTGCTCGATGCTGTTGCAGCCGAGCAGACCGATCACGCGGTCCACCTCGCTCCTGAGCAGTTTCAGCGCGTGCAGCGCCCCGGCTTCGCCGCCCGCCGCGGCGCCGAACAGCGTCGCGCGCCCCACAAACACCATCCTGGCGCCCAGCGCCAGCGCCTTGACGACATCGGTGCCGCGCCGGATGCCGCCGTCCAGCATGATCGCGAGCTGCTTGCCGACGGCGTCCGCGATCTGCGGCAGCACCTCGATCGGGGATTGCGCGCCGTCGAGCTGGCGGCCGCCGTGGTTCGAAACGAAGATGCCGTCCGCGCCGTGCTGGGCCGCGAGCCGCGCGTCTTCCACCGTCATGATGCCCTTGATCAGGAGCTGCTTCGGCCACAGCTTGCGCAACCAGGCGAAGTCCTCCCAGTTCAGCTCCGTGCGCCGCGTGCGGAATTCGGTCAGGGTTGGCGACGTGATGCGGCCGCCATTGTTGACATCCAGGTTCTGGAAGCGCGGCACGCCCGACGCCAGCAGCGTGCGCAGGAAGACGCCGGCGAGCCAGCGCGGGTGCAGCGCCCCGTCCACCATGTTGGCGAGGTTGAGCGTGAACGGCACTTCGAAATTGTTGCGGCGGTTGTACTCGCGGTTGCCGCCGACGACCACATCGGTGGTAATCACCAGCGCCTCGAAACCGGCGTCGAGCGCACGGGCAACGAGGCCACGCGCCAGGTCGTGGTCCTTGGACATGTAGAGCTGGAACCACTTGGCGCCGCCGGCGTCCCGGGCAACCCGCTCCATCGGCACGAACGAAGCCGTGGACAGCACGTACGGCACGCCGGCGGCCGCCGCGGCCCGGCCGAGCGCGACGTCGGCGTCGTAGCAGTAGAGCCCCGAGGCTCCAGTCGGCGCGATGCCGAATGGCGACTCGAAAGTCCTGCCCCACAGCGTCACTTTCTGCGAGCGCTTCGACACGTTCACCAGCGTGCGCGGCACGAAGCGGATGCGCTCGAAGTCGGCGCGGTTGGCGCGCAGCGTGACCTCGTCCTCTGTGCCGCGCGCCAGGAATTCGTATGCAACGCGCGGCAGCCGCCGCTGCGCGATGGCTTGCAGGTCACCGATGTTGTATGCCTGAAGATAGTTCACGGACCGGACTTTACCGCCCGCCGCGCACATGCGAAGCAGGCCTGAAGGTAAACTGGCGGTATTGTAATTCACACGGCGGGCTTTGGTTACTCGTTACTCGTTTCTCGTTGCCCGCTGGCCGGCAGATGCTGCAGCCCTGACACGGTTTTCGAGGAACGAACAACGAGCAACGAGTCACGGGTTTCATGTCTCTAAGAAAGATCATCTCCGGTGGGCAGACCGGCGTTGACCGGGGTGTGCTCGACGCCGCGCTGGACGCGTGCTTCCCCTGCGGCGGATGGGCGCCCGAGGGGCGCGTCGCCGAAGACGGCCCGATAGCGAAGCGCTATCCGCTGCGGGAACTTCCGGGCAGCGGCTACGAAAAGCGCACGTTGCGGAACGTGCTCGACAGCGACGGCACGGCCATTCTCTACTTCGGCGCGCTGGAAGGTGGCACGCGCCTGACCATGGAGTACTGCGTCGAGCACGGCAAGCCGTGCGAACTGCTGAATGCGGAGCGGTTCAGTCCCGAGGAGGCGGCGCGGGAGTTGCTGGCGTTCGTCTCGGGCAACAACATCTCGCTGCTGAACGTAGCCGGTCCGCGCGCCAGCAAGTGGTCCGGCGCTCACGCCTACGCCCGGGAAACGATCGAGTATCTGTTGCGCGCGGGGAACCGGAACCAGTAGGACGGCGGATGTCGCGGTCTTGCCAATCACCCCTCACCCCTCACTCATCACTCATCACTCATCACTCATCTCAGATGTATCTGATCGTACTGATGTGCGTTGCCATCCACAGCTGCTATATCGGCAGCAAGGTGGTGGTTTCGCTCCTTGCGGTCGACCTGGGAGCGAGCCAGACCACGATCGGCGTGATCGCCGCGCTCTACGGCGTCGCGCCGCTGATCCTGGGCGTGCACTCGGGACGGCTGTCGGACCGGGCCGGCGTACGGCTGCCGATCCTGATGGGGGCGGTGCTGGTCGTGGCCGCGATGCTGACCGGATTCCTGTTTCAGACCCTGGCGGGCCTGATAGTCGTTGCCATCCTGATGGGCACCGGGTTCGTCTATTACAACGTATCGATCCAGAACCTGGCGGGCTTCCACGGCGCGCCTGGAGACCGTGCGCGTAATTTCAGCTGGCTCGCCATGGGCTACTCGACCTCGGCATTCATCGGCCCGATGTTCGCCGGATTCGCAATCGATATACACGGCCATGCTGCGGCGTTCCTGGGTTTTGCGCTGCTCGCGCCCGTGCCGATAGTCGTGCTGGCCTTCAACCGGAGCATCACCAGGTCGCCGCCGGTTCCGGCTTCAGATGGCACGTCGCGAACCATCTTCGGCCTGCTGCGCGACCCACCGCTGCGCCGCGTCGTGGTCATGAGCGGCTTGATGGTCGCGGCGTGGGAAATGTTCATCTTCTACATGCCGCTGCACGGCCACGCACTGGGATTGTCGGCGTCGACGATCGGGATCGTGCTGGGCGTCTATTCCGTCGGCGCGTTGTTCGTGCGATTCCTGCTGCCTGCCCTGCTCCGCAGGACGAGCCCGGCCCGACTGCTTGGCACGTCGATGTTGATCGGGGCGGTCGCCTATGCCGCCCTGCCCTGGATCCAGCCCACCGGGCTGTTGATCGCCGCTTCGTTCACGATCGGGCTCGTCCTCGGCGTCTGCCAGCCGCTATCGATGACGCTGTCGTTCGAGCGTTCGCCAGCGGGCCGCACCGGCGAAGTGACGGGCTTGCGGCTCACCGCCAACAACGTGGCGCGCATCATTGTGCCGGTAATCTCGGGCATGCTCGGCACGGCATTCGGCGCGGCGCCGGTGTTTTGGATGAACGCCATGAACCTGCTGGCAGTCAGCTGGCTGGCGCGGCGTTGAGCATCAATTGGACGTCAAGAAGAACGCGAAACAATTTCACCACTCTCGCCATTCAAGCCCTGGCAGCGCTGCGTCCGGCGATGCGGCCGAACACTGCCCCGGACATCAGACCAGTGCCGAGCGGGTAGTTGTAATGGAATAGCCCGCCAACCATTTCCCCGCAGGTATAGAGCCCGGGAATAGGCTTCCAGTCGGTCGCAATCACCTGTGCGTCCTTGCTGACCTTGAGCCCGCCGAAAGTGAAGGTGATGCCGCCTGTCACGGGATAGGAAACATACGGAGGCGCATCGAGTTTCAGTGCCCAGTTGGATTTCCTCGGCTCGACGCCATCCGTGTGCAGCCCGTCGAGCACCGCCGGGTTGAACGGGCCGCCGCGGGCGGCCGCGGCGTTGTACTCGTTCAACGTCTTCATTGCCTGCGCATGATCCACCTGCAACTGCTTCACCAGGCCTTCGAGCGAGTCCGACTTGAATGGCTCGCTGGTCGAATAACGCGGCTCGAGGAGGCTCAATACCTTGGAATCGAAGATCTGGTAGACGAGGCTGCGCGTCTGCTTGACGATCAGCCCCCCGTACTTGGCATAGGTAAAGGAGTTAATGTCCGCCCCCTCGTCTATCCACCGCCTGCCCTCGACGTTCAGCATCACGCCCAGGAAATACGACAGGCGATTGGTCTTGTCGGTGAGATTCTGCACGCCGTAATCGGCTGCTTCGGCGTTGATCGGGGTGGCGTGGCAGCCGCTCCAGTGGCCCCACGGCATGGCGCCGATGTCGAGCGCCATCTGGAGTCCGTCGCCGTAGTTGAAGTTGGAGCCGCGCACCTTGGCGTGGTCCCACGGCGCTCCGAGGTAGCGTAGCCGCCATTCCGGGTTGGTTTCGAAACCGCCGCAGGCAAGCACCACGGCCTTCGCATTCAGGGTGACGAAGCCATCCGGCCCGCGCGCGACGACGCCGTTCACGCGCCCGCTCTCCGCCTGCGACAGCCGCTGCGCGCCAGTGTCGTAGCGGATCTCGATGCCCGACTTCTCCGCGGTCTCGAACCAGGTCTTCGACAGCCCGACACCCTCGTGGTGGGTGCGTATCATCGCGCCGCGCGGCCATCTGAACTCGTTGCCGACCTTGACACCCATTACCGAGACCGCGAGCTCGAAACGATGCTTGCCCGTGTCCTGCAGCCAGCACATGGTGTCGTAGGAATTTTCTATGAGTATGGATGCCAGTTCGGGATCGCTGCGCCCCTGGGTGACGCGCAGCAGGTCCTCACGGAACACTTCGGTGGGATACGGCTGGACGCCCTTGTGAAAGCCCGGATAGTCCTTTTCGGCGGTCGGGACGAACCGGTCCAGTTCCCCGACCTGGTTGTAGATGAAGCGGAACACCGCGCCGCTGAAGTGCGTATTCCCGCCGCGTTTCTCCTTCGGCGCTTTTTCCAGCACCAGCACGCGCTTCGCGCCGTTTTCCTTCGCCGATACCGCGGCAGCGAAAGCGGCATTGCCGCCGCCGACCACTATCACGTCATAGTCCATGGTTCATTCCCGTAAGCGGTGAACAGTGAGCGGTAAGCGGACAAAGGCAGGAAACGGTTGTGGCAATAAACCTGCTGCTTACCGCTCACTGCTTACCGCTCCCCGTTGTTAGAATACGCGCAACCCCGCACCATCCGCTACCGAGGAGGACCATATGATGAACTCCGAACGCGAGACGACTTCGAGGCCGACGCGTGAGCTTGCGCGCTGGGTATCCAGCCTGAAGTACAGTGATCTTCCGCCGCGCTCCCGGGAAGTCGTGCGTATCCTGCTGCTCGACTCGGTGGGCTGCGGCATCTACGGCTACGCCACGCCGTGGGCGAAGATGCTGCTGCAATGGGCCAGGGCGGGCGCGCCCGCCAGAGGCGAAGCGACCGTGTGGGGTGAAACGGCGCCGTCGCTGCGCGCGTCGGACGCGGCGCTGGTGAACGGCACCTCGGTCCACGCATTCGAACTCGACGATTATCACCAGGCCAAGCTGCACCCCGGCGCGGTCGTGATCCCCGCCGCGATCGCGATGGCGGAAAAGCTGGGCTCGAGCGGCGAGCAACTGGTGACCGCCATAGCCGCGGGATACGAAGTGATGATCCGCTCCAGCCTCGCCCTCAACCCTTCCGCCACGCGGCTGCGCGGCTGGCACCTGACCGGTGTCTGCGGCCCGTTCGGCGCGGCCGCCGCTTGCGCCTCGCTGCTAAAGCTGAACGCGGAGCAGACCGCCTGGGCGCTGGGACTCGCCGGCACCCAGGGCTCGGGGTTGTGGGCCTTCAATGCCGACGGCACCATGAGCAAGCGGTTCCACGCCGGCCGCGCTGCGCAGTCCGGTGTGATGGCCGCGGAGCTGGCCGCGCTCGGCTTCACCGGCCCCACGCAAATCTACGAATTCCACGACGGCGGCGTGCTGAAGGCGTTTTCCGACGCTTCCGATCCCGCGCCACTGACGCGCGATCTCGGCAAGGTCTTTCACCTCGATGCGACTTCGATCAAGCCGTATTCCTGCTGCGGCAGCTCGCACTCCTACGTGGACGCCGCCTTCGAGCTGCGCCGCCGCCTGGGTGCGACCTGGGACGCCAAGCGCCCGGTACGGCTAGGCATGGCAAAGGTGGTGCAGGTGCAATGCGGCTTTGACTACGCGCCGAGCACTGCGCTCAACGCGCAGATGAGCCTGCGCTATATCGTCGCGGCGGCGCTGATGGAAGGCCACGCGCTGCCGCCGCAGTTTAGCGACGCGAAGATTGCCGATCCCGTGCTGACCGGGATCGCCCAGCGCATGGAGTGCGAGCACGACCCCGCCCTCGACAAGCTCTACCCGGCGCGCTTCGCCGCCTGGGTCGCGGCCCAGGACAAGGGCCAGTGGGTACGAGTGGACGTGCTCGACCCGCTCGGCTCCCCTGCCAACCCGGTCGACGCGAAAGGCGTGGTCGAGAAATTCCGCGGCATCAACCCTCAGCTGCCGGCTGACGATATCGCAGGCGCAGCGTTTGATATCGAGCGCCGTTCGATCAAGCAACTGCTGGCATTGCTGTCCGGCGCGCGGGCGAAACAACTTCAGTCAGCTTGACGGCGCCCTGCGAGGGATGAGGGATGAGGAACAAAGCAAAAGGAAGAAGGCAAGAGGCAAAGGGATTCTGGCTTTCCCTTTCGCTTTTCACTTTTGCCTTTTCCCTTGGCTGCGCGCTGGCTGAGAACGCCCGCGCGCAGCCGTACCCGACCCGGCCAATCCGGCTGGTGGTGCCATTTGCGCCGGGCGGCGGCACGGACATCATGGCGCGGAGCCTGGCGCAGAAGCTGAGCGAGGCGTTCGGCCAGACGGTGGTGGTGGACAACCGCGCCGGCGGCGGCGGCACCATCGGCACCGAGACCGTGGTCAGGGCGGCTCCCGACGGCTATACCATGATCATCGTATCCACCAGCTTCGCGGCCAACGCGGCAGTGTACAAGCTGCCTTACGATTCCGTAAACGATATCGCGGCCGTCGCGCTGGTCGGCGAAACCGGGAACGCGATCGCGCTGCCCATCTCGGTACCTATCAAGAGCATTCAGGAACTGATCGCTTACGACAAGGCCAACCCGGGCAAGCTGAACTACGGCTCGACCGGCACCGGCGGCCACACGCATCTCATCACGGAGCTGTTCAACCAGCTGGCGGGCACGAGGATGACGCACGTGCCGTACAAGGGGACCGGCCCGGCGCTGAACGACTTGCTTGGCGGCCAGATCCAGGTCCTCTTCGGCAGCCTGCCCTCCACCGTCCCGCTGATCAGGCAGAACCGCGTCCGCGGCATTGGCGTCACCACGACAAAGCGCAATAGCGCCATTCCCGACATCCCGGCCATCGCGGAGGTCGTGCCCGGCTACGAGGCGGTGCTGTGGTACGGCGTCTGGGGGCCCAAGCAACTGCCGCAGGATATCGTGAAGCGGTGGAACACGGAAATCCGCAATGCGCTGAAGCTCCCGGACCTGCGGGAGCGGCTCGCCAACGAAGGGCTCGATCCCGCCGATTCCCCGCCGGAGCGCTTCAGCGAAGTCGTCAGGCGCGACGTGGCCAAGTGGAGCAAGGTGGTCAAGGCCGGGAATATCAAGGCGGAGCGGTGACCAGTGACCAGTGACCAGTGACCAGTGACCAGTGACCAGTGACCAGTGACCAGTGACCAG
>Ga0208685_1000812_pt1 | contig 10670 bp, 10 predicted proteins | sample EasRivMeERMLT890_FD_187533 | JGI IMG/M metagenome (GOLD analysis project Ga0208685, IMG submission 187533) | Soil microbial communities from meander-bound floodplain in the East River, Colorado, USA - East River MetaG ERMLT890 (SPAdes) (version 2) | ecosystem: Environmental > Terrestrial > Soil...
CGAGGCCGGCCGCCTTGAGCTTGGCGACTTCGTCGGGGCATGGATTCACCACCCGGATGTCCATCCGGATCTCGGTCTCCTTCCAGTACGACGCGAGCGACTTGCCGGCGGTGGTATAGGTGGCCGATCCCGCGATCGAGCCGCTGTCCATCGCATCGGCGTTCGACTTGAGGTCGATCTGGACGTGCTTGAACTCGTAGCCGAGCGCCTTGTAGATGCGCTGCCAGTTCAGCCAGTTCATGAAGCCGGCGTTGGTGTAGAACACCGGCTTGCCGCTGAAGTCCCTCCAGCACTTGAACTTGTCGGCGTTTTTCGCCGCGACCGCCATCATCGACTCCATCGGATAGGAGTACCAGGTGTGCGCGATCTCCGGCATTTTGGGCTTGTAGTCCTTGAAGCCGCCGATACGCTGCTGGAATTCGGTCATGCCGATGTCGGCCGTGTAGGCGATCTCGCCGTTGCCGTCCATCACTGCCTTCATGGCGACGGTGGGGGACGTGTAGGGCTGGACGGTGATGGTGTATTCGCCGCCGAGCGCCTCTTCGGCGATCCTGGTCATCGAGGCGGCGATCTGGTAGCCGTAGGAACCGACGGGCGAGGTCGCCCAGCGCAGCGACTTGCGCTGCTGCGCCTGCGCCGGCTCGAGCGCCGAGAAAGCGAACACCGCAGCGACTGCCGCCGCGGCTACGGTGAAGCGGCGAATCTGTCTTGTCTTCGACATGAGCTCCTCCTCGAGAGCATTTCTACTGGGGCTTGATTCCCGCAGCGCGCACCACGCGATGGTAGTCGTCGATCTCGGAGCGCACGAAGCGCGCGAACTCCTGCGGCGACATGTCGAGCGGGGCGTTGCCGGTGTTAGCGAGCCTCTCCTTCACACCGGGGTCGGCCAGCGCGCGGCGCACGTCGGCGTTGATCTTGTTCACGAGCTCCGGCGCCATGCCGGCGGGCCCCCACATGCCGAACCACAGCCCGAAGTCGGCTCCCTTCACTCCCGCTTCCGCGGTCGTCGCCAGATCGGGAAGCAGCGGGCTGCGCTTGGCGGTGCTCACCGCGAGCGCGCGCAGTTTTCCGGCCTTGATGTTGGCGATGCCGGCGGAGATCGGCACCCAGTAGCAGTCGACGTTGCCGCTCAGGATCGCCGCGACCACCTCCGGTGTGCCCTTGAACGGTACCTGCGTCACGTCGAGGCCGGCGGCGGTGATGAGCTTCACGGTGTTGAGGTGCGTGCCGCTGCCCACGCCGGCGTGGCCGAAATTGATCTTGCTCGGGTTGGCTTTGCCGAAGCTGACGAGATCCGCGAGCGCCTTGTACCGTGACTCGCCGCTGACCACCAGCACGTTCGGCAGCTCGGAGAGCGGCGCGATGTCGGTGAAGTCCTTGGTGGTCTCGTAGGGCAGCTTGGCATAGATCGCGGGGTTGACCGAGTGCGCGTTGGAGTTGATGAGCAGCGTGTAGCCGTCGGGCGCGGCTTTCGCTACCGCCGCCGATCCGATCGAGCCCCCGGCCCCCGAGCGGTTCTCGTTCACCACCGGCTGCCCCCAGTATTCCGAGAGCTTCGCGGTGACGATGCGACCGACGATGTCGGTGGCGCTCGCCGGCGTGAACGAGATGATCACCTGGACCGCCTTGGTGGGATACTGGGCCTGAGCGTGAAGCGCCCAAGCCGCGAGTAACGCAAGAAGGGTCGACCTAAATGCGGACTTCATTGCGGCTTGATCCCGGCGGCTTTCAGCACCTTCGCCGTGTCCTCGACTTCCTTGCGCACGAACTGGGTGAACTCGGAGGACGACATCTTCATCGGCAGCGTGCCTAGCTTGGTCAGGCGATCGGCGAGGTCCGGGCTCGCGAGCGCGCGGTTCACGTCGGCGTTGATCCTGCTCACGATCTCGGCCGGCATCGCGGCCTGGCCCCACAGGCCGACCCAGAGCGTGTAGTCGAAGCCCGGCACGCCCTGCTCGGCCACCGTCGGCACGTTGGCGAGCAGGCTCGAGCGCTGCGCGCTCGAGACCGCGAGCGCGACCGCCCTGCCGCCGCCGATGTGCGGCAGCGCCGCGTTGATCGGCGCCCAGTAGCAGCACACGCGCCCGGCGATGGTGTCGCCGATCGCCTCGGGCGTTCCCTTGTACGCCACGTGGACGACATCGATCCCGGTCATGAGCTTGAGCTTCTCGAGGTTGAAGTGCGTCCCGGAGCCGATGCCCGCGGAGGAAAAGTTGAGCGCGCCGGGCTTGGCCTTCGCTGCGGCGATGAAATCGCCGAGCGTCTTCCAGCCGGTGCTCGGCGCGACGATCAGCACGTTCGGGCCGCCGGCGAGCGGCGCGATGTTGGCGAAGTCCTTCAGCGTGTCGTACGGCAGCGTGGCGTAGATCGACGGGTTGGCGACGTGCGCCGAGGAGTTCGCGAGCAGCGTATAGCCGTCGGGCGGCTCGCGCAGCACCGAGGCCGAGCCGACCGAGCCGCCGGCGCCGGCGCGATTCTCGACCACCACCGGCTGGCCCCACATTTCCTGCAGCTTCGCCGCCACAGCGCGGCCGATGATGTCGGTCGAGCTTCCGGGCGTGAATGCCACGACGATGCGCACGGGCTTGTTGGGAAAACCCTGGGCGAATACCCCCGAAGCAAATGCAGCGAGAAACAGTCCTAGAAGCCGCTTCATCATTCCTCCGTTATTGAGGCGTCAGGCCGGCGTCGCGCATGATCTTGCCGAGCTCGTTGTACTCGCGCGCGATGAAGGCGTCGGATTGCGCCGGCGTCATCGACATCGGGTCGGTGCCGAGCTTCGCCAGGCGCTCGACCACCTCCGGGGAGTTCAACGCACGGTTCACCTCGGCGTTGACCTTGGCCACGATTTCGGGCGGGGTCTTCGCCGGCGCGAGCAGCGCGAGCCAGAACGTCGATTCGGCGCCGGGAAAGCCGGCCTCGCCGAGGGTCGGCACGTTGGGAAGCGCCGCGACGCGCTTGTTGGTGCTCACCGCGAGCGGCTTCACCTTGCCGTCGCGCACCGGGCCCATCCCGGACACCGCGGGCACCATTGCGTACTCGACTCGACCGGCCATCGTCTCGGCGAGGATCGGCGGCGTGCCCTTGAGCGGCACGTGCACTGCCTTCACGCCGGTCGCGACGTTGAACTTCTCCAAGCTGACGTGCGCCCCGCTCCCCACGCCGGCGGTGGCGTAGTTGTACTTGCCGGGATTCGCCTGCAGCATCGCGACCAGCTCCTTCACCGAATTCACCGGCAGCGTCGGCGGCACAATCAGCACGCTCGGCAGGCTGCCGAGCATGGCGACGGCGGAAAGATCCTTCAGCGTGTCGTAGCCCAGATCCTTGTAGAGCACGTGGTTCACCGCGTGCCCCGAGGACACCAGCACCAGGGTATAGCCGTCGGGATCGGCTCGCGAGCCTTCGCGGATCCCGATCGATCCGCCGGCGCCGGGCTTGTTGTCCACGACGACCGGCTGGCCCCACGCGGCGTTCAGACGCTCGCTGACGATGCGCCCCATCACGTCGGTCGCACTGCCGGGGGTGAACGGCACGATGATCCTGATCGCCTTGGCGGGATAGGTCTGCGCCGATGCGCTGCCGATGAAAAGTGCGATTGCCAGAAAAAGAAGGTTTCTCATGCGCGCCCCCGCTTGGCCCAGTACTCGGACGAAGACTTGTTCTTCTGCAAAGAAGCCGGGTCTTCATAGCCCGGAGCCATTGATGCCGACGTGCCGGCGAGCACCTGGTGATGCTCGATGTTGAGCAGGCGCAGCCAGCTCTGCTGTCCCAGGGTCAGCGCGATGAAGCAGCCGAGCTCGACCAGCTCGGGCTCGCCGAAGTGCCGGTGCAGCCGCTCCCAGAACGCGTCGTCCGTATCGAGGTGCCAGGTGATCGCCTCGGCGTAGGAGAGCGCCGCTTTCTGCTTGTCGGAATAGCGCGTGGACTTCTCGAAGTTGAGCAGATCCTTGATGTCGGCTTCGATCATCCCGGCGCTCGCCGCCTTCATCGAGCGCTGGTTGCCGCAGTAGTCGCACTGCACCGAGCGTGACACGTACAGCCGGCACAGCTCCTTGATGGGGTGCTCGCACACGCCGTTACGGAACAGATCGCGCCACGCGTTCGCGAACGACCAGAATGCCGCCGGAACGTGCGCGCGCACCGCCGAGCTTTCGGGCCGCGGCGTGCCTTCGCGCCGGCAGCGGTCCATCTCCTTCTGCATCTCGGCGTCCATCTTGTCGACCGGGAAGTAACTGATGCGCTGCTTGGTCGTCATGGCGTCCTCCTCCAGCATCAATTTACCATCTCGGGATGTACCAGGACCATACGGCGCTCCAGGCGGCCGGCCAGCTGCTGCTCGCATTCGCCTTCCTCGCTACCGGAGTGCGCAACGCCGGCTGGAAGTTCCGCCAGCATCTCGACCGGATGGTCGCCTACGGGGTGCCGCAAGCGAGGCTCGCCCTGCTCGCCGGGTTCGTGCTGCAGTTCGCGGGGGGGATTCTCCTGGCCTTCGATCTCTGGAGAGTCGTCGGAGCGGTGCTGCTGATCGCGTTCACAACGCTGGCAAGCGCGATCTTCCACCGCTGGTGGCTGGCCCCCGACCCGCTGCTTGCGCACCTGCACCTCTCCAACCTGATCGTGAACGGCGGCGTCATCGGCGGGCTGCTGCTGGTGGCGGCTATTTGAACACCAGGCTGAGCTGCGGCACGAGCACCAGCAGCAGGACCACGAGCGCCATGCAGATCACGAACGGGAACGCGCCGGCGAAGATCTCGTGCAGGGTGATGCGCTGGTCGTCGAGCGTGGACTTCACGACGTAGACCGAGATGCCGAAGGGCGGCGTGAGCAGGCCGATCTCGATCGCCACCACCGCGACCACGCCGAACCAGATCAGATCGCCGCCCAGCGCTTTGACCACCGGGATGGCGAACGGCAGCGTGATGACCATGATGGAGACCGAGTCGAGGATGCAGCCCAGCGTAATGGCGAGCAGGACGTAGAGCAGGACAAAACCGTAGAGCCCGAGGTTCGCGCCGGCCGCCAGGCCGGACAGCTCCTGCGGCAGGTTGGACATCGCGAGCATCTGCCCGAAGACGCGCGCGCCCAGAATGAGGAACAGGATCGAGACGGTCACGTAGCCGGTATCGACCAGGGTGTCCCACAACGTGCGCCCGCTGAGCTTGCGGCGCAGCAGCGCGATCACCAGGGCGCCGAGCGCGCCGGCGGCGCCGGACTCGGTGGGCGTGAAGATGCCGCCGTAGATGCCGCCCAGCACGATGGCGATCAGGGCGAGGACCGGCGCTACCTTGAGCGCCGCGCTGCGCACGCTCTCCCCCTCCAGCGCGTCGACGTGTGCGCCGCCGACCTGTCCGGGCCACCAGGTCGCCATGACCACGATCATCGCCGAGAACGCCGCGGCGAGAATCAGACCCGGCACGATGCCGGCGAGGAACAGGTGCCCGACCGATTCCTCGGCGAGAAAACCGTAGACGATGAACAGCAGGCTGGGCGGAATCAGCATCCCGAGCACCGACGACCCGGCCACCACGCCGACGGAGAAGCGCGGGGTGTAGCCGTGCCGCAGCATCTCGGGCGTGGCGATCTTCGTGAACACCGCCGCCGAGGCGATCGACGAGCCGGTCACCGCCGCGAATACGGCATTCGCGGCGACGGTCGCCACCCCCAGGCCACCGCGCACCCGCCGCAGCAGCCAGCGCGCGACGGTGAAGGTGTCCTTGCCCACGTCCGACACGCTCACGAGCAGCCCCATCAGCACGTAGAGCGGCACCACGCCGAAGAAGTAGTTGTTCAGGTACTCGGTCGAGCTCTGCGACAGCGTGCGCATGGCGAGCGCGGGATCGCCGCGGATCAGCCAGATGCCGGCGAAGCCGGTCACGATCATCACCACCCCGATCGGCAGGCCGGTCAGGATGAACAGCACCATGCAGACGCAGCCGAGGATGCCGATCTGCAGGTTGCTGAGGTCCAGCACGGACACGGCAGCCGCGGCCGCGAGGACCGCCCCGACCAGGGCGACGGGCGGCCAGCCCGAGCGCTCGCCCGGCGCTCGACGCCGCCAGCTCGCGGCCGCGCGGCGCGCGGATCGCGCGGACTGGATGGAAAACTCGACGCAGGTCGCGGCTGCGCCGAACACGATCACGGCAAGAAACGGCCAGATGGTGAAGGTGAACACGCCCGGCGTGCCGGTGATCTCGCTCGTCGTCCAGGCCGATGCAAGCTTGGGCCAGGTACCCCAGGTGACGACGGCGAAGACCGCCGCGCCGAGCAGGCCGAAGACCGTGTCGAAAGAATGGGCCGCCGCCGGCCGGCGCGCCTTCATCGGCTCGAACAGCAGCTCGACGCGGGTAAAGCGGCCCGCGCGCAGCGTGCTCGCCATCTGCAGGAACACCGCCGTGACGATCGAGTAGCCGACCATCTCGGCGGCGCCCTTGATCGGCGCGCTGAAGAGATAACGCCCGGCGACATCCGCGCAGATGAGGAACATGAGCGCGAATATCCACAGCGTGCCGGCGCTGTTCATCACCAGCGTCAGCACGCCGAACCCCCGGGCGAGGGGGGCGGCGAAGGTCAGATCCCCTTATCCCACTCGCGCAGGGGCTTGGCGCCGTGCTTGCGCGCTTCCTCCATGAAGATCTTGAGCACCTGGCGACCGGCGTCGCCGTTGCGCCGCGCCCAGTCGCCGGCGACATCGGGCAGCGCCTTCGCCCATTTCGCGCGCTCGGCTTGCGACAGCTCGGAAACCGTCACGTTCGGCATTTTGCCGAGCGCTGCCCAGGTCGATGCCTCGCGCTCCGCCACAAGGTCCGCGCACATCTTGGCGTAGTCGCGGCCGATCTGGCGAAACAGATCCTTCATATGCGGCGGCAGGCCATCCCAGGTCTTCTTGTTCATCGCCAGTGCGCCCGAGAACACCGCGCCGAGATCGACCTTGGTGATGTAAGGCGCGACCTCGTGCAGCTTGAACGGAAGCACGCCGGTGATCAGGATCACGGCGCCGTCCGCGACGCCGGTCTGCAGCATGTTGTAGAACACCGGCAGTCCGGCGTCGACCGGGATTGCCCCGGTGCCGTGCACGCGGCTCGCGATGGCGCCGGGCGCGAGCAGCTTCTTGCCCTTGATGTCCTCCAGGCTCTTGACCGGGAACTTGGTGACGAGATGGTAGGTGTCCGCGACCTGCGCCCCGAGGAACACGGTGTTGTGCTTGGTCCATTCGGCGGCGAACGCCGGCACCTTCTCCATCAGCTGGTTCTGCACTTCGACCAGGGCGCGGAAGTCGCCGGTGACGAAGGGAGAGTAGTAGGCGACGTTCTGCAGCGGCTGCTTCGCCGGCTCCCAGAGCGAGCCCACCCAGCCGATGTCGGCGAGGCCGTCGCCCACGCCTTCGAGCGTGTTGTTGAAATCGTAGAGCGCCCCGGCGTAGGCCTCGGTCCACTGGATGGTGTCCGGCAGCCCAAGCGCCTTCAGCCGCTTGTTCGACTCCGGGACGACCAGGTTCTTGAGCGGGATCGTCCACGGCAGGACCGGCGGATGGCTCGAGCCGATGGTCATCTTGTAATCGCGGGCATCGACCACCAGGGGCGCGACGGCGATTAGCGCAAACACAATTACCTTTTTCATCAGCCCTCCCTCTCCACCATGGAAAATCGTTCGTCGGCCGCGAGGCACGGCGCCTCCGGCAGCTTGCGCTCGCGCCGCACCACGTTCGCGCCCTGCACGATCGACACCATCTTGTAGAACGCGTGGCGGCGGCTCATGCCCTCGCGCCCCATGCCGCAATCGGAGCCGAGGATCAGGCGCTCGGCCGGAATGTGCTCGAGCGCCTTGCGCACCAGCGCCGCGACCTGGTCGGAGGTCTCGACCTGCAGGGTATGGTGGTCGACCACGCCGATGCAGACCTTCTGGCTGCGGATGTGCTTTCCGATCGCCTCGAGGTCCATGCCGCCGGAGCTGCAGGTCTCGAAGGTAATGACGTCGGCGTCGATGCGCGAGAGCGGCTCCAGCGCCGGGGCGTAGCTCGGAGTCTTGGCGAACAGGCGCTGCGCCGCCGGGTTGCCCCAGCAGGTGTGGCACCAGATCTCGGTCTTATTCCGCAGCCCGCGCACCGTGTTGTTGAATACCTCCACCATGAAGTCGGGATTGAGCACCTTGTCGACCAGCCCCTTCGCCGCGAGCAGGTGGATCTGCGGCTCCTCCATCTGGATCACCTTGCAGCCCGCGTCGGCAAGCTCGTGCAACTCCTCGTTCAACGCGTCGCTGATTGCGAGAATGCTCTTGCGCAAGTCCTTGTAGTGGAGATCGCGCACCGCCATGGCGATGAGCTCGGGCATGATGGTGCCGAACTTGACCGGCTTGGTCGTCTGGCGCTGCGCGGCTTTCCAGATCGCGGTGTACTGCAGCGTGCCGCGCCCGACCGGCCCCACGAGGTCAGGCATGACGCGCGTCTCGAGCACGTCGTGCAGGATGTGGCCGGGCTTGTGCGGGAAGCCGGCCTTGCCGCCCGCGCGGTAGAAGTTCGCGCCGTCGAAGCCGCTCATGCGCAGCGGCGCGTACGAGAACCAGTTATGGCCGGCGACGTCGGCGTCGAAGCGGCAGTCGCCGTCGGTGACGATGTCGAGGCCGGCGACTTCCTGGTCGCGCAGATAGGTCGAGACCGCGTCGAGGTACTGCTCGCGATAGCTGCGCTCGACCATCGCCTCGCGAAATTCGCGCCGGCCGAGGTTCTGGGTGTACCAGCCCGGGCGCGGCAGCGAGCCGATGATGGTCGTCGGCAGCACGACGCCCGATGTCGCGGTGTACATCGACCTCCTCCTCCTCGGGACGGATGCTACCTTAGGAAGAGCCGAGGGAACTGTCCCATCAGCCCGATGGCGCTTCGCGCAGTCGCTTGCGCGGGATCAGCCGCCGGTTTGTGACCTGGTGATAAAGACCCGCGCCCGATCGACCTTGTCGATGCAGTTGGGGTACTTGCCGAACTCGAACTGCACCTTGGCTGCGGTGAGCAAACCCGCTGCCTGCGAGTATTCGACGGTGCCGCCAAAGCCCTTGGCCTTGGCGAAGTCGAGCTCCTTGTAGGCGATGCTGAGGCCACTCTCGCACTGCCTCGCCAGCGAGCTGTTCGGATTGCCGGCGCAGCCCGCGGCGATCGCAAGAGCACCCATCATCAAGGAAGTGAGCAGTAGTCTCATGGCATCCTCCAGCTCAGGCTTGGCTTACACGCCGTTGTCCCGCTTCGGCGAAAAGGAGGGAATCCGTCCCAACGAGCGGCGGCCGTCCCTTCGCCAGGCCGCGATACTGCTCTCCCTTCGATACCGGCGCGGCTTCGGCCACCACGCTCCAGCGATCGCCGCCGTCGCGGCTTTCGTAGATCTGGCCGTCGGTGTCGGCCGCCAGCACCGCGAAGCCGCCGTCCCACGCCTCCAGAGCCAGCCCGCCGAATGTAGGACGCTGCCCATCCGGCAGGCCGCCGAGCAGGCGCTGCCAGCTGCGCCCGCCGTCGCGGCTGCGCGCGATCTTCGCGCGCGAGCGGCCGATCTGGTACCAGTTCGGCGGCCAGCCCTCGCCGCCGGCGACGAACAGCAGGTCCGGGTCGTCCGGATGCGCCACCAGCGGAATCGGGTAATCGATTCCGGGAAGGCGCTCGCCGCTGCGCCAGCTCGCGCCGCGATCGTGGCTCTCGATCATGCCCCAGCCGGTCGCGGCGATGATGCGCTGCGGCCGCTTGGGGTGCAGCGCCAGGCGGTGAATATCGACTTCGCTCACGTCGGAATTGACCGGCAGCTCGCTGAACGTCTTGCCGCCGTCGTCCGAGCGAAGTAGCGCGCCCACCTCGATGCCCACATACAAAGAATCTCCGAGTGAGGCAACGTCGAGTACGTGTCCCTGGTGAGGCGGCGGCGGAAACGACCACTGCGGCGCGCTCGGCACGTCGCGCAGCGCCGTGAGCTCACGCCAGCTCGCCGCGCCATCGTCGCTCACGAAAAGGTGGGCCGGCAGCGTCCCGGCGAACAGCCGCTCGCGGCCGGCCAAGCGCTCGGCCTTCACGACCCAGACGTCGAAGTGACTCAATCCCGCGTTGCCAAGCCTCCAGGTGAGGCCGCCGTCGTCGCTGCGCGCCACGCCCAGGCCATGGGTGCCGGCGATCAGCGCGCCGCTCTCGAGCCGGGTGAGCGCGGAGACGAAACACCCTTCCAAGGCCCGAGCTGCCTGGACCCAGCGCCGCTCGGCATCGCGTTCGAAAACGAAGATGCCTTCCACGGTGCCGACGACGAGCCGCGCCGAAGGACCTTCCTGCCGCTGGACCGCCGTGCCGCCGGGCGACAGGAGGATCATGGCCTCAGGAGGAGAGCCCGTCTCCCACCGAAACGTTCTCCGGCTTGAGCTCGATGCCGGAAGCCTTCGCCTGCGCGAGGATCAGCGCGGAGAAGTCCTGCTCGGTCATGCCCTGCCCGATCATCTGCTGCAGCAGATCGCGCATGAGCGAGCTGAGCGGCATCGGCACCTCGAGATTGCGCGCGGCGTCGAGGCCGAGGTCGAGGTCCTTGCGCAGCAGCTTCGGCGTGAACGTGACGTGGAAGTCGAGGTTCACCAGCGCCGGGGTCTTGTAGCGCGTGAACATCGAGCCCATCACGCTCTTGTTGAGGAAGTCGAGGAACGCGTGGCGCGGCATGCCG
>Ga0208685_1000816_pt1 | contig 10635 bp, 10 predicted proteins | sample EasRivMeERMLT890_FD_187533 | JGI IMG/M metagenome (GOLD analysis project Ga0208685, IMG submission 187533) | Soil microbial communities from meander-bound floodplain in the East River, Colorado, USA - East River MetaG ERMLT890 (SPAdes) (version 2) | ecosystem: Environmental > Terrestrial > Soil...
CTCGCCTTCATCGCCGAGATCCCGCTGGTGATCGGCGCCCGTTCCGGCACGCCGTTCCGCACCCTGCAGGAGCTCATCGCCTACGCCAAGGCGAACCCCGGCAAGGTGAACTACGCCGCCAACACGCCCGGGACCTTCCCCAACCTCGCGGGCGAATACTTCGCCGAGAAAGCGGGGATCAAGCTCACGTTCGTCCCCTACAAGGGAACGGCAGCCGCGCTGCAGGACATCCTGGGCGGACGACTGGACGTGGCGATCGAAGGCGCCGCGCCCTATGCAGGGGCGATCAAGGCCGGCCAGCTCATCCCGCTGGCGGTGACCTCGGAGCGGCGCGATCCGACCCTGCCCGAGGTGCCCGCCGTGGCGGAGATCCTGCCCGGGTATTCAGCGGTCGGTTTCTACGTCGCGCTGGCGCACGCGAAAACGCCGGAAGCGCTGAGCACGAAGCTGAGCATCGATCTGCGCGCCGCGCTCGCGCAGCCGGCGATCGCCAAGCGCTTCGCCGAGATGAGCATGTACGTGAAGCCGATGACCCGCGAAGAGGTGGCCGCATTCATCCGCAAGGAGCGGGAAATCTGGTCCGGCGTGGTCAAGCGCACCGGCGTCAAGCCGCAGTGACGCTCTAGGCCGCGGCGGCGCGAGCCGCTCGCGCCACATGCTTGCCCTCGAAGTGGGGCGCGATCTCCTTCATGAAGCGATGCATCTGCTCCTTGACGAGGTGGTGCGGCTTGTTGCCGACGTTGAAGTAGAGGATCACCTCGTCGATGCCGCTCTTCTCGACGCGCTTCAGGGTGTCGACGATCTTCTGCGGCGAGCCGAGCAGGATGGATTTGTCCGACAGGTCCTCCTTTTTCATGTTCTTGAGGATGTCGACGATCTTCATGAAGTACTGCATGGTCGGCGGCGCGTCCTCCTTCTTCTGCGGGAAGGCCTGCAGCACGCAGTGGTTGAAGTAGTCCATCTGCGTCTGCCGGCCGTAGTCCTCCTGCCTGGCGTCGTCGGCGATGTAGATGAAGTAGCTGCACATCGCCCGGCCGGGCTTGTTGCCCGCCTTCGCGCAGGCTTCGCGGTAGGTCTCGACCGCTTTGTCGAGGCCGCCGAACACCATGCCGGCGGCGAACGGCGCGTAGATGATGTTGAGGCCGCGCTTGGCGGCGATGTCCACGCTGGTCTTGGAGAACGACGCGACATAGAACGGCAGCGGCTTCTGCAGCGGGCTCGGCGTGATCGCCATCTCCGGGATGTCGTAGAAGCGGCCGCGGTGCGACCACTTGCCCGGCGAGCGCCAGGCCTTCAGCAGCACGTCGATGCCTTCCTCGAAAATCTCCGCGGAGGCCATGAAGTCGGCGCCGAACGGGGCGTACTCCTTGCGGTCGTAGCCGCGGCCGGTGGCGAAGTCGACGCGTCCGCCGGAGAGCACGTCGAGCGTCGCCCACATTTCCGCCACGTGCACCGGGTGGTGCAACGGCAAGACCGTAACGGCGGGGGCGAGCCGTATGTTCTTGGTGACGGAAGCAATATTCGCCAAAACCAAGTCTGGGCGCGAGTTGACGCCCAGCGAATCGAAGTGGTGCTCGCCGATCCACGCCGAGTGCATGCCGATCTTGTCGGCGAGGATCGCCTGCTCGCGGATCTCGAGCACGAGCTGGTTGGCCGAGCGCGGATTGTTCGGGTAGTGGTTGTCGCTGAGGGTGAAGTAGCCGAATTCCATAGGTTGCTCCTTACTCAGCCTTCACCGGGTTCGAGAGCACGCCGATACCGCTCACCTCGACTTCGATCGTGTCGCCGGCCTTCATGAACACCTTGGGATTGCGCCCGAAGCCGACGCCGGAGGGCGAGCCGGTGGTGATGCAGTCGCCGGGCTGGAAGCGGAAGAACTGCGAGTAGTACTCGATCAGCTTCACCACGCTGAACACCAGGTCGTCGGTGTTGGCGTCCTGCATCACCTGGCCGTTGAGGCGCGTCACGATCTTCACGTCGTCGGGATCGGGCACTTCGTCCTTGGTCGCGATGCAAGGACCCATCGGGCAGAAGGTCGGCATCATCTTGCCGAGCAGGTTGTGCTCCCAGGCGTGGATCGGCCCCATGATTCCGCTCGACGAGAAGATCGCCGACACCCAGTCGCGCGCCGACACGTCGTTGACGATGGTGTAGCCGGCGACGTGATCGAGCGCCTTCGCCGCCGGGATGCGGTGGCCGGCCTTGCCGATCACCACGGTGAACTCGCCTTCCCAGTCGACCATGTCCGGATGCGAAGCCGGGAGCACGATCGGCTGGCCGGAGGCGATGATGCTCGCCACGCTCTTGGTGAACGCGGCCGGTTTCTCGGGCACCGGCGTCTTCATCTCCTTCAGGTGCTCGTGGTAGTTCATGCCCACGGAGAGCAGCAGGCCGGGGTTGGAAATCGGCGGCAGGAGCTTCGCCCGGCGGCGCGGCACGCGATGCTTTTTCGATTGGATGATTTTTTTCACCCGGGAAATCCCGTTGGCTTCGAGGATGCCCTTGATCGTCGGCGGCAGCGAGCGGTCGTTGGCGTTGATGTCGACGATGTCCTCGCCGTCGATGACGCCCGCGCGCGGCTGCTTGTCCTTCATGAACATTACGAGATGCACCTTCGTCTCCTCTTAGGCTGCGATCCTCAATTCCGGCGCGCCGGCCTCGCGCGACACCCGGTCGCACATGGCGCGCAGCGCAAGCGCGGCGGGATTGTTCGCGCGCGCGAGCTCCGCGTCCGGCCCGATGAGCGCGACGGCGCAGGCCGCCTCGCCGTTCCAGCCCAGCACCACGCTGGCGGCCGCATGGAGTCCGGGGATGACCGTCTTGTCGGCATAGGCGAGGCGCGCCTTGCGCGCGCGCTCGAGCTCGCGCCCGAGCCACTCGCGGTCGATCTTCTCGCGCTTCGCTTCGTAGGCGAGCGTCTCGGCGGTCATGCCCTGCGGCAGGAAAGCGAGCAGCATGCGGCCGATCGACGAGCGCGCCACCGGCAGCACCGAGCCGAGGTTGAGCGAAGTGACGAAATTCCGGTTGCGCTGCCAATGCACGATGGTCGGGCCGCGGTTGCTCCAGACCGCGAGCAGCGCGGTCAGCCCGGTTTCGGCGACCAGGTCCGGCAGCGCGCGCTCGGCGGCCTGGACCGGATCGCTGCGCTGGAGGGAGGCCAGGCCGAGCCGCAAGGCGAGCGGGCCGAAGTCGTAGCGCGAGTCCGCGCCCTGCGTCACCAGTCCGCAGCGCACGAAGCTCGCCAGATAGCGGTGCGCGCCGCTAGGGTCGAGCCCCGCCTTCGCGCTAAGCTCCTTCAGCGCCAGCGGCCCGTTCGCTTTCTCGAGGACCTCGAGCAGGCGGATGCCGGTGTCGATCGACTGGATGCCACGGCGCTTGGGTCGCGTCATTGCTCTATTGACAATGCATTGGCGTATGGACAATATAAACCTGCATCCTGAGGAGGAGCAAGCATGAGAATCGACCGACGTCGGGCCCTCGCGGCCGGAGGCGCCATTTTGTCCACGCTCGCCCTGCCGCCGCTGCGCGCCCAGGGCAAGCCGATGCGCATCGGCAGCACGCTGCCGCTCACCGGGCCGCTCGCCTCGCTGGCGATCATCCACAAGGTGACCGCGGAGATCTGCGTCGAGAACCTGAACAAGCGCGGCGGCCTGCTCGGGCGCCCGGTGGAGTGGGTGCTGCGCGACGACCAGTCGAAGCCCGAGCTGACGCGCACGCTGTACGAGCAGCTCATCACCTCGGACAAGGTCGACCTGATCCAGAGTCCCTATGCGACGGCCTCGATCCTCGCCGCGATGGGCGTGGCCCAGCGCTACAACAAGGTGCTCCTGCACACTTCGTTCGGCATCCCGAAGCTCGCCAAGTACGACATGCAATTCCAGACCGCGGGCTCCCCGTTCGACCCGGAGAACGTCTGGCCGAATCACATCTTCGATGCGGCGGCGAAGCTGCCGAAGCCGCCGAAGACCGTCGCCATCGTCACGAGCAAGTTCCCGTCGGTGCACGCCATCTCGGTCGGGGCGCGAGAGGTCCTGAAGAAGCGCGGCCTCACCGAGGTGCTGCATCTCGAGTACGAGTTCGGCAACCGCGACTACGGCGCCATCGCCAGCCGCGTCAAGGAAGCTAATCCGGACTTCCTGTGGGGCGGCACCAACGGCATCGACCCGGTGCTGATGCTCGAGGCGATGAAGAAGATCGACTACCGCCCGCCGGCGCAGGTGCATCTCTTCCCGGCGCCCGGACCGATGCTGAAGCTGCCGGAGGCGCAGGGCGCGCTCGCGCTCACCACCTTCGAGTCGCACCCGCCCTTCACCGACGACCCGGCGATCGCGCAGTTTGTGAAGACCTATGGCGAGCGCGCCAAGGAAGCCGGAATCCCGTATACCGCGGTCGATCTCCAGTCGGCCATCATGTACGCGTCCTGGCAGGTGCTCGAGGCGGCGGTGACGGCGACCAAGGGCACCGACGACAAGGCGATCGCCGCGTGGCTGAAGAAGAACGAGGTGAAGACGCTCTTTGGAACCTTGAGGTGGAACGGCCCGCAGAACTACGTCGAGGGCGCCGACCTGTACAAGATAAAGCAGCTGCAGCAGGGCAGATGGGTCGTCGTGCATCCCTCGCAGTGGACCGCCCCCGGGGCGAACATCATCTAATTGCCGAGCGCGACGCTCCTCGGGCAGTCCGTACTGTCCGGCGTCTTCATCGGCGCCCTCTACGGGCTGCTCGGGCTCGGCCTGACCCTGTCGTGGGGCATGCTGCGCCAGGTCAACCTGGCGCATTTCGCCCTCGCGTTCCTCGGCGGCTACCTGACGTTCCAGCTTTCCGCACGGCTGGACCCGTTCGTCATCCTCGCGCTGGTCGCGCCGGTGTTCTTCGTGCTCGGCATGGCGTTGCACTGGTTCTTCCTGCGCTTCTCGGTGACGCTGCTGAACACGCTGCTCGTCACGTTCGGCATCACCAGCATCATCGAGGCGGGGATCCAGTGGTACTGGACCGCGGACTTCCACCGCATGGAGAACGCTTACGCGGCGGTCCGCTGGAAGCTCGGGCCGCTCTTCGTCTCGCTCACCGACATGGTCACGCTCGGCTTCGCCCTGGCGCTGGCGCTGGGAACGTGGGGCGTGCTGCGCTTCACCGACCTCGGCAAGGCGATCCGTGCCACCACCGAGGACGCGCCGATCGCCGCCGCGTTCGGCGTCAACGAGAAGCTGCTCGGCTACCTCGTCTCGGGGCTGGCCGCGGCGGTCGCTGCGGTCGCCGGCCTTTGCCTGGCGCTGAACCACACGCTCGCGCCGGTGCAGATCTACGCCTGGATGGGCGTGGTGTTCGCGGCGGTGATGATGGGCGGCCTGGGGCGGCCGATCGGCCCGCTGGTGGCGGGCATCGTCATCGGCGTGAGCGAGGCGATCACCATGGCGGTGACCAACCCGACCTGGGCGCCGCTGGTGTCGTTCTCGCTGCTGATCGCGATCCTGCTGTTCCGGCCGGCGAGATTCTGATGAAGATCGCCCTCGCGGCGATCGCCGCGGCGCTCATCGGCTTGCCCTACCTCGGTCTGCCGGCGTTCTACGAATCGTTTGGCTACCTGCTGCTGAGCGCGATCGTGCTCGCCACCTCGTGGAATCTGCTGAGCGGCTACTCCGGCTACTTCTCCTTCGGCCACGGCGCGTTCTTCGGCGTCGGCGTCTATACCACCGCGGCACTCGCCGGCAAGCACGGCTGGAATTTCCTGTGGACGCTGCCGCTCGCCGCGCTCGCCGCGACGGCGCTCGGGGTGGCGCTCGGCGCCATCGTGTTCCGGGTGCGCGCGCTGCGCGGCGAGCTCTTCGCCCTTCTCACGCTCGCGATCACCTTCGTCCTCGCCACCATCGCGCTCAACGCCGTCGACGGCGGCCCGGGCATCATGGTGAACGTCGACATGCCGAGACTCGCGCCGACGGCGTCGGGGGTGCTCTATCTCCTGATGCTCGCCGCCGCGGCGCTGACCCTGTGGACCGCCTACGCGATCTATCACTCGCGCTTCGGCACGGGTCTCTTCGCCATCCACGACGACGAGGACGTCGCCGAGGTGATGGGCGTGCCGACGTACCGCTTCAAGCTGGCGGCCTTCGCCATCTCGTGCGCGCTCGCCGGCCTCGCCGGCGGCGTTCACGCGGTGTTCGTTTCCTACGTGACTGTCGCGGAAACCTTCTCGATCGCCCTGGCGGTCAACGTGGTGCTGATGGCCGCGCTCGGCGGAACCCGGCACTGGCTCGGGCCGGCGGTCGGCGCGGTGGCCATCACCGTGCTCTTGTACGCCTTCACCGGCGGCGATGCAGCCGTGGCCGGCCGCGCGCTGACCGGGCTGATCCTCATCGTCGTCATCGTCGCGATGCCGCAAGGCATCCTCGGGCAGATCCTCAAGCGCTTCAGGACGAAGACGCCCTCCCGCGCCGTTGTCCGTACTGAAGACGCGCCGCGGCAGGCGGTGACGGCCACGACGGGACCCCTGCTCGTGGCTCGAGGTATCACCAAGGCGTTCAAGGGGGTGCAAGCGCTCGCCGGGGCGAATCTCGAGGTCCGCCGTGGAGAGATCCTCGGCCTGGTCGGTCCCAACGGCTCCGGCAAGTCCACGCTAATCAACGTGGTGAGCGGCCATTACCGGGCGGATGCCGGCTCGATCCGCTTCGAGGGCGAGGAGCTCGTCGGAACACCGGCGCATCGCATCGCGCGCGCCGGCATTGCACGGACCTACCAGATCCCGCGCCCGTTCCCGCAACTGACCGTGCTGCAGAACATCGCGCTGCCGCCGATGTTCGGCCAGGTGGTCATGCATCGTGCCGCGGCGGAGCGGGAGGCGTGGCGCTGGCTCGAGTTCACCAATTTGAGCGACAAGGCCCACCGGTACCCGGGAGAGCTCAATCTGCACCAGCGAAAATTCCTCGAGCTGGCGCGCGCGCTGGCGTCGCGGCCGAAGCTGCTGTTCCTCGACGAGGTGCTTTCGGGCCTGACGCTCTCGGAGATGGACGGGGCGCTGCGCCTCATCCGCGCGATCCGCGACCAGGGCGCGACTATCGTGTTCGTCGAGCACGTGATGCGCGCCGTGATGGAGTTGACCGATCGCGTCGCGGTGCTGACCTACGGAAGAGCGATCGCCGAGGGCGCGCCGGCCGAGGTGATGCGCCACCCGGACGTCGTCTCCGCTTACCTGGGCACCGCGCATGTATGAGGTGAGCGACGTCACGGTCAACTACGGCGCCGCAGCGGCGGTCAGCCGGGTGCGCCTGCGGATCGAGCCCGGCGAGCTGGTGGTGGTGGTCGGCCCGAACGGCGCCGGAAAATCGACGCTGATCAACGCGATGGCGGGCCTGCAAGCGGTGGCCTCGGGGCGCCTGCTGGTCGAGGGGAACGACATCACGCGCGAGGCGCCGCATCGCTTCTGCGAGCGGGGCATCGCGATCGTGCCCGAAGGCCGGCGCCTGTTCGCGAACCTCAGCGTGCGCGAGAACCTGGAGCTCGGCAGCTACCGCGCCGGGGCGCGCAGTGCGCGCGCCGCTTCACTCGCGCGCGTCTGCGCGCTTTTCCCGGTGCTCGCGGAGCGCATGGATGCCCCCGCCGGAGCGCTCTCGGGCGGCCAACAGCAGATGGTCGCGATCGCCCGGGCGCTGATGGCGCGCCCGAGGTTCCTCTTGCTGGACGAGCCTTCGCTCGGGCTTTCCCCGATGATCACCGGGGACATGTTTCGCGCGATCCGCGAGATCAACACCGAAGGCGTCGCGGTTCTCCTGGTGGAGCAGAACGTCGCCGCGGCCCTCGGGCTCGCGCGCCGCGCCTACGTCCTCGAGGAAGGCCGCATCGTCGCCGAAGGCGATCCGCAGCAGCTCCTGTCACAACCGCAAATCCGGAAGGCATACTTGGGAATTGGGGCGTAACGGCAGGGAACCTGATGGCTTATCGAATCACACTCAAACCGAGCGGTCACACCTACGAAGCCGAGGGCGACAAGTCCGTCCTGCAAGCCGGGCTGGACGCCGGCCACATGCTGCCCTATAGCTGCCGCGCCGGCGTGTGCCGCACCTGCCGCGGCACCATCCTCGAAGGCAAGGTCGACTACGGCCTGGTGCACGAGACCTATCTGCCGGAGAGCGACAAGGCGAAGGGCTATGCGCTGCTCTGCCAGGCGAAAGCGCTCTCGGACCTGGTGGTCGAAGTGCGCGAAGTCCAGGGCGTGCGCCCGCGTGTGATTCCGTGCCGGGTGGAGCGGCTGGAAAAGCCGGCGCCGGACGTCGCGGTGATCGGCCTGCGCCTGCCGATGAACGAGAACTTCCGGTTCCTGGCCGGGCAATACATCGACTTCCTCCTGAAGGAGGGAAAAAGGAGAAGCTATTCGCTCGCCGTGCGCCCCGACCCGGGCGGGATCACCGCGCTCGAGATCCACGTGCGCCATACCCCCGGCGGCGTGTTCACCGACCACGTGTTCGCCAACCTGAAGGTGAGGGACTTGCTGCGCTTCGAGGGTCCGCTCGGCAGTTTCTACCTGCGCGAGGACTCGGCAAAGCCGATCGTCATGCTGGCGAGCGGGACCGGCTTCGCGCCGATCAAGGCGATCTGCGAGCATGCGCGCGAAAAGAAGATCGGCCGGCCGATCACGCTCTACTGGGGGTGCCGCCTGAAGCGCGACCTCTACCAGCTCGACGTGGCGCAGTCATGGCCGCACGTCAAGTTCATCCCGGTGCTTTCCGACGAGAAGTGGGACGGGCGCATGGGTTTTGTGCATCGCGCAGTGATGGAAGACTTTCCCGACATGTCCGGCGTCCAGGTGTACGCTTGCGGAGCGCCGATCGTGGTGGAGTCCGCGCGGCGAGACTTCAGCGCGCGGTGCAAGCTGCCGCCCGACGAGCTTTTTGCCGATTCGTTCCTGACCGAGGCCGACAAGGCCGTAACCGCATAGGAGGAGACATGGCTGCACTGACGAGAGAGAAGATCCAGGACGGCATCGCCGACACGAGCAACGAGAAGTCCGTCGTCAGGCCGTACGTGATGTCGCACGGCACGATGGAGTGCTACAGCCTGAAGGAGTCGCGCAAGTTCTACGAGGAGTTCCTCGGCCTCGAGTGCGTACGCCACGCCAAGCCGGCGATGGTGGTGCGCTGCGGCCTCAAGTTTCACATCGTCGCCGTCGAAGTCGGCGCCGCCGTGCATCCGCAGAACGTCCTCAACCACTGGGGCCTCGACGTCGGCTCCAAGGAAGAGGTCGATCGCGTGCACAGGGAGGCGAACAAGCAAAAAGACAAGTACAAGATCCGCCAGGTGCTGCCGGTCGTGGACCAGCACGGCGTCTACTCGTTCTATATGGAAGACCTCGACCACAACTGGTGGGAAGTCCAGTACTACCCCGGCTTCCAGAACGAGGACCTGTTCGACTTCGGCGACCGCTTCTCGATGGACGACGGCGTCGAGGTGGGCGAGCTGAAGGAGCTCAACATCAAGACCACGGCATGAGCCGCCTGCTGGTCGCGCTTGCGCTTGTTTCCATGAGTGCCGCAGCCCAGCCGCAGTTGAAGCCGCTCTCGGTCATCGTGTTTCCGGGCGGCTTCAACCTGCCGGTCTGGGCCGCCGAGAGGCAGGGCTTCTTCGAAGCGAACGGCGTGCGGGTGACGCTTACCCCCACGCCGAGCTCGACCTTCCAGATGCAGGGCCTGGCCGAGGGCCGCTTCGACATCGCGATGACGGCGTTCGACAACGTCGTCGCCTACCAGGAAGGCCAAGGGGAGGCGAAGATTCCTCCGAACCCGGACATGTTCGCCTTCATGGGCAGCGACAACGGGTTCCTGTCGGTGGTCGGCGGGCGCGACATCAAGGGCTTCGCCGACCTCAAGGGCAAGAAGCTGTCGGTCGATGCGCTCACCACCGGCTACGCGTTCGTGCTGCGCGAGCTCCTGGCGAAGAACAACGTCTCCGAGTCGGAAGTGACGTTCGAGCGCGCGGGCGGCGTGCTCGGCCGCTTCCAGGAGCTCTTGAAGGGCACGCACTCGGCCACGATCCTCATCACGCCCTTCGACCTGCTGGCGATGAGCAAGGGCCATCCGCAGCTCGCGCGAGCGGGCGAGCACCTTGGCGCCTACCAGGGCCTGGTCGCGGCATCGCGGCGGTCCTGGGCCAGGGAAAACGAGCAGGCGCTGATCGGCTATGTCCGCGCCTATCACGCCGGCGTCGGCTTCCTCTACGACCCGGCGAACCGGGAGATCGCGGAGGCGCTGCTGGTCGCGAACGTGCGCGCCATGACCCCGGCGCTCGCCAAGCAGTCGCTCGGCGTGCTGTTGAGCGACAGCGCGGGCTTCTACAAAGACGTGCGGCTCGACCCGAAAGGCATGCAGACGGTCCTCGCCCTGCGCTCGAAGTTCAGCGAGGCGAAGCGCACGCTGAGCGAGCCGGGCAAATACATCGACGCTTCGTATCGCGAGAAGGCACTCGCGCGTTGAGCGGCGTTTTCGCGAGCTTCCTCGAGGAGCTGCAGGCACGCACGGCCATCGAGGACTGCCTCAAGCGCTTCGCGCGCGCCGTCGACCGGCAGGACTGGAAGGCGGCGCGCGAGGCGTACCACGACCGCGCTTTCGACGATCACGGCTTCTTCAAGGGGCCGCCGGATGCGTTCCT
>Ga0208685_1000818_pt1 | contig 10617 bp, 11 predicted proteins | sample EasRivMeERMLT890_FD_187533 | JGI IMG/M metagenome (GOLD analysis project Ga0208685, IMG submission 187533) | Soil microbial communities from meander-bound floodplain in the East River, Colorado, USA - East River MetaG ERMLT890 (SPAdes) (version 2) | ecosystem: Environmental > Terrestrial > Soil...
TAACCCCTTGATTTCAGATGTATATACACAAAGCGGGAGAGGCCGTGTGGCCTCCCCCGCTGAAGCCGGTGAATTATATGCGAAACGACCTCCAGCAGCAACGCCGCTGGAGGCCGTAAACGGGAAAACTAGCTGAAAACGAAGTCGGTTCGGGGTTACTTCCCCTCATCCCTCCGACCTCATCCCTCATCCTTCCTCGTGGCGAAGCCAAGAACATCCGCCATGTCGAAGAGGCCGTTCTTCTTCGCCGCAGCGAAGCGCGCAGCACGGAGAGCGCCATTGGCAAAGTTGGCGCGGCTGGAGGCATGGTGCGCAATCTCGAGCCGCTCGCCGGTGCCGATAAACATCACGCTATGGTCGCCCACCGTGTCGCCCCCGCGCACGGTGGCGAAGCCGATGGTTTCGTCCTGGCGCTCGCCGGTAACGCCTTCGCGCCCGTATACGGCATGCTTCCGGAGATCTCGGCCGAGCGCCTGCGCCACCACCTCACCCATGCGCAGCGCGGTGCCGGACGGTGCGTCCACTTTATGCCGGTGGTGCGATTCGACAATTTCAACGTCGTAGCCCTTGCCGAGCGCCCGTGCCGCGACCTCGAGCAGCTGGAATGCGACGTTTACGCCCACGCTGAAATTGGGCGACATCACGATCGCGATATCGCGCGCGGCAGTCGCGCACTGCTCTTTCTGCGCCGCGCTGAGGCCGGTGGTGCCGATCACCAACTTTACGCCCTGCTTGCGGCAGGCGGCGAGGTGCGCCAGCGTGCCTTCGGGGCGAGTGAAATCAACCAGCACATCGCAACCGGCGAGCGCCTTGGCGAGATCGTCGCCGACCTTCACGCCACAGGCAGCCCCGATCAGCTCGCCTGCGTCCCTGCCGACAACGGCATTGCCTTTCTGCTCGAGCGCGGCCGCGAGCTTCAGGTCATCGGCGCGCAGCACCGCCTCGATCAGCGCGCGCCCCATGCGCCCGGATGCACCCGCAATTGCGATCTTCAGAGTCGCCATAAGCCGTAACTATACTGGCCCCAGGAGTTTGCCGGACTTAGTTCCGACAAACTCCTTATGCACCGACCGTTCATGACACCAAATCCGACAGGCTGCTAGCCCCCGGTCGCCGGTTTCGCGGCGGGCTGCTCCGCCTGCGCCGGCGCGGCCGGAACGGTGGGTTTCCCACCCGGCTCGGCCGGAATGGCGGGCTTCTCAGCCGGTACGGTCGAAACGGCGGCCTTGTCCACTGGAGTGGCCGGATCGGAAGGCTTGTCCGCCGGCGCGGGATTCAGCGCCGCGGGCACGCCGTCACCTTCGACGCGCGCGAGCTTGTCATTGCTGAAGTGGACCTTGAGCCGGCGCTGCTCGGTCAATGTGCCCGCCTTCATGTAGCGAAAAACATAATCCCAGCGGTCGTTGTGGAATGGGTCCACCATCAACGGCGTGCCGAGCGCGAATCGCACCTGGCTGCGCGTCATCCCCAGTTGCAGCTTGGCGATCATGTCCTGGGTGACGAAATTGCCCTGCTGGATGTCCATCTTGAACGGGGAAACGATGTTGCAGCCGGCAACGAGCAATACGACAAGGAAAATACCGCGCGCTGGCATGGAGTAACTAGCAGCCGGTCGGGCATTCGCCCCGACAAGCTGCTAACTGGAACGACAATTTGTGAGGGGTTGCAGTCAACCTGAATGGCTTTGGTACGTTAGGCAAGCGGGACATACAAATACCTCATTTCAGCCTGTCGGCTCGCCGCTAACCAAGCGCGAGTACCCATGCGTTCACATCGACGGTTCATGACACCAAGTCCGACAGGCTGCCGGTCACCCCATCACTGAGCTTCCGGCGCGGTTTGCAAGGCTGCGAATTGCGAATATGATAACCGACGCATACCCATTCCGACAGTGACGCGAGTGAGTTCCCCCATCGATCTCAAGACCATAGGCCTGAAAGCGACTCTGCCGCGCCTGCGCATACTGGAGTTGTTCGAGAAGAGTTCCGTGCGCCATCTTTCGGCCGAGGACATCTACAAGACGCTGTCCAAGGACGGCACCGACACCGGGCTGGCGACGGTCTACCGCGTGCTCACCCAGTTCGAACAGGCCGGGCTACTGATCCGGCACCACTTCGAAACCGGCAAGGCGGTTTTCGAGCTGAACCGGGGCGGGCACCACGATCACCTGGTGTGCATGCAGTGCGGCCATGTCGAGGAATTTTTCGACGCCGAGATCGAGAAGCGACAGGAAGAAATCGCCAAGGACCGCGGCTACAAGATCCACGACCACTCGCTGCACATCTACGCCGACTGCACCCGGGCGAGTTGCCCCCACAAGAACCGTTAAATCCGGACGCGTCGCTCCGGATTAACTCCGCGCGTTCGAACGGACGATGGCTCGCCGTTCAACGCGCCGGTATCGTCACTCGTCACTTGAACAAGGCAGGATTCCAGGTATGCAATTCGTCCCGCCCTTCCCTGCACCACGCATAAAGCGCGTCGTAAATGACCATCCCATGCTTCAGCATCGCGTGGTCGTCCTTGAAGTTCCGGGACAGGCCCAGCGAGATGGCAAGCAAACCCGCTGCTTGCGGCGCCAGGTCGAGGCGAGCCGTGTCTGCGCCACGCACGATTGCCGCGAGCTGGACCAGCGCGGGATCGCCCGTAAGGCTGTAGATCTTCAGGAAGGCGTCGAAGCTGCACCGCTCGCCGTCGTGCGAGAAGCGCACGTCGGGGACATCGTACGGGATCGCGTGCTTCTCGGCGGCCGTGCGCAGTACTTCCTGGTTCGGCACGTAGAGGAATTCCGCCTCCGGGTCCACGAAGCGGGCGATGAGCCACGGGCAGGCGATGCGGTCGATCTTCGGCCGTTCGCGTGTGACCCAGCGCGTGGAGCCGTTCATCGGCTTACCCATCAATTCGCCGCCGCCGGCCTTCCAGCCCTCGTCGAGCCCGCCTTCCAGGAACCGCGCGCCGATTCCCAGGTCCCGCAGGGCTTTCGCCGCATTCTGGCTGACTTCATGGCCGTGCACGCAGTACACGACGACGCTGCCGGCGCGCGGCAGTTCTTCCGCCCACGACGACACCGTTGCCGGGTCGCGCCGCAACGCGCCGGCGGCCATGTCGAGCGCCGAGCGGAACGCGGGAGTGCGGCGAACGTCGACCAGCAGCGGCGGCTTGCTGCCGGCCAACGAGGATTTCAGGTGAGATGCGGAAATGGACGCGTCCATGGCCATTTAATCCTTTCAAAGACCTTCAGAAATTGTGTCGTCGTACATATCGTCGCGTGCCCGGCCTACCAGGCGGCGATGCCATAACTGAAATCGTCGAAGAGCGTCACGCTGTCCGCCTTGGTCCACACGCCGACCGCGCCGCGCCCCTTGATGTGATCGTCTTCCATCTCGATGTACGGCTTGCCGTCGAAGATCACCCGTATCCGCTTGCCGGAGAATTCGACCCGGAGCGTGTGCCAGACGTTTCCCGGCACGGGCGCATCGACGTACTTCAGGGTTACGCGCCGCCCGCCTGCGGTGTAGTACAGCGAAACATTGTTCTCGAGCGCGTTGGCGCGGGCAACGTAGTAATTGTCGCCGTCCACCCAGCGCCACACCACCCCGCCAGCCTGGTCCTCGCGGCCCGAGAGCGGCTTGAACTTCACCTCCACATAGCCGTCGGCAAGTGTCGCCTCGGGCCTGACGCACCACGGAAACGTGCCGCTCCCGGACTGCCTGAGAACGTTCGGCCGGCTCGGCGCCGACGCATCGGGCTCGACGATCCACCGGGGCGACCCGCGCCCCGTAACCCCCTGGCGCCAGCCTTTCGGCAGCGCTCCCGGCGCATCGCTATCGAAGGAGAAAGTTTCCGCATGGGATGTCGTCATGGTGGCAATGATTGCAATTACGAAAATGAGGAATGCGGGCCGGAACTCCACGACGCGACTGTCTTTGGATCCGTCACGCCAAGGCGATGGGCCATGATTTATCGCCGGCCGCGCGCCTGCACGCGCGCAAGCGTAGCCCGTGCCAGCGGCTCCACCGCGGAATCCGGAAACGGTGACACGCTGCTGACGTTGATTTCACAGAGCACATACGTGTCATGACCCGCTTCGGTCTTCGCCCCGAGCAGGAAATCGCAGTCCCAGAGAACCGGCAGCTGCATCGTATCGATCCCGAGCGATCGCCGCAGTGCTGGCACCCACTCCTCCTCAAGCTGGCGTTTGAGTAGCTGGAATTCCATCGTGTCGGGTGGGTGATAGTAGCGCGGACCCGGTTGGGGCGCAGTTTCGGGCGGCGCACCGGGCGCCGAAGGATAGAGCGCATTGATGGCCTGGTGCCCGAACCCCGCTACCTTGTCATGCACCAGGTAGCACCGGATCGTGCCTTCCGGCAATCGCGCCTGGTACGCTTGATCGACCATCCGCCCACCGCCGGCAAAATACGGCTCGCAGCGTTGGAGAAATTCGTCGAGCCGCAACGTTTCCTCGAGGAAGCCGCGCTTCGCATGGTGGGCCCGAATCCGCATTGCTTCCGATGGCGGGCTCGTGCCGACGCCGCGCTCCGCCAATTCGACCTTCCATACGCCGTTACCGCCGTTGCCGCGATATTGTTTCAGTACGCGAACCTCTCCCGCCGCCAGCCGGGCAGGCAACTCGCTCCGCAGATGCGCCATGCTGCCATACAGATGCGTGTCACAGCCCCACCCGACATCCCGCGTTCGATAGAGCACTTCCTTCGTCCCCAGCTTGAGGATGACGTCCGGGTGCGTGCTGACAAAAACGCCCGAGGCCGCGACGTCCCGCAGCATTGCGTCGAGCACGGACCGGTCGCGGTCGCCCTCGATGGGATTTACCCATACCAGCACGCCATCCACCGCCATGATCTGGCTGCGAACCTCGTCGCAGAAATCGTCGTGATAGACCGCGGGTTCCGCGTGCGCCCCCAGCGCGGCGAGCGCGTCGAAAATCGGCAGGAACCGGCTGTTCCCGGGTGTCGCGGTGTTTCGTGCCTCGCGATCACCCGGATACAGCAGCGCCACGCGGCAGGGCCTGGGTCCGGTCATGGCCGGTATCCTTGCTGCGCTGTGAGGCCGCACAGGTTCTGGAGCGCGGCAGCTGGAGCCGCCATATGGGCGATGCCCTTATTGAGGTCTATGCTCCATAACGATCCCCCCAGCGAGGTCAACGCAAGCAGCTTCCCGTTGCCCGCGGGTGCGAGAGCGGCGAACCCGACATCCCAGTTCTCCCGCTCATGCAACGTGATGTCGCGTTCGCTCACCGTGAAGGTGGCCCCATCTATCCGCCACAACCTCGCCTGTACGTTGCTGGAGATGATGGCGGATCCCGACTCGTCCAGGACCATGTCGGGATCGCAGGCGTACCGTGCAACAGACCAGTTCGGCAATGCTACCCGCCTGATCAATCGCTCGTTCGCGGCATCGTAAACGCGCACGTCCTCGAGCCCCAGCAGCCAGATCCTGTTGCGCACCGCGTCCCGCCTGACTCGTATTCCATCTTGCAGGAAGCTGCTGTGGTCGGCCCGCGTCGCCGCCGGCCCCTGGTCCGGAACGTCTCGACTGCAACCCGCCGTCAACATGGCCGCGAATATCACTATCCACCAGATAAAAGCAACGATGATTCGATTTCTCATGAGCACACTCCTTCTCGTGTTTCAGGAGCAGCGCTTGAGACGGAATCGTCTTTGCGGACCGGGTGTCTGCGTAATACCCGGCTAGGCAATCCAGCGGCCGATTGGCAGCCAGGCGCCTACACAACTTGAACTACTGGGTCAACCGTATATCTTGGTCGGACCTCCTATCGCCTTCCAGGCCGAGTGGCCGCCTGTCATGTACTTCGCATCGAATCCGAGATCGCGCAGCGCGATCGCGGTGTTGCATCCGACGTGAAATCCGTAGGCACAGAACACGACGACCGGATCCGACTTGGAGAGCTCGCCGGCCCACTCCTTCACGCGCTCGGGGTCGCGCCAGGTGGCGCCCTCCATGATGTCCTGCGACCGGGAAACCGAGGCCCGCGGACGGGCATCGATGACCTGGACCGGCTTGCCGCCCTCGAGCATGGCCTTCACTTCCTCCACGCCGACGCCCGGCAGATCGCCGTACTCGGGCTGGATCAGGGGGCGCGGCGGCGCGACCTTTGCGGCGTCCTCATAGCGCGCGTGCACCGCCTTCCAGTCGACGTTGCGCATGAACGCACCCACGTAGGCCTTCGCGTTGGCGCCGAAATCCATGTGATAGGCGTGCTCGTACATGTCGAGCGCCAGGATCGGGATGCCGCCCGCCACGGCCTGCGTATGCTCGGACGCGTATTGATTGACGAGCCTGCGGTCGCGCGGCACGTAGACCAGCACAACCCAGCCGGAGCCTCCGCCGAGGGCGTTGCCCATCGCGACGAACTCGTCGCGCCACCTGTCCACCGAGCCGAAGTCGCGCGCGAGCACGGCCGCAATGGCGTCGTTGACCTTGCCTTCACCGCCCAGGCTGGCGAAGTAAAGCTCGTGCAGCAGCGTGGAATTGAGCGCGATCAGTTCCTCGCGCTTCAACCCGTTGATCACGTAGCCGGGCGTGTTGGCGAAGTCAATGGACTCGAGCTTCTCGGTGATTGCATTCAGGCGCCGGAGTGCGCCGCCGTAATTGTTCTCGTAGTGGCTTTCGATGAGCTTGATGGACAGGTAACTCACAAGCCAGGGACGGCAGTGGATAGGCTCCAGCGTGTAGCGCATGACGAATCTCCTGATGGTTCGTAACCGCTGCCGGGGACGGAGAGCTGACGCATTTCGCCGCAACAACCCGTTTCCCGCGAGCGGGGACGATGCAGAGCTTGGGCGAAATGCCTTGGGTAGGACCGGGCGTCTGCCTTGAACCCGATTTGTGTGTACTATATAACATATATGTGATAAAGTAAACAACAATTATGAACGCCCTCCCTCCCCGTCGCCGCGCGGCGCGACGCGCACCGCCAAGCCGTTGTACCGGCGAATCTTTATGACCTCGTTTCTCGCGCTGCTGACCAGCCTGCCGACGGGAAATTCGACCCTGCGCATGCGGGTATGGCGCGCCCTGAAAAACACCGGCTGCGGGGTCCTGCGGGACGGTGTGTACCTGCTGCCCGTCGAGGCCCCGCAAGGTGCCGCGCTAGCCGAGGCGGAGTCGGCCATCAAGGCCGCTGGCGGATTCGCCATGACGGTTGAACTGAACCTGAAATCCCCCGCGCAGCTGGAGCACGTCCGCAAGCTGTTCGACCGCAGCGAGGAATACGGAGCGCTCGTCTCGAGGATAGCCGCCGCCAGGACCTCGCTGCGCCGGTTCGGCAAGCGCAAGGCGGGAACGCTGGTCCAGCGCCTGTACCGGTCGCTGGAAGAGCTGTCCGCGATCGATTTTTACCCGGGCCAGGCGCGCCGGCAGGCCGCGGACGCACTTGCCGCGCTGCGCGAGGCGCACCAACTGCTGGCCGAGGGTGAGCCTCATCGCGCGAAGGGAAAAATACGCAGGCTCAATCCGGCAAAGTACCGCAATCGTGTGTGGGCGACGCGCAAGGATCTTTGGGTGGACCGTCTCGCCAGCGCGTGGCTGATAAAGCGCTTCATAGACGGAAAAGCGAAGTTCGCCTGGATCGATCGCCCGCGCGACCGTCCGAAGGGTGCCGTCGGATTCGATTTCGATGGCGCGGAATTCACCCACGTCGACAGCCACGTGACGTTCGAGGTGCTCCTGGCGAGCTTCGGCCTCGACGACGACTCGGCGCTCGCGTCAATCGGCCGCGCCGTTCATTTCCTCGACGTGGGCGGCATCCCGGTCGCGGATGCGAGGGGACTCGAGACGCTGCTGAGAGGAATCAAGGCAAAGGCGCGCAGCGACGACTCGGCGCTCGCCGAGGCGGGCAAGGCATTCGACCTCTTCTACTCGGCGTACGCGCGGGAAAAAACCGGGCAGGTTCAGCAACCCATCTGATCGGCGAGGTCCAGGAAACTCTCGGCGTTGATGGTGAACTCGGTTTCGGACGCGAGGTCCGGGTTGTTGTTGCGCCCGTGCTCGTGCGGCCGTTTCACGAAGGCGGTCTTCAGTCCCTGCTGCGCCGCCGCGCGCAGATCGGGCTTGTGGGCGGCGACCATCATCACCTCGGACGGCTTCAAGTCGAGCCGGTCCGCCGCGCCGAGGTACATGCCGGGGTCGGGCTTGAAGAGCTTGAACGTATCGGAGGAAAAGACGCAGTCCCACGGCAGCCCGCCGTGCTTCGCCATGTCCACCAGCAGCCCGGTGTTGCCGTTGGAGAGCGTGGCAATGATGTGCTTCGACTTGAGCCGCTTGAGGCCGCGCACGGCATCCGGCCACGGCTTCAGGCGATGCCACACGAGATTGAGACGGGCTTTCTCGTCCTCCGCCAGCGTAGTGACCCTGAACTGTCTCAGCACGTCCTCCAGGATGGCCCGGTGTATGACGTCGATCTTCTCGAACGGCGCCTCGCCGCGGCGCACGCGGTCCATCGCCGGCCGATAACCGGCGCGCCAGGCCTTGGCGAACTTGACCGCGTTGATGCGCAATCCCTTTGCGCGCGCCAATTCGCGCACCTCGCGCGCGACCGATCCGTGCCAGTCCACCACCGTGCCGAAAACATCGAAAACGAGCGCTTTGGTTCCAGCAGCCTGCGTGTTCATTTCGGGTATCCCTTTCTTGGTGTTGATCTCATCGGCGTCTATCGGCGTTCATCGGCGGCTGAATCCAGCTTCGAGGGCGTCCGCGTGACGCCTTGCGCGATCAACTTTTCGATCTCCGCCTCGGCGTAGCCCGCTTCGCGCAGGATCTCCACGCTGTGTTCGCCCAGGCGCGGCGCCGGGCGCAATGCGTGCGGCGGCGCGTCCGACCACGCGAGCGGCGTGCTCATCATGCGCAGCCGGCCTTCCGTCGGGTGCTCGGTCATCCTGAAAAAGCCGCTTTCGGCCAGATGCGGATCGTCGATGACATCGTCCACCGAATTGAGCGGCGCCGACGGGATGTCGGCTTCCTTCAGCAGGCGCAACCATTCCGTGCTGGTGCGCGTTGCCATCTGTTCCGCGACGAAGGCGTAAACCTCGTTGATATTGCGAGAGCGCGCTTCCTGGCTGGAAAAACGCGGGTCGCTGTCGAACAGTTCCTCGCGGCCGACCAGCCTGAAAAAGCTGCGCCACTGCTTGTCGTTATAGACCAGCACGCACACGTGGCCATCCTTCGTGGCATACGGCACCCGGTGCGGCGCCAGCATGCGCTCGTAGCGGACGGGATCGGCCGGAGGCTCGAACGTGCGCCCGCACAGGTGATCGCCCAGCACCATGTGGGCGAGCGTCTCGAACATCGGAACTTCCACCGACCGGCCCTTGCCGGTGCGCTCGCGGCCGTAGAGCGCGGCGGTCACGGCGTTGACGGCCGCCAGGCCGGTGATACGGTCGGAGATCGCGGTCGGCACGTAGCGCGGCCGATCCGCACCGGCGGCATGGGTCATCCACGGCAGGCCCGCCATGCCCTGAATCAGGTCGTCGTAGGCGGGCTGCCCGGCGTAGCGCCCGCCTTCCCCGTAGCCGTAGGCGCCGACATAGACGATGCGCGGGCTGGCTGCCCGTACGTCTTCATACGCCAGCTTGAGGCGCGCCATCGCCTGCGGCCGCACGTTGTAGATCAGGACATCGGCGTCTCGGGCAAGACGCAGCAGCGCCGCCCGCCCCGCCGCCTGCTTGAGGTCGAGCACGATGGAGCGCTTGTTGCGATTGTGGTGGAGAAAGATGTGCCCCATGCCCGAATGCCTCATGGGCGCGATATTGCGCAGCACGTCCCCATCTGGTGACTCGACCTTGACGACGTCCGCGCCCATGTCGGCGAGGATCTGGGTCGCGAACGGCCCCATCACCACCGTGGTGAGGTCGATGATGCGCACGCCGACGAGGGGCCCGCTCATCGTGGGCCCCGTGACGAGATACGGGTGACGAGGTGCGGGTGACGAGGTGCGGGTGACGAAAACCGCATTACCAAGCTTTTTCTTGCAGCAAGCACGTCACCCGTAATCGTCACCATTATCTCGTCACCCTTAATCGTCACTCGGGTTGAATGCCCGCCGCCTTGATCACCTTCGCCCACTTCGTCGACTCCGCCGACTGGAACTTCGCGAGCTCCGCGGAAGTCGTGGTCCAGGCCTCGATGCCGGTGGTCTTGAAGAACGATTGCGCCGGGGCGCTCTTGGTCGCGTTGATGAATAGCTCCCGCAACCGCGCGGCTACGGCAGGCGGCGCTTTCGCGGGCAAATAGGCCGCGAACCAGAAGGTCAGCTCGTAGCCCTTCACGCCGGCCTCGGCTATCGTCGGCAGGTCGGGCACATTGGGCAGGCGCTGCGGGCTGCTCACGCCCAGCGCGCGCAGCTTCCCCGCCTCCACCTGCGGCAGGCCGGTGACGACGTCGGTAATCATCATGTCGATGTGGCCGCCGACGAGGTCGCTCACCGCCATCGGGTTGCTCTTGTAGGGCACATGCACGAGCTTGAGGCCGGCCATCTGCTGGAATAACTCGCTCGCGACGCGGCTGGAAGAGCTGCCGCCGCCGAAGGTGAGCTTGCCCGGTTGGCTCTTCGCGAGCGCGATGAACTCCTTGACGGTCCTC
>Ga0208685_1000819_pt1 | contig 10610 bp, 12 predicted proteins | sample EasRivMeERMLT890_FD_187533 | JGI IMG/M metagenome (GOLD analysis project Ga0208685, IMG submission 187533) | Soil microbial communities from meander-bound floodplain in the East River, Colorado, USA - East River MetaG ERMLT890 (SPAdes) (version 2) | ecosystem: Environmental > Terrestrial > Soil...
CCGCTGCTGCTCCACTTGCCGGGTCTGGGCAAATTGATGGGCCTGAGCCTGTAGGCTCTGGGCTTCGACTTGCTGCAGTTCCTGCTGAATCGTGCCGAGGCGACCTCTGAGAACGTCGCGTTCGGCCGTCATCCGGACGTAGTCGGCCGGCTGCTCCTGCGCCAGGCGAACCCAGTCGATCTGACTGAACCGCTCGGCTTCGGGCATCGCTACTGCCAGAAGCTGGCGCAGGTTTTGGGCGTAGGTCTGGCGCTCGGCGGCCACGGTTTGAATCGTGCTTTCGAGCGCCTTTCTGTGTTCGGCTATCTCTTGGGTCTTCTGGGTAAAGGCCTTGTTTTGCTCGCTCTCCCGCCGGGCGATCACCGCCTGGGCTTCGGGTGGGAGCGAACGAAACACTTCCTTCTCTTCTCGGCTCCAACTGTTCGGCGGCTCTATCCCTTGATGGCCCGAATCCTCGCCCTCTTCTACGGGCTCGGTATCGGGTTCGTAGGCTTCGTCCTCCTCTTCCTCGTCACTGGGGGCCGGATCTTCCGGTCCAGGCAGCGGGTCTTGTGGACCCGGTTGCTCCTCTTCCGCCGGCACGTCGGAAGTAGGCAAAGGCCTCGTTTCCAACTGTCGCGGCGGTTGTCTCTTTGTCGGCTTGTCGTCGAGAAGCCCTTCGATGCCCTGCATCACCTCGGCTTCAGACATGCCCTGGCCCTCGCCCGCCAAAGCGGGGGGCGCACCATCGCTCATGCTCTATCCTCTGGTGGTAGCTGTGTGGGAGTGCCGCCCTAATTGAGCGCACAGACCCGGCGGGGTAGGCGGCCCGCGGTCGGGATTACACCTTCTTGGTCGGCTTCAGTTTTGGCAGGCTTTCAGGCCTCTTGTTCCTGACCACTTCGCCGAGCGCCGTCTTGGCCCATTCGATCGCCTCGGCCGATACCAGGCCCGTCTCGACCTCGCTCACGAGGCGCCGCAGCGCCCGCACCAGCACTTGCCGGTTAGTCAAGCCCTCGACGTTCATCGTCGGTTACTAACCATTGGCTATCGTCCCACCACCCCACAAGCCGCCGACCTTGTGTCCAATGCTCCCGCATCACGCCAATCCTGGCGCACCGCTTGGAGCAATAACGCCGCAGTGCCCACTTGCGATTGGTTGTGCCGGCCGCCGGGCGCGCATATTTTTCATGGCAAACCGCGCAACTCTTCTCGCGCGGGATCTTCTCTGCTGCCATCGCCGTCTCGCTCATTGCCGCTGCGCCAGGCTCGCGTTGGCGATCATCACCCGCAGCTCGCCGCGGATTTGCTGCATCGCCCAGTACATCTGATAGGCCGCCTCGCGCTGTTCGTCCTCGCCCGGGGCGGTGTTCTTCCAACTCTCGACCAGCTTCTTCTCGACCCGGTCCATCGCCTCGTGCAGGACGGGATTGTCGAGCAGCCGCCGGGCTTCCTCGCCCAGTTCCTGCCGATCGGTCGGCACCGTCCCGAATGGCCGCCACAGCCTGCCCCGGGCTTGACCCGGGGGTACATTTGCTTCGGCCAGAAACCGCGTCCAGCGCCCGAGCATCAGGCCGGCTCATCCTCCGCCACGACCGGTGACCACACACCCTTCACCCCGTCGTGAAACTCATCGCACTGCATGCACTGGATGCGCCCGTCCTCGTACAGCCAGAAAGCCTCGCACTTGCACAGGCAAACCCAGATGCGGGGCTGCTTTGGCTCCGGCTTTTTGAACGGGACGACGCTCATGTCCAATCTGCCGCTCAGCCTGATGCCAGATATCGACATCCCGCCGGCTCGCCAAGCTCCTGCCAGATCCGGCGAGCCCGCTCGCGGATGCGCTCCTCGCGGCCGGGAGGCTCGCTCATCCGCGCAGCGCCGGCAAAAAGATGTAAATCCCCAGCAGCAAGACGCAGATCCAGGCGATCCACGGCCTTCCTGCGGCATAGGGTGCGGCGGGCGGCGTCAGGCTCAGGAACCAGAGGAACATCGCCACAACGAAGAGCACCAACAGGATCATGGCCGTATTTACTCCGCTGCCCCATTGGGCCGCTGTGCCGGGGCCGGCTGCGGCCTTTGGTCATAAGCGCCCGCGGCGTATTTCAGCTCGACCTCGCGTTGCTTGACTTCGCCCAGGATCTTTATCTTTGCCATACCGACCGCCAGGTTGTTCTCGGCCTTCTGGCGCTCCAGCTCGGTCTCGTGCTGAGCTTTCAGAAGCCCCATCTGCTTTTCGTGCTCCAGCTTCTGCTGCTGGATCATCGCGTCGGCCTGGGCCTTCTCGATCATCAATTGCTGCTCGGCCTGCGCCTTAACGCCGATCGCCTGCACGTTGGCCTGTGCCTGCATCTCCTCTTGCTTGATCTTGGCCTGCGCCTTCAGCATCTCAGGATCGGGCTGCGGCGGCCCAGGCGGCGGGCTGCCAGGCGGCGGGCCCTGCCGCGGGTCGGCGAAGAAGCTCGACTTGAACCCGGCGTTCTCCTGCAAGGCCTTCAAGGCATCGTAGACATTCTGGGCGTACACCAAGGGGCCGTTCGGGCCACCCTGCTGCTGCACGATGGTGCCCTGCAATTGGATGACCTGCATCAGGTGCGCCAGGATCTGGTCCCGGTTTCCCGTCCCCACGCTCACCGTGACCGGCATCTCTTGCCGCCATTCCCGGGGGTTGGTGTTGAGCCAGCCACCGGTCACCCGGATCATGCGTTCCTGCTGCTGGTTCTTCCGAACCAGCCGCATCACCCCGCGCAGCAATTCCTCGACCCCGTGCGCGAAGATCCGGGCGAACAGTTCGACCCGCTGCGCCGCCGCTTGTTGCAGCATCGCGACCGAGGCTGCCGCCGTGTTGTTGAGCGCGTCCGGCGCCACCATCTGGCCCTGGCTGGAAACCCCGGTGCGGAGCTGCGCCATCTCGTCCAGATACTGCACGAGAGGGAAAGTCTTATCGGCAGTGAACGGGATCATCATCGGCTGGATGCCGCCCAGGCGCCGGGATCTAACTACTCCACCAGGCCTTAATGTAAGCAAATCATCGTAAGTATTTTCATTAACTGAGTCGTCAGCGACTTCAATTCTTGGCCAATTACTTAAAAAAGCATTGTCGATCATCTGCCGGATCAAAGTGCTCTTGATCAACTGCAGATCCATCGTCAGATCGGCCAGGGACTGCCCGACCAGTTTGTGGGAGGCCGGGATCGGGCAGATCGACACAAACGGGATCTCGTCAACGCACTCGACGAGAGGCTTATCGTTCTTCGTCAGAATGACCTTGCCACCACCGGCGGTCATCACCCGGTACAGTTCCGATGTCGGCGCGTCCTCGTCGATGTTGAGGGTGACGTAATTCTCCTCGACCCAGATCTCCCGGCCGCTATCGCCCCTCTTGCGCTCGCTGCCGGACCAGTTGCCACCGCCCAGCCGCTCCATGCGCTCTCGGGTATATTCGGCGCTGTCGTCCATCGGCACCAGGTCGAGACAGTCCTTGTCGTAACCTTGCTGGATCAGATCCGAATAGGTCCAGCTTCGGCGGTGGCTGAGAAACGGGATGTCGCCGCGCTTGGCGCGCTTAGAGAACAGCACCTCCTCGGGCGGCACGTTGACGATTCGGACATAACCGTATTCACGGGTGACCCGTAAGGTGCAGTCGTACAGCTCAACTTCGGGAGGCGGCAGTGGCGGAAGAGCAGATATCCCCGGGAATCCGGGAGGCGGCGCGGAAGGTAATCCGGCAGATAGTCCTGGAGGTGCTCCAGGAGCAAATCCTGCCGGAGGCCCAGGCGGCGGTCCGAGAGGCGATCCTGGAGACATCCCGGGAGGCGGCCCAAGAGGCAGCTCGGGAGGTCCAGGATGTGATCCGGCAGGCGGGGGAAGAGGCGGTGGAGGCTGCATTGGCACGCCTGCTGGCGCAGCTTGCGGCCGATCGAGATTGAACGAGTCGGCTTTCTGGGAATACCGCTCCAGCTTCAGAACTTCGACGTCCTCGTCGTCGCCGAGGAGCGCGTCGTACTGCTCCTGCGTCAGACCGGTATACGTCTCGGTCTCGGTGGTCTTCTGGGTGTCCCAGTAAAACTTCAGCCACCCCAGTTTCTCCAGAAGCGCGTCCTTGAACCAATCGTGCAGGATCAGGAAGCCCTGGTTATCCTTGTGAAAAATGTGGTTCAAGTAATCGGTGGCTTGCCGGGCCTCTTCTTCCATCCCCGGCCGCGGCGGCTCGACGATGCAGATCTTCTCCGATGCGGTGAAGATCCGGATCAATGCCGGCAGCACCCACTCCACCGCCTCCAGGACGGTGCGCATGACGACCTGGCTGCGGTCGTCTACCTCATTGCCGAACGGCTCGCCGCTGTAATATTTCAGCGCCTCCAGGCGGGCATTCGATAACTCCCCGCCATCCTGGCCCAGCGCCTCGTCCAGCTCCTGCCCGATGATCGCCTTAACCCGCTCCTCCTGCAATTCGTCCAGGTCGAGGCCCTGCTCGATGACCTCGCGGTAGCCCCCGCGGAGGCGGGGGTCGGGCATACCTCGGCCGCTTCCCCTGATGTCGTCGGCAAAGGCCGAGCCGCGGATCGTGTAATCGCTCATTTCTTTTTCTTCCGGCTACGCCGCGTCACATCCAGGGCAATCGCCACCGCCTGCTTCTGCGGCTTGCCCGAAGGTCATTGCCGGCTCGACGTGACAATCGATCTTCTCGTTGAGCTTGACCAGTCGCTCCAGTGACGGCGCCACCGCATCGTAGGCGGCCTGGGCGTCCGTGTTAGCGACATAGAGGCCGTAGACATCGTCGGAGGTGTAGACGTGATAGCCGTCGATGAGGCGGTAATTGACGTGAATGGCCGCCTGGTCAGCCATTGACGGCAGCGTCATTGGTTGCGGCATAATCAGTAAGTTCTTCAATCGCCTGCTCCAGATGAAATCGGGCATCCGACAGTCGCGTGAATAATTCCTGATCCACCGCTATCTCCCCGGCGGTCTTCCAGGCCCCCGCCGCGCCTCGCGCTCTTCGGTGTGGTTCGGCTGCTCGGCGCCGTAAAGCTCCTGCTGCATCTCCTTGCCGCGGGCCGCCTCCAGCAGTTCCTTCACCTGGGCCTCAAGCCTCTCGATCCGCTCGATCAAACCCTGCAGCATCGCGGTGTCGCTGGCACTCATGTGATCCCCAATCGTTGATACTTCAGCTTCTGCGGCCGGCCCTGCGGCGTTTCGTAGCCGACCGCCATTAATCCTGCGGCGTCCGCGCCGTGGCTCGACCAGTCATGTTCGGGACCCAAGCCTATGCTTCGCGAGTCATCAGAGGAACGCTCGTGATACCATCCGAGAGCATCCCGTCCGGGTTCAGTGGTCTCTTTATTAAACCAGATACTCGGGAACAACCGGCGCAATGCCTCAATCCGCATCTTGGCAGCGCCGCGACCCTGGTTCGGGATCACCTCTACCTTGAACCCGGCTTGCCGGAAGGCGCTTTCAAAAGAAACGTCGTAAATTCGGTCGTGAGTAGCTCCATCGTGGGGAAGGTATATATCGGCCTTGCCCCAGCCGCCGTCTCGTAGCCATTGAACATGTACCGCCAATGGTTGGGAGATAGCCTCGTAATAGTCCAAAATTCGTACTTCTCGTCCGACGAATTGGCAAATCCACATGGCAAAAGCATCGCTCTTTGCCCCAGTTCCGCCTATATCACAGTACGCCCTTATAGGGAGAAGAGGATCACGCATGACCTTGGAGATACGGCCCTCTTCCTGGGCCTCGTTCAGCTGCCTCGCGAAATAGGCGCCCGCGTGCGCCGTTGCGTAGTCTCCAAGCCAAATATGCGCATATTGCTCGGGCCTTAGCCGCTCGTCTTCGGCCCGGATTTTCTCCAGGACACTCGGAAACCAGGGGTTATCTTTATAGTTAACTTCTACAATTTTTGAGTCCAACGGAGGGTTTATTCTAAAGCGTTGGTTTGTCGCAGATGCGCGCCTCTCCGGGTTCCAGGTGCACCATATTTCTGCGCCCTCCTCTCGAACTGTAGGAATGGCTTTCTGCCAGGCCACCTCCGAAACAGGTTCAGCTTCGTCGACCCAAAGAAGGCGTATTCGCGCTGTAGACTTAACACTCTCGATATTCCTGCGGAGGCCGACAAATGTAAAATCAATCCGTCCATCCTTGGTTCTAATGTACTTCTCGCCAATCTCGTAGTTCTTGGCCAGCCAGGGTTCGCTTTCAATCGCCTGCTTGACCTCCGCCATGCTGCTTTCATCAAGCGAGTTTTGAAATTCGCGACCACAAACAATCACCCCCGATTGCTTCGCCTGCGCGCATCTGAGACCATGCACCGCGGCCATCTTTGCGAAGGATCGGCTCTTGGCCGAGCCCCTGCCGCCGTAGGCGCCCCGGTACAAAGCCTCGCCCGAGAACACCTCAACCAGCTTCTCCGGCAGTTCAATCTGCCCCGATCTCGCCATGCAGCCACTTGCCCCGGTAATCCTCTCTGTTGGCGTCGATATCCAAGGGCCGGCCTAGGTTCCACCGACCCTCCAACCAAATCTTCTGCCGCAATGGCGCGATCTCACGTTGCCGGATCACGATCTGCCCAGCCCTGCCGCCCGATATGCCAAACTCCTGTCCCAGCATGGCAAAGGTTACATTGCCTTCTTGATAGCGCCGCCAGATGCGGTAGTTGCGCCCGGTGGTCGCATCGGCGCCCTGGTTCGCCCGCAGCCGCAGCAACAAGGCTTGCCGCGCCGACCGCCGCTGACTTTTGTACCAAGCCTCTATTTTCTGCCGATGTAAGACGGTAGCGAGCGATGCCGCCAGCTTTTCCTTGGCGTCGGATACCAACAGATGCTCACACGCGGCCGGATGGCGCGCCGCCATCTCGCGATGCCAACGCCCCTCTTCGCGCTGCCTAGCCCGCGTCCCGTAGCCCTGACCATACAATTCTATATAGCCGGCCCATGACTTGGCCGCCTCGGGCGACCACTCCAAGGTCATCCCCAGGGCGAGCTTTTCCGGCAACTCGATCTGCCCGCTCCGCATCACGCCGCCGCCGTCAGCACCGGCTTGATGGCGGTGAGGAGGGCCGTCGTCGGCGGGCTGCCGGTCGGCGGGTCGCCCAGCGTCGGCACCCCGCCCGGACCACCCTCGCTGCACTCATTCCAAGCGTAAACCCACATGATCTTGCTATCGCACGCCGGCTGGTTTGTCCCGATAAAGTCGATGCAGGATTGCAGGTGACCGGCCATCTGGGCATCGGTCCCGCGGGTGTAATACTGCTGGTGCCCAACCCACGGCGTGGAGCTGGAACCAAACTCCGGCAGTTCGATCCGGGGACGCTTGTCCCACGCCATCATCGCGATCGGCACCGTCTTGCTACCGGAACCAACCATCGTGCCCCCCGCCCAAAACCCCGCCGTGCGGGTATAAAGATCGGCAGCCGGTTGCGGCAATGTCGGGTAACTAATGGCGCTGTTCGCGATGTAGCTGGACACCGCGTCGCCGGTCACCCACGGCTTTGCCGTAACCGAGTTTGTCGCCCCCGACAGATCGCCCGTCGAAATAATGTACGGATCGCCCGCGCCAGAGGCGATTGACTGGCTGCGAAGATAATTGAACGCGGTTATCGTGTTGGCGGTCGAGTTGGCAAAATGCGACACCAGACTGTCCGGTTGCCACGGCACAAAAAGCACCGGGCGCCCGCCTACTTTGAGGTAATTGCTCCGCTTAAAATAATCGTTCGCCCAAATGTCGCAGTTGGTGTGCCAGCCCGCCGTATTGCTCCAGGGGTTATAGCCGAACTTGTTGAGGCCGACATAAACGCACCACTTCGTCTGGTCTTTGTACGCACTCGACTGGTGCAGCTCCCAGCCCTTGTGATAAGCCGGGGCCAGGCCGGTGCCGGTCGCGTCGCCGCCATACCACACATAACAGAATGCCTTGACCCCAGCCGCAGCCGCCGCTTGCAGCTCGATGTCCACCGCCGCTTGGCCGCCATTGCAGGTGATCCGCTCGGTGCCCAACACGTCGCAAAACCACGGCGCGCGAAACTGCCATCGAGCCGGGCTGAGCTGCTGATGGTTCTGCCTGGTCGATGTGTCCGTATTGTCATACCAAGCGTCCCATTTGATAAAGACCGGCGTTACTCCAGTCGTCTGGCTCAACGCCAGGCGCGGCCGGACCAACGACGCCGCCGCACCCGCCACCAGGAGATGTCGGCGGCTAATCATGTTACCGTCCACTGCGTCTTATCCGCCGTTGCGTAGACAAACCACTGCCCGGTTTTGTGCATCTCGATACAGACGCTGGCGTAGGGCTGGTTGGCCGACAGTTGCCCGCCCGCACCGCTGTTGGTTGCGCCAAAGGCGATCTTGTCCGTGCCATTGGCCTTGATGACGACCGAGAACGCCGCATCAACGCTAAAGCAAAAGTTCGTGCCGGTGATACCCGGCCCGGTTACCGCCGGCGGCAAATTGAATGTTGTCGTGCCCGTCGCGTTGGTGTTGTGAAAATGCTTGCCGCTATCGTCAGCTACAACCGAATAAGAGCCGGCGGCAATATGCGTCCAAAAGCGGTGCCCCTCGATGTTAACGCCGTAGCCAGGCGAGCGGATCTTCGAAGGGGTCGTCCCACCCGGTATGAAAAACGACAGCAACGCCCCCGATCCACCATTCTCGCCAATACTAACCAACCCGGCGCCCTTGGCCCGCAACTCCAGGCCGGCATCGACGTGTGTGCCGGCGGCAAAAAGGCGCGCCATGTCGTCATCCGACGAAACCAGATTGGGCCATGCATTGGATGACGCGGTGCCGACGGTGCTCAACTCCGCCATAAACCCGGCGCCGTTGGCAAAACGGTGCTCGCCAAGCCGGCCAAAGGCAACATAGTTACAGTCAACGCGGTTGTTGCTGAACGGCGCCGTGCAAACCCGTGTCGCGCCCTGCCCGACACCAACACCCCCCGGCGCACTCAACCCAGCCTGCTCAAGCACATGCTCGTTGCCAAAGGGAGCCGAGGCAATCTCATATTGAACCTTCGGCGTCGGCTCGCCGTAACTGTAAAACCGCGTCACCGCGTCGGCGTTCGGCGATGTGCCGCCCTCCGACTTGACCGTGCCCAGCTCCAAATTCTGCCGCGCCTCCGGCAGCTTCGCATTCTTGGCGTCCTGATACATGTCCCCCTGCGCAGGCAGGGGCAACACGGTTGTCGCCGACAGCGACAGCACTGCGGCGATCGGGAGCAGCCGGCGCATCAATGCGCCTCCCAGCTCGTGCCGTTGCAGTACGCCAGCACCGCTATCGCGCCGCCGCCGGTTAGCACGCCCCGGTAAGTCGGCACCCCGCTCTGGTCCGATACCGACATCACCGCATGCTTCGCCTCCGCGTTGCACGCCGGCAACGTCGCCACCGTCACGACGCCCGGCCGTACCCGGCCGCCTAACTCCAAGTTCGGCTGGATATAAAACTTTCCTGTCCCTTCCGGCTGCAACAACTGAAGATCGAAATTGCCAGACGGCCCAGCACCTCCGAACTTCAATACAATCCGCTCCCCGAACGTCGTATCAAACTGGAAAATCTCAGAGTTCGGACAGAAATAACCAAGCGTGCCGATGGATTTGGCCAGTGCCGCATTGTGGCAAATATTGGTGTAGCCGGTGCCTGGCTGAGCCCAGAACGCCGGCTCGTTTGCCGCACCGCCCGAAAACCCCGACCCGACCGCATACCCTAAGCTGCTCGCCCAATGCAAATGAGCCCCTGGCTCAACCGTCGGAACCGGACTAGCGTTGCCTTGATCCAACTGGAGTATCTTGTTGCCGACAGTACACCACGCCGCCGTCGGCGGCTGCTCCGTGGTACAGCCCGGATGCGTTGTCTGTCCGCGCGCGATGATCGAAGCATTCGCCGCAGCAAACTGCTCGAACACAATATCGCCGCTGCCAAACATCGACTTGAACGACACCGACACCCCCGTCGCCGTCGCCGTCGCCGCCTTCGACAAAGTTACCGTGGTCCCCGCTATCGCTGCGATAGTCGTGCCGTTGGCAATGCCAACCCCGGTCACGCTCTGCCCGACCCCAAGGTTCGTCGTGCTGGCAAGCCCGGTCAGGCTTGTTGTGCTGTTGGTGTTGCCCGTCGTCGTCAGGACATTATGTGTCGCAATGTCTAGATCGATAGCGGTGCCGCCGTTGTTGAATACCCGGCCAATACCGAACCGCACGTTGTCGGCACCCCAGGAATAAATCGATGTGGTGCCGGCGCCGCTGTTGAAGACGCTGAAATCCTCGATACGAAAGTAACTCGCGTTGCCGGCGTTGCCGGTCGGCGTCATGTAGCTGCCAAGATAAATCCCCCGGCTGGTGGCGCTGGCGTACTGGTTATATATTTCGATGCCGCGCGCCACTCCATCCTGGATGTTTATGTTGCTGCCAAACGTCGTGCCGTTAACCGCCGGCACCACATCAAAAGACAATACATTGCCGCCGTTAAACGGCCCGACGAACTTCAGGTTCTCCATCGTCCAGCCAAACAGGCTCGCCAAGTACAAGCCATCTGCCGCGCCGTTGCCTTGAAACTCACAGCCCTTAACACTGGTGCCGCGCAACTGCACCTTCGAGATGTCGCCATAGTGCGGCGACACGCTCATCATCCGGCCGCCCGGCG
>Ga0208685_1000823_pt1 | contig 10570 bp, 11 predicted proteins | sample EasRivMeERMLT890_FD_187533 | JGI IMG/M metagenome (GOLD analysis project Ga0208685, IMG submission 187533) | Soil microbial communities from meander-bound floodplain in the East River, Colorado, USA - East River MetaG ERMLT890 (SPAdes) (version 2) | ecosystem: Environmental > Terrestrial > Soil...
GCGGGAGCGGGACGGCCTACCGCTACGGAGGCGAGGAATTCACCATCCTGTTCCCCGGCAAGGATACCGAAGAGTCCATGCCGCATCTGGAGGCGCTGCGCACGCAGATTGAATCGTACCGGCTTGCGCTCCGCGCTTCTGACCGGCCCAAGAAGGCAATGCGGGGCAAGCGCCAGCGTGGCGGCTCGCGCGGCAGGAACGCCGTGTCCGTCACGGTAAGCATCGGCGTCGCCGGGCGCAACGACCGTCTCGACACCCCGCAGGCGGTGATCGAGGCCGCCGACCGCGCCCTTTACCGCGCCAAGGACAAGGGCCGCAACCGGGTGAGCCAATAGACGGCCGGCATGCGCGGCCGTCTATAATCGGAACGCCGGTTATAGCGCGGCGGTCGACGGGAACTCCGGAGGCCTGTCCACCCTCAATGAACGTCCGAATGTCGAAACAAGCCTGGCTCAACGCTGCGCTGGCGTGGTATTTCGTGACCGTCTGGGGCTCGGGTTTCATCGCCACCAAGATCGGGCTGCAGTACGCACCGCCCTTCACTTTTCTCACGCTGCGCTTCCTGTTCGGGCTGGCGTGCCTGGTACCAATCCTGTTGATCACCCGGCCGCGATTCCCCGGCTCACGCGCCGAACTCGGTCACGTCGTCGTCGCCGGGCTGCTCATGCACGCCGTTCATCTCGGCGGCAGCCATTACACGCAGTATCTCGGCATGTCCGCGGGGATCACCGCGCTGATCCTGTCGGCGCAGCCGCTGATCACCGCGCTCATCGCCGTGCGCTGGATGGGCGAGCGGCTCGCGCTCCGCCAGTGGACGGGCGTGGCGGTCGGCCTGGCGGGCGTCGCGCTCATCGTGTGGCACAAGGTGGACGTGCGGGAAGCGACCGCCGGCAGCCTCGTCGCCGTCACCGTTGCGCTCGCGGGCGTCACGGCGGGCACGCTCTACCAGCGCGCCTACTGCCCGCTAGTGGACCTGCGCAGCGCGACTTTCGTCCAGTTCATCGTGACGACAGCGGCGCTTGCGCCACTCGCGTGGTGGGTCGAGGGATTTGCCGTGGTCTGGGCCTGGCCGATGCTCGGCTCCATCGTTTTCCTGGTGATCGGTGCCTCGATACTCGCGGTGAGCGCGCTGCACACCCTGATGCGCCACGGCCAGGCGACGCGCGTCACCAGCCTGTTCTACCTCACCCCGATCTTCGCGGTGGCGCTGGAACTGGCAATGTTCGGGGTGCTGCCGAGCGCGCTTTCGCTCATCGGCATCGCCGTCACCTGCCTGGGCGTGGCGCTGGTCGCATGGCGTGCGGCTCGGGCGCGGCAATCCACATAGTAAAGCGCTCGCGGCGCGACCCGGTACAATCCACCTTTCTCCCGCGCCCGGCCCCGCCTTGAGCATCCGACTTCTCGTCTTTCTCACCGTCCTCTCGCACCTGTCGTTCGCCGGCTTCCGCGTGGTGCTGTCGCTGATGGCGATCCACCACCAGGCCTCGCCTTTTACGGTTGGCGTGGTGATGTCGCTGCTGACCGTCGTCGCCATGCTGTTGGCGGTGCGCTGGGGGCGCTGGGTGGACCGCATCGGCGTGCGCTGGCCGATGTTCGCCGGCGTGGCGGCGATCCTCGCGGCGATGGTGCTGGTATGGGCCGTGCCGCGCCTGGAAACACTGTTCATCGCCAGCCCGCTTGCCGGCTCGGGCTTCTTCCTCTACCACATTGCCGCCGGCCAGGCGGCGGCGATGATCGGACGCCCCGAGGACCGGGTGAAGAATTTCAGCCTGCTCGCGCTCGCCTTCTCGACTTCGGGCTTTCTCGGGCCGATGCTCGCCGGCTTCGCCATCGACGGCATTGGACACGCCAACGCGATGCTGGTGCTCGCCGCCGGCGCGCTGGTGAACACGGTGGTGCTGGGCACGCGCAAAGTCGAGATCCAGCGTCACGACCCGGCCGCCGTCCAGGAAGGGAAACGGCGGATCGCCGACCTGCTGCGCATCCCCGGCTTCCGGCTGGTATTCATCGTGAGCGGCGCGCTGTCGATGACCTGGGATCTGTTCGCCTTCGCCATCCCGATCTACGGCTCGCAGCTCGGGCTCTCCGCTTCCACCATCGGCGTGATCCTGGGCGCCTTCGGCGCCGCGGTGTTCGTGGTGCGGCTCGCGCTGCCGCTGATCGCGCACCGCCTCGACGAGTGGCGCATGCTGATCGCCGCGATGTTCATGTCCGGTGCGACGCTGCTGGTATTCCCGCTGGTCGATGGCGTGCCGCTGCTGCTGGCGCTGTCCTTCCTGCTGGGGATCGGGCTGGGCGGAACGCAGCCGTTCCTGATGGCGCTGCTCTATGCGAAGGCGCCGGCGGGCCGCGGTGCCGAAGTGCTGAGCGTGCGCACCTGGATCATCAACTTCTGCCAGACCAGCGTGCCGCTCGCCTCCGGCGCGCTCGGCGCCGCGCTCGGCATGCTGCCGGTGTTCTGGGCGATGGGGGCGTCGCTTCTCGTCGCCGGTTTTTTCGCCGCCCGCGGCAAATAGAACGGTGAACGGTGAACGGTGAACGGTGAACGGTGAACGGTGAACGGCAGTTGGATGTGTGTTTCTGCGGCAGTTCCCGCTTACTGCTCACCGCTTACTGGTTACTTCGAAAAAAAGGGCCGCAATCGCGGCCCTTTTTCGGAGTGAAGCGAAATCTAGCTCAGGTGCTTGCTGACCAGCTTGGTCATGTCGAACATCGACACCTGCGACTTGCCGCCGAACACGGCGCGCAGCTTGTCGTCGGCGTTGATCATGCGCCGGTTGGTCTTGTCCTGCAGGCCGTTGCGTTTGATGTAGCCCCACAGCTTCTTGGTAACCTCGGTGCGCGGCATGGAGCCGCTGCCGATCACAGCCGCGAGCGTGGAGCTCGTGCTCATCGGCCTCATGAACGCGGCGTTCGGCTTGCGGCCGCTCTTCTTCGCTTTTTTGGGTTTGCTTTTCTTTGCTTTCGCCATTGACTTTCTCCCGAAGATTGCGCTGAAACAGCGCGGGTGGTTGGTAACGACTTCTAACCGTGAAATCGGCGAATAGAGGATGCCAATGTCCACGCGTCCTTGCAAGCGTTTTTTTGCGAGTGTCGCCATGCGCGGACATCTGCCGCGCCCGGCTCGCACGGCGCCATTCGTCCGGTTGGCGCCGACTTCGGGTGCGGCTGCAGGCATCCGCCGGCGCGCGTCCCCGTGCCCCCGCGGCATGAAGTCAAGGACTTATCCGCGTAAGTTCATGTGTAGAGGTGTCCGTCAAGCACGTTTAAGAATGACTGAAACGGCCCCTAATGCAGGGGAACATGAGGGGCGTATCCCCTCATACTATTTTCGTCTCTTCGGAACCGGGGTCGGCGATTGCTTGCAGGTTGACTGCGCTCGCAAATTTCGGCCGCTGGCGGCAGCGGCCTCGAAACCGTCCGACCCCAGCCGAGCCACGCCGCAGGGGGCGGGGGCGGCCTTCCAATCGGGCAATTAGCTGGGTGGAGGCGCTCGAGGGCAGATCGCCGCTCAACGCGAGGCCTTGCGCTCGACATCCTCGAAGTTGGTATGGCGGACGTCGGTACCCTTGACGATGTAGATCACCTGCTCCGCCATGTTCTTGGAATGGTCACCCATGCGCTCGAGCGCGCGCGCCACCCAGACGAATTCGAGGGCGGTGGTGATGGTGCGCGGGTCCTCCATCATGAAGGTGATGAGCTGGCGCATCATCCCCCGGAACGCCTCATCGATCGCGGCATCGTCTCGAATTACCTCGGCCGCCGCCACTGAATCGAGCCGGGCGAAGGCATCGAGCGCCTTGCGCAGCATGCCGACGACGATGCTCCCCGTGCGCCGGACGTCGACGAGACGCGGCACCTGCAACCGCCCGCTCTCATGGATTTGCTTGCTCACCACCGCGATTTTTTTCGCTTCATCGCCGACGCGCTCGAGGTCCGTCACCGCCTTGCTCACGCCCATGATCATGCGCAGGTCGCTCGCCGCGGGCTGGCGGCGGGCGATGATGTGGCTGCACTCGATGTCGATGTTCACCTCGTAGCCGTTGACGCGGCGGTCGTTCTCGATCACCTGCTCCAGAGCCTTGATGTCGCCGGTGTAGAAGCCCTCGATCGCGGTCAGTATCTGCGACTCGATCAGCCCCCCCATCTGCAGCATATGGGAGCGGAGCTTTTCGAGGTCGACGTCGAACTGCTTGGACAGGTGCTCGGTGGTTGTCATGTCAGTCTCCGCGACGGATCGTCAACCGAAGCGACCGGTAATGTAATCCTCGGTCTGTTTGTTCTTCGGCTTGATGAAAATCGTGTCGGTCGCGTCGAACTCGATCAACTCGCCGAGGTACATGTAGGCAGTATAGTCGGAGACGCGCGCCGCCTGCTGCATGTTGTGCGTGACGATCAGGATCGTGACCTTCTCCTTGAGCTCTGTTAGCAGCTGCTCGATGCTGGCGGTCGCGATCGGATCGAGCGCGGATGTCGGCTCGTCGAACAACAGCATCTCGGGATCGGTCGCCAGCGCCCGCGCGATGCACAGGCGCTGCTGCTGTCCGCCGGACAGGTTGAAAGCCGGTTCGTCGAGGCGGTTCTTCACCTCCTCCCACAGCGCGGCTCCGCGCAGCGCCTCCTCCACTTTTTCGTCGAGCAGCGCGCGCTTGCGCTCGCCGCGCACCCGCAGCCCGTAAGCGACGTTCTCGTAAATGGACTTGGGAAACGGATTCGGCTTCTGGAACACCATGCTGATGCGCATGCGCACCTCGATCGGGTCCACGTCCGGGTTGAGGATGTCGGTGCGGTCCGGGTAGAGCATGATGTTGCCCTCGTAGCGATTGCCCGGGTAGAGATCGTGCATGCGGTTGAAGCAGCGCAGATAGGTGGACTTGCCGCAGCCCGAGGGCCCGATCAGCGCCGTCACCTTGTTCTCGTAGATCGGCATGTTGATGTTCTTGAGCGCCTGGAACGAGCTGTAATGGAAACCGAGGCCCCTCGATTCCGACTTCTTGGGGGGAAGCGGCGCCGCCGCGGCAGCGACCGATGCAATCTCCGGAGCGGGAGTGGCTACCATTTTATGTTCTTTCTCAGGCGGTAACGGATATAGATGGCGAGCGCGTTCATGGACAGCGTCATCACCACCAGCACGAGGCCGGCGGCGGCGGCGTTCTGGTGGAAGGCCGCCTCTGGGCGCGAGGTCCAGTTGAACATCTGGATCGGCATCACGGTGAACGGCGACATGACCCAGTCGAACAGGCCGGCGGGCGGGTCGCCGGTCAACGGCACCGACGGCAGGAAAGCGATGAAAGTGAGCGCCCCGATCGTGATCACCGGGGCCGTCTCGCCTATGGCGCGGGCCATGCCGATAATGACGCCGGTCAGGATGCCCGCCAGCGAATACGGCAGTATGTGGTCGGCCGTGGTCTGCCACTTGGTAGCGCCCAGCGCATAGGCGCCTTCACGGATTGCCGCGGGTATCGCCCGGATGGCCTCGCGCGTTGCAACGATGACCACCGGGAGGATCAACAGGCCCAGCGTAAGCCCGGCGGTCAGTATGCTTTGCCCGAGCCCGAACCCGTACACGAACAGTCCGAGCGCCAGCAGGCCGTAGATGATGGAGGGCACGCCGGCCAGGTTGGTGACGTTGATCTCGATCAAATCGGTTATCCAGTTCCTGGGGGCGTACTCTTCGAGGTAAATGCCTGCCGCCACGCCCAGGGGAACCGCCGTGGCCGCGGTCACCAGCATGACCAGCGTCGACCCCACCCACGCCGAGAGGATGCCGGCCTGGTCCGGCTTGCGCGACGGGAAATTGGTGAAGAAGTCCCACGACAGCCGCGAGGCGCCCTCCACCGCCATCTGACCGAACAGCGCAACGAACGTCAGCACCCCGACCATCAGCGCCAGCATGCCGAGGAGCGAGAACAGCAGGTCCCAGCGCTTGTGCGCCGCGATCAGGGCGCGGATTTTCTTGATGTTGGCTGCGGTCTCGGCCATGGTCAGTACGCCTGGCGGAAGCGCTTGCGCAGCATGTGCCCAAGCACGTTGAAGAACAGGGTCACCAGCGCCAGCGTCAGGCCGGCGGCAAAAATCGTCTGGTAGGCGAGCGAGCCGTGCGGCAGATCGCCGAGCGCAACCTGCACGATGTAGGCGGTGATGGTGGCCGCCGGCTCCATCGGGTTCCACGTCAGGTTGGGCTGCATGCCCGCCGCGACCGCCAGGATCATGGTCTCTCCTACGGCTCGCGATATGCCGAGGATGTACGCCGCCGCGATGCCCGAAAACGCGGCCGGCGTCACCACCCGGATCGCGGTCTGGAAGCGCGTGGCGCCCATCGCGTAGGACCCCTCGCGCAGGGCCATCGGCACCGCGCGCATCGCGTCCTCGGAAACTGAGCTTACATACGGAATGATCATGATGCCCATGACCAGCCCGGCGGAGAGCAGGTTGAATCCCGGCAGCCCCGGGAAGATCTGCTGCAGGAGCGGCGTCACGAACAGCAGCGCGAAATAGCCGTAAACGATGGTCGGCACGCCGCCCAGCATCTCCAGGAACGGCTTTGCCACCTCGCGCACGGAGAACGGCGCGAACTCGGAAAGGTAGATCGCGATGATGGTCCCGAGCGGGATCGCCACCAGCAGCGCCACGGTCGAACTCACCAGGGTCCCGGACAACAGCGGCAGAATCCCGTAGTGCGCGTCGGCGAACAGCGGCGTCCACTGGGTGTCGGTGAGGAAGTCCCACAGCGACACTTGCTGGAAGAAGATCAACGATTCCTTCAGCAGAATGACCACGATGCCGATGGTCGTGGCCACCGAAACGCAGGCCGCCAGGAACAGGACGAACTCGATGACGCGTTCCTTGCCGTGGCGCAACCGGCGCCGCGCCAGCCGGTCGCTGACGAAATTCTCCGTCACTGCGTATATCCTGTGCGCCTGTGGTATCGAGTTCATGCTTCCATTGCCGCAATTATTGCAGGTAAATACACGGGCCACCAACCATCCCAAAAAAGCGGGAGGGGCTGACGCCCCTCCCGCCCGGCCGAACCTGCTGATTGCTTAGAGCTTGGCTTCGAGCTTCATCAGGTCCTCAATAGTCAGCCCCACCTTGTTCTCGCCCGCGAACTTGGTGCCGAGTCGCATCTTGGACATCGTATCGAGGTTGTACGAATAGGCCTTGGCCGGCAGCGGCACATACTTGACCTCTTTGGCCAGCTTCTCGCCGTGCTTGTTGTAGAAATCGACGAATTCCTTCACTTCCGGCTTCTTTATGGCGGCAGAGTTGACGTAGATGAAGATCGGCCGGGCCAGCGGCTGGTAGCTGCCGTTCAGCACATTCTCCATTGAGGGCTCGATCGCCTTGCCGCCGGGCTTGTCCACGATCGGGACCGATTTCAGCTTGTCGCGGTTCTCCACGTAATACGCGAAGCCGAAGAAACCGAGTGAGTTGACATCGCGCGAGACGCCCTGCACCAGCACGTTGTCGTCCTCGCTCGCGGTAAAGTCGCCCCGGCTCGACTTGGACTTGCCGGTTATCGCCTCGGTGAAGTAATCAAACGTGCCCGAGTCGGCGCCCGCCCCGAAGAGCTTGAGCGGCGCGCTCGGGTAAGCCGCGTTGATCTGATTCCAGTTGGTGATCTTGCCCTGCGCGGCCGGCTCCCACATCTTCTTCAGCTCGGCAACACTCAGGCTCTTGACGAAGGTGTTTTTCGGATTGATCACGACCGTCAGTGCATCATAGGCCACCGGCATCTCGAGATAGGTAATCCCGGCCGCCTTGCAGTCATCCATTTCCTTCTTGAGTATGGGGCGCGACGCGTTGGAAATATCGGTCTCGCCGCGGCAGAACTTCTTGAAGCCGCCGCCGGTGCCGGAGATGCCCACCGTCACCTTGATCTTGCCCTTCTTGGACTTCTGGAAGTCTTCCGCGACCGCCTCGGTGATCGGGAACACGGTGCTCGATCCGTCGACCTTGACGATTTGCGCCTGCGCGGCCAGTGACAAACCGAACGCCGCAGCCGTCGCAACCATTGCAACCAACTTCTTGATGCAATTCATATTTTCCATCACTTGCTCCTGTCTGCTGGCAACCACTTTCGGTTGGACAACGCGATGGTAAACAGTCAATGTTACGGCTTCATGACATTTCATTTAGGGTCTTTGGCATCATGCCATTTCCACCGCCATGAGTGGCGAGCCGCCACTCGCCAACCCATGCTGGGCGGATGAATTGACAGGCGTCGCTCGCAAGTTACCGCGGAACGCCGCCCGCCGAAGCTCCGCTCTGACCCGACTTGCCGCATGACAACGGGTCGTCGGCCGCCTCGATCTTGATGAAAGGCCTGCGGGTGGAATATATCGTTTCCAGATATCTCATCATCGCTTCCCGGTTCAAGTCATCGATTTCATCCGCCCAATTATTCGCCGAGGAAACCGTTTTCTCGCGCTCTGTCATATTGCCGGCCCTTTCTCTGATGGAATTTTGAGTTTCCGTCGAAGCTTGACTCAAGAACACTCCTGCGCACAAGCCCCAAGATTGATGGCAAGCATTACAACAACATCGCGGCAACATCGTTGATGCGTCCTTAAGAACTCCTCCGAAGCCTTTGAATTGCATGCGCCGGGATAGTCTTAATATTTTCGCAACAATCGCGGCGCACCATTACGGGTTTTGCCCGGCATCCGCGGGACGTCTCTTCGGCAATCCTTCGGTCGCCTTCGGTCATGCCTGCACCTTTCAAACGGTGGTGAATATCCCTGTTGTTTAAATTTCCTGTCACATACGCGGCGTAGGCTCGCTACTCAATCACGCCCGAGGATTGGTCACGCCGCTAATTTCCAACAGGAGCCCGGTCATGTCAATTACTGACGTCATACGCGAAGCTGCCAACGAGCACGAGATTTATTTTCTGCTGACATCCTACGTCGAGGCGGTCCGCCACTGCGACCCTCTGCACCACCTGCCCGGGGTCGTCAGGGAGCTGCCGTTCAATGGCGTGGAGGACGTGAGCGTGCGCGCCAGAAGTCTCCGGGCGGTTTTGGAGTCGCCCTCAGCACTGGACGACAAGATCCGGCTCGTGCTCGCGGAGGCGCACGGCATATTCGCCGTGGCCTGGTACCGGCTCGAAATGCTGCGCAAGGAAGAGCTACGCCCGCTGCTCGAGGCCGCCTGACGGCCCTCGGAACACGCCGCTATTCGACGCGAACACCGGTCGCACGGATGACCTTATCCCACTTCGCGAGCTCGGCGCCCAGATAGGCCTGGAATTCGGACGGGGCATTGCCGTAAACGTCCAGTCCCTGCGTGGAGAAGCGCCCCCGGGTCTGTGGTGCCTGGATGATCTTCGCGGTATCGGCCTGGATGCGCTCCACGATGGGTCTGGGCGTGCCTGCCGGTACCAGCATTCCGTACCACGTCATGTATTCAAAGCCCGGAACGCCCGCTTCCGCGATCGTGGGCACTTCGGGCGCGAGCGGGGAGCGCTTGGCGCTGCTCACGCCGAGCGCCTTGATGCGGCCGGACTTCAGGTGCGGGAGCACGCTCGCCATATTGGTCAGCAGGATCTGCGCCTCGCCCGTCAGGAGCGCGGTGGTCGCCTGGCCGGCGCTCCGGTAGGGTACGTGCAGGACCTCGATGCCGGCTGCGTATTTCAGCAACTCGGTGCCCAGGTGCGTCGCGCTGCCGGGCCCTGCCGAAGCGTAGGTGAGCTTCCCGCGCTGCGCCTTGGCCAGGGCGATCAGTTCGGGGAGTGATGCGGCCGAAACGGAAGAATGCACCGCAAGCATGCTCGGCTGACTGGCGATCAGCGTGACGCCCGTGAAATCGCGTCTGACATCAAAAGGGAGGCCCTGGTAGAGAGCCGGGGAAATCGCGATCGACGAGCTTGACACGAGCGTCGTGTGGCCATCGGCCGGAGACTTGGCCGCGATTGCCGTGCCTACCGTGCTGCCCGCGCCAGGACGATTGTCCACGACGACGGTCTGTCCCCAAAGGCCTGCGAGTTCGAGCGCGAGGATGCGCCCGACGATGTCGCTCCCACCCCCGGGCGCGAGGGGCACGATCATTCGGACCGGACGCGAGGGGTATTGGCCCATATCGGCGCGCGCATTGCCCTGCGCCAGGACGGAATCGGCAAGTAACGGAAAGAGCAGCGCAGCAATCACTGCCGTGCGTATGGATGGATTCGGCATGCCGAAGACGTTACCGCATCCAGATTACGGTTTTTTTACAGCTCTGTTATTGGCTCGTTGCCATTCCCTTCAGAATCCCCCCGTGCTCGGCTTCAAAGGCGTGCCGGCGTCGACCATGGCTCCCCTCCATGCCGCGAAGTTCCACTAAGGAGACAGCGGTGGTGAATGGGCCGCGAGCGCACGTTCGGCAATGGCCGGTTAATCGCCTCCAGCGGCTTTGAAGACCATTCAGGTCGTAGCAGCGTCCCGCGGCCGAGTTGCTACGGGAAGTACGCGCGGCGCCGGGAAGCGTGCAGTGAAACGGCTGCCCTTGCCGGGCTCGCTCTGGATATCGAGCGTGGCCTGATGGCGCAACAGCGCATGCTTCACGATTGCCAGCCCGAGGCCGGTGCCGC
>Ga0208685_1000824_pt1 | contig 10569 bp, 9 predicted proteins | sample EasRivMeERMLT890_FD_187533 | JGI IMG/M metagenome (GOLD analysis project Ga0208685, IMG submission 187533) | Soil microbial communities from meander-bound floodplain in the East River, Colorado, USA - East River MetaG ERMLT890 (SPAdes) (version 2) | ecosystem: Environmental > Terrestrial > Soil >...
TTTTCTTGCGCCGCGCACCGCTGAACGGCGTGAATCGTGAATGGTGAATAGTGAATGGACGCTCAAACTCGCTAGTCCTTAGTCGGGAGACCCCGCTGTTCCAGTCTCGTTACATCAGTGTCGCTGCATCAGTCTCGCCACACCAGTCTCGGTTGTCAGTTAAGGTCCAAAGCATGCCGCTTCAGCGCCGCCAACGGCGCGAACTTGAGCACCCGCTCGTGGGTGGCCTCGAGCACGACCTGGGGCGCCTTGCCGGCCTCCCATGCCTCGATCCAGCGCAGCACGTGCAGGCACCAGCGGTCGCCGGGCTTCAGCCCGCGGAAACGCAGCTCGGGACGCGGCGTCACGAGGTCGTTGCCGCGCTCGACCGAGAACTCGAGAAATTCCGCCGTGACCTTGACGCACACCAGGTGCGCGACTCCCTCCTCGCCGTGCGTGGCGCAGCAGCCATCGCGGAAATAGCCGGTAACCGGCGAATAGCTGCACCCCCGCAGCGGTCCGCCGAGGACGTTCTTCTCCTTGGATACCTCTTCACTCATTGCTCACGAATCGAAAGACGATAGACGAGAGGAGAGAGGCGACAAATCCTGAGTTTCGCGCCTATCGTCTATCGCCCGGCGCCTCTCCTCTTTCATATCCCTCCAGTATGCCTTGAACAAGATCAATGGGGTCGGAGTGTGGACTCAGCTTACGCCACTCCGCTGCGCGCCACGATGTCACGGAGCGGTTGGCCGGGTTATGATGCCATGCCGCCGCGATAGCGGAAACCGCTGCACTGCGGCGGCAGGAGGATGGAAATGATTTTCCACAGGAACGGCAAGTCCGCGCTCGCCTTCATGGCGGCGCTCGCTGCAGCAGCGCCGTTGTCGCACGCGCAGCAGGCCGCGTGGCGGCCGGAAAGAACGGTGGAGATCGTGGTGCCGGCGGCGGCCGGCGGCTCGATCGACGGCACGGCGCGCCTCATCCAGCGGGCGCTGCAGGTGAACCGCATCGTCGACGTTCCCGTCGTGGCCGTGAACAAGGCGGGCGGCGGCGGCAACATCGCGACCCATTACCTCGACCAGCACGCCGGGGACGGGCACTACCTGCTCACCTCCACCATGAGCCTGATGACCAATCACATCCTCGGCCGGTCGGCCACCACCTACACCGACTACACGCCGCTGGCGACGCTGTTCAGCGAGCACATGACGCTGGTGGTGAGACCGGACTCGCCCCTGAAGACCGCGCGCGACATCCAGGACCGGCTGGCGAAGGACCCGCAATCGCTGAGCATCGCCATCGGCGTCGCGGTGGGCGCGACCAACCACCTGACGGTCGCCCTGCTGATGAAGGCCATGGGCATCGACGTCCGAAAGCTCAAGACGGTGGTGATTCAGACCAACGCCCAGACCCTGACATCCATCATGGGCGGGCACATCGACATCGCGTCGCTGTCCGTCGGCGCCGCGATCTCCGCCGCGCAGCAGGGCAAGCTGCGCATCATCGCCGTCACCTCGGAGAAGCGCGGCGAGGGCGCGATGGCGGGGATCCCGACCTGGAAGGAGCAAGGCGTCGACGTGGTGTTCGCCAACGTGCGTCTGCTGGTCGGGCCGAAGGGCATGACCCCGGCGCAGGTCGCCTACTGGGACGGCGCCATGGGCAGGGTCGTCGCCACCGAGGACTGGAGGAAGGAAGTCGAGCGCAACGAAGCGACGCCCGACTACACCGGCAGCAGGGAAAGCGCGCAGCGCATGGCGCAGCTCTATGGCCAGTTGAAAAGCGCGCTGATCGACGCCGGGCTGGCGAAGGAGTGAATGGAACCACGGATAAACACAGATACACACAGATAGATCCAATTCTTGAGAACAGGATAGTTTTTGATCTTATCCGTGTTTATCTGTGTTCATCTGTGGTTGATTTTGCTTTCACGGCTTACCGATAGATTCTAGACATCCACTGATAGAGAGGAAGACATGGCAACAAGCGGATCGATGGCACCGGGCAAGCAAGCGTCGCAGACGCTGGCGCTCAACTTCAAGCTGCTGGCGCACCACGAGATGGGCGGCTTCGGCGGCGTCGGCGAGGGCATGGGGATGCAGAAGACGAAAGACGGCCGGCGCGTGATCTGGCTCGGCCACGAGGCCGCGCCCAAGAATTTCACGGCGCTCGACGTCACCGACCCGCGCAACCCGAAGATGATCATTCAGACCGAGTTGCCGCACAACAAGATGCGCTCCAACTCGCTCGAAGTCTGCGGCGACCTGCTGATCGTCGCGCACCAGATCCGCGGCGAGCGCGGCATGAAGCCGGCCGGCTTCGACCTGTGGGACATCAGCACGCCCGAGCAGCCGAAGCGCATCTCGCACTTCGACGCGTCGGGCCCGCATTCGCTGGGCGTGCACTGTGTGTGGTGCGTGGACGGCCAGTTCGTGCACATGGCCTCGGGCGCGCCCGACTTCCAGCCGCGCGATCCCAAGGACCACCAGATCTACCGCATCGTGGATATCCGCAATCCGGCCAAGCCGGTGGAAGCGGGCCGCTGGTGGTACCCCGGCCAGCGCGAGGGCGACAAGGAGCCGCCGCTGCCGCGCCACCCGAAATTCGACAGCGGCTACCGCCCGCACAACATCCAGGTCTACCCGCAGCGCCCGGACCGCGCCTACGTGTCATACATCGACGGCGGCGTGGTGATCCTCGACATCAGCGACAAGTCGAAGCCGAAGGAAATTTCGCGCTACAACTATTCCCCGCCCTACAACGGCTTCACGCACACCGCGATGCCGCTGTTCTCGAAGGGGCTGATGGTCGTCACCGACGAGTGCACCAAGGACAACGGCGAGGACTGGCCGAAGCTCGGCTGGGTGTTCGACATCCGCAACGAGAAGAACCCGGTGCCGATCTCGACGCTGCCGCTGCCACCGGTGGAGGTGTTCGGCAAGCGCGGCGGCCGCTTCGGCGCGCACAATCTCTACGAAAACTACCCGTTCGACTGCTCGTGGCGCTCCGACGACATCATCCTCGGCACGTTCTTCAACGGCGGGCTGCGCGCCTACGACCTGTCCAACCCGTACCAGCCGCGCGAGGTGGGCTACTTCGTGCCCGGCGCTCCCGCCCTGTCGCCCAAAGGCGCGATCCAGATCAACGACGTCTACGTTGACGACCGCCGCATCGTGTACGCCGGCGACCGTTTCACCGGCGGACTCTACGTGCTGGAGATGACTGTATAGAAATACTAAGGGGGCAACGCACCCCGTTTCCGGCTACAACCCCCGGTGACAGCGTCACCGGGGGCATCTTTTTGTATGGAGTAGTGGCGTCAGGCTGAGTTGACCCCGTTGCTCCTCCATTCTTCTAGGGGCCCGCGATCGGCGCGACGTCGGCCTGGGCCCGGCGCGCCCGCCTTCTCATGGCGGGCGCGGAAGCACTTGCATCGCCGGCGGGGCGCGCATAATCATTCAGCGCACGCAATTGAAGCGTTTGCCGCGCTCCGAGCGGGAGATAGGTCAATGAAACCGTGTCGTAGTGGATCTCGTCGATGCGGTAATGGCCATCGACGGTCTGGCCAGCCTTGACGGCATGCAAGCGGTCCTCCGCCTCGAGAAACACCGTGCTCTCGCCGTGCTCCACCAGCCTGCCGACGTAGGCGAACGGTAGCTCGGGCACGCGCGGCGGCGGTTCGGGCGCGCGCTCCACCGCCACCGGCGGCGGCTTCCATGAGCGACTCTCAAACAGGTCCACAGACTCGCGCGCCATCGCGCGTTGCTGCAATATCAGCGCATAGGTGCCCGCCGGATCCGCAGTCGGGGTTGCGGGGACGGCCAGCCGTGCGGCGGGCACCGCCGGCTCGTGCCGCGTCTCGCCGCCGACCCAACCCGCCGCGGCGACCGTAGCCGCCAGCGCGGCTGCGAGCGGCCAGCGGCGCAATGCAAATTCCCAGATCACTCGTCAAGCTCCCAAGCCGCGTGTTGCAAAGTCCGAACGGTCTTCGTGCAGGTTCTCCCTGGTACTGCAGCCGATACGGGCGGCACGGTACGCACCGGCGGCATAGTCCGGCCGGACCATGCCGCCGCGCTCGCGCGAATCGCCGGCTACAGCGAACGCAGGAAGTTGAGTATGTCCTTCTGCTTGCTATCGCTCAGGTCGTTGAATCTATTGACGACTGCGTTCGCTTCGGAGCCGTTGCTGCGATGCTGTTGTATTGCCTCCACGAGATCCTTGGTCCGCCCGTCATGCAGGAAGAAAATCCTCTTACCCAGACCCCACAACGGGGCAGTGCGGAACTCACGCGGTCCCGCCGATCCTTGACTGACGCCGTCGGCCAGCCCGTCGCCCATGTCGTGCACCAGGAGGTCGGAGTAGAGGTTTACGTCCTGGTTGCGCAGCGCTGCGACCGTGGAGTTGCCGGTCCTGAGCGTGGGCGTATGGCAGAGCGCGCACCCGGTACTGTTGAACAGGCTGCGCCCGCTGGCGATCGACGAGGAGCCGCCCGGCATGCTGGTAGACGGCATCGGCGGCGCGAGGAAGCGCTGGAAATTGGCGAAGTTCTGGATCGCCGTGGTGCCCGTGAGAGCGTCGGCGGCGTCAAAGTTCTGAGTGTCGTTGGGAACCGGCGGAAACTGGCCGGCAGTATGGCACGCCGGGGTCTGGTCCCGCTCGTTCTGGAACAGCTCGCTGGTGATGCCCATTTCGACATTGTAGGCCTCGCCCGAAAACAGGAGCAGCGAAACGTTCTGCGCCTTCCAGCCGAAACGGGTGATCGTGCCATCATTGCCGTTCCGGTTCGGCACACCAGAAATAGTGCGGCCGGAGACGGAAATATTCGGCCGGCCCTTTATCCCCAGGGCGCGCTTCTGGCTCGAGTTGGCGGCCTGGTTGGCGAGGATCGTCGCGTCCGGGATCTGTTCGATCAGGCCCGCGCCGAACACCGGGCTGGGTATCCGGAAAATGATGTTGCGGTTCGCGATCTCCCTCGCGAAATCATGCTGGGCGAGATTGCAGCCGGCTGCGCCCTCCCGGCCGGTGATGGTGAACGTATTGGTCACGCCGCCGTCGGGCGTGCCGTCGGGGTTCTTCACGAGCCTCGTTTCGCGAATCGGCCCATCCACCCTGATGAACGCAGCGACTGCGGGAAGTTGGGACGGGGTGGCTGCTTCGGCAAATGCCACCTGGGGATTCACGGCCGGGCTGGTGCCGCCAATCGCCGGCTGCGAGTGGCATTGGCCGCAGCCGTCCAGGTTCATCCTCGGCCCCAAGCCGTCGGCGACATTTTCGACTTCATTGAAATCTTCCAGGCCAAGCTCGAAAAACTTGATCTCGTTGTAAGTCAGGCCGGCGATGTGCCCGCCGGCGCCCGCGGCCCCATCGCGCACGCCCGGATCCCGCGCGCGGGACGATGACTGCTGAAATGTTTGAGACGAGACAATCTGCGACTCGAGCGGGATGAAACCTGCCAGGACGACGGCGGGAACTGCATAAAGCAGCTTTCTGTTCATGGCGCTACTCCCTGAACATGATCTGTCAGTAACCACCCCCGCCCGCGCGGGCGCGGGGGACCGGAAACACTGCTGCAGCTTCGTTGCGATCTCGTTGCACTTACCGGGCAGGTACGCATACTCCGTGCCAATCGGCGTCTTGCGATCACAATCAGGCAGATGCGCAGATACGTCGCGCGGGAGCTTGGCCAATAACGTCGTTACCGAACGACAACGCAAAGGCGCGGTTGGAACTTATTCAGATGCTGACAGTGGGACTCGTTGTCGCTGCCGCACGACGACCGAAAAGCATTGCGGAAAAAAGCGGCATCCGTAATGTGGCCTTCGTCACGAAATCAACAATTCGGCAGGCTCGAGTGCTGCCTGAAGTGAACTGCAGACCGTCCTGAAATATCTGGACATTGCCGCGTTCAGCAGGGAGAAGAGTCGGACAAGGCAGGATCGCGTCCGCAGGCGTCGTTCATGCACGACAGCCTGCAGATCCAGGGTGACATTGCTGTCCTGGAGAGCCCGCAGGCGCATCGTGTACGCCGGCGACCGCTTCACGGGTGGCCTCTACGTTCTTGAGATGAACATCTAGTTCAAAAGCTTAGACATAAACCAATCGCGCCTTCCAGGCGCGGTATACCGGACACAGAGGACACGAAGGAAAACCGAACAGGAATGGCTTTAACGATCTGGAATTCAGCGGCGAACACCGAGGGAGCGCAGTGACCGAGGTGATCGTCCGCTGCAATTCCTGGTTAGACAGCTCATCGAAGAAGCCATCTGCCGATCGTAATGACAAAGAATCCTACAGGCAACGCCGTCAATTCTTGCCGGTGTAAACCACCAGTTGAGCGTCGAAGGCTCGCTTGTAGGCGGGCCGCGCTTCGCCGCGGGCGAGATAGGCGGCCAGGTTTGGAAATTCGTCCAGAATGCCCGAGGATTTCAGCCTGAGCAGCACCGACACCATCAAAAGGTCGCCCGCGCTGAACGTACCATCGAGCCAGTCGGCATCACCCAAGCGAACGGAAAGTTGGTTTAGCCTGCCGCGAACGCGATCTTCCACCAGAGGAAGGCGCTCCGCATGCCAGGGCTTGTCGCCCTCGAGCAGCCTCGCGGTTCCAAGTTCAAGGATCGGCGGTTCCACCGTGTTGAGCGCGGCAAACATCCAGGTGATCGCGCGCGCCCTAGCATTGGCATCGTCCGGCAGCAAGCCTGCATGTCGCTCGGCGATGTGAAACACGATCGCCCCTGTCTCGAACAGCGCGAGATCGCCTTCCTCATAGGTCGGAATTTGGCCGAAAGGATGAAGCGCCAGATGCGCGGGTTCCTTCATCGCACGAAACGAAACAAGGCGAACCTGGTAGGGTTGGCCCACTTCCTCAAGCGCCCAGCGAACGCGCGTATCACGCGCCAGTCCCTTGCCGCCATCGGGTGAGCGTTCAAAGGCGGTAATGGTGATGGTCATCGAGAGGCTCCTCCTTGGCGAACATCATCGGCTGCGGAGGCAGACCTTTGCAAACATGGCCGAGCGCTTGCCATGGAACGTGAGCGCCACGCCTCCAGCTCTTCTGCATCACCCTGCTGACATCCCCGTTACCCCGACAGCTGTATAACGTTCGCGGTGAGATGCGCGTGCGAGCGGCGACGCTCGCGGAGCGTCGTTCTCGACCGCGCGCTTAGGTTGGATATTCAAAGCGTGTGCCGACTGGTGTCTCAAGAAAATTGCCCCATAAGCCCCACTGGGTCTGATCCACTGATATAGCACCGAAAACCCACAGCGCCGCAATCTTCAGCGATGGAACGACTAACTTGGACGGATCAAAGTGAGCGCGCTGGTTTAAGTGTATTGCAACGGTCAGGTCCGCGGAGTCGGTGTATTTTGCGAGTGCGTTGATGATTCCCTGAACGGAAGCCGTCAGGTTGAGATCGTGCGGTACGACCTCCTTCAGCTGCACCGGGGCCAGATGCTGAGTGTTGCCAACAACCCACGACGCGACAAAATCGTGGTCTTGAGCCTCGGACGGTGAGAGAAAAACCGTTTGCCCGATTCGTTGCGACATCCCAAAGCAGAAGAGCGCACCTTCACGTAGCTCCCTCGACCACCTGAGTGGATTTGTGCGAAGGTTCTTAACCTTCTTAGGCAATTTCGACGTCACAACCCGCGGTTCAAGCTCGCGAAGACGCACAAGAAACGGCTTCGGGTCTCGGTACTCGAGACGCTGGAGGGCTCGGGTACGGTCCTGACCCATATCCAACCTAACTTGAATTAGTTGACGTTCTGAACTTGCCAAAAGCATATACCTGCATATGGAAGTCTCCAAATGTAGATATATGCATCTGCCTGTGTATATATATATTTGTATGGAATTCTCTTGGCGATCTTGGCGGTTCGATTTGATCTTCTTTGCCTTGGTTTCCTTTGTGTCCTCTGTGTCCGGTTTACCGCGCCTGGAAGGCGCGATTGATTGATGTCTCAGCTTTAAACCGGCGGCAGGCGCAGCGTCTTTGCGAGCCACGCCGCCACCAGGCCGGCGACGTGGTCCTCGCGGCCGTTGTAGAAGTGATCGCAGTTCGCAACGATCTCGACCCGGCACGGGCCGCCCGCGGCGCGCTGGAATTCCTCGGCGGGATAGCGTTCGCGGTCTTCCTGATCGCCGCGGAGGCACAGCACCGGGCACTTGATTCTCGGCGCCAGCGCAATCGTGTCCGGCACCGTGCTGATGCGGTCGAGGAAACTCTCGGCGCTGATCAGGTACCACCAGCCCGGCATGAGGATGAGGTCGCGCCCGCGCCCCTCCCTGACCATTGCGCGCGCCTGCTCCGTCAACTCGGCCATGCGGTCGCCGGCGAACAGGCGCTCCGGGCCGCCTGAGCCCGCGTTCCGGCCGCCGCGCCCGGCCGAGAGCAGCACGAGCGCCGGCGTGTGCGGGTGGTCCACCACGTGCTGCGTGCCGAGCATGCCGCCGTTGCTGTGCCCGATCACGACCGGGGCCGGAAACCCGCGCGCCTTCAGCCATTCGGCCGCGATGCGGTTGTCCGCGATCGCCTCGCGCGTGAACTGGAACGCGCCGCCCTCGCACTGCCGGCTGTTGCGCGTGCTGAGGACGTCGTGGCCGCGGCGGTTGAAGGCGAGGCAGGCGAGCCCCAGGCGCGTCAATACCGGCGGCAGGAAGCGCGGCGCGCCGACGTAGAAATTCATGGTGTTGCCATGAAACAGCAGCACCGCGCCCGTGGCCTTGCCGCCGCCGGGCTCGTGCAGCGCGCCCTCCAGCGGCAGTGTGTCCGTAGGGATCGTTACGAGTTGTGTGCGCACTTGAAATCCGTGAATCGTGATTCGTGAATCGTGAATCGACCCTTCCACCTTCCACCTTTCGCCTCCCGCCTCCCGCCTTCCGCCTCCCGCCTTACGCCTCTCGCCTCTCGTCTCTCGCCTCTCGCCCTTAACTACTGCGGCTGTATGCCCGCTTCCGCCATGATCTTCCGGTACCTGGGGATGTCGCGCCGGAGGAGCGCGGCAAGCTCTTCCGGCGTGCCGGCGATGATCTCGCTGCCGCGGACCGACACCAAATTGCGCACCTCCTGCCTGGCGAAAATTTCGACTACCGCCCGATGCAACGCGCGGACATGCCGGTCCGGCGTGCCGCGGGGGGCGAACAGCGAGTGCCAGTTGCCGAACTCGTAGCCCTCCACGCCCTGCTCCGCGATCGTCGGTACCTCGGGCAGCATTGGCGAGCGCCGGGCGGTCGTGACGCCGTACGCTTTCATTCTGCCGGCCTTGATGTACGGCGCGACGACCGGGATCGACAGCAGGGCCACCTCGACCTCGCCGGAGATCAGCGCGAACTCGGACGGCGAGCTGCCCTTGTACGGAACGTTGTTCAGCACGATGCCGGTCGCGTGCTTCAGGACCTCGGTCGCGACCTGCCCGTTCGCGCCGGCCACGGCGACGTTGAATTTGCCGGGCGCCTTCTTTGCCTCCGCCACGAAATCCCTGAACGTGCCCGGTCCGAACCTGGGATTCGCGACCAACGCGGTGCCGGCCGAGATCAACTGGCTGACCGGCACGAAGTCATGCACCGGGTCATACGGCAGCTTCTTGTAGAGGCCGGTGTTCATGACGTGCGTGCCGACGTTGCCGATGATCAGGGTGCCGCCGTCGGGCGCCGCCCGCGCGCCGGTTTCCATGGAGAGGATGCCGTTCACGCTCTGACGCGCGTCCACCACCACGTTGCGCCCGAGCGCCTCGCCGATGCCCGGCGCCACCAGCCTCCCGGCAAAATCCGACGGCCCGCCCGGCGGCGACGGCACCAGCAGCCGCACCGGGCGCTTGCCGAGATCCTGCGCCGGCGCCGATACGCTCACGGCCAGCACGCACGCGGCGGCAATCAGCGGCACGGCACGGAACATGAAGTGCATCAGGGCGTCCATTCACGATTCACGATTCACCATTCACGATTCACGATTCACGATTCACCATTCACGCCGTTGCATAAACGGGGCACGCCCGTTCACTCCGGCCTGGCACCCGAGTCCTTGATCACCTTCGCCCACGTCAGCGTGTCGGCGCGGATTCTCTCCGCCATCTCCCGGGGCGTGGTCGCGATCACTTCGTAGCCGAGCACGGCGAGGCGCTCGCGGACATCGGCCTGGCCGAGCGGGCGCGTCAGCCCCTGGTGCAGCCGCGCGATGACGGACCGCGGCGTGCCCGCGGGCGCGGCGACGCCGAACCAGCTCTGGTAACCGTAGCCCGGCACGCCCGCCTCGGCGATCGTCGGCAGTTCGGGCGCCAGCGCCGAGCGCGCCGGCGTCGCCACCGCCAGCGCGCGCGCCTTCCCCGATTTCGCCAGCGGCATCCCGGTCGGCAAGCCGACCAGCATCATCTGGACCTCGCCTCCCATCATCGCGTTCGCCGACAGGGCGCTGCCCTTGAATGGCACGTGCACGATGTCCACTCCCGCCGCCGTCTTGAGCAGCTCCATGCCGAGATGGAAAGCGCTGCCGCTGCCCGAGGACGCGTAGTTCAGCCGGCCTGGCTGCGCTTTCGCGAGCGCGAGTAGCGCTTTCACCGAGTCCGCAGGAAGCGACGGATGCACCAGCAGCACGTGGG
>Ga0208685_1000825_pt1 | contig 10555 bp, 9 predicted proteins | sample EasRivMeERMLT890_FD_187533 | JGI IMG/M metagenome (GOLD analysis project Ga0208685, IMG submission 187533) | Soil microbial communities from meander-bound floodplain in the East River, Colorado, USA - East River MetaG ERMLT890 (SPAdes) (version 2) | ecosystem: Environmental > Terrestrial > Soil >...
TGAGGGCCTCATCCTCGGCCAAGGTCACGGTGGCAGGCGCAGTCACCACCGGGGCCTGGTCGCCGGGAGGCACGGTGATCACCGTGCGGGCCGAGCCCGTCAGGGCGTTGCTCGCGGTGAACGTTACCGTGTACGTGCCGGCGGTACCGGTCGCTGGCGTCCATGTCAGCGCCCCGCTCGTGTTCGCGGGCACGTGCGTAAACGCGGCCCCGGCCGGCACCCCAGAAGCGGTGAGCGAAGCAATCGCGTTCCCATCGGGATCCGATGCCGTCACGTTGACCGTGAGTGGCTGGCTCTCCGTCACCGCCGCGGTCGGCGGAGCGGTCACGACCGGGGCGCGGTCCCCGTAGGGCGGCTGCGTCGTGTAGGGGGAGGTGCTATCGCAGGCAGGAAGGGTCGCGGACAGGATGATGAGGAACAGAGCACGGGTGGTGGCCGTTCGAGGGCGCATCGGGGCTCCTTCAGCGGCCCAGCGTGACGGATGGAATAACGGCCAGAAGCCTACGCCCCTCGTGGTCGTCAGTCCACCAGCATGCGCTCCGGTGGCTGGAGGCAGCCGCCGCACGGTATCGTTGGTGCAGGGAGACACGCGTTAATGAAAACCGACGACGAATGGAAGCAGGCGCTCACCCCGATGCAGTACGCCGTGCTTCGACAGGGTCACACGGAGCGGGCGTTCACAGGCGAGCACTGGAATCGCAAGGAGGACGGCACGTACGTGTGTGCCGGATGTGGTGCAGAGCTGTTCACGTCGGCCGACAAGTTCGACTCGGGCTGTGGATGGCCGTCCTACACACGAGCGGTCGTCGAGGGACGCATCGAGGAGTTCGAGGATCGGAGCCACGGGATGGTGCGCACCGAGGTGCGCTGCTCGCAGTGCCGGGGACATCTGGGACATGTCTTCGACGACGGTCCCGAGCCCAACGGGCTCCGCTACTGCATCAATTCCGCCAGCCTGAATTTCAAGAAGGCCGCACCATAGAGAGGCCACGTCACCCGAGCATTCCGGTCGCGGCGTCAGCGGCGATGACCCAGCCAGACGAGCTTGCGGACCTGCTCGTGGTCGCCGAGCCGGGCGCGGATGTAGTAGACGCCGCCCGGGAGAGCTTGCGGCTGCCAGGTGTGAGTGACGCGACCCGCACCGCGCGCGCGGGGGCAAAGGGGCGGGCGACGACGCTGATGACCGCGGACGAGGTGCGGCTCGTAGTCCGGTTCGAGAGAGAGCTGGGCATCGCCATGCATCACGTTCGCCTGCGCGAGGGCCGTGTGATCGCCGCCGGGGCGGAGCGAGTTGCGGCCCCGCGTGGGCCTCGCTGATCACCCGTCGCCACGATCCTTCGCGCGCCGGAGCGTGTGGACCGCTTGGTCCAACGCCCGGAGGAAGCGCGAACGGTCCCGAGCCGCGAACGGCGGCGGCCCACTCGAATCGAGCCCTGCGCCGCGCAGCTCGGACAACAAATTGCGGGTCGCCATCACATCGCCGATGTTGGACTCCGTGAAGGGCCGTCCCGTCGGGCCGAGCGCGTACGCACCGCGCTCAAGGCAGCGCGCCGCAAGGGGGATGTCGGCCGTGATCACGATGTCGTTGCGTCCGGCGTGTGCCACGATCCAATCGTCCGCCGCGTCGAAGCCCTGATCTACGACTTTGAGAGAGAGATTGGGCGCGCTCGGAATCCACATCGAGCTTGCCGACACGAGCGTCACCGGCAGATCGTAGCGCTCCGCGACCCGATAGATCTCGTTCTTGACGGGGCAGGCATCAGCGTCGACGTAGATGTGCAGGGCAGGAACCTCATGGCGCGACCGAGCGCATTGCCGTTAGAGTCTGAGCCCTGATGCCCGACACGAGCAAGGCCCGTCCGCCCGCGAATGCCCTGGCGCAGTTGCGTGTCAATGCGCATTTGTCGATTTCCACGGCCGCCGAGAATCTCGACATCGCGGAAGACAAGCTGAGCGCCATCGAGGGCGGCACCGCCCCGGCACCCACGACGTTGCTCGCGGACCTAGCGAGGCTCTACCACGCGAGTCCCCACGCCGTCGTAAACGCATACGTCGCGGATCGCCGCAAGTAGTCCGGAGATGACGCTGGCGACAAGTAGCGACGACTCCAGCGGTCTGCTCGACCGCTGCTCTGCGCGATTCTCTGAATGATCGCGGTGCATTATCTTCATGCGCCACGGCCCCGTAGCTCAGACGGATAGAGCAGCGGTTTCCCAAACTGCCCGGTCCACCGCCGTAACGTCTTGCGCCCCAATGCCGGCAACGACTTCGGGCTTTTCGTTGGTGGTCGGGAGTGGTCACGAAGGACCACGAAGGGAAGCTGAAGGGGCTACCAAAGGGCGACCAGACTTGGAGAGGCACGAGGCTTTCTAACCTCTCGGCGACTGTGCCACATTGATGCGATGCCACTGACCGCAGGCACTCACCTGGGCCCCTATGAAATCGTCGCGTCGCTCGGCGCGGGCGGGATGGGCGAGGTCTATCGCGCGCGCGACACGCGGCTTGGCCGCCACGTCGCGATCAAGATCCTCCCCGTGCGCATTGCGTCCACGCCCGGATTTCGCGAGCGATTCGCGCACGAAGCGCGCGCCATCTCGGCCGTCGAGCATCCCCACATCTGCGCTTTGTACGACGTCGGCACGGATGGCGGCGTCGATTACTTGGTCATGCAGTACATCGACGGCGAGTCACTCGCCGAGCGGGTTCGACGGGGCCCGATTCCGACGCCCGAGGCGATCACGCTTGCCCAGCAAATCGCCGCTGGACTCGAAGCTGCCCATGAACGCGGCATCCTCCATCGCGATCTGAAGCCGACCAACATCAAGCTGACGCCGGACGGAAAGGTGAAGATCCTCGATTTCGGTCTTGCCAAGACTCTGACGGGGGCGACATCGGCCGGCCAACCGACGGTCTCAACCTCCGCCGAGACGGCCCTGACGGAGTCGGGCGTCATCGTCGGAACCGCCGGCTACATGAGCCCCGAGCAGACCCTGGGCGGGGTCGTCGACAGGCGAACGGACGCCTGGGCGTTCGGCTGCGTACTTTTCGAAATGCTGTCCGGCCGGCGAGCTTTCGGCGGCGGGAACGTGACCCAGATACTCGCGGCGGTCGTCGGGCAGGAGCCGGATTGGACCGCACTTCCGGCGACAACTCCACGTCGCGTTCGCGATCTGCTGCACCGGTGCCTCCAGAAGGATCCGGCTCGGCGCCTTCGCGACATCGGCGACGCGCGGCTTGAGCTGGAGGATGCGGACTCTGACGAGGTGGGCGTGCCTGCCGTCGAGAGCACCGGGCCGGCGAGGCGTGGGCCCGCGACCGTGGCCTGGAGCATCGCGGGGGTTTTTGCGGTGATCGCCGCTGGCGCACTCCTCGCGCGGCTGCCGGGCCAAGGCGGCCGTCGGCCGGCGATGCGGTTCAGCGCCGTCACGAATCTTGCCGGCGTCGAGGCACAGCCAGCGCTCTCGCCCGACGGCCGGTCAGTCGCGTTCGTCTCCAATCGCGACGGACAGTGGGACATCTACGTTGGTCTCGTCGCCGGCGGCACTGTGGTTCGCATCACGAACGATCCGAACGTCGAGATGCGGCCGCGGTGGTCTCCCGACGGGGCGCGCCTGCTGTTCGCACGACTGAACGACACGGGAGTCTACGACCTCTGGGTCGTACCCGCGTTAGGGGGGACGGGGCGGCGCCTTGTGCTGAACGGCACATACCCGACGTGGTCGCCAGATGGCCGGTCGATCGCCTACGGCGCGGGCGGCGTGATCCTGCTCTGCGATGCGAGTGGCGAGAACCAGCGGGCGGTGACGCGCCCCGAGCCAGCGTTCGCGCACCTCCAGCCCGCGTTCTCGCACGACGGCCGGAGGCTAGCATTCGTCGTGAGAACGCCGGGTCCATACGGCGAGCTGGCGATCGTGGAACTCGGAACGGGAGCGGTGAAGTGGATTACCCGCGACGGCGCCCTCAGTTGGTCGCCCGTGTGGTCTGCGGACGACAAGTTCATTTACTTTGCGTCGAGCCGGGGCGGCACGACGAACGTCTGGAAGATCCCATCGGCCTCCGGGGAACCCGAACAGATTACCGCCGGCCAGGGCGCCGACACGGACATCGATCTGTCCGCCGACGGCAAACGGCTGGTCTTCTCGACCTTTCGGATCAATCTCAATCTCGCCGAGCTGAGCCTCGATCCCGGTTCGCTCGGGCGGCGAACGTGGCTGACGACCGACGCGGCCCGTGGAGAACTGGGCCCGCGGTATTCACCAGATGGGCAGCGAATCGCCTACTTCTCGAATCGCGGCGGCGCGGAACGGGAGGGCGTCTGGGTGATGGATGCCGATGGTGGGAACCCGAACAAGCTCGTCGAGGACAACTACGCCAACGTCTTCCCGCGGTGGACCGGGGACGGTCAACAGTTGGTGTTCTACGCTCGCACGCAAACGTTGCTCAGGCCCGTGCAGCTTCGGAAGGTCTCCGTCGCGGGTGGCGCACCCGAGACCCTTTCGATCAGACCCTTCGCCGACCGGGGAGACGTCGCGCCGGACGGACGCCTCTTGTACCAGACCGCTCCGGACGCCGGAGAGGTGTACGACCCGCGCACCCACCAGCGGCAGTCGATTGCCGATCTCTCCGGCGACCCCTTGTGGTCCCGCGACGGGCAGTCCTTTGCGTATGTCGTCCGTCCGGGTATGCGCAAGCCCTCGGATGCCGGGCTGTGGATCGGCAAACTCGACGGCGCTCGCAGGCAGGTCTTTCAGGGCTGGGTGGTTTCATATGCCTGGACGGGCGCGCACGACATGTTTGTTCTGCAGGGACAGCCCGACTTCAACGGTGTCCTGTGGCGCGTCGATTCGGAGGGCCGGCGAACGCTCGCGCTGTCCGGGGTGGGTCTTTACAGGACCGAAGTCGGCACGGGCATCTCGGAGATCCGCTTCGACGTCCATCCCGACGGCCGACGCATCGCAATCGAAATGCTCGAGTCCCTGGAAGCGGACATCGGCATGATCGACAACGTGCGGTGACGCGCCGACGACCACGATCCGCCAAAGCAACCAGAAGATGAAGGTGAACATCTATCGGCGCGATGGCCACGTGGTGATGATCAGAGCAGCGGTCTGATGGACCGCGAGCCTCGTCGCTTTCGAGCGCAATCAAGCCGTGCTAACTTATTGTGTCATGGCCCCGTAGCTCAGACGGATAGAGCAGCGGTTTCCTAAACTGCCCGGTCCACCGTCGTAACGTCTTGCGCCTCAACGCTGGCAACGGGTTGGGGCTTTTCGTTGGTGGTCGCGAGTGGTCACGATGGGCCAGGAAGGGACGCTGAAGGGACGACCAAATGGCGACCACACACCCAGGCCGACGAGCCCATCCCGCGTGGCCTAGTGACGGTGGCGATGGTGCACGTCGTGGACGTGCGCGCGTGCACGAGGGGCTCGTGCTGGTGGGAATGCGCATGCGGATCTGCGCCAGCTCTTCAGCTGATGGTGCTCGTCATGCTGATGATCTTGAGAGTGCTTCAGAGCTTCATGCGAGTGCAGGTTGCCGTGTCGGTCCGTTGCCAGCAGCCGTGCGCCGGGGCCTGAATATCGGTGGGCACATCGTCGGTGGCCACTTTTTGGCCCGTGGCCTTGTGGCGAGGATTTGAAGAGTCTCCGCCGCAGAGCGGAGTGCGTAGCGCTCGCAACGGATCCCCCCCAGCCGGGGGTGGTCGCGCGGATTCTCGCGCACCTCGAGCGGGCGCGGCGGGGATGCCCGTTCGGAACCGTGTGCGGGGGCGGCAGCGGAGCAGTGCGGCTGCGCAGCGCCGTGGCGGCGGGCACGAGCGATCGAGGTGCAGACGAGCCTCAGCGGAGAGGTCGGACCGGCGAGCCGCCGGGCCGGCGGGGGCAGAAAACCCTAGGGCAGCGGCCGGGAAGGAGCTAGCCTCGGTTTGACCTTTTCGTCGCTTGCAGCGCGGGTGGCGGTAGGGCGAGTCCTTGCGGGCAGGTGAGGGGGCTCAGGCGCGAAGGAGGGGGCTTGCGATTGCCTTACTTGTCCCCCTTCAATCGACGTGCTGTTGACCGCCACTTTAGATCGACAGGATCACCACAAAGTGAAACCGGGGACACGTGCCTACTGCTAAGAAAGCACTGCTGAAGCGGTTGATGTGAACATAGACGTTTCCCACACTGACGCATTGCTGAAGACCGGGGCCTTGCAGAGGGCGATTTTCAACAGCGCCAACTTCTCGAGCATCGCCACCGACGCGAAGGGCGTCATCCAGATCTTCAACGTCGGCGCTGAGCGGATGCTGGGCTACACGGCCGCCGAGGTGATGAATAAGATCACGCCGGCCGACATTTCCGATCCACAGGAAGTGATCGCGCGCGCCAAGGCGCTGAGCGTCGAACTCGGCACCCCGATTACGCCCGGCTTTGAGGCATTGGTGTTCAAGGCCTCGCGCGGAATCGAAGACATCTACGAGCTGACCTATATCCGCAAGGATAGGACCCGCTTCCCGGCGGTGGTGTCCGTCACGGCGTTGCGTGACCCGCAGGACGCCATTATCGGCTATCTGCTGATTGGCACCGACAACACCGCGCGCAAGCAGGTCGAAGAGGAGCGGAGCAAGCTCGATCAGCGGCTGCGCGACCAGCAGTTCTACACGCGCTCGCTCATCGAATCCAACATCGACGCACTCATGACCACCGATCCACTCGGCATCATCACCGACGTCAACAAGCAGATGGAGGCGCTGACCGAGTGTACGCGTGACGAGCTGATCGGAGCGCCGTTCAAGAACCACTTCACCGATCCGGACCGGGCTGAGGCGGGCATCAGCCGCGTGCTGAATGAAGGCAAAGTTACCAACTACGAACTCACCGCGCGTGCCAGGAATGGCACCCACACGGTGGTGTCCTACAACGCGACCACCTTCCACGACCGTGACGGGACACTGCAAGGCGTGTTCGCCGCGGCGCGCGACGTGACGGAGCTTAAACGCTACGAGCACACGCTGCAGCGGAACAACGACGAACTGGAAGAGGCGAGCCGGATGAAGTCCGAATTCCTCGCCAACATGTCACACGAACTGAGGACGCCCCTCAATGCCATCATGGGCTTTTCCGAGGTGCTCAAGGACGGGCTGATGGGCGAGATGACCGATCAACAGCGAGGGTTCATCGGCAACATCTTCAGCAGCGGCCAGCATCTTCTCGCCCTGATCAACGACATCCTCGACCTGTCAAAGGTGGAAGCCGGCAAGATGGAGCTCGACCTGGAGCCGGTGCAGGTATCTTTATTGTTCGTGAACAGCCTGTCCATCATCAGGGAGCAAGCCGTGACCCGCCGCATCCGCCTGGATATGGATGCCAACGAGGAACTGGGTTCCATTCAGGCGGACGCGCGCAAGGTCAAGCAGATCGTGTACAACCTGCTGTCCAATGCGGTCAAGTTCACCCACGAGGGCGGCCGGGTGACTCTGCACGCCGGCCGCGTCCCGCGCGCCAAAGTCGGCCAGCCGTCCGGCTCCTGGGCGGGCCGGACCTTCCCCCTGGCCGACAATGAGTTCGCGGAGTTTCTCAAGATTAGCGTCATCGACAGCGGCATCGGTATCTCGCCGGAGGGGCTGAAACACCTGTTCAAGCCTTTCAGTCAGATCGACAGCGGCCTGGCGCGAAAATTCGAGGGCACGGGGCTCGGGTTGGCCATGGTGAAACTCCTCGCTGAGTTGCACGGCGGTACGGTGGCGGTGGAGAGTGCCGTGGGCGAGGGCTCCTGCTTCACGGTCTGGTTGCCGCTCCGGGCGCCTGAGGAAGGGGCGCTCACGTCGGCCCAAGGGCCGGGCGCCCCCCGTATCGAGGCAGTGGCGGGAGCGCGTACCGCACTGGTGGTGGAAGACGATTTCAAATCCGCTGAACTGATCCGCGTGCAACTCGAGGCAGAGGGTTTCAAGGTGCTGCACGCCGCCTCCGCCGAGGCGGCGCTGGTTCTCGCGGTGCAGCAGCCGTTGTCGCTGATCACCATGGACATCCTGCTGCCCAACATGGACGGCTGGGAATTCCTCAGTCGCATCAAGCAGGTGCCGGCGCTCATGCACATCCCGGTCGTGATCATCTCGATCGTGGCGGATCGCAACAGGGGCTTCGCGCTCGGCGCCGCGGCCATCATGCAAAAGCCCATGTCCCGGCATGAGTTGTCTGAGTCGCTCGTTGAAATTGGGTTGTTGCCTCTCTTTCGGGGCCAGACGCTCAAAGTTCTCGTGGTTGATGACGATCCCAAGGCGGTGGAGTTGATCGCCGTCGGCATCCTGGGCCTGGCCGGTACCGTGCTGCGCGCGTACGGCGGCCGCGAGGCGATCGATGCTGCGCGGCGGGAGCTGCCGGACTTGATCGTGCTCGATCTGATCATGCCAGAGGTTAACGGCTTCGACGTGGTGGAGGCGCTCAGCGAATCTCCCGACACAGCTCGTATTCCGATTCTGGTGGTCACCGCCAAGCAGATCACCGCCGAGGACCGCGCCAAGCTGAATGCCTATGCGACGACGATCATGGAAAAGGCGGAGTTCAGCCGTGACCGCTTTACGGCCGAAGTCCGGCGGGCGATGTCGGGACGCCGATTGGTCGGCTGACATGGCAAGAATCCTGGTCGTCGAGAACAACCGCGACAATATGGAGTTGGCGGTATTCCTGCTGAAGTCGGCGGGCCATACAGTCCTCAGCGCTATCGATGCAGAGGCTGGGCTGACCCTGGCACGCAAAGAGCTACCCAACCTGATCCTGATGGACATTCAGCTTCCGGGCATGGACGGCCTCAAAGCCACCGCGTTGCTCAAGCGGGACGACGCGACGCGCGCCATACCGGTGATCGCCCTGTCCGCCCTGGCGATGAAGGGCGACGAGGAGCGCATTCGAGCCGCAGGGTGTGATGGCTACATCGCCAAGCCGATGGGTGTTCATGAGTTTCTGGCGACCATTGCGGCTCAGCTGGTCGAAACAACAATCCCAGCCAAGCCATCGCCGGCAGGTGGTGCTGACGATCCCGAAGCGGCAGAGTGAGTACTCCTCATGACCGTCGGCGACTCGGGTTCTTGAGCCGGGCGACAAGCCGGGCGCTGCATGCGTACGTGGGCGTCGCGGCGCGGTCCTCGCGCGATTCGTGCGCCAAGGCTGGCTCGAAGTGGACGCGGCGATCCTCGATACAGAGTTGGCCGCACTCGAGTTACTGGTGCGGCTCCGCGAATGAGACACGCGGTCTGGTAGACCGACGCGCCACTTGATTCCCTCGCTGAGCGGAGTGCGCTAGCTTCTTGCGCCACGGCCCCGTAGCTCAGACGGATAGAGCAGCGGTTTCCCAAACGAAATCGGTTGCGAGCCGCTGGAAACGATTCGCGCACGCCAGCTCAGCCGCGCCACAATGTCCAACATCCGACAGAACCTCTTCTTCGCCTTCATCTACAACGCGCTGGGTGTGCCCATCGCCGCCGGCGTGCTGTATCCATTCTTTGGCCTGCTCCTCAGTCCCATCATCGCCGCGGCAGCGATGAGTTTCAGTTCCGTCTCAGTAATCGGGAACGCGTTGCGGCTGCGATCATTTCAACCGGGCAAGTAACCATGCACTCCACGACCCCGTCATTAACGTCGAAGGGCAGTCGTCTGAAGCTCGCGGAGCTGACCTCCGGGATCGGTGCAATCGTTTTGGGTCTGGGGCTCGGCGTCGTTGCTGGCCGACTCTTGGCCGGAATCGGGCTTCCGTTGCTCATCAGCGGCCTGTTGCTTCACGGCTGGGGGATGTACGACAAGCATCGGCTCGAGTCTGGTGCGGTGCCGCAGCCGTGGTGGGCAACCGCGCTGTACTGGATCTGCTGGGCGCTTCTCGCGGGACTCGCCGCCTATCTGCTGCTGACGCTCGGTCGATCGTGACGGCACAATGAGCACACGGCGCGCGGTCCACGTAACCGCGTGCCTGCTTGATTTGCTCGTTGAGCGCAGTGCGCTATCTTGTTGTGCTGTGGCCCCGTAGCTCAGACGGATAGAGCACGGTTTCCTAACTAGGATCAGTGCCAACCACGTCGAAGACATTAGCCTCGCGTAAGTCCTTCGGAATGCTCGCCAACGATCAGCCCCGCTCGAGGATGTCCGAGCGGGGCGTTCGCTTTCATGTGGTCGCGAGTGGACATGAGTGGCCACGTGAGGCCATTGAAGGGGTAGCCAAAGGGTAGCCACGGGCAATGGTCGAAGGAATCTCAGGATGAGGTAGATTCCGCTGATGTCCTTGGTCGCTGGCACCCTTCTCGGCCCCTACGAAATCCTCGCCCCGCTAGGGGCCGGCGGCATGGGTGAGGTGTATCGGGCGCGCGACACAAAGCTCGGGCGCGAGATCGCCATCAAGGTGCTGCCTGCCGGGTCCCTACATGACGACACCGCCCGCGCCCGGCTCCTGCGCGAAGCGCGGCTCGTGGCGACGCTCAATCACCCCAACATCTGCACCGTCCACGACGTGGGGGAGGCTGACGGGCAAATCTACCTCGCGATGGAGCTGGTCGAGGGCCAGCCGCTGCGCGAGAAGATCGCCGAGCGTGGCA
>Ga0208685_1000827_pt1 | contig 10546 bp, 7 predicted proteins | sample EasRivMeERMLT890_FD_187533 | JGI IMG/M metagenome (GOLD analysis project Ga0208685, IMG submission 187533) | Soil microbial communities from meander-bound floodplain in the East River, Colorado, USA - East River MetaG ERMLT890 (SPAdes) (version 2) | ecosystem: Environmental > Terrestrial > Soil >...
TGCTCGCGTCCGACGCGCGGGTAGTGAGCCGCGACGGCCGGCCGCAGGTGGAGGGTGATCCCACCGAAGGCGCGCTCGTCGTCGCGGCGATGAAAGCCGGGCTGGATCCAGGATTTCTCAACAAAGGCGAGCCGCGCGTCGCCGAAATTCCGTTTACCTCTGAACGTCGCCGCATGACCACGCTTCACAAAACGGCGGACGGCAGCCTCACCGCCTACTCGAAAGGAGCGGTCGAGGAAGTACTAGCCGGCTGTACCAGCCAGCTTCGCTCGGGTCGGAACATCGAGTTGACGCCAGCCGATCGCGAGCGGACCCGCGCGACCGAGCAGCGCATGGCCGCCGAGGGTCTTCGCATCCTGGCCCTCGCCAGAAGAGCCGGCGCGACGGTCGAGGATCCGGAATCGGGCATGACCCTCCTGGGTCTCGTCGCGATGATGGATCCACCGCGGCCCGAGGCACGCGCGGCCGTGCGGACCTGCGAGGCCGCAGGCATCCGCGTGGTGATGATCACCGGGGATCATCCACTGACCGCGGCCACCGTGGCGCGGGAGGTTGGGATGCTGACCGACGGCCGCGTGGTATCCGGCCGCGAGCTCGAGGTGATGAGCGACGCCGATCTCGAACGCGATGTGGCTGACATCACGGTGTACGCCCGCGTGTCGCCGGCCGACAAGCTTCGTGTTGTCACCGCCTGGCAGAAACGGGGGGACGTGGCCGCCATGACCGGCGATGGCGTTAACGACGCGCCGGCGCTGAAGAAGGCCGACGTCGGTATTGCGATGGGCATCGCGGGGACCGATGTGAGCAAGGAAGCGGCCGGAATGACGCTGCTCGACGACAACTTCGCCACTATCGTCGCCGCGATCGAAGAGGGCCGGATCGTGTTCGGCAACATCAAGAAGTACTTGATGTATCTGTTGTCGTGCAATGTTGGCGAGATCGTTCTGCTCGCAGGCGCGGTGATCGCCGGCTTGCCTCTCCCACTCACGGCCGTGCAGATCCTCTATGTAAACCTCGCCACTGACGGCCTGCCGGCGCTGGCGCTGGCGGTCGACCCTTCGGAAGTCGATCTGATGCGACGGAAGCCGCGAAATCCGCGTGTCGGCATCTTCACGCGGCCGGTGGTGGCGATGCTTCTGGCGGCAGGAGCGTGGTCTGGGATCGTCAACCTAACCCTGTTCACGTTCGGGATTGCCGCCGGACGGCGGCTCCAGGACGTGATGGCGCTGACGTTCGTCACGCTCGTGCTGATCCAGTTCTTCAACGCATACAACTGCCGCTCCGATCGCCTGTCCGCGTTCGATCGTCCGTTGGCGAACCGGTGGCTCAACATCGCCGTGGCATGGGAACTGGCGCTCATGATTGCGATCGTCTACGTGCCCTTTCTTCAGCGGGCCTTCGGCACGTTCAGTTTTTCAGCGATCGATTGGCTGATGACGATCGCCTTGGCGTTCTCGATCGTACCGGTGCTGGAAACCGTGAAGTGGATGGCACGACGAGGTTGGTTCGGAGATCTCGCCTGATCAGTTCCCCAATATCACGGTCCAACGGCGAGCCTTCCGCCGCTGGCACCGATCGGGATGACACTCTGGGCCGCCCGCACGGCCGCGCGAAACAGTCCACGCATTTCGCCATGGCTGCTCCTGCTGAACTGCAGGACGGTCAGCTCGAGGGATTCTGCGCGATCGCGACGGGAGCGACCGACGTCCCGCCAGATGGACTCGATCTCGGCGCGGAGCCCGGTGACGTCATCGCCAGACCCCACCAGTACCAGCACCTTTTGCAGCGGTGCTCGGCGCAGCACCTCGGTGAGTTCGTAGCGCGTGCCCAGTCGCGTGCCGGCATACTCGCGCAGGTCCAGCAGGATCACGCCCGCCCGCGCCAACATCTCGAGCACCGTCGGCTGCCACGTGTCCGCCGTGCAATACACCTCGGTCACGCGGAAGCGACCATCCGGGTCGCGCAGACGGTCGAGTGTCGCGACGCGAGGCGCCGCCTCGCCCGGATCGGCGATGAACTGCTCGCGCAGGCGGCCTCGCAGGTATTTGAAGAACTCGTCCGGCTCCATGTAGGCGCCGGCGAGATCCGGTCCGGCGATCATCCAGACCGGCGCGGCAAACCGCCAGTAGGCGAAGAACCGGTCCGTGAACGCCTGCGATCGACCCGATGGTTTGAACACTCTCAGCAACAGCAGCGGACCGATCGACGGATCGGCCGTCCGGATGACGGCGTGCAGCGCCGACGCCTGCAGCCATCGCCAGAGCAGCCACGTGATGACGACGGCCAACATGATCCACTCCGTCCGTATGGGCCTGGTCTCGAACACCGCCGGTTCCATGACGAGTGATGCCAACAGGAACATCGTCAGTACCACCCAAAAGGTGGCGAGAGCCAGCTGAATATCGCTGAATCGTTTTGCTGCGTACCTGGAGGACAACGCAATCAGCGCGCGCCATCCGCACCAGATGGCGACGGCGAGCATCAGCAGGAGCTCGCTGACGCCCACGGCGACTTCGATGAACGACGCACTGTCTCCCTCGTCGGGGCCTTCTAGCGCGACTCCGACGGCAATCAGGACGCTGAACACCGCCCATCCCGCGATACTTGCGGCAACCAGCGGCAAGCCGGCACCACGGATGGTCGGCCGTAGGAAGGCCGACAGCATCAGGGTGATCGCTGCATAGCCGAGCGAGAAGCCGACCTCAGATTGCCAACCCTCCGCATCGGACCACACGAGGCTGACGGCGTAGATCACCACCATCGCGGCGGCGATGCTCATGAGCCGTCGCGGCAGGCCAGCCTGCAGGGCCCAGCCAACCGCAACAGGTATCACGACGAAGGAAAGAAGTACCGGCGCCACCATGCGAAGCACGCCGAACTCGAGCTGACCGGTCTCCGCGACGACCATAAGGAGTATGAGCGTGCACCAGTACGCCAGCTCGCCGATGGCGTGGACGAGGAGCACCCGGCGGCGCAGACGCGAGGGGCCGGCCTGGTGATTGACGGCATCTGCCGGAAGGATTATGTCCGTGGCAGGCTGGACGCGGACCTGGAGGGGAGGGGCAAAGGCATTTGGTTCAGGCAGGTCGCCACTCTTCCGGTCTGCACGGTCATCGAGGGAACGGTCCGAGGGATGTTTGGTCGTCTGGAGGCGAACGACGGCGGCGGCGTAGCGGCGCTTGAGCCACCAGGCCAGTGCCGCCACGACCGGCAGCACGAACAGCAGGAACCAGAGCAAGGCGAGCTGCACGCCGGTCATCGGACGTGCGACAACATATCCTTTTCGCCAGCTCTCGCCGTGCCGAATCGTCGAATGGCCTGAGCACGGTGGTAATTCAGGAACCGTCGGTCGCAAGTCAGTGACACGCTGCTAATATTTCCTATCGTCACGAGGCAGACCGCTGGGTGACGAAGGAGGCGGAATGGCGAAAAGACTTTCGTTGGTGATCGTGCTCGTGGCGCTGATGGGTGGCTGGCAAAGTGCTCAGCAATTTCGACCCGGTTACGTCGATCCGATGCCAATCCTGGCGGCGGCGGCCAAGGAGATTGGCGAGGCCAATCTGAAATGCATCACCTATTCAGGGGCGGGCTACGACGGCGCGGTGGGCCAGACTTTCGAGCAGGCTCCCAACGTCGATTGGCCTCGAATCGACTCGATGGCCAACTACACGCGCACGATCAATTGGGAAACCGGGACCAGTAAGGAGACATTCGATCGCAAGCCAGGCTTGAATCCCGCATCGTGGAAGTACGGCCTCGGCTGGGTGGACGGCACTCCGCTCCAGAAGAACACGCATCAAACCCACATCGTCAACGGCAAGAATGCCTGGTACATCGACGGCGACGGGCCGCCCGTGGCCGTTCCACCGGAGGATGCCGAGCGCTACCAGTTGGATCTGTGGCTGAACCCGCCCGGGTTCCTCAAGGCGGCCCGCCTGCCCGGTGCGAATCCGATCGCGTTCTGGCGGTGGGAGCAGATTGAGAAAGGCCGCGATGGCCCCGTCGTGATCCCCGAGAAGATGTACGTGGTGGCGATTACCATGCTCGGGAAGTACCGCGTCGATGCCACCTTCAACCCGCAGAATCAGATTCAGCGCATCAAGACGACGGTCAACGAAAACGCGATGGGTGATTTCAACATCGAGCATGAATCGACCAACCAGCAGAGTTTTGGCAACGTGAAGTGGCCAACGGCCTGGCACTCACACCAGGGCTGGGACGACAACTGGCAGTTCTTCAACCTGAGCACCGGCCATAACGCCTACGGCGGCAACTTCCCGAACGTGCAGCCGAATGTCTGCGCCGATCCCGTGCCGGTGCCCGAGTCTGTGCGGGCAGCGACGTTCCCCAACACTGTGACGGTCGACAAGATGGGGAATGGCATCTACATGCTCGGTGGCGGCCCCGCAAACAGCTACATGGTGGAATTCAAAGACTGGGTGGCGGTCTTCGAGGCGCCCGGCAACGAAGAACGCAGTCTGGCGGTGATCGACCAAATCACCAAGCTGGCCCCCAACAAGCCGATCCGCTGGCTCATCACCTCACATGCGCACTTCGATCACATCGGAGGGCTGCGCACCTACGACCACATCGGCGCGACCATCATTGCGCACAGGAACAACATCGACTTCCTGAACCACGATGTTCTGAATCACGACGTCAGAAGCGTCAAGCCCGATCTCGTCTCGTTGTACCCGCCGACCGAACTGGCGGAGGGTTACAACTACGAGGCCATTCAGGAGAACTTCGTCATCACCGACGACACCCGGATCATGCACGTCTACTACGTGCAGCCGCTGAACCACGCCACGGGCATGTTGATGGCCTACCTGCCCGTCGAGCACATCGTGTTCGAGGCCGATCTGTTCGACACGTTCGAGCCGCCGCCGGCGATGCCGACGCGGGCCATGACGAGCTTCATCAATCAGGTGCATCGGCAAAAGCTGAACGTCGAAACGATCGCGCCAGTTCACGGAAAACCTGTTCCGTGGGCGACGTTCGTGAAAGCGATGGGTGCAGCCGGCAACCTGTGCGAAAGCCGCGGTGGCGGCGGTTCCGTCGCCATGGTGCCTTGTCCTCCGGGTCGGTCTCCAGGTCAATAGTGCCGCGCTTCCCGAGCGGGCGGGCTCCTGCCCGCCCGCTGCTGCCTTCGCTCCTATCAGGAGACCGCCGGCCTGAGTCACGCAATTCGCCCTTCGATCATCCCGATACGATTCACCCCATCCCGCCAACGCCGATCTGAGTGGTGACTTCGTACGGGCCAAGCCGAGTGCCGGGAGTCAGTGACAAACCGCCGCGACTATAGGGGGATGCGGCGCGGAGAAGGTGGGGTGACGAAAGGGATTCGTGCCGAGAGCGACGAGCGGAACGCGAGTCGCTCGAAGCCTGAAGCCCGCCCGCTCCGCCAAATGAGCGGAGCGAATTTGGGAGAGGGTGGGATTCGTACCACCGCCGGTGTTGAAAACAAAGAACTTAAGGGATTCTGACTTCCTCACGATCCTCAAGATCCGCACGAAAGCCCTGGTAGAGACACGTATTGAGCACGCGGCGGGTGTCGGGGCGATCGCCTCATCGGTGTGTAGCGGTCTCCTGAACCGTTGCGTTCCATGCCGAGTTCGAGCTTTTGAGTTGGGCCACGACCGTAGCGCCCGCCGAGGCGCTCCGGCCCGGAGGCATCGACGGGGACAGAGGTGCGAACGCTGAAGGAGCACGCTTGGAAATTGATTCCGCTCGCGCGTGCTGACGCACACCGAAACGCACGAACGCACTTCCGATCAACGAGTTCCCGCAACATTGATACGCGTCGAGAGTCCCCGTAAACGACGGTATTTGACCTTGGTTTCGGGGGGCATCTGACACAGTTCTGACACAAAACGGCTGCTGATTTACGACGACACACATCGACGCACATCGCTTCGTACGGAAGAGCGTCGCATGCCCCGAGGCTGATCGCGTCTGGCCGCAGTCCTGCCTCCCTGATTTTGCAGCTGCATTTCTCTCTCTCTAGTAGTCCTACACACGCGCTTGACATGACACAGACGTGTCTCTATGTTACAGACGCGTCGCGCGAGGACGCGGGACGGAGGAACGCCGGTGAGACGTGGCTTCACGGGGTTGATCGTCGGCGTGGCGGCGCTCTGCATGCTCACGTCCCCGCCGGCCGTCGGGCAGACTCCGGCGCCGGCGCCGTACACGCCGCCGCGCACGCGAGACGGGCACCCTGACCTGCAGGGCGTGTGGCAGGCACTCAACACGGCTGCGTGGGACCTTGAGGATCACGCGGCGAGCCTCGGCGTGCCCGCCGGGCTCGGTGTGGTGCAGGGGGGCGCCATCCCGTACCAGCCGTCAGCGCTCGCGCGCAAGCGGGAGAACTTTGCCAAGCGCGGCACGCTCGATCCGGAACGCAAGTGCTACCTCCCGAGTGTGCCCCGCATCACCTACATGCCGCACCCGTTTCAGATCGTGCAACAGGCCGACAAGGTTTCCGTCCTCTACGAGTATCTGAACACCGTTCGCTACATCCACATGAACGGGAACCCGCATCCTGAGGGACCGATCGACTGGTTTATGGGGGACTCGCGCGGCCGGTGGGAGGGGAACACCCTCGTGGTCGACGTGATCCATTTCAACGACCAGACCTGGTTCGATCGCGCCGGGAACTTTCACAGCGAGGCGCTGCACGTCGTCGAACGCTATACTCGGACCGGCCCCGATCACATGCTCTACGAAGCGACGATCGAGGATCCGAAGGTGTTCACGCGGCCGTGGACGATCAGCATGCCGCTCTACCGGCGTCAGGAACGCAACGTCGAGCTGCTCGAATACAAATGCCATGCGTACCTCCTCGAGCAGGAATGGGACAAACCCGGTTTTACTCTCACCGAGCCACACTGAACTGGCGCACATGAACGCGAGGTGTCACGTGAGTCGTCGAATACGTGTCGTCACTGCGCTGACGATTGTGCTCGGGGTCCTGCTCCTGACGGCGGCATCCGTCCGCGGTCAGGCCTTCTGGGCAAAGGACACGCCGAAGCTCCCGATGGCGACAACCTGGGTCGCGCAGAAGGCGAAGCTGCCACGTTACACGCCGCCGAGGACGCCCGACGGCGTGCCTGACCTCCAGGGGAATTGGAGCGGCGCCGGTGGTGATAACAACAGCTTTCTCGAAGACCATGAATACGTCGACGTGACGACACCGGCCCAGGAAAGCTTCGTTTCCGATCCCCCGGACGGGAAAGTTCCATACACACCGTGGGCGCTCGCGAAACGGAATGAGTTTCTGGCGGGCCTGGCACGAGGATGGCCGGGCGAGACGGGCCAGCGTCTGCACCTCTCTCCAGGTTCGTTCTGCCTCGACGGGCTACCTGTCTTCTCATTCGACCCGCAGGAGATCATTCAAAGGCCCGGCTCCGTGATCATGCTCAGCGATGACACGTACCGCATCATCCCGACAGACGGGCGTCCGGCGATCAGCCAGAATGCAAAGTTCTGGTTCGGCAACTCGCGTGGCCGCTGGGACGGCGACACGCTGGTGGTTGAGGTGACCAGTCTCAACGGCAAGGGGTGGTTTGACAGCACCGGGCACTTCTACAGCGAGAACACTCGTATGGTGGAGCGTTGGAGGCTGGCTGACACCAATACCATGGACTACGAGCTTACGATTGAAGATCCCACAATCTATACGAGGCCCTGGAAGATTAATTTCCCGAAACGGCGTGCCGGGACAGGTCCGACCGGCGGTCCTCGAGGTGTCACCGCCGCGTCAATCTTGCCCCCTTTGGCGACCAAGGACCCGTATGCGAGTGAGTCGTGGGAACGCGCGTGTTTCGAGGGCAACACCGAGAGCATGCGGGGCATGCATTCGCTCGGCTTCAAGTGGTTCTACGGTGTGACCCCGCCGAAGTAAGGCAGGGCGCCGATGCTCCTCGCCCGTGCTGCTCGGATGGCTTGAGCGCGAGCAACGCGATGTGATGATCTCGAGAAAGTCGTCGACACATGGCGAGAACTCACCGAGTTGTGGGCTCAACGTGTTTCTCGGTGTGAAGCGGTAAGCGCCGCTATTCGTCGCCGGTGTCAGGGCCACCTTACACAGTTCTTACACAGTTTCTCCTTTCAATTCCTGGCGAGGCGCGCTGCCAGCCGTGCCGGCGTCGTCACTTCACGAACACGGCCTTGAAGGGGCCGATGCAGACCAAGCTCGACGCGTTACGCGACGGCAAGTGACAGTGGCGCAACCTGTTCTTTGATTTCCGCCAAGAGATGGATGCCCTGCGTGGTGCAGAGATTCGACATATTCACGAAGATCATGAGCGGCGCCGCCGTGATCGGTTCACCCGAAGAACCCTGACCGCCGCTGCAGCGGCCAGAGAGCCGACAGCCCACGAACCCACGGACACGTGCGGCGCCGGACAGGGACGTCCGTCATCCATCCTGGTCAGCGTTTTCCGGAGAGCCGCAACGACGTCCTCACTCAGTTGTGGCTCGAGCCGATCGATCAAACGCATGAACTGCCCAACATACGAAATGTGTCCGACCGGGCCCGATGCCGGCAGGCCGAAGATGTCTCGAAATGTGCAGGTCCCGTCAGACGGGAAAATCTGACTTCCTCACGATCCGCCAGATCCGCACGAAAGCCCTGGTAGAGACACGTATTGAGCACGCGGAACGTACACCTACCCAAGTGAAATTTCGCGACGACGGCACGCTACTGAGGCAGGAGGTATTGAAGCGAGACTCGCGGAAGTGGCGGATCACTCGCGCAGGTCATTCTCGTCTACGCCTGGATGCAGGCCGTCGGCATCGTCAACGATCATTCCATCGACTGCTTCCGGCGGAGTCAGGTCGCCAGAGCCGTTCGCCGGAACGGTGGCTGTTGACGCCGGAATGACCGCTGACGATTCTCGAAGGGAGTGTCAGAGCGAGTGTCAGAAATCGTCTGACATGGACGCGCTGGAATTACCCGCGAAGATCTGGATGATCGAGTCTTCAGTCGGGGCGGAGTAGACGAACCACCAGAGCGCCCCGATAAACGCCATCAGTCTCCAGTTGATCTTTGACATGTCACACACTCGTCGATCTCGACCTGCTCCCTCGAAGCAGAAGGCCCCGGCCGATGAGACCGACCTGAGCACACCAAGGTTAATGCGTCCTTCACACCCGACGCGCCCGCGCTGGCCTCCTTCTCCGACTTCACAGTCGCGAAGCTGAATGTTGCCCCGTCCAAGTCACTCAGGGATTCGTCTAGAACGCCCTTCGCCGTGCCGGTCGCGGTGTGCGCAGCGGTCGCGCCTTATTCCAGAAGGGGCCCCGCGCAAAGAGGACCCCTTCTGACGTCTACTTCTTGATCGTGATCCACACGCTATGGAGGCTACCGTCCTGGAGCGTGGCTTTCAGCAGCCAGGTGCCCGCCTTGAATCCGACGCCCTTTGTGCTCAGGTTGAAGTGCCACTCTGGATTGGTCAGCCGGAACTGACTGCCCGTCGTGGCCGCGTCGGTCGGGGAAGCATCAATCGCCGGATCCGAATCAACAGAATTGGAGTAGTAGATCGCCTGCAGTGTATGGATCCCGGTTGTTACCACCGCTCCGCAGCTGCTGCCATTCCGTGAATTGAGTAGGAACTTGACCGGAATCGTACTGCCCAACTTGAAGGCCCTCACGGGATCCACGAAACTGCCGCCATTAGAGGTTTCAACCGAACCACCGATGGGCGGCAGGAACCCGTTGAAGCAGTAGCCCGTCGAAATCACATCGGTGATCGTCCTGCTGGCGATGTTGTTGTAGTTGGCGCCGCCCGTGAAGCTCCAGGAGTCGCCGGCATACGTGCCGACGATGGTGTGCGCCGTGTTGCTCACGTTGACGGTGCCAACGGTGGCCCCCGTCTCGCCGTTCACACCGGCGATCGTGTGGGTCGCCGTGTGCTCATTGCCGTCCCACTGCACGTTGTAAGGCGAGACCACGACCACTGCGTTCGCCTTGTTGATCTCGATGCCCACGGCCGCGCCGTCGCTCGGGTTGTGGTTCGCGTCGCCAGCGTAGTGCGCCGTCACGTAGTAGGTGCCGACGTTGATCTGATTGCCCGAGTAGGTCACCGTCGCGCTGCCGATAATGACGCCCGGCCCCGTCACCGTGCCCGAGCCGCCGGTCTGGGTAATGCCGGTGTAGACGAACGGACCGGCGCCCACCGTGGTGGTCGTGGACGAGGCCGACGGGATCGCCGTCGCTGCCGAAGTGGTTGGCGTCGCCGGAATAGTGCGCCGTCACGTAGTAGGTGCCGGCGTTAACCTGGTCGCCCGTGTAGGTCAGCGACGTGGCGCTGGTGCTCAGGCCTCCGATCCCCGTCACCGTACCCGAGCCGCCGCTGTGGGTGGTCGTGTCGTAGACGAACGGACCGGCGCCCCCCGTGGTGGTCGTCGACAAGGCCTTGGTGATCTCGATGCCCGCGGCCACGCCGTCGCTGCCGAAGTGGTTGGCGTCGCCGGCATAGTGTGCCGTCACGTAGTAGGTGCCGACGTTGACCTGGTCGCCCGTGTAGGTCAAGGAGGTGGC
>Ga0208685_1000828_pt1 | contig 10542 bp, 13 predicted proteins | sample EasRivMeERMLT890_FD_187533 | JGI IMG/M metagenome (GOLD analysis project Ga0208685, IMG submission 187533) | Soil microbial communities from meander-bound floodplain in the East River, Colorado, USA - East River MetaG ERMLT890 (SPAdes) (version 2) | ecosystem: Environmental > Terrestrial > Soil...
CCCACTCCATACACGTCCACCAGAGTGCCGTGCTGCGTGGTGCGCAGCGCGAATACGGCGTCGAGGTACACCGACAGGCGGTACACGAAGTCCGTCGTCGACAACCGCGTGGTGAGCACCGCCGTGTCGTGGCGCGCGGCAATCTCCAGTAACTCAGCGGGAGGCTGAATGCCCTTGGTGGCCACCAGAAACGGCATGGCGTGCTGGAACATGTTCTCCAGCCGCTCGCGGCGCACCTTAGGCGCCAGGTCGTGGAGATAGGCCAGCTCCGTCTCCCCCAGCACCTGGCAGCGTTCGTTGGGGAAACGTTCGGTGTACCCGGCGAGGGCCAGCCCCGGGCGGTGAATCTCACTCGACTGCACCTGCCGGCTCAACCCGGTCTCGCCGGTGAGCGGCGTGAGTTCAAAGTGCTCGTCGCGCTCGGCCAGAAGCTGGGAAACGATGAGCTGCGGCAACGCGGCTACTCTTCTTCTTCCTCGGGTTTGACGATCTTCTGCACGGCCTCGTGCGTGGGCTCGGCGTGGCGCTTGCGCTCCTTCAGCCGTTCTTTGTGATCCTTCAGGCGCCGCTTCATCTTGTCGGTGCACGTCTCCAGGGCGGCAAACGGATTCTCACCCTTCGAGACGGTGGTGAGCATGTCGCCGTGCACTTTCACGTCGATGGTCACCTCGCAGCCGGCTTTGTCGGAGTCGTAGGTGACATGTGTGCTGATGATGTTGTCGAAGTACTTCTCGAATTGCGACACTTCCTTCTCGGTACGCTCCTTGATCGCGTCCGTGAGGGTCATGTGACGACCGGTTATTTGGACCTGCATGCTAGGCTCCTTTGGCTCCCTGAGTGTGGGTGATCCCAGAACCGCGATCAGTAAACAGGCTTACCCTCGAACCGGTGCTGCGTTTCGAGTTTGCGGACGGTTCCCGTATGCGCGCGCATGACCAGCGAATGGCTCACGGCGCCGTGGCCCGTAAAACGGATGCCGCGCAACAGGTCGCCATCCGACACGCCCGTGGCGGCGAACATCACCTGGTCGCTTGTGGCCAGGTCCCTTTCGGTGTAGATCTTGTCGAGATCCTGGATCCCCATGGCGCGAGCGCGGTCTTTCTCTTCCTGGTTGCGGAACTGAAGCTTGCCCTGAATCGAACCGCCCACGCAACGCAGAGCCGCGGCGGCCAGCACGCCCTCAGGCGCGGCGCCCACGCCCAACAAGACGTCGATCCCCGAATCGGGCATGGCGGCGGCGATGGCCCCTCCGATGTCGCCGTCGGAGATGAAGTGAATCCGACAACCCACCTTGCGCACGCGCTCCACCAGTTCTTTGTGACGATCGCGGTCGAGAATCACGCAGGTTACATCTTCCAGATGGTAGTCCAGGGCCTCAGCGATGCGATTCAGGTTCTCTTCCACGGGACGGGCGAGATCGATCACCTCGGCCGCCTTGGGGCCCACGGCGATCTTGTCCATGTACGTATCGGGCGCGTGCAAGAGCGTCCCCGGCGGGCCGATGGCGATCACGGAGAGTGCGTTGGGTCGCCCGTAGGCCACGGAGTTGGTGCATTCCAGCGGATCCAGCGCGATGTCGACCTTGGGCCCCCCCTTGCCGACTTTTTCGCCGATGTAGAGCATGGGCGCTTCATCGCGCTCGCCTTCGCCGATCACGACCGTGCCATCGATGAACACGTCGTTGAAGGCCTTGCGCATGGCGTCCACAGCGGCCTGGTCGGCTGCGTGCTTGTCCCCCTTGCCCATCCAGCGCGCGCACGCCAGAGCCGCTGCTTCGGTGATGCGCGTCATTTCGAGTGCCAGATTTCGATCCATGTCGCTCCACTCACGTTCGCGGACCCTGAGTTCCGCCACCCGGCCACCCCCACCCGTGGGAGACCTGCCCGGGGTTCAAGGCAGTAGGGCCGCGGCGAAGGGAAAGCGCGGCCGTGGCCCTTCAAGGCATGGATACGAAAGGATGCAGGGGAGCGCAAGGGGCCCGGGCGGGCGGTAGTGGGTCAGTTTGACTTTTCCTGAGCTTCGAGCAAGTCCACGATGTCGCCAAGATTCCATAGCCGATCCGTAACCCCGGCTTCCATTGCAGGCGATACCCGCAACGTCTGGTGGACGCGCACAAAGTTGTAATACATGAAGTGCAGGGCAACCGCCGCTTCCAGGTGGTCGATCTTCTTGCTGAAGGCATTGGTCAGCCGCGTGAAGCGGCGCATACCCATACGCATGGTCAGGTTTTGGCGTTCCACGAAAGACGTTGAGATTGCGGCCTTGTCGGGCGTCCCAAGAATCTTCTGACGGCGACAACCGATGCACTCAGGCGGGCTGTAACGCCCGGCTTCGGGTGCGGTGCCGTAGAGCTTCACCAGCATGGCGTAATCGACTTCGGTGCCGAAGGCATCATCTACGGCTTGCAGGTAGGCGTTGTGGCCGTCCGTCGTAAGCTGTACGCGGCCCTTCACCCGCTTCGCCACGTCCTGCATGAAAGCGTTGGCCCATTCAGCATCCCGGAGCCCTACGAGCCACGACACGGCCAGCTTGGAATCGGCGTCGAGGGCTACCCAGGTCCAGACGTCCCCGACTCCGAACTGCCCCTTGAGGCCTTCCGGCACATTCTTGGCCTTGGCGTAGCAGTAGGTCCAGATTTCATCGCATTGGAGGCGCTTGGAGTTGAGGTCGCGGAGGTGCTTGTCCTGATAGACCGCACAGGCCGCACCGACTTCGAGTAGCAGCTTCTGGACGGTGTTCTTAGCTGCCCCGGTCATGCGGCAGGTGGCGCGGATTGAAGTCCCTTCCACCAAAGCTGCCAAGACGGCCACCCGCTTCTCAATCGTCAGCCTATTCATATTGACCAATATGCTTAAGCGCTTACGCATTGTCAAGTGATTTCCTGCAAGCACAGCGACATGTCACAATTACTGCTTGCTTGCAAGCATGTCAATGGGTATCTTAAGCGCAGGAGGATTTGAGATGGAGAAGTCGATTCATTCGTTAGGTGGGAAGGCGAGGGCAAAGTCCATGACAAGTGCAGCCCGCAGCCTTCAAGCGAGTAAGGCGGCTAGGGCGAGGTACAGTTACCCGAAAGAGGTCCATACTGGCGTACTCACCATCGGAGATATCCTGATCCCGTGCGCGGTATTGGACAATGATCTGCGCGTGCTGTCTATCCGTGGTGTCACTCGAGCTTTCGGCGGAAGGACTCAGGGTACCTCCAAGACGGGCGCGCGTAAAGTGCCCCCCTTTCTAGCATCTGAAGCAATCAAACCATTCATTCCCAATGACTTGCTGGCGCGCGTCACGTCGCCAACGGAGTATGTTCAATTGGCTCCGGGCAGGACCGCCCTAGGGTTTGATGCGACACTCCTACCCGACGTTTGCCGGATCATCATGGAAGCCAATCGAGCAAGTGCCCTAAGAACAAACCAGCAACACCTCGCCATTGCCGCCGAAACCCTCTTGGCAGGGATGGCGACCGTCGGGATTATCGCGCTTGTCGATGAGGCAACAGGCTATCAGGATTTCAGGGCCAAAGATGCTCTCGCTGTTATTCTTGAGCGGTTTATTGCGAAGGAACTCCGAAGATGGGTAAAAACGTTCCCCGACGATTTTTATCGGGAGATGTTCAGATTGAAGGAATGGGAATACCCACCGGACAAGGGCGTAAAATACCCGTGGGTGGTCGGCAAGCTTACGAATGACATTGTCTATTCCCGATTGGCACCCGGTGTCTTAGACGAACTTCGACGCCTCACGCCGCGCAATGAAAAGGGTGGCACTAAGCATCGGTATCATCAACGTCTCACGGCAGACATCGGACATCCAAAGCTAAGGGAGCATCTTGGTGGTGTTGTGTTTGCCATGAAGCTCTCTCAAACGTGGGACGAATTTCAACAGAAACTGGACACCGTTGCGCCTAGATTCGGCAAAAACTACACCCTGTTACTTGAAGGAGGCTAGGACGCCCCCCCTGCCCTTCCCCACCGAGCCAGGGCCGCTTTTCGAGCCGCCGCCGACCGCTGTTTCTTGGTCATCTTGGCAGCCCTAGCCTTGCCACCCTTTAGGCCGCCTTTACGGCCAAGCGCTACGGCAGCCGGGTCCTTACCTTCATCCTCCGGCCTTGGCTCTTCGGCTGAATGCTCCGCCTCCGTAGCCTCTCCCACGATAGCCATTGCCAGCCGGTTCAAGTCGGCCGGTTTCTTCTTGCGTGAGCGGTCAGGCATGGTTATATTATATGCGGATTTGCTGGGCCGTCAAGAAGATCATGGCCTGATTTGGCCCAACTTATCTACCCTTGACGACGTACAAAACTAGTGTAAGTTGGGCGTTTGCGGATTTGGCTCTTTGTTGGTCCCACAGATACATCTACCTCACACGTCCAGGCAGGACGGCTCTTTGACGATAAGATACAGGAAGTTTAACCTGAACGGAGCGGATGTTGGGTAGGACAACAAAGCACGAACCGGTGGCGAAACCCTCAGACCGGGTATTAAGCGTAGATCAAGATGCCGTTGAGGCGCGCCCCGATTTCCTGCGCGCCACACAGGGAGGGATCGCATTTTCTGACTATGTTAGCATCAGCACGGGGCCACGCGGCTTTATGTTAGCGTTCGGCTGCAATCACCCTGGCATTGATAAGCCAGTTATATTTCAAGAGATATATTTGCCGCCAGATATTGGGCTGAAGGTCTACGAGATTCTCCGACGGCACATAGATGGACTTGTCGCTAAAGGCGCTCTAAAGGAAACGGCGGAAGCTGAAAGCGAGTAACAGCATGTTCGATAAACTTTCCTGTGCTGCGATTTCTACCGAGGATGTGGCGGCAGTTTACGCACCAGCTACGTCTTTGTTCACGGTGAGCTATGGATCAGCTTGGTACGAGATTGAAGATACCACTGTTTCCAAACTCGACGATATCGACGAACTCTTGAAACGGTCCTTCGACGAATGGCGCATACGCGGCGACAAGTTCCGCCGATTCGAAAGCGCTGACGAGCTATACGATTACTTAGACGGCCAAGAATAGCCGTCCCAGCAATGCTGGAGTTAGTTTTCTCGCCTACATATCGGGAGTCATATCGCAAACTCCCCTTACATGTACGCAAGAAAGTTAAAGCAAAGACTCGACACATCCAAGAGTCGCCGCATGTTTTGCCCGCAGGCTTCAAACACAAGATGTATAAAAGCAAATCGGTTATCGACTACTTTGGCGGCAAAGTACATGAGGTGTATGCAGACAAAGACCATCGGCTGTTCTATTTGCTTGAACCGAATACAGTTGTGCTCCTGCTCGCAGGAAACCGCCAATCGGTTCATGGTTTGTTAGAGCGGTTGGTCGGTGGTTAGACCCGCGGTGCCCACGCCCACAATTCTCAAACTGACCCACTACCGGGCGGGCGTTGGACGGAACTACGGGGACCGGACTACGGCTTGTCCGTGCGCTTGCGGAACCGGGCCGCGCGGATGTTCATCTCCTCGCGGTACTTGCTCACAGTGCGCCGGGCAATCTGGATGCCCGAGGCCGACAGCTTCTGGAAGATTTCCTGGTCGGACAGGGGCTTGGACGTGTCCTCGTTCTGCACCAGCACTTCGATCTTCTCCTTCACCATGCGCTTGGAGAGATCTTCCCCCGAGTCCTGCGGCACGCCGGCATTGAAGAAGTACTTGATTTCGAACACGCCATGAGGCGTTTGCACGTACTTGTCGTTGGCCACGCGTGAGATCGTGGCCACGTTCATTCCCACGTGGTCGGCCACCTGCTCCATGATGAGCGGCTTCAAGTAGGAGGTGCCCTTCTCGAAGAATTCCTTCTGATACTCCACCACCGCTTCCATCACGCGGATCATGGTGGAGCGGCGCTGGTTGATGGCGTTCAGGAGCCAGCGCGCCTGGTCGAGCTTGCCGCGCACGTACTCCTTGGTGTCTTTGGGCGTGGAGTTGCCGCGCTTGAGCAGATTGCGATATCCCTGGTTCACGCGCAGGCGAGGAATATTGCGGTCGTTGTGGAACACCAGGAACTGATCGCCGATCCGTTCCACGATGAGATCGGGCACCACAGGCATGGCCGCCCGCGAGAACAGCCCCGACGCCGGCTGCGGGTTGAGCTGCTTGATCTGCGCCATGGCCAACTGCACGTTGTCCACCGACTCGCCCAGGCTCTTGGCGATCTGCAAGAGAAACTCCGCCACGATGCGCGCCGCGAGGGTGCCACCTTCCTTGCGCTCGCGCAGCTGAATCAGAAGCGACTCGCGCAGCGATCGCGCGCCCACCCCGGCCGGATCGAACGTCTGGATGAGCGTGAGGACCTTGTCCACGGTCTCGATGGGGAATTCGAGTTCCCTGGCCATCTCGTCGGTGTCGATGCACAGGTACCCGCGCTCGTCGATATTGCCGATGATGTAATCGCCGAGCGCACGCTCTTCCTCGGACAATCGCGCAAAGGAGAGCTGCTCTGAAAGGTGATCGTACAGCGTCTTTTCTGTGACGGGGCCTCGGTCGAGAATCTCCTGCCCCTGTTCCCGCGAGCTGCGCGGGACGTACTCCATGTCGTCGCCGAGGTAGTCTTCCCAGTCGATCTTTTCCATCTCCGGATCGGTGGTCTGCTCGGCCAGCTCATCGTTGTTTTCCTGGTTGGCCTCTTCCTCGGTGGTCTCCGACTCCTCCAGCATGGGATTGATGGCAAGCTCCTGCCTGATCGTTTGCTCCAGGCGCAGAATGGGCATCTGCAGGAGCTTCAACGACTGTATCAGCTGGGGCGCCAGAGTCTGGCGAAGCGATACGTTCAGGCTGAGTTTCATGGCTTTAAGCTGTTACGTCCCTTGCTGTTAAACTTTGTTCTACCTTCCTGATATCGGCACCCTGGAGGGCTAATTCAAGCGAAACTTCTCGCCGAGATAGATTTTACGCGCCTCGGGGTCGTCGGCTAAGTACTGGGCGGAGCCGGACTTGAGGATACGGCCCTCACACATAATATAGGCGCGATCGCAAATCGACAACGTCTCACGCACGTTGTGGTCGGTGATGAGAATTCCCAGGCCTTTCTGCTTGAGGCGGTGAATCACTTTCTGAATGTCCTCCACGGCGATCGGGTCGATCCCGGCAAAGGGCTCATCCAGCAGCATGAACTTGGGGTGCGTGACGAGAGCCCGCGTGATCTCCACACGTCGGCGTTCACCGCCCGAGAGTTCGAAGCCCCGATTCTTTGCCAGATGCGCGATGTCGAGTTCGCCCAGGAGTTCCTGCACCCGCGCACCCCGATCCTTGCTGAAGTTCCACGATGGCGCGCACATTGTCGGCCACGCTGAGCCTTCGGAAAATGGACGGCTCCTGCGGCAGGTAGCCGATCCCCGCGCGCGCGCGGCGGTACATGGCCCAGGTCGACACGTCCCGGCCTTCCAGGTTCACGGACCCTGCGTCGGGTTTGAGGAAGCCCGTGAGGATGTAAAACGTGGTGGTCTTGCCGGCTCCGTTGGGACCGAGCAGGCCCACCACTTCGCCTTCGTTGATCTCCACGTCCACGCCGTCCACCACGGCTCGGCCGCGATAGACTTTCACCAGTCCGTTCCCTGAGAGAGACACGTGGCATGATACCCGCGCCTTCCTGCGCGAGCAAGGCAACCGGTGGGTGGGGCCTGTCGGATTACAACAATGGGAGAATTCGCTCGAGGCTTTCCGGACCCGCCAGGGGGTAGCCACCCTCGCGCCTGAGAACCTCAGAATCGTCAGGATCACCGCCGGACACATAGAACACCGGTTTGCCACCGGTGGCCGCCGCCGTCACGGCGGCTGAGATGCGCTCATCCAGATTGCCCAGTACGAGTATGCCCTGCGCAGTCCCCAGCGCAAGACGGCACGCTTCGGTTCTACGGGAAGCATTCGGCTTCGCGTCGGGAGCGAATTCGGAGTACACGGCACCCGCTTCAATCACCCGGGCCAGCACGGAGGCCGAGTCCCAGGCTGTGGCGGCGCGATGCCCGCACGGCAGAAACACGCGATGCTTCCCCTCGCCCGAGAGCGCGCCCACGTGTGCGGCGGTTTCGAGGCCCTCCGTGAGATTGGACACGAGAACCACGTTGAGTGAAGCGAGCTTCTTGCCGATCGCCACGGCCACCGCGATCTCCGTGGCGTCGGCTTCCATGGCTCCCGCCACAAGCAGGTTCGGCTCCAACTGCGGGTCGGACCCCGATCGGTAGAGAAAGCTCGGCGGGTGGGACATCGCGAGGATGCGTGCCGGAAAATCTTCGTCGAAACAACTCACGGCGGCAAGCCCGTCGCGCGCGAGGGTTTCGAGATCTTTCTCGAACTCCTTCCGCCCGTCGCGGCCCCTCACCAGTTTCCCGATTTGTTCATCGGTGAAGACTTCCGACTTCAGCAGGGCCATGGGGGTTGCCTTCCAGATCGCTTCCGGGCCGCCCAGCTTGAGCACCAGCGCTTCGAAGCGGTGCGGTTCGAGGCCTACCCTTTCGCGCAGAAACACGCAGGCGGAGGTGCGCTTATTCACCACGGAGATCGGATGCCAGAGCGAACAGTCCTACCCAGGCGGCCCCATTCCCACGAAGCAGATGCACGCAACCGGAGGCTACATCCGGACGATTGAACACAGGTGTGGTGAGCAGCACGCGCTTTCCTGCAACCGGCCGGGTGAGACGCAGCGCGTGATCCCACACGTCGCTCTGCGGAGGCATTTTTTCATACGAAGACGCCCAGCCCAACGACCAGAGATCTGTCGCTTCCGGTTCGCTCACAAGACCCGTCACAGTGAGAGGCTCACCCGAGGCGAATCCCAAAGGCAGCTCGGCCCAGAGATCCACCGCCAGTTCGGCGTGTGCGCGCTGCACGAACTCGCCTGCCAGCTTTGCCAGCGCACTTCGCGCATCGACGTAGGCATGGCACCTCCAGGCTTCGACGATGTGCCCGAGATGCGTGAGCCGGGCGCGACGTCCGGACCGCATGGCTCCCAGCACAAGCGACCAATCGAAGGGGCCCTCCACGGGCCCCATGTTGGACAGGAGTTGTTGCCACTGGCTTTCGTCTTCCGGCAACGTGACCGGACGACCGAGATCTTCCCAGGCGCCGCGAGCGCGTTGCAGAAGGCGCGGGAAAAGCGATGCCTCAGGGGGCCGAAGCGAGAATGGGCCCATACACGGGCAAAAGCTCCGGCACCACGGCGTCGCGCATGGCCACGTACGCAGGCAACAGGTTGTCGGCCACAGGTCCCGCGGCCGGCAGCTTCAGTGTGCGTGGATCCACGGCCTTTCCGCCCTGCCACACTTCGTAGTGTAGGTGTGGCCCGGTGGCGTTGCCCGTTTGCCCCACGGCGCCGATGCGGTCGCGCTGGGTCACCCGTGTGCCCTGCGCCACGCCCGAGGAGATGCGGCTCAGGTGTCCGTACACCGTGCGATAGCCGTTGGGATGGCGAATCTCCACGCACTTGCCGAGACCGTTCTTCCACCCCGCATAGCTCACCTGCCCGTCGCCCGCCGCGTAGATGGGCGTGCCGGTGCCGGCCGCATAGTCCACAGCCAGATGCGGGCGCACCACCTGCGATACGGGGTGCAGGCGCCGCCGCGAAAAACCGCTGGAGACACGCGAGAACTTGAGCGGAGCGCGCAGGAGTGCCTTGCGCAAACTCCTGCCTTCGTAGTCGTAGTATTGACCGTCCTGAGAGAAGCGGAAGGCCCAGAGTGTATCGGCGCCGCGCACGTAGTAGGCGGCCTCCACTTCACCCGTGCCCACCACAACGTCGTCGACGTAGTACTCGGGGTATTTCACGGAGAAGCCGTCGCCGGGGCGCGCCTCTCTGAAAAAGTCCACCGACCAGGCGAACACTTCGGTGTAGGCCACAATGATGGAGGGCGATGCGCCCGCATTCACGAAGGACGTCCAGAGATTCTCCGCGAGCCGGCCCCGCACGGTGCGAAACACGGTATCGACTCGCACCTCCACCGGCCGCGCCTTGAAGCCGTCGCCTTCGGCCACCAGCTCGTACTTTTCGATGGGGGAACGCTCCAAGTGGATGGCGGCCAGATCGCTGTCGGATTCGTAGAGAAACGCAAACAGATCGTGCGCGCGAAGCTGCCCGGGCGGCAGTACGTGTGATAAGGCCGCGCCCGCCTCGAGCGCCAGCTTGGGCGACAGTCCTTCGCGCATCAGGAGATCGTAGAGCGACTCGCCGCGGCCGAGTTCGGTGGCCACCATGCACAGCACGTCGGCGCCAAACGTGGGCGGCAGGTTGGCCTGCACCACTTCTCGCGACGAAGGTTCTTCCGGCAGGGGGAACGACTTCAGGAAGCTGACTCCGAGAATCAGCACGAGCAAAGCCGGCCCCACGAAGCGGCGGTTCAAAACACCTCCGCTTCAAATGTGTAAAGGGTGGAGGCGGTGTCGCGCCAGGCTTCGGCAGCCAACCCCGCTTTGAGGCACGTGTGGCGCAGGAACATCAGTCGATCCCAGCCATTTTCCGAGGCGACCTGAGGTAGAAGCACTCCCGATCTCTCTCCCTTTCTCACCAAGAGGCCGTGACGGCCCACTTCGATTGAGTCGGCCTCGTCGCA
>Ga0208685_1000830_pt1 | contig 10526 bp, 6 predicted proteins | sample EasRivMeERMLT890_FD_187533 | JGI IMG/M metagenome (GOLD analysis project Ga0208685, IMG submission 187533) | Soil microbial communities from meander-bound floodplain in the East River, Colorado, USA - East River MetaG ERMLT890 (SPAdes) (version 2) | ecosystem: Environmental > Terrestrial > Soil >...
ATGAAAAGGCCGGGCGAGGCTCGCGCCCCGCCCGGCCCGCTCAAGCGGCTAGAACGACATCGAGAACTGGACCGAGAGGATATCCGCCTGGTTCTTGAATGTTCCGACCAATTGGCCTGCGGCGCCCTGTGAGTTGTTCACCGTCGCATCCTTGATGAACTCGTGGGCATACCCGACGTCGAGGATGCTGGTCTTTGACGGTTTCCACTGGAGCCCGAACGCGACCCACGTGCGATCCTGGTCGGGCAGCCGCGGCGTGCGGTGCGTGTCGTTGGTCGGAGTCTCGTCAAATGCGAGGCCGAAGCGCCACTTCAACTGGGGGCTCATCTTGTAGTTCGCTCCGATTCCGTAGCGCCAGGTGTCATCCCACTGGAACTGGAGAGTGGTCAAGGTCGCCCCGGTAAGCGGCCCGGACGTGCGGATGATCTGCAGCTGCTGGATCGAGCTCCAGCCGGTCCAGGTCAGGTCCCCCATGAACTCCCAGTTGCCCATGGTTTGAAAAATACTCAACGAAAGGCTCTCGGGCACTTCGAGGTCCGCGCGCACGTTGCTGCCGGCTGCCGCCGAGTTGCTGAACGTCACGTCACCCTCGAGATCGTACTTGATCCTAGAACGGTAATGCGCGCCGATGCGCGTGGTCGGCGAAGCGTGGACCATGATACCCAGGTTGTAGCCGAAGCCGTCGTCGTCGGCGCTCAACTTGCTGATACCCGGCGCGCCCGCATTGTTCGTCAATTCGGCCTCGATCTTCTGGTAGCTGAATCCGCCGCCGATCGAGACCGTATCGCTGAACCTATAGGCGAGGGTCGGATTGACGTTGACAGTCTTGATCTCCGATTTCAACGCCGTGAACTGGCCGCGCCACCCAGCTTCATACTCGGTCTTCAGGCCGAAAGGCACGTTGAGGGCCAGGCCGAAGCTCAGGTTCCGGTTAATGGCCCAGGTGAAGAACGCGTTGGGAACGTATGCCCAGTCGCCGCCGTCCCCGCCTTCGCCGGATCCGATGGGCGATGTCGAAGCGGTGTTCTCGAACTTGAACGAAGGCTTGAGGATGTGCAACGCACCCGCGACCTGTTTGCCGGGCAATAGCGTCATCAATGCGGGGTTGTACCAGGCCACGCTCGCGTCGTCGGCCGCCGCCGCGCCGCCGGAGAACGCGTTCCCCGTGCCGCTTCCGCTTTGAGTGCCGATCGCAAAGCCGCCCGCGACCGCGCCCGTAGCCATCCCTCCAAGGGCCGCCGCAACGGCCACCGATACAACCTTTCTACCGAACATCCTCATAACGACCTCCCCTCCGGTATCTGACGGTCAATCGAGATAAGAAAACACCCGCATTAGTCTACCGTGCACCCGTCCGCCGCCAACAACATTGACGACGGCCAACGCCTATTGTTGCGCTGTTACAACACGAGGCTGCCGCTTATCATCGATAGCGACATAAGTTAGCGTCGCCTCGGTTACCTTGACGACCTCCTCGCGCTCCGGCCGGCGCTGGGCGTAGACCTCGACGTTGACGGTGATGGAGGTGCGCCCGACGCGCACCACCTCGGCATAGAAGCTCACGACGTCGCCCACCAGCACCGGCTGCTTGAACTGGAACGAGTTGACCGCCACGGTCGCCACCCGGCCGCGCGCGATGCGCACCGCGGCGATGCTGCCGGCGATGTCCACCTGCGACATGATCCAGCCGCCGAAGATGTCCCCGCTCTGGTTCTCGTCGGCGGGCATCGGCACCACGCGGAGGGTGGGCTCCTTGCCCTGCGGAAGCGCCGTCATCCGCAAGCGTTCCTAGTGACCCGCGTACATGGCGTCGATCTCGGCGTTGAACGTCTCCATGACCTTGGCGCGCTTCAGCTTCAGGGTCGGGGTGAGCAGCCCGTTCTCCACGGTCCACGGATCGAGCGTCGCCCTCACGCGCCGCACCTGCGCGTAGCCCGGGAATTCCTTCATCTGGGTGGCGATGCGCGCGATGAGGATCTCCTCCACCTGTTTCGATTGAAGCGACTGCGGCGCCGCGCTCAGTCCCCGTTCCGCGACCAGCTTCTTCCAGTGGTCGCCATTGAGCACGGCCATCACGCTCAGATAGGGCTTGCCCTCGCCCAGCAGCATCACCTGCTCGAACAGGGCGTCGCGCGCGATCGCGGATTCAATGTCCACCGGCGGCACCTTCTCGCCATTCGAGAGCACAATGATCTCCTTCAAGCGCCCGGTGATGAAGACGTGCCCCTGCCCGTCGATGCGCGCCGTATCGCCGGAATTGAGCCACCCGTCCGGCCCGATCATCGCCTTGGTCGCCTCCGGGTTGTTCCAGTAGCCGAGCATGATGTTCGGGCCCTTGATCATGAGCGCATTGTTCGCGCCGATCCGGACTTCGACGCCGGGGATGGGCCTGCCGACGCTGGCGGGGAGGTTGTCGTCCGGGCGGTTCGCGCACGCGATCGGGCTGGTTTCCGTGAGCCCGTAACCCTGCAGGACCGTGAGCCCGAGCCCCGTGAACACGCGCGAGATCTCGGGCGGCAGCGCGGCGCCTCCGGAGATCGCGGCCCGCATGCGGCCGCCGAGCCGCGCGAGAATCTTCTTCGCCACCAGCGCGTTCAGCACCGGCCACAGCAGGAACGACGGCTTCCACGGCCCGCGCCCCTGCGAGTGCTCGAAGCGCGCGTATCCGACCTCGACCGCGAGCAGGAACAGCTTCTTCTTCAGCGGCGAGCCTTCGTCGAGCGCGTTGCGGATGCGCCCGTAGACGCGCTCGTAGATCCGCGGCACGGAGATCAGGATGGTCGGGCGCACCGCCTGCAGGTCCTCGGCGAGCTGGGGTATGCCGCGGGAGTAAGTGTTCGTTGCGCCGCTCATCACCGTGAGGTAATAGCCGCAGGTGCGCTCGAAGGTGTGGGAGAGCGGCAGGAAGGAAAGCAGCATGTCGTCTGGACCTGTCGTCAGCACGTCGAACGAGGCCGCCGCCGCATTGGAGAGGATGTTGTGGTGCGAAAGCATCACACCCTTGGGGCGGCCGGTGGTGCCGGAGGTGTAGACGATGGTGGCAAGCGCTTTCGGGTCGCGCGGCACATGGCGCGTTGCGCCGCCCTGGTCCGGCAGCCACTCGCCGAGCGACCGCAGCCGCGGCTCGCCGGCGTTGGGCACCGGGTTGACGGTCAGGATGCGCACCAGGCTCGCGAGCAGTCCCTTGACCTCGGAGAGCCCCTGCCACTGCTCGGCGCCTTCAATGAGAAGTACCCTGCAGCCGGAATCGTTGACGATGTAGGCGACGTTCTCCGCGCGGTCCTGGGTGTAGAGCGGCACCACCACCAGCCCGAGGCCGAGCGCCGCCTGATCGAACATCACCCACTCGGGGCAGTTGCGCAGCATCACAGCGACGCGGTCGCCGGCCTTCACGCCGTCCTTTTCGAGGGCGGCCTGCCAGCGCGCGACCTGGTGGTCGATCTGCGCCCAGGTGTAGTCGCGCCAGTTGTTGTGGCCTTCATTGAACGCGCGGTAGGCGACGTTGTCCGGCGTGCGCTTGACGCGCTCCCGGAACAGCCCGTCCAGAGTGACCGCCGCTTCGACCGTAATCAGGTGGCTTGAGGCTTGTGCCATTTCCCCTCCTTTTTTTGTTGCGTCACTTCTTCACGGCGTCGTGCGCCGTGGCTCAGTCCAGGAACAGATCGGGATAGAGTCGCGCGCCGGGCGTCACGGCGTATTGTTCGAGTTGGGTGACGCCTTCCTCCCGCAGCACGGCCTCGTCGATGTAAAAGTTGCCCGTGGCGCGGCGGCTGTCGCGGTTGAGAATCGCGTAGGCCGCGTCTGCCACGATCGCGGGTTTGCGGCTCGCCTTGAGGATCGCCTCGGGGAAATTCACCTCGATCGCGGCAGTCGCGATCGTGGTGCGCGGCCAGAGCGAGTTTACCGCGATGCCGAATGCCCGGAGCTCCTCCGCCATCCCCAGCGTGCACATGCTCATCCCGTATTTCGCAATCGTATAGGCAACGTGATCCTTGAACCAGCGTGCCCGCATGTCGAGCGGCGGCGAGAGCGTAAGTATGTGAGGATTGGCCGCTTTTTGGAGATGAGGGATGCACGCCTGCGAGCAGGCAAAGGTGCCGCGCAGGTTGATCGCGAGCATCAGGTCCAGCCGCTTGACGGGGGTTTCGAGCGTCCCGGCGAGCGAGATCGCGCTCGCGTTGTTGACCAGGCAGTCGAGACCGCCGAATGTGGCCGTGGCCTGCTTGACTGCTGCTGCGATGGCATCGGCATCCCGTATGTCGAGCTGGATGGGAAGCGCGGTTCCGCCCGCAGCCTCGACTTCCTTCGCCACGCTGTGGATCGTTCCGGGAAGCCGCGGGTGCGGCTCGGACGTCTTACCGGTCACCACGATGTTGGCGCCGTCGCGCGCGCAGCGCAGCGCGATTTCGCGCCCGATGCCTCGCGTCGCCCCAGTGATGAATATCGTTTTGGCCTTGAGACCCATCACTCATCACTCGCCCTTGAAGACCGGTTTGCGTTTCTCGACAAAGGCGGTCACGCCTTCCGCGAAATCACGCGTGCCCGCGCAGCGCGCGAACGCGTCGATCTCAAGCTCGAGTTGAGCCGCAAGCGTCTGGTCCGGGCTCTCGTTGACCAGCCGCTTGATCTCGCCGAACGCCAGCGTGGCGCCGAGGGCAAGCCGACGCGCGATGGCCTCGGTCTCGGTTCCAAGCTGCTCGGCGCTGGTCACCCAGTTGACGAGCCCCAGGCGCAACGCGGTCTGCGCGTCGAACGCATCCGATAGGAGCATGAACTCGAGCGCGCGGCGCGCGCCCAGGAGCCGCGGCAGAAAATGCGTTGCGCCGCCGTCCGGGCTCGTGCCGAGCTTGCTGTACGCCACGGTGAACTTCGTGCCTTCCGCGGCGATTGCGAGGTCCGCCGCCGCCGCGAGGCTCACGCCCGCGCCCGCGACCGCACCGTGCACGCTGGCGAGGACCGGCTTCGGCGCGCGCCGCAGCGCGAGTATCGCGTGATTGAGTTCCACCCCGCCCTCGCGCACCAGGGCCGGCATACGCGCGAGATTGGCGCGGAAGAACGCCACGTCGCCGCCCGCGAGGAATGCGGGCCCGGCGCCGCGCAGCACCACCGCGCGCGCCGTCGCGTCGTGCTCTGCGCGCTCGCATGCCACACGCAACTCGACGATCATGCGGGCGTCCAGCGCGTTCAGCACTTGCGGGCGGTTCAGCGTGATCGTCGCCACGCCTTCGGCGACCGAATACAGAATGGTGTCGGTCACGGTGCCGGGCTTGGCTGGTGGTCGCGGCTCTCCAGTTCGGGCCAGGAGGTCCTGCCACGCAGAGCCTCGAACGTGACCGGCTGGGTGGTCTGATGAATTTCGGTCTTGCCGAGGTCCTTCGGAAAATCGTCCACCATGATGACCCGCCGGCGCAGCAGCTTCGCCCGTTCCATCGCCTCCTTCTCCGCCTGCGTAATCACACCCTTGGCATGCGCCTCGTCGACCATCGGATCGGCGAAGGTGCTCGTGATCACGCCGCGCTCGCGCGCCTGCCGGATCTTGGCGCCGATCGATTCGGCGGCGATCACCGCGCGCAGCGCCGCTTCCAGCACGGCAACCGGCTCGTCCGGGTCGCGTGGAATGTAGGTGCCCGCGGTCAGGCGGTCGCGCGCCGGCCCTGGCTCGAGCAGAAGCCCCACCACCTGGCTTCCAAGCCGGTCGCGCGGAGCCGAGAATTCCCGGCCCAGCGGAAAGGCGAACGGAAAGATGATGGCGCGCAGCAGCACGCCTGCCACGAATCGGTTGGGCATGTTCGCGATGAGCCCGTAGAACGCCTCCTCGATCCGCGCCAGGGCATCGCGCACCGACCAGTGCACAAATGGCAGGTCCTCGGACGGACGCCCGTCATCCTCGTATTGCTTGAGCGCGGCGCAAGCGAGGTAGAGATTGGATAGGATGTCGCCGAGCCGCGCCGACAGCCGCTCGCGGCGCTTGAGCGCGCCCCCTAGAAGAAACATGGACACGTCCGCGGTCCAGGCGAACGCGGCCGACATGCGCGTCAAGTGCTGGTAGTAGCGCCGAGTGTGCCGGTCACCTGGCACGGAGACAAAGCGCGCGCCGGTCAGTCCCATCCAGAACGCGCGCGCCTTGTTCGACGCGATAAACCCGAGATGCCCGAAAAACGCCGCATCGAAGTCGCGCAGCGCCTTGGCTGCGTCGCGCTCCTGCGTCGCCTGGATCTCCTTCAGCACGAAAGGATGCCCGCGGATCGCGCCCTGGCCGAAGATGATCATGGAGCGCGTCAGGATGTTCGCCCCTTCCACCGTGATCGCGATCGGCGTCTGCTGGTAGGCGCGCGCGAGGTAGTTGCTGGGACCCAGGCAGATGCCCTTGCCGCCGTGGACATCCATCGCGTCATTGATGACCTGGCGGCCGCGCTCGGTCAGGTGGTACTTGACGATCGCCGAGATGACCGACGGTTTCTCACCCAGGTCCACGGCGCCGGCGGTCATCACGCGCGCCGCGTTCATGATGTAGGTATTGCCGCCGATCCGCGCGAGCGCTTCCTCGACCCCCTCGAAGCGCCCGATGGACAATCGGAACTGCTGGCGTACGCGGCCGTAGGCGCCGGTCGTGAGCGCGCACCCTTTCGCGATGCCGCAGGCGTTGGCCGGCAGCGAGATGGAGCGCCCGGCCGCGAGGCAGTTCATCAGCATCTTCCAGCCCTGCCCGACGTAGTCAGCGCCGCCGATCACGAAATCGAGGGGCACGAAGACATCCTTGCCCCAGGTCGGGCCGTTCATGAACACGGCATTGAGCGGGAAATGCCGGCGCCCGATATGAACACCCGGCGTCTGCGTCGGTATCAGCGCGAGCGTGATGCCGATGTCCTCGGTCTTGCCGAGCAAGTGGTCGGGATCGTAGAGCCGGAACGCGAGCCCGAGCAGCGTTGCGACCGGCGCGAGCGTGATGTAGCGCTTCTCCCAGGTCAAGCGCATGCCCAGCACGTCCTTCTTCCCCTGCCATTCGCCGCGGCACACGATGCCGAAATCGGGAATGGCGCCGGCGTCCGAGCCGGCCTCGGGGCTGGTGAGCGCGAAGCAGGGAATGTCAATTCCCTTCGCGAGCCGGGGCAGGTAGTGGTCCTTCTGCGCCTGGGTGCCGTAATGGAGCAAAAGCTCCGCCGGGCCGAGCGAATTCGGCACCATCACCGTGATCGCGGCCGTGCTGCTGCGCGTGGTGAGCTTCATGATCACCTCGGAGTGCGCGAGCGCGGAGAACCCGAGCCCGCCGTACTCCTTGGGGATGATCATGCCGATGAAGCCCTTGTCGCGGATGAACTGCCAGACGTGCGGCGGCAGGTCATGGAGCTCGTGCGAGATTTCCCAGTCGTGGGCCATGGCGCACAGCTCTTCCACCGGGCCGTCGAGAAACGCCCGCTCTTCCGCGGTCAGCTTCGGCCGCGGATAGCCGAGCAACTTGCTCCAGTCCGGCCTGCCGCTGAAGAGCTCGCCGTCCCACCAGACCGTACCCGCCTCGAGCGCTTCCTGCTCGGTCTGCGATACCTGCGGGAGAATCCTTCGGAATAGTCCCAGCAGCGGCCGGCCGATGAGCGCGCGGCGGATCGGAGTCGGATTGCACAGGAGCGCGCCGATGGCAAAGACGACCCACAGCGTCGTGATGAGCGGCTGCGGCCAACCCGCGTAGAAGGTGATGAGCCCAAGCCCGATCGCGATCGCAATCGTCCAGGCAACGGCGGGCAGGCGGTGGTAGGCGAGGATCCAGGCGACCGCGACCGCGGCGAAGATGATCAGCAAAGTGGACATCATTGCCTTGCCCTGACGCCGGTTCGCGCCAGCATACACGGGGACGCACACCTTTTCCATCGTGCGATGCGTCTTCCCGGAAAAGGTGTGCGTCCCCATTTTTTGACTGTGCGTTCAGGCGCGTGCGAAGATGAATTCGGGGGGTGGAGCAACGAGATGGCACAAGCGCGCCAGCGCGGCGTCGCGTCGGCGGGCCGGCGTGCGTGTGCTAACATCGACTGACCTTTCCTGGCGCGGGACCTTATAAGTTGGAAACGTCCGTCGCGAGGCAAATCGACACCGGCAGCACCTCGATCAGCGCCGAAGCGCTGGTGGACATGCTGCGCGAGCTGGCCACCGAACTCCATCCCTCGCGCGCCGCGATCCCCTCGTCGCTCGATGCCCGGCTCGAGCAGGGCTACGGCTTCGACAGCCTCGGGCGCGTGGAACTGTTTCTGCGCATCGAGCGTCGCTTCGGCGTGAGCCTGCCGGAAGCGGTCATGGCCGAGGCCGAGACGCCGCGCGATCTCCTGCGCGCGATGCTCGCGGCGGGCCCCGCGCATCCCGCTCGCGCCGCCGCGATCGAGCGCGTCTCCGCGCTTGCCGTCGAATCGGAGACACCCGAGGATGCGGCCACGCTGCCCGATGTACTTGCGTGGCACGTGCAGCGGCATCCCGCGCGCCCGCACATCGTGCTGCAGGATGAGGAAGGCAGCGAGCGCACGGTCACCTACGCCGAGCTTGACCAGGCCGCCCGTGCCGTCGCCGCCGGGCTGATCGAGCGCGGGCTCGAGCCGGGACGCACCGTTGCGATCATGCTGCCCACCAGCGTCGAGTATTTCTTCAGCTTCTTCGGCATCTTGCTCGCCGGCGGCGTGCCGGTGCCGATCTACCCCCCGGCGCGCGCCTCGCAGATCGAGGATCACCTGAAGCGCCACGCCGGAATACTCTCGAACGCGCTCACCCGGATGCTGATCACGGTGACGCAGGCGAAGCCGCTCGCGCTGCTGCTGAAGCCGAGGGTGGACACGCTGAAGGACGTGGTGACGCCGGAGGAATTGATGCGGCCCGCGATGCACGCAGTGGCGCACCGCGCCAGTACCGGCGACATCGCGATGCTCCAGTACACCTCGGGCAGCACCGGCAACCCCAAGGGCGTGGTGCTGACCCACGCCAACCTGCTCATCAATATCCGCGCCATGGCGCGGTCGCTGCGGGTCACGCCGGCGGACGTCTTTGTGAGCTGGAGCACGCTCTATCACGACATGGGCCTCATCGGCGCGTGGATGGGCAGCTTGATCTACGGGTTCAAGTACCCCGTGATGTCTCCGTTGAGCTTCCTCGCGCGCCCCGAGCGCTGGCTGCGCAGCATCCATCGCCATGGCGGCACGATCTCCGGCGGGCCCAATTTCTGCTACGAGCTGTGCCTGCGCCGGATCCAGGACGCCAATATCGCGGGCCTCGACCTTTCCACCTGGCGCCTCGCGTTCAACGGCGCGGAGCCGGTTTCTCCCGACACCATGGCGGCGTTCAACAAGCGCTTCGCGCGCTTCGGCTTCCGGCCCGAGGCGATGACGCCGGTGTACGGGCTCGCGGAAGCGACCCTCGGCGTTGCGTTCCCGCCGCCCGCGCGCGGCGTCAAGCTCGACCGCGTCAACAAGGACCGGTTTATGCGCGGCGGCGAAGCGGTGCCCGTCGGCCCGGAGCACGCGGATGCGCTTACGTTCGTTGCCTGCGGCCACCCCATCCCCGGCCACCAGATTCGCGTCGTGGACGCCACGGGCCTGGAGCTCCCGGAGCGCGCCGAGGGCCAGATCCAGTTCAGCGGGCCATCGGTCACCAGCGGCTACTACCGCAGCCCGGAGGCGACCCAGGGGCTCCTGCACGGCGAGTGGATGGATACCGGCGACTACGGCTATGTCGCAGAAGGCGAGATCTACATCACCGGGCGCGTCAAGGACACGATCATCCGCGCGGGCCGCAACATCCACCCCTACGAGCTCGAGGAAGCGGTCGGCGATCTCGAGGGCGTGCGCAAGGGCTGCGTCGCCGTATTTGGCAGCCCCGACCCGCGCTCGGGCACCGAACGCGTCGTCGTGCTCGCCGAGACGCGCGAAACCGATACCGCCCGGCGCGATGCACTGCGTGGCCGGATCAACGATCTCGCCGTCTCGCTCATTGGCACGCCGGCCGACGACATCATGCTCGCGCAGCCCGGCACGGTGCTGAAGACCTCGAGCGGAAAGATCCGGCGCGCGGCAAGCCGGGAGCTCTACGAGCGCGGGGGCACGGCCGGGACCAAGTCGGTGTGGTGGCAGGTCGTGCGCCTCACGTGGGCAGCGCTCCTGCCGCAGGCGCGCCGCAGCCTGCGCGTCGTTCTCGACTGGCTCTACGGTGCCTATGCGCTGCTGCTGCTCGGCGCGATCGGCGGCGTAACGTGGGTCGCGTGCGCGCTCGTTCCGCGCACCGTGTGGTGCTGGAACCTGAGCCATCACGCGGGCCGCTTGTTTTTCGCGCTGGGCGGGATGCCAGTAGCGGTGCGCGGACTGGAGCACCTGCCCTCCGGGCGCCCCTGCATCATGGTGGTCAATCACCAGAGCTATCTCGACGGCCCGCTGCTGGTGTCAGCGCTGCGCGAGCCCGGCTGCTTCATGGCCAAGCGCGAACTGCTCGGGCATTGGGTCCCGCGCATCTACCTCAACAGCATCGGAACCGCGTACGTCGAGCGCTTCGATGCCCAGCGC
>Ga0208685_1000831_pt1 | contig 10521 bp, 11 predicted proteins | sample EasRivMeERMLT890_FD_187533 | JGI IMG/M metagenome (GOLD analysis project Ga0208685, IMG submission 187533) | Soil microbial communities from meander-bound floodplain in the East River, Colorado, USA - East River MetaG ERMLT890 (SPAdes) (version 2) | ecosystem: Environmental > Terrestrial > Soil...
GTCGGGATGCTGCGGATGCCGTAACGCGTGGCGGTCTCAGTGTTGTCGTCCGTGTTGAGCTTCACGAACTTGACCTTGCCGTCGTACTCAGCGGAGAGTTCGTCCACGAGAGGGGCTACCATCCGGCAGGGGCCACACCAGGGCGCCCAGAAGTCTACGAATACGGGCGTGTCATTCTTGAGGACCTCGGTCTCCCAATCGTTGTCTGTAACTTCGGCCGGCTTGGTCATCGATCCCTCCTGCGGTTTGTTTGGCAAATTCTACTTCTTGCCACCTTGATGTCGCTATGGTAGCATACCCCCGAGGGGTATGTCAAAGACCCGGAATCCAGAACTCAATCAGGGGGCTGCGACGATTATGGCACAAGAAGTGACGGAAGTTAGCAACGGCCAGGCGGTCGAGAGTGATGTAGAGACGTTACTGGCCCGCCTGAGACGCGTGGAAGGGCAGATCCGGGGAATCCAGCGGATGCTGGAAGAAGACAGGGTGTGCGAGGACATCGTGACCCAGGTGATGGCGGCCCGCACGGCGCTGGACCAGGTCAGCCTCTTGATCCTTAATCACCACGTCGAGCGGTGCTTGTGTTCCGAGCAGAGCGCCGAGGAAGCGATGCGAACGATGCACAATGCTTTGAAGATGTGGATGCGGCTTGGAGCGCCTACGGCGGATGGTCAGAGCTAGAGAGAGGAGCAAGGAGGTATGTCTGTCATGAATAGCTACAACCAATCGATCATTGACGAATTTCACGAGAACAAAGGCGTCGTTGGCGGGCCTTTCGAGGGGGCTACGGTGCTGCTGTTGACGCACAAGGGCGCTAAGTCGGGCACCGTGCGGACAAACCCCCTGGTCTACATGGACGATGGCGATCGCTATCTGATCTTTGCGTCCAAGGGCGGCGCGTCAACGAACCCGGACTGGTATCACAACCTCAAGGCTAATCCCAACGCGACGATCGAAGTGGGGACGGAGAAGTTCGACGTGGAGGCGACGGAACTGCTCGGTGAGGAGCGCGATCGGCTCTACGCTAAGAATGCCGCAGAACGCCCGGCTTTCGCGCAGTATCAGCAGAACACGTCGCGGAAGATCCCGGTCATTGCGCTGACGCGAGTGTGACACCGCTCAACAGGTGTCAGTTCCCTCTTCCATCTCACACCCGCGCTCGACTAGTCTGGTAGAAACAGGATGATGAGGACTCACCGAGCCAGTGGTGCTCGATGCAACGGGCACAGGCCATCGATGCGTTGGTAGCCCGAACGATCATCTTGAAAATAACCAAAATCCATCGGCCTTCCTGAACACGTCTGATGGCCTTTTCTGAAGAATTTCCTGATAGACAATCGAGATGCCGTATCAGCGAACGCCCTCAATCAACAGCGATCGCCTTAGCTGCTTAGTCTGTCGCAGGGACCAGCGCTTCGTCGTCTTCGGCTGCCGCTGACCGCGGAGCAGCCTCGCGGACGGCTTCGAGCATGCCGGATCGGGCGGCGTCGCGGGCGACCCTGAGGGCGCTGTAGATGGCCTTGGCGTCGCTGCGGCCATGGCCTACAAAGACGAGGCCGTTGACACCGAGAAGCGGGCCAGCCCCGTACTCCCGGTAGTCGGTCTTTTTCCGGACGTTGCCGAAGGCTGGGAGGAGGACGGCGCCCGCAGCCATGTACCAGGGGCGCGACTTGATGGCGGCTCTTATTTCGCCCATGACGTAGTCGGCCATGCCTTCCATCGTCTTGACGACGACGTTGCCGGTGAAGCCGTCGGTGACGATGACGTCCGCCTTTGCGAAGGGGACGTCGCGGCCCTCGAGGTTGCCGATGAAGTTGACGTCCGACGCCCTGAGAAGCTCCGAGGCTTCCTGGGTGAGGGCGTTGCCCTTGGAGTCCTCCTCGCCGATGTTGAGGAGGGCTACTTTCGGGTTCTCCCGCTTCCAGACACGGCTCATATAGGCCGACGCCATCTGCGCCCACTGGACGAAGTACTCCGGCTTCGCGTCGGCGTTGGCACCGACGTCAAGGAGGACCGTGAGCTTGCCAGAGAGCGGGAGGAGGCCGGCGAGGGAAGGCCGCTCGATGCCACGGATGCGGTGGAGGTAGAGGATGGAGCCGGCCATGACGGCGCCGGTGTTACCGGCGGAGACGAAGGCGTCGGCCTGGCCGTCCCTGACGAGCCGAAGTCCGACGACGATCGAGGACTCCTTCTTCTGGCGGGCGGCCCGCGCCGGCTCTTCGTCCATGGCGATGACCTCCGGCGCGTGGACGACAGTGATGGTGTCGGGCCGGGGGTCGTTGTTGGCCAGCTCGGCCTCGATCGCGTCCTTCGGCCCGACGAGGGTGACTCGCAGCCCCGCATCGCGGGCGGCCCAGCAGGCGCCCTGGACGATGGCTGCCGGAGCGTTGTCGCCGCCCATCGCGTCGAGGGCGATTACGGGGTCGTCGGGCATCAGATGGAGGCCTCGAACTCCGCCTTCATCGTGGCGCGCAGGTCGGAGTCCGTTAGCACGTCGATGCCGGTCATGGCGAGGGCTTTGGCGCCGTCCGTCAAGCCCCGGTGGCCGGAGTCGCTTCGGGCGAGGTCGCGGAAATCCTCGGTGTGAATGGGGACGTCCGGTGGAGCGATGCTGATGGACGGGTGGATCCCAGGAAGATACTGGCTGACGTTGCCCATGTCCGTGGAGCCCATCGAGCGGCTCGAATCGGGCGCGACGGTCTTGCGGCCGAGGGACTCAATATTGGCGCGGTAGGCCTCGGCGAGGGCGATGTTCGTGCGCATCGTCTTGTAGCGGGCCTCGTCGTTCCAGCGGTGCTTGAGGAGGCAGCCGGTGGCCTTCGCGGCGGCCTCGAAGCAGGCGAGGACTTTCGGCTTGAGGGTCTCGTCCATGTAGTCGTCTTCCTCTGTGCGAATGAGGAACTTGGCGGCCGTGTGATGCGGGATGACGTTCACGGCCTGGCCACCGTCCGTGATAATGCCGTGGATGCGGGCTGAATCGCGGACCTGCTGGCGCAGGAGACCGATGTTGACGAAGGCGGAGATCATAGCATCGAGGGCGTTGAGGCCGGCTTCGGGCCGCGCGGCGGCGTGGGCGGCACGGCCTTCGAACTCGACCTCGAGTTCGAGGCAGGCGAGGGCGTAGGCGATCGAGGTATCGCGGTTGCCTGGGTGGACCATCATGGCGCAATCGAGGTCTTTGAAAGCACCCCTGGCGATCATCAGGACTTTGCCTCCCGCGGCCTCCTCGGCGGGAGTGCCGATGACCTGTACCGTGCCGCCGCCGGCGTCGGCGAGAAGGTCTTTCACGGCGATGCCGGCGGCGCAGGCGGCGGTGCCAATTATGTTGTGGCCGCAACCGTGACCGACACCGGGCAGGGCGTCGTATTCGGCGACGAAAGCGACACGTGGGGAGCCGCTGCCGATGGTAGCGTTGAAGGCGGTCGGCAGTTCGCAAACACCGCGGTCGACGCGAAAGCCGTTGGTCTCAAGGAAGTCCTCAAGCATCGCGGCGGACTTGTGCTCTTCGTAAGCGGGCTCGGGGGTTTCGTGGATGCGGAGGGAGAGGGCGATAAGTTCATCGCGTCGGGCGTCGATGGTTGAGATAGCGCGGGTCTTGAGTTCGCTCGCGTCGGTCATGCAGCGAGTTTAGAGGAAATGGGAAATGGGAAACAGGGGCGCGTATACTGCGATTCCAGATGACATCCATCACTTCGAACGAAGAACTGAAAGGGTTCATCCGGGACATCCCGGACTTTCCGCAGCCGGGGATCATCTTCAAGGACATCACGCCGCTGCTGCAGGATTCCGGGGCGACGCGGCACGTGATCGACACGTTCACGGACGCGTTCCGGGACGCGGAACTAAGGGCGATCGTGTCCGTGGAGTCGCGGGCGGTGAGGAGATGTTCGCGCCGGAGCGGAAACCTGGGGCTGCCGCTAATTCCGGTGAGGAAGCCGGGGAAGCTGCCGGCGGAGGTGATGAGCGTCGAGTATTCGCTCGAGTACGGTACCGGGCAGCTGGATATCCACAAAGACGCGCTCGCGAAGGGAGACCGGGTGGTGGTGATCGATGACCTGCTGGCGACGGGGGGAACGGCGCTGGCTGCAGCGAAGCTAGTTGAGTTGATCGGGGGGCGCGTTCATAGCTTCGCGTTCCTCGTGGAGTTGGGGTTCCTGAACGGGCGGGAGAAGCTGGACGGCTACGGCGTCCTGGCGCTTATCCGCTACGACTGATTCGCCTTGACTTTTGTGTCTGACGACGGGTAGCATTCGGGCAGAATTAAATACGGATCCTTATCTAGAGCGGTGGAGGGAACGGCCCGCTGAAGCCCGGCAACCGGTTCAAATTGAGCACGGTGCCAACTCCGACCCCGAACGGGGAGAGATGAGGGAGTCAATCCAGACTTCTCCACCGCGCGAGAAGTCTTTTCTTTTGTTTATGACAACTGGAGTACAGCCGGGTGTTTGAACCTATCGAATGGACCGCAAAGAACCGCGTGCGGTTTCTCGACCAGACGCGCCTTCCGAAGGAGGAGGTGTGGGTGGAGACCGCCGAGGTCGAGGTGCTGGCGGAAGCGATCCGGAGCCTGCGGGTACGCGGAGCTCCATTGATCGGCATTGCGGCAGCCTACGGGATTGCGGCGGTGGCCGCTCATTCGCGCGCGCCCATCAAGGATGCGCTCCTGGCCGAGATCTGGGACGCGGCGGGAAAGCTGCGTGAGACGCGGCCGACGGCGGTGAACCTTTCGTGGGCGATTGACCGGATGCTGGACAAGGTCGGCACGGTGACGGATGTGCTTACGATTAAGGCAGCGCTGGAGGAGGAAGCAATCGCGATCCATCGGGAGGACGTCGCGGCGTGTGAGCGAATCGGTGCATACGGGGCTGAATTGATCCGCGCCGGCACGACGATCCAGACTCACTGCAACGCCGGTGCTCTGGCGACCGGGGGATACGGGACGGCGCTGGGAGTGGTGCGCAGCGCCTGGAACGCGGGGAATCTCGAGGGAGTGATCGCGACGGAGACTCGTCCGCTGCTCCAGGGAGCGCGCTTGACGGCGTGGGAGCTGGCTCGGGACGGAATACCCGTGTCCCTGATCCCCGACAGTGCGGCAGGACATCTGATGAGCCGTGGTGAAGTCGGAGCGGTGGTTGTGGGGGCGGACCGGATCGCGGCGAACGGAGATACTGCGAACAAGATTGGCACCTACCAGCAAGCGGTATTGGCGAGGGAGAACGGCATCCCGTTCTACGTCGCAGCTCCTTTGAGCACCATCGATCTTGAGACGACATCCGGCGAAGGGATTCCAATCGAGCAGCGCGATTCGGATGAGGTTAAGGCGTTCGGCGGGGTTACGGTGGCGGCGGACGGTGCGGCGGTACTCAATCCAGCGTTCGACGTGACACCGGCGAGGTTCATCAGTGCAATCGTCACGGACGCGGGAGTCGCCAGGGCCCCATACCAGACGAGCCTGGCAACTCTGTTCCGGGAGAAGGCGGTCGCACGTGGCTAACGGCGAAATACGGGCTGCGGTCATAGGCGGCAGCGGCTTCTATCAAATGGAGGGGTTGAGCGACACGGAGTCGCTCACGATTGGCACGCCCTTCGGGCCGACAAGCGATACGATCACGGTGGGGACACTGGATGGCCAACGCGTAGCGTTTTTGCCGCGCCACGGCGTCGGCCACAGGCTGCTGCCGTCGGAGATACCAGCGCGCGCCAACTTTTGGGCGCTGAAGTCGCTGGGTGTGGAGTCGGTGATCAGCGTGAGCGCCGTGGGGAGTCTGCGCGAGGACATCGAGCCGCTTCACATGGTGGTGCCGGACCAGTTGATCGACCGCACGCGAGGGCGTACGTCGACGTTCTTTGGCGATGGAATCGTCGCCCACGTGGCTTTCGGCGATCCGTTCTGCCCCCAACTTCGCGGTCTTCTCACGGGTGCGGTGCGGGAGACCGAGGCAACCGTGCACAACGGTGGCACTTACGTCGTAATGGAAGGCCCGGCCTTCTCGACGCGGTCTGAATCGAGCCTGTATCGGACGTGGGGCGCCGATGTCATCGGGATGACGGCGCTGCCTGAAGCCAAACTGGCGCGAGAAGCAGAGATATGCTTCGCAGTGCTGGCATGTAGTACCGACTACGACTGCTGGCGCGAAGGCCACGAGGACGTCACGGCGGACATGATCGTAGCGAACTTGTTCCAGAACGTGGACGTGTCCCGGCGCGCCGTGAGGACGGCCCTGCAACGACTGCCCGGGGAGCGAACGTGCGGCTGCGGCAGCGCGTTGGAGACGGCGATCGTGACGTCGTGGGACCTGGTCCCACGCGAGACACAAGAGCGGCTGGCACCGATAATTGGCAAGTACGTGGAACAGAAGGTAACCGGATGACGGCCGTTTCCCGCGAAGGTGACTCCGCGAAGGCGATCTACACGGTCGAACAGCTAAGCGACCGCGATGAAATCCGCGCGATGCTCTCGCAGGAGAGAGCTTATTCCGCGTACGCCCTGGCGCAGCTCGATCAGCGGACGTTCTACGACGCTGAGTGGGTGCTGTCGCGGGGATCCGACGGCGAGCAAGCCCTGCTCGTGCACTCCTACGGCGGGCTAGGCCCGGCCCTCTTCGCGATAGGAGACCCCGCAGCGCTGGATGTGGCGATGGGATTGCACCCCGGAGCGCGCTTTTCCTTCGGAAGTTTGCGCATGGAGCACAGGCCTGTCGTCGAGAAGCACTACGCAATTAGCAGGCCACGAACGATGCAGCGGATGCAGGTGACGGCGGAAAGCTTCCACCCCGTCCACGGCCCGGCTGTGCGACTGGAATCGGGCGATCTGTCGTTAATCAACAAGCTGTATTCGCAAGAAGGTACGGCGACAGCCTATCGGGCGGAACACCTGGAGCACGCCGTCTATTGCGGCGCTTTCGTGGGTGGGCAGTTGGTGGCGATTGCAGGCACGCACACGTTCTCCCGGTCGCAGCGGGTGGCAGTGGTGGGGAACGTCTATACGCACCCGGAGTACCGCGGGCGAGGAATGGCCACGGCGGCGACCTCCGCGGTGACGGCGGAACTGGTGCGTTCGTGTGATCTCGTGGTCCTGACGGTGGAGGCCGACAATAGTCCGGCGCTCGCGGTGTACGAGAAGCTGGGATACGAGTACGTATGCAACATGCACGAGACGCCCCTGGTGCGCAAGGAGCCCGTAGGCGTGCTGAGCTTCGCCCGGAGGACGATGGCGACGTGGCGAGGCCGGAAAGTGGGTAAGGAGGTTGTGATTCGATGACGAAGCATATAGGAATTGTCCTGTTCAAGGACTTCGAGGATTTGGACGCGATTGGGCCTCGGGAAGCGCTGACGATGATGGCGAAGGGGACAGGCGGTGAGTGGGAAGTGGTGCTGATAAGCGAGGATGGCAAGGCAGTCCAGTCCTTCCTTGGGACTCGGTACCTGGTGGACTACAGCTACGAGAATTGTCCAGCGCTGGACGTGATCCTGGTGCCGGGGGGATTGGGTACTCGGGCCGAGATGAACAACCCCAAGCACATCGAGTTCGTGCAACGGCAGGGGAACAACGCCGACTGGGTCACCTCGGTCTGTACCGGCGCGCTGGTACTGCACAAGGCCGGGTTCCTGGAAGGGAAGCGAGCGACCACCCACTGGGGCTCGATCGCGGAGTTGCAAAACCTCGGCGGCGACACAACGGTAGTAAATGACGAGAGGTGGGTGCACGACGGCAATGTGATCACCGCGGCGGGTGTGTCGGCGGGGATCGATATGTCGCTGTACCTGATAAGCCTGATCAAGGACCCTGCGACCGCTCAGCGCGTTCAACAGATGATGGAGTACTACCCGAAGCCCCCGGTGTTCGAAGGGGCGGCGACCACATGACATTCTCGATCGCGGCTCGATGCCCGCGAACCGGGAATCTCGGCGTCGCAACGTCGAGCAAAGCGTTGTCGGCGGGCGGCCAGGTGCCGTACGTAAAGAGCGGCGTGGGCGCGATTGCCAGCCAGTCGTTCGTGAACCCGTATCTCGGGATCGATGGGCTTGTACTGCTTGGGCAGGGATTGCCTGCGGAGCGCGTGCTGGACCGGTTGATCGAGGGCGACGCCGGCCGCGAACTGCGGCAGGTTGGAATCGTGGACAAGGAGGGGCGGACTGCGGCTTACACGGGCGAGCGGTGCATCAGGTGGGCCGGGGCGGTCACAGGTGCCGGGTATGTTTGCATCGGCAACATACTCGCCGGTGAGGAAGTGGTGAAGGAGATGGCATCATCGTTCGCGTTGAACGGGGACGAGGAATTGCCGCTGCGCCTTCTGCTCGCGCTGGAGTCGGGACAAGAGGCGGGTGGCGACAGGAGGGGTCGGCAGTCGGCCGGTATTCACGTCGTGGCCGACGAGGAATACCCATTGTGTGACCTGCGCGTTGATGATCATGACGATCCTGTACAGCAGTTGCGCAGGGTGTACGAGGTATGGGAGCGGGAAGAGCTTCCCTTCCTGGGACTAGCGCCCATGCGGAATGACTTTACGCCCGAATGGCAGACAGCGATCAGGCTGGGAGAAGAGATTGAAAACGAACTGGAAGAAGCAGAGAAGGTAAAGGAGAGCGCATGGTAAACGTTGAGTCGATCGTCGAGCACGACGTCAAGGACCTGGCACTAACCGAAGGCGGTGTGAATCGCATCGAATGGGCAGCCCGCGAGATGCCGGTGTTGCGGCTGATCCGCGAGCAGTTCGAGCGGGATAAGCCGCTGAATGGCGTGCGGGTCGCTGCCTGCCTTCACGTTACGACCGAAACGGCGAACTTGATGATCACGCTCAAGGCGGGTGGCGCTGAGGTGAGGTTGTGCGCGAGCAATCCGCTTTCCACGCAGGACGATGTAGCGGCGGCGCTCGTTTCGCGATACGGCATCTCAGTTTTCGCGATAAGGGGCGAGAACGACCCGACGTACTACAAGCACATCCATGCGGTCCTGGAGAACAATCCACAGATGACGATGGACGATGGGGCGGACCTGGTGGCGGTGCTTCACAAGGAGCGCAGAGAGGTCCTGGAGAGCGTCATTGGGGGAACGGAGGAAACGACGACGGGTGTGATCCGACTGCGGGCAATGGCGAAGGATGGAGCGCTGGGATACCCGATCGTTGCAATTAACGAAGCGAACACGAAGCACCTGTTCGACAACCGGTACGGGACCGGCCAAAGCACAATCGACGGAATCACACGGGCAACGAACGTGCTCTGGGCTGCAAAGCACGTTGTGGTGGCGGGCTACGGATGGTGCGGCAAGGGCGTGGCAATGAGGGCGCGCGGGTTGGGCTCGCGGGTGATCGTTACCGAGATCGACCCGATCAAGGCGCTCGAAGCGACGATGGACGGCCACGAGGTGATGACGATGGACGAGGCGGCCCGGCTGGGCGACGTCTTCATCACGCTGACGGGCGACACGAACGTCCTGGACCACCAGCATTTCGAGGCGATGAAGGACGGTGCGATCGTCGCTAACAGCGGTCACTTCAACGTAGAGATCAACATCGCGGCGCTGGCGGACATGAGTGAATCGCGGCGCACCGTGCGGGACCATGTCGAGGAGTTCCGGACAATGGATGGGAGGAGCCTGTACCTACTGGGAGAAGGCCGCCTGATCAACCTGGCGGCTGCCGAGGGTCATCCGGCGAGCGTAATGGACATGAGTTTCGCCAACCAGGCGCTGGCCGCGCAATTCCTGGCGAGCAGAGACGAGCGGCTGCCGGTGGATGTTCACACCGTGCCGCAAGAGATCGATAACGAGGTGGCACGCTTAAAGCTGACCTCGATGGGGATAGAGATCGACGTGCTAACCGAGCAGCAGATGAAGTACCTGGCAAGCTGGGAAGAGGGGACCTGAGAAGTTAGACGTTGGAAGATAGAAGCTAAGAGTTTTATCCAGGAGGACTGAGCCAATGACGATGACGTTCATGAGCAGCCCATCGCTGCTTGTCACATCCGAGAGCGTGACGGAGGGGCACCCGGACAAGGTGTGCGACCAGATCGCGGACGCGATCCTGGATGAGATCATCCGGGCTGACCCAAACGCGCACGTAGCGTGCGAGGTTGTATCGACAACCGGACTCGTGCTGATCACGGGTGAGATTACGACGAGCCACTACGTGGACTTCACGGGCGTGGCGCGCCAGGTCATCGCCGATATCGGCTACACACGGCCAGAGTTCCAGTTCGACGCCGAGAGTTGCGGCGTACTGGTGTCGGTAAAGGAACAGTCGTCCGAAATCAATGACGCTGTTGGTGACGACGAGGGCGCAGGCGACCAGGGATTGATGCTTGGTTTCGCCTGCAATGAGACGGCAGAACTCATGCCCCTGCCAATTCACCTCTCGCATGCCCTTTGCAAGCAACTGACGGTGGTGCGGAAGAGCGGCGCCCTCTCGTACCTGCGGCCGGACGGGAAATCCCAGGTGACGATCGAGTACCAGTTCGGGAAGCCGAAGCGCGCGAAGGCGATCGTGGTTGCCGCACAGCATGATCCGGGTATGACGACCG
>Ga0208685_1000833_pt1 | contig 10511 bp, 12 predicted proteins | sample EasRivMeERMLT890_FD_187533 | JGI IMG/M metagenome (GOLD analysis project Ga0208685, IMG submission 187533) | Soil microbial communities from meander-bound floodplain in the East River, Colorado, USA - East River MetaG ERMLT890 (SPAdes) (version 2) | ecosystem: Environmental > Terrestrial > Soil...
CAATGAAGCCCATCTCCGCGATGGCGGCGCCGCCGTCCGCGAGGAGGCGCCGCTTGTAGTCGGCGTCGGTCCACGCGCGCGCAACGACGCGCGCGCCATTGCGCGGCCCGATCCGGGTCTCGAAGGTATCGATGATCTCGTCGAGCGCCTGCGGGTCCACGAGCCCTTTCTCGACCAGCAGCGACTCCAGCGCCTTCACGCGCAGCGCGGGACCGGACAGCGGGCGGTCGTGGTCGTGGTCGTGGTGGTGATCGCTCATGGGGCGCCTCTAGCCCGTAATGTTGATCGCGAGGAATACGATGCCGACCGCGCCCGCCGCGGCGCCCAGCCCCGCCGATACCGGCCCCGACCAGGCCTCGCGCGCGGCGATCAGACGCCGGTGCGCGTAGAATGCCGCGGCCGCAACGCCCAGTTGCGAGAGAGAAAACCCGACCAGGTAGGCGCCGAGCGGTGTCGCTTCCGCCCCGAAAATGGCTTCGCCGTAGGCATGGCCGTGCAGCGCGCCCGCAAGCACCAGCCCTCCGGCCAGCCAGGCGAGCCCGATCTGCCACCTGCCAATCAAGAGGCCGCCGGCCACGATCACAGAAAGCGCCACGCCGATCTCGCCGCCAACGATGCCGATGCCGTTCAGATGCAGTGCCGCGCCGAGCAGGCTGCCGGCAATCAGGGCCGCAACGCCCCACATCCCGCCTTTGACGAGCGCCAGGAAGTAACCGGTGGCGACGATGAACGCCGCGTGATCCACGCCGATCAGCGGGTGGCCCAGCCCCGACAACAAGCCCTCCACGAGAGTCCCGGGCAACGCGTTGTCCATGAAGTGATGCGCCCACGCGGGCGCAGCCGCCAGCGCGGCCGCGACAGTGGCAGGAAGCGCGCCCAGTATTCTCCGCATCGGCAGGCCCAGGAGTTTGTCGGACTTGGGAACAATCTAGCGCGAAGCGGTGCCCGCTGCAAAGCCCGTGAGCGGTGCGCAGACTCCCTGGCCCGCCCCCGCGCTGAGCGCGGGGATTATCACCACTTGCCACCCGTCGCCGCTACGCTTCCCCATCATCCGCCGGCAGGCGGACCGGGCGCATCAGCGTAAACATCTGGTATTCAAAGGGTTTTTAAGGTATACTGCGTCATGAGTAAGAGCCCGGTCTTGCCGGGCTTTTTTTCTTTCGCTGTCCGCGGAGAACCCCGTGAAAACCACAGTAGCCATGAAAGTCATGTCGCAGACCCGGTCCGTGGAATGGACCAAAGAACGAATCGACGCGCTGCAAACGCTCGAAGTGAAGCAATTGCGCGCCAATGCGGTCCGGCTCAACGACCCGGAAATCGCGGAGCGCTGCGACGAGGTGCTCGGCGCGCGTCCGCGCGGTGGCGGGCCCGGCTCAAGGATGGCACCCAAGGTCAAGAGCAGCACCCCGCGCGTGCGCAAGAAGAAGGCCCCGGCTCCGGAAGCGGAAGCGGCGGGCGACTCCGCATGAGCATCCCGGTCAAGGAGCGCTCGCGTTTCATGGTCGGGAAGTACGAGGTGGTCGCCGAACCGATCCCGTACGTGATGCACATGCTGCGTTACACCGTGTATCTCGACAAGACGCGGGTCGGCGCCATGGTGAGCATGCCGACGGAATCCGACTGCCGCTTCCTGGAAAAGCCGCCGGTGGTGCCGCCGCTGAAGATATTTTATGTGACGAGCCGGCCCGGCCGCCCGAAGAAGAGCGCCGCCAAGCCCGCCCCGCCCCTGGAGCGGGACCAGCCCGGCTTCCGGGAAGAACTGCCCTCCGACGTGGCGTTCGACGGTATGGGCAAAGGGGAAGAACGGTAGCCCGCTACGCGGGTACGTAAAAAAGCCGGGCGTGAGCCCGGCTTTTCTTATTACGCGGTGCTAAAGGCTCAGACGGCCTGGATGTTGCTGGCCTGGGTCTTGCCTTTGTTGCCTTGCGTGACCTCGAAGGACACCTTCTGGCCCTCCGTCAGCGACTTGAATCCCTGCATGTTGATTGCCGAGAAATGGGCGAAGAGATCTTCGCCGCCGCCGTCAGGAGTAATGAAGCCAAAACCCTTCGCGTCGTTGAACCACTTTACAGTACCGGTTGCCATTGTTACGTTCCTCTACATAGTAGAAAAGGGCTGAGCCCTGACATCGTGTTTGATCTCAAAGCCCCAGAAGAACGGACAAACAGCAAGTCACTACCCCAGTACTCGAAATAAACATCGAGCGCGCACCTTATAGGGATGCCGCTGCCGCGTCAAGCTAAATCATTGAGGCGGCGGGATATTCGAGCACCGATTGGAAAAATTCGGTGATTCCCGACCGAAAAGCGAAGAAAAGCGCCGCTGCAGAACATTCATTGCGCCAGCGGCCGGGCGCGGCACCGTGCCAGGCGTATAGTCATTTCTGCCTCAACGAAAGCGAATCATGACCGACGAAGCCTACGTCTCAGCCTACCAGCTGCTCGCCAGCCAGTACAACAACAACCAGACCAGCATGAGCGATTTCCTCGCCGCCATGCAGAAGCTGAAGGAACAGTACCTCAAGGGCCGGAACAGCAGCAGCGCCCTGCCCGTCGTCCCCTGATACCCCGGTAATGGGTGATGGGTGATGGGTGATGAGTCTCCCGCACCGCGGGGGTCGCCCTTCCCTTCTTGAAAAACTCCTTCTCACCGATCAAGATTACCTGGAACGGTCGGCGCGGGGCGAGGGCTCAGTACCGATTGTTCATCGCGCGACAGGAGGATTTCATGGCTGCTACACGTGCGGGAAGTTTTCTCTTGAAAGTCACGGTGGGAGCCTGCCTGACCTCGGTTGCGCTCAGCGGGCTGGCACAGCAGGCCTACCCCAACCGTCCGCTGCGCCTGATCGCGCCGCTCGCGCCGGGCGGCACCACCGACATCCTGGCGCGGACCATGTCCCAGCAGCTGTCGGGATCGCTGGGCCAGCCGGTGGTGGTGGAAAACCGCGCCGGCGCCGGCGGCACCGTCGGCACCGACTTCGTGGCGAAGTCGCCGCCCGACGGCTACACGCTGCTGATCATCTCCGCAGACACCTACACGACCAATGCGGTGCTGTACACCAGCCTGCCGTTCGATTCGCGCAAGGACCTCAGGCCCCTGTCCATCCTGGCGGCATCGCCCAGCCTGCTGACCGTGCACCCGTCCCTGCCGGTGAAATCGGTGAAGGAGCTGGTCGCGCTGTCGAAGGCACGGCCCAAGGACCTCAACTACGGCTCGGGCGGCACCTCGGGCGTGCTGCGGATGGAGTTGCTCAAGTTCAATACCGGCATGATCATCACCAACATTCCATACAAGGGTTCGGGCCCGGCGCTGATAGACCAGATCGCGGGCCACGTGCACGTCGGCTTCTTCAACATGGTCGCCACGCTGCCACAGGTCCAGGCCGGCAAGCTGCGGGGGCTGGTGGTAACCGGCAGCAAGCGCGCGGAGCAGCTACCCGGCGTGCCGAGCACGGTGGAAGCCGGCATCAAGGGCTTCGACGAGAACGTCGGTTACCTGATGCTGGTGCCGAGCGCCACGCCCGCCGCTATCGCCGCGCGGCTGAACAGCGACATCGTGAAAGTGCTGCACCTGCCCGAAGTGAAAGGCCGCCTCGCCAGCGAAGGCTCCGAAGTCGTCGGCAGCACCTCCGAGCAGGCCTCCATCGTCGTCAACCAGCTCATCGATCAGTGGCAGGACGTGGTCAGGAAGACGGGCATCAAGCTTCAGTGAAGTCCGGTGATGGAAGGGAAGCCGAAGGATAAAGATGGAAGGGGGCGAATGCCCTAATGATGAATGCAGAATGATGAATGATGACCTGGTCTTGCTTCCCGCTCTGCGGGGGTCATCCTGGCCCGGCCCGCTGCATCGGGCCGGGCGTTCGACGGCTCTAACGTGCGCAGGCACGTTTACTCCCACCACCCCGCCTGCTTCGCTGGCACCCCACCCTAGGCCGGAGGGGAGTACCCCGGCTCACCCCCTCATCCATCATCATTCATCATTCATCATTCATCATTCAGAACGCCCGCCTCCGGCGGGCGTTCGTCACTCGTCCCGCCCGTAGTGAATGCGGCGGTACGGCACGGTGATCACGCTGCGCGAAATGCGCACGTCCAGCATCATCGGGCCGGGCTTGGCGAGAAACTCCTGGGTGGCTGCGCGCAAGTCCTCGACGCTGCGCACCATCTTGCCTCTCCCGCCGAACGCGCGGCCGACCGCCCCCAGGTCGGGCGTCTCCACCACCGAAAGTTCCGCCTTCATCTTGTGCGCGTCGAGCTTGTAGTACTCCGAGCCCAGCGCCTGGTTGTTCAGGCACACCACCATCAACGGCATCTTGTAGCGCACCGCCGTCTCGAACTCCGCGACGTGCATCATGACGCTGGCGTCACCGTCGCACAGCACGTGCGGCTTGTTGCCGCTCGCCACCACCACGCCCATCGCCGCCGGCAGCATCTGCCCGATGCAGCCGAAGAAATGGCCCGGCAGCACCAGCGAACGCGGCTTGTTGAACAGCATGTTGGAAAAGCCCGCGGTAGCGCCGCTGCCGGTCACCACGCCGATCTCCGGCGGCAGCATCTCGTCCAGGGTGAGGCAGATCTCGCGCGGATCCACGTGGTCCGGCTCGATCGGGAATTCCGTGCGGTCCACGTTGCGGGCCAGGAGTTGCTTCTTCACCTCGGAGGTGCGGTAGCCGGTCATCTTTACCTGCCGCTTCGCCAGCTCTGCTTCCAGCGCTTCCACGCCCGCCTTCGCGTCGGTCTGCACGTAGCAGTCGGCGGCGCGGCCGCCGCTCATCACCAGGTGCGGCTTGCTGTCGAGGTGCACGAACTTCGCGTCCGGGTAGAGATAGCCGTGCTCGGTGGTGTAGCGGTTCATGCTGGCGCCAACTGCGATGACGCAATCGGCCCCCTCGAACAGCTTCAGCGAGTTGCGGGCGCCGTAGGTGCCGGAGATGCCGGCGTACCACTCGTTCCCGGAGAGCCAGCCCTTGGCCATCAGCGTGGTGCCGATCAGCGCGCCGACGCGGTCCGCGAGCCTGGTGATGGCCGGGCCCGCGCCTGCCCACATCGCGCCACGCCCGGCGATGATCACGGGATGCCTCGCCTTGCCGACGATGTCCGCGGCCCTGGAAATCTCGTCCGGGTCGGGATGGATGGTGCGCTTCGGCAGGATCGTCGAAGACGGCTTGTACGCCTCGTCGTCGTCCTCGAAGGCCATCTGCTGCACGTCCATCGGCGCGCTCAGCATGACCGGGCGCGATTCCAGCTTTGCGGTATAGAACGCCTTGCGCACGCAATCGTCCGCGACCCCGGGCGAGGTGACGCGGATGAACCCGGTCTCGCAGCCGGCCGCGAATGCCGCCTGGTCGAGGCGCTGGTTGTATTCGTCGTCGTTGCTGGGGAATTCGCCGCAGAAGGCGACGATCGGCGACGCGGCGCGGCTGGCCGTAAGCAGCGCGGTGGCAAGCTGCGACACACCGGGGCCGCACGTCGTCGTCGCGATGCCGGGCGTGCGCGTCACGCGCGCCCAGCCGTCGGCCATGCCGAGCCCGGCGCCCTCGTGGCGCACTTCGTGCATCTTGAGGCCGCCGAGCTTGTCGAGTTCGTGCATCCAGTACATGTTGCCGTCGCCCATGATGCCGAACATGTGCGTCGCGCCTTCCGCGATGAAATTGGCGGCGAGCCTTTGGTACACCTTCATGATTCCCTCTCCCTTTGTAAACGGTGACGAGGTAAGGGTGACGAATAATGGTGACGAGACGAGGGTGACAGGTTTCCCCGCTTCGCGGGAGTTTCGACAGGGTTCGAGCAAGACACCCCTCACCCGTACCTCGTCACCCCTATCTCGTCACCCGTAATCGTCACCCGTAATCGTCACCGGCATTCAGGCAACTCCGCCGCCGAGCTTCGCGGCGAGGCGTTCCGTGAACTCCCCCGTCATGCGCTTGACCACCAGGAGGGCGCCGCTTTCCACCAGCGAGGCCAGGCGGCCGGAAATTTCCACCTGGGCGTCGATGGGGATCACAGAGGTGCCGGGCGCCGCCCCTGCCATTACCTGGAACGACATGGCGGACTTTATTCGCGTCCCGCCCTGGTTGTCCTTGCCCCGCGATGACACGCGCCCGCTCATCGCCGCGCTGTCGTACTCGAGCGCGACTTTTGCCTGGAAGGTCACCTTGGCCGGTCCGAACTTGACCACCAGGGTCGCGCTGTAGGAACCGTCCTCCTGTTGCTCGCCCAGCGCCGCCCCCGGCACGCACTCGACCACCGAGCGCGGGTCCGCCAGCAGCGCCCATACCACCTCGGGCGATGACGCCACTTCGATGCGTTCGTTAACTTCGATCATGCCGGATTATAGTCACGCCGCGAGCGGCCACGAAGGAAACGAGTGGCGCCCCGCGAGAGTTCACTACGTGGTCTATCCCGCGGCTGACCGGCCTGCGGCCCGTGCCGTAGAACAAATTGATAGTTGGCCGCCAAGGCGCCAGGAAAAGCCTCGACACGAAGGACACAAAGGACACGAAGGGATAAATCATCAGGACCAAGTACCAACCATGCGAATACAGGCGCGACTGGCAATAGCTCCATTGGTACCACCCTAAACGCCACCCTTGGCGGTGTAGCTTTTCGGTAAACTCATTACTCATCACTCATCACCCATTACTCGCATGGAGTCACGACTACTGGGAGGGACGACTCTCGCGGTCTCGGCCATCGGACTGGGCTGCAACAATTTCGGCCTTCGCGCCGATCTCGCGCAAACGAAAGCCGTGGTGGACAAGGCGCTCGAACTCGGCGTCACGCTGTTCGACACCGCCGACCGCTACGGCGACCCGGCGGGCACGTCCGAGCGCTACCTCGGGCAAGCGCTCGGCGCGCGGCGCAAGAACGTCGTGCTCGCCAGCAAGTTCGGGAATCCGATGGACGACAGTGGCTCGATGCAGGGTGCGTCGGCCCGTTACATCAGGATCGCGGTGGAAGCGAGCCTGAAGCGGCTCAACACCGACTGCATAGATCTCTACCAGCTGCATCACCCCGATGCGGCGACGCCGATCGAGGAAACGTTGCGCGCGCTGGAGAACCTCGTGCGGGCCGGCAAGATCCGCTGCGCCGGCTGCTCGCAGTTCTCGCCCGCCCAGATCCGCGAGGCGCACGGCGCCGCCAGGAAGGCGGGCGTCACCGGCCTGGTGTCCGCGCAAAACCACTACAACCTGCTCAAGCGCGACATGGAACGGGACTTCATCCCCGCGCTGCGCGAGGGCGGCATCGCCTTCATCCCGTTCTATCCCCTCGCCGGGGGGCTGTTGACCGGCAAGTACCAGCCGGACGCGGCGCCGGAAGGGTCGCGCTTCGCCAAGCCGCGCGAGCAGGAGAAGCGGGCGCTGGGCGGGAATCCGTGGCCGGTGCTGGTGCGGCTCGAGAAATTCTGTGCCGCGCGCGGCCGCACAATGCTCGAGCTGGCGGTGAACTGGCTGCTCGCGAAACCCGAGACCGCCAGCATCATCGCCGGGGCGACGAAGCCGGCGCAGGTCGAGCAAAACGTCAAGGCCGCGGGCTGGAAACTCACCGCGGCGGATCTCGCCGAAATAGACCGCATTACCCTGACACCCTGACAAGGGCAACAGCGTGGGTCGTGGATCCTGCGTCGACCCTTTACGCCTACTGCTTCCAGCCTTGCGGCTTTACCCTTCATCCTTCATCCTTTGGTTCTTGCCGCATTACTTTCATCACGCATCACTCGTCACTCATCACGCATTTGAAAAGGAGAACTAGCATGGCCAAGGGATACTGGATCAACATGTTTCGTTCCGTCAAAGACCCGGCGAAGGTCGATGCTTACCGCAAGCTCGCGGGACCGGTGATGGAGGCGTCCGGCGCAAAATTCCTGGTGCGCGGGGACCCGGCGCAAGTATACGAGCACGGCGCGCTGGAACGCGTGGTGGTCATCGAGTTCGAGAGCGTGCAAAAGGCGATCGCCGTCCATGACAGCCCGGGCTACCAGGCCGCGCTGAAGGCGCTGGGGGATGGGGCGGTGAGGGATCTGCGGATCGTAGAAGGAGTCTAGAAGAGCAAGGCGGAAGGCGAAAGTAACACCAAGCTCCTTTCTCCTTTCTCCTTTCTCCTTTCGCCTTCCGCCTTCCGCCTTCCGCCTTTGAGAATCCTGTCCGGAGCCACTCTCGTCGCGGCGGTTTGCGCCGCCCAGGTGCTGGCGCAGATCGGCGCATATTTCTGGCCGGCGCTGCTGCCCGGCATGATCCCGCTGTGGGGACTCAGCAACAGCGAAGCCGGCTGGATCACGGCCATCTTCTATGCGGCTTACATGGTCGCGGTGCCGTTCCTCGTCACCCTCACCGATCGCGTCGATGCCAAGCGCGTGTACCTGTTCGGGGTCGGTTGCACCGTCGCGGGACATCTCCTGTTCGGGCTGCTTGCGGAGGGATTCTGGTCGGCGATGGCCTTGCGGGCACTGGCCGGGGTCGGCTGGGCGGGCACCTACATGACGGGCCTCAAATTGCTCGCGGACCAGGTCGATGCCAGGCTCATGTCGCGCGCCGTGACCGGGCACGCAGCGAGCATCGGCATCTCCGGCGCGCTGTCCTTTTCCTGCGCCGGCCTGCTCGCGGAATTCCACGGCTGGCCCGCCGCGTTCATCGTGGCCGGGATGAGCGCGGGCCTGGCCTGGCTGCTGGTGTCGCTCTCGGTGCCGAGTCGCGCACAGCCAGCGCAGCCCGCCAGCGACGGCTACAGACTCTTCGATTTCCGCCCCGTCTTCCGCAATCGCTCCGCCATGGCCTATTCGCTCGGCTACTGCATCCACACGCTCGAGATGAACGCGCTGCGCGGCTGGGGCGTGGCCTTTCTCGGCTTCGTCGCCGTCAGTACCGGCGCCGCCGGCACGCCGCTCTCGCCGACCTACGTGCTGACCGCGCTCGGCCTGATCGGCACGGCCGCCAGCGTGCTGGGCAATGAAACGGCGATCCGCTTCGGCCGGCGCAGGCTCATCGGCTTCGCGATGCTTGCCTCGGTCGCGGTCGGCGGCAGCATCGGCTTCATCGGCACGCTGTCGTATCCGCTCGCCGTCGGCCTGCTGCTGCTCTACGGGTTCATCGTGTGGCTTGATTCGTCATCGCTGACGGCGGGCTCGGCCGGCACCGCGGACCCCGCACGCCGCGGCGCGACGCTGGCGGTGCATTCGACTCTGGGCTACGCGGGCGGATTCGTCGGGCCGTTGATGATAGGCGTCATTCTCGACCTCGGCGGCGGCATGTCGCGCGCATCCTGGAGTGCCGCGTTTCTGGCGGTGGCGGTCCTGATGCTGCTCGCGTTGCTGGCGTTCTGGATCATCCGGCCGCGCGAGCTTGCCGGAGATCGCGGCAACCGGGAATGAAAGCGCGGCGCGGAGCAATGCCGATGACGAACGACAGATGACAGGCTTCCCGCACCGCGCGGTCATCCCTTATCCTTCATCCTTTTGAGTTCCCTCCCATTTGCAAGGAGCGACTGCATGTCATCCACACCGATCCATTTGAAAACGCTGCTCGGCGACCACGCCACCACCCTCGCGCTGAAGCGCGGCGAAGTGAAATCGCCCTTCGTCGCGCTCGATATCGCCGACATCCCGCAGGCGTTCGTCGCGTTCAAACGCGTGGTGCGTGACCTCGAGTTCGACGTCGCGGAACTGGCGATCGTGACGTACCTGATGGCCAGGGCGCACGGCAAGCCGTACACGCTGCTGCCGGTAGTGGTGTTGAGCCGCTTCCAGCACCCGTTCCTGGTCTACAACGCCACGCGCGGCGAGCTGCGCCCCGGCGACCTGAAAGGGCGGCGCGTCGGCATCCGCTCCTACTCGGTGACGACGACGATGTGGCTCCGCGGCGTGCTCATGAACGACTACGGGCTCGACATCGACACGGTGAAATGGGTAACGTCCGAGGAAGCGCACGTGGCCGAGTTCAAGGACCCGCCCACGGTCGAGCGCGCGCCTGCGGGCCGCGACCTGCTCTCGATGCTGTATGACGGGGAACTCGACGCCATCGTGCTCGGCGACAAGACGCTGAAGGACCCGCGCCTGAAGCGCCTCATCCCGGACCCGGACCAGGCGGCCAGGGCGTGGCACGCCCGCCACCGCGCCATCCAGATCAACCATATGGTGGTGGTCAAGGACTCGCTGTCGAAGTCCAACCCCGACGCCGTGCGCGAGGTCTACCGGATGCTCAAGGAAAGCAGGCGCCTCGCGCCCCCGCCCGAGCCCGGCGAGCTCGACATGACTCCCATCGGCCTGGAAAAAATGCGCCGCGACCTCGACATCGCAATCGAGTACGTCCACCAGCAACGCCTCATCCCCAGGCGCTACACTGTGGACGAGTTGTTCGATGATGTCACGCGCAGCCTGGATCATTGATGCGAGTGACGAGATACGGGTGACGATTACGGGTGACGAGGTGCGGGTGACGAAAGGCAGGCAGCGAACAGGCAAAGCCGCCGTCAGATTCCCGCGCAGTGGAATTGTCCCGTCACCATTATCTCGTCACC
>Ga0208685_1000838_pt1 | contig 10464 bp, 6 predicted proteins | sample EasRivMeERMLT890_FD_187533 | JGI IMG/M metagenome (GOLD analysis project Ga0208685, IMG submission 187533) | Soil microbial communities from meander-bound floodplain in the East River, Colorado, USA - East River MetaG ERMLT890 (SPAdes) (version 2) | ecosystem: Environmental > Terrestrial > Soil >...
CTGAGGAGTAAAGCGCTCGCCGGCTTCGTGCCGATCGTCGTCCGCTTCGCCCGGGCCGACGAAGCGCGCCGCTGCCGCGAAGGAACGCTTACTTTCAACGATCTCATCGTCCAGGCAAGCGAGCTTCTCGCCAACAGCGAGCCCGCCCGCGTGTCCCTGCGCAACCAGTACGACAGGCTCCTGATCGACGAGTTCCAGGACACCGATCCCCTCCAGGTCCAGATCGCTCGCGCTTTCGCCACCGATCCCGAGACCGGCGCGGTAGAGCACGGACGGCTCTTCCTCGTGGGCGATCCTAAGCAGTCGATCTACCGCTTCCGTGGCGCCGACATGGCCACCTTCGCCGACGTCCGCGCCTGGATGGAGGAATCGGGCGCAACGTTCGTGGATCTCGACGTCAACCGCCGCTCCCGCCCCGCCATCCTCGAATGGGTAAACGCGGTCTTCGAGACAGTTATCGGCGACGGCACCAACGCCGGGGTGCAGCCCCCCTACCGGGCCATACATCCGGCCAGGGAAACAGACCTGAAGGGCCCATCTGTCGGCGTGATCGGGGAGGCTTACCCGGGAGTGGTAGCTCCGACGCGGGCCCGCGAAGTCGCCGATACCGCGGCGCTGTGCCGCACGGCCGTGGACCTCGAACCTTGGCAGGTGCAGGTTAACGGAGAAGTACGGAACGCCCGGTACGGCGACATCGCCATACTCATCCCCACCCGGGGCAATCTCACGGGTCTCGAACGAGCGCTCAGCAGCCGCCGCATCCCGTACCGGGTGGAGGGTGGCAGCCTCGTCTTCCGCACGCAGGAGATCCGCGACATAATCAACTGCCTCTCCGCCATCGATAACCCCTCCGACGAAGTGGCCATCGCCGGCGCTCTCCGAAGCCCCGCCTTCGCCTGCAGCGATCGTGAACTCGTCGAATTCAAGCAATCAGGAGGGCGCTTCAACTACCTGCACCCCGGAAACGAGCAGCAATCCGGTCATGTCGCCGGATCCCTCGCCGTGCTCAAGGGCTACTTCGAACGTAAGCACCACGGCTCGCTGGCCGCGCTCGTCGAAGGCTTCTGCTCGGAGCGGGGCCTCGTCGAGATCGGCGTGCTGCACGACGCCTCCCGCAACAGCTTTCGCCGCGCCCGTTACATGATCCAGTCCGCGCGCGATTTCGAGGCATCGGGTCCGCAGAGCCTCCGCTCGTTCATCTCCTGGATCGAGCGCCAGACAGTCGGCAAGGTCTACAACCGGGAAGGGGCAGACCTCGATGACGATGAGGACTCCGTGCGGATCATGACGATCCACGCCTCGAAGGGGTTGGAGTTTCCCATAGTGTTCATGGCCGGGCTATCCGCAGAGCCCCGGGGCACCCAGTCGGAGATGATCTTGAGGAACGATCTGGCCGGGAGATTCGCCTTCTGTCTCGGCGCCGCCGCCCGCCGCTTCACGCTCGGCGATTACGCAGATCTACAGGCCCTTGCTGCCCAGCACGAACGCGCCGAGCAAAACCGCACCCTCTACGTGGCCGCCACCCGCGCCCGCGATCACCTGGTGGTATCCCTTTACCGAAAAGAGCCTTCCTCGAGCCCCGCGGATACCCTGGCCAGGGCCGGCGCCGAATCGGCCGCCGGCAACCGCCTGACGGTGCCTGACGTGGCGCCTTCCCACATCCTGCCCTTCGAGGGCCTTACCCTCGAGATCGATCCCGAGCAGACAGCAGACACTCTCGTCGCCCAACGGAGACGAGTGCTTGGTGCCGCGCGGGCGATGAACTACACCAGCGCTACCGCCCTGAAGCGACTACTTCCGGCAGATGGCGACGACGACCGACCGGGCCGCGAGGATGACACCGAGCCGTGGTCGCGAGGGCGGGCGCGCACTCGCCTTGGCCGCGCCGTTCACGCCGCCATCCAGGGCCTTCCGATGGGCGCCAATGATGGTCTCATCGCCTCCTTCAGCCGCGCCCAGGCCGTTGCGGAGGCCGTCCCTCACCTCGAGGCCGACGTCACCCGCCTGGTCACCTGGGTTGTGAAGGAGTCGGACGCTTGGAAGCGCGCCATCGGCGCGGGACGCGCCCTCCGCGAAGTGCCGTTCGCCCTCCGCGACGGCTTCACTGTGCTCGAAGGCTTTATCGACCTCGTCATCGAGACGCCTGAAGGACTCGAAGTAGTCGACTGGAAGACAGACCGGATCAACGAGGGTGAGGTTGAGGGCCGACTCGAAGATTACAAGCTCCAGGCCGGCCTTTACGTCCACGGTCTCGAACAGGCCACGGGACGGCTTGTTACCGGCGTCACCTACGTCTTTGCGGAACCCCGGATCGAGCGACCGTTCGATGATCCCCGGGGGCTAGCCCGCTCCGCCATCGCGCACCTGCGCGCCGCATCGCCCGCGGTGTAAGCTTTCCGCGATATGCCGCAGATCAAAGTCGCTACGCTGAACCTCTTCAATCGGATGGGCGACTGGGATGCCCGCTTCCCCCTGGTAGTCCAGGGGCTGGACGAGCTTGCTCCCGACGTGATCGGCCTGCAGGAAGTTGACCTGGGTATCGACCAGGGAATGCAGATCAGCCGCGAGATCAACCGGCGGCTTGGAGATACTCCGCACTACCGGATTAAGCACGCCACCTCGCCCGGAGTCCGAGCTTCGATATTCGGCATCGGGACGCTAGCGCGCATTCCCGTTGTGGAGCACCAGGTGCTCGACCTCATGACCTTCGACCGCATCGCACAGCGGATGGTATTCGAGGTCGGGGGGAAGAGAATGGCGCTGGTGAACACGCACCTCCACCATCCGGACGACGCTGCGGAAGAGCGCACGGAACAGGCAATCTACCTGCTGGACTGGCTGGACAGGCAGGAGAAGCTCCCGTTGGTCATCCAGGGCGACTTCAACTCGTACACCGGTGAGAAGACAATCGAGGTCATGAAGGCGCGGTTCCGCTCCGCATTCGAGGCGGTGCATGGACATGAGCCGGACAAGACCTGGCCGACGCCGGTGAACGACTGGGACAACTCGCCGTCGGGGACCCTGGACTACATCTACGTATCGGAGGAGTTCAAGGTAATCGACGCGGGATTGGCGTTCGACCAACCCTCGAAGGAGAATCCGGATCTGTATCCCTCCGACCATCTCGGACTCTTTGCCCTTCTTGAATGGTGAGCGAGAAGCCTCTTCTCATTGACGTCCCGGGCGCTGGCTCTGTCACGGCGATCCGCGCCGATCCCGAGGGCGAGTCTGGCTGGCAGTTCATCTACGCCCCTGGCGCCGGGTCGAACGTGCATGACCAGTTCGGGACGTTCGCCTGCCGGATGCTCGCGGGACGTGAGGTTGCGACTGTGCGGTTCCAATTTCCGTACCAGGAGGCGGGAAAAAAGGGGCCGGACCGGCCTCCAGTCCTTGAGGCGACATGGCGTGCCGTAATAGAGGCCGTCAGATCACCCGATTGCCGGCTGGTGGTTGGCGGACGGTCGATGGGTGGCAGGATAGCGTCGCAGGTGGTAGCCGAGGAGGAGCCAGTCGACGCTCTCGTTCTCTTCGCTTACCCGTTGCACGCTCCGGGCAAGCCGGACCGTAGGCGTGACGAGCACCTGCCGAGGGTCACCGTTCCGGCGCTGTTCTGTTCCGGCACAAGCGATGCTTTTGGCTCGCCCGAAGAGATTGAGTCGGCGGCGGTTCTGGCCGCGCATGGCTCCACGCATTTCATGGAGGGCGCAGACCACGGGTTCAATGTGAAGAAGGCGAGCGGACGCAGCCGGACGGACGTTTGGGAGGAAGCGGTCGAGGCCATGTGGGAGTGGCTGAGTAACCTCTAGTGTTTCTTTACACCGTCCGTGAGCGTGCGCTACGATTAATTAGGAGCGGGTTGAAGACCCGCTTCATTTACGCTTGGCGTGCGAGCTAAGCCATGCCGAAGTGGCGGAATTGGCAGACGCAGCAGACTCAAAATCTGCCGGGGGGTAACCCTCGTGCCGGTTCGAGTCCGGCCTTCGGCACCAGCATAATATGGAGAGGCGCATACGACGGACTCAGTGCCGAGTGGTGTAACGGTAGCACACGGGACTTTGAATCCCTTAGTTCAGGTTCGAATCCTGGCTCGGCAGCCAGGTACGCTCGACAGACTGTCAGACGCGCTCCCGGATAGCTCAACGGTAGAGCGAGCGGCTGTTAACCGCTAGGTTACAGGTTCGAATCCTGTTCCGGGAGCCAAATTACTCTACCCAACCGGCTCCCAGTAGCGCTTCCCCTCGCCAGTAAGCACCCGTCCAAAAGTCAGTCCCGGGAAGTGAGCGGCCGTCATCAGGTCCTCTGTCCCTTCGAGCTCTCGCACCACTGCTTCCTGGGAGCGACGCGCGAGGTCCTTGTCCAGGTCGCCCATCCCGGACCATTCCGTCTCCTCTAACTGTGCGGGGCAGGAGATGGCGTCGCCCAGGACGAAGGCTCGTTTGCCCCCGCCGGACAGGATGATGCCGGCGTGACCGGGTGTGTGGCCCGGGGTGCCAATGACGTTGATTCCAGCGGCGATGGAGGCGCCATCGTCCGCAGCCTCGAAGCGGCTCTCCACAGCCTTGAACATCGCTTTCATGTACGCCTTCTGGTCCGGGGTACCGAAGATGTCGTCGCGGTTGAAGTGCTCGTGGTCCGTCGTCGTCCAGCGGTAGGTGGCGTTGGGGAACGTAGGGCGCGGTGTGTCGCCATCGGCGACTGCCACGTTCCCGCAGTGATCGACGTGCAGGTGAGTGACGAAGACAGTATCGATGTCGCCGGGCGACACGCCTTCCTTCGCCAGCTCGCTGACGAGCGCGCCGCCGGTGAACCCGAACATGTCGACGGGACCGAGGCCGGTGTCGATCAGGACAGTCTTGTCGCCTGACCGTACGAGGAAGCAGGTGAAGGGGAATACCACGTTGCCGGCGTGATCGAGCCAGCGCTTGTGGGGCTCCCACTGCTCCGGCGTCGTTCCGGGGAAATAGACCGTACCGGGCGCCTGCGCCTGTCCGTCGCTCACGACCGTAATATCGAGGTCACCGATCTTGAACTTATTTGCCAATCTATTCCTCCCTTAGATCCTGTACCGGGCGCTGATCTCCCCGGCTTCTGCCGAACTTGCGCCAAGGGCCTGCATTTCGGCCGCGAGTTTCCTGGATTCGTCGATAGTAGCGCATTCAGCGCGCAGGGCCACAGGCGGAGATGTCGCCCTCAGGTCGGGCCCCATTCGATCCGTCAGGAGCAGATAGCCGGCCCACATGCCGATTAGGACGTGAGCAAAGATCGCCCAGCTGATGACCTGGAGGAGGAGTCCCTCTGTGCTGGTCTCCCCGATCACAACCGCAATTGTCACGCCCAGCGCAGCGCCAATTAGAGTGCCAACAACGCTCCAGCCTATGATCACGAGGAGAAAGCGTCCGATAAAACGGCTCTCGCGGGCAGCCAGGTCAGGCGCCTCGTTAGTCGCGATCACGATGGAGCGGTGCGACCGGGCAAGCTGCTGAAGCGCAGAATGGGCTCGGCGCGAGTCTGGAAAAGTCGCGACGACCTCGTACTCCGGCATGCCTTGAAGTATACGGCGGTGACGGTTGGGTCTTGACTGGATACGAACACCTGTTCGACTCTGGGTGTATGACTATCGCCTGCATCAGCATCCAGCGCTTTGCGGTCGAAGCCGAGCGTCACCGGAGGAAGAGCACAAACGGTTATCTTCTGCTCGTCGGCGAGAATACGGTCTACGACTGCTCGCTCGGAGCCGAGGTTCTGAACGTGAGCCGTGGAATGCGTATGTCGGAGGCGATTGGGCTCTGCCCAAACGCGATCGTGGTGGCGACGGACCGGCCGTATTACGAGCGGCTATTCAAGAAGATACTCGACTATCTTGAGTCGTTCAGTCCGGTTGTTCAGGCAGCCGGGATTGGAACCGCTAACCTGGCCGTGGACGGGCTGCCAACACCACCTCACCGACTGGCAGAGGAAATCATCTCAGGAGTGCATGCCCGCTTCGGGTTCATGGCTTCGGCCGGGATCGCCGATGGCAAGTTCGGCGCAGAGGTAGCAGCAAAGACGGCACGTCCGGGCACAGTTAAATCCGTAGCAGCAGGCGAAGTAGAGGCTTTCCTCGGCCCTCTTCCGATCGAGCATTTGCCCGCCAGTGAGGCCATGCGTTGGCGGCTAGCGATGCTGGGCTTGACAACGATCGGTGACGTGGCGCGACTGCCGCTGGGAGCGGTCCAGGCGCAGTTCGGTACGGAAGGGAAGCACTGCTGGGAGCTGGCTCAAGGATTAGACCTGGGGCAACTGCAGCCACGTGTATCCGAAGCGACCGTAGTGCGGAGGATGCAGTTGCCGGGACCGGCAATGACCATCGACGCCATCCTCATGGGGATCGAGAAGCTAGTGCATGCCACTTATGCGGCGGCTGGCAGCCGCTGGGTACGCAAAGCCGTCGTCCGGGTCGCGTTTGAGGACGGCGGAAGCTGGGAGGTTCCAGTCGCGTTCCGCGAAGCCCTGTCTGATCCTCGCGACGCCTGGTTTGCAATCAAGAATGCGGTCCTGCGGAGCCCGCCGGAATGGCCGGTCGAAGAACTTGAGGTCGAACTCGTCCATCTGGGCGGGGAATCCGGGAAGCAGGCCACGATGTTCGAGGGCAAGGGCAAGCTCTGGCGCCAGGTGGAAGAAGCGGTGCGCCAGCTGGATAGTCAAGGAGACGAGGAGTCCCCGGTTGCTATCGGCAAGGTGATCTCTCTGGCGCCACGATCACGAATACCGGAGAGGCGGGCAGCGTTGGCCGATTTCGCAGAAAGCTAGATCGTCCATGACCCGCACTCGGAAACTCCGTTCGCTAAACCTTCCGCAGCCCATTTCCGCGGAGACTGACGGAGAAGGACGCCCAACCAATGTTTTCTCTTCGCGACGAAAACTCACAGTCATAGCGCATAACGAGACGTGGCTGATTGAAGACGAATGGTGGCGCGCTCACCCCATCGCGCGTCGCTACTGGCGGGTGACGCTTGAAGATGGCCGGGCTATGGACATATTCCACGACCTTGCGGGAGGTGGCTGGTTCCGGCAGTCTTACGGATAAGCAACCTCATCCGTGCACCGCGATGGAAGAAACTTCAACCCGACTTTACGATCTCGGTCGACAGGATCTGGAGTCGCGCTTCGACCCATCTGTGACTCTTGTCCGGAATCGTTTCCTTCCGGACCGGCATCTGCCTCACGACAGCCTCTGGTATGCGCACTGCCTCCTTGAAGACGGGCGGATAGAGGAAGCAGAGGCGATCGTTGAAGCCGTCCTCGGCCTCCAGGAGCTAAGGCCAAACGATCCTCACCACGGGAACTTTTGGTGGCACCTGGAAGACGGGGCAGTAATCGACCTGAACGCCTGCCAGTTTGTTCTTGAAAGCCTGATCGCATTTCCGGTGAGCGCACTCTCCGGACCTATGCAAGAGCGGGTTGAAGCCACGATGCGCCTGGCTTTCGAGGAGGCGACGAGACTGAACGTGCACTGGACGTACACCAACATCTACCTGCTGGACGTCCACAACCGCATCCTCGGGGGTGAGTTGCTGGGCGACGCGAACATTCAGAAAACGGGAGCTGCGCGCCTGGAGGTGTGGGCAGCGAAAACGCGCCAGGTCGGCGCACCGCACGAGTTCAACAGCCCCACTTACACTGCCGTTCAACTCAACTGCCTCGCTGGCATCGCTCAGCACACATCGGATCCTGGGGTGCGGGACATTGCGCTGGAGATGGAAGAGCTAGTCTGGCGCCACGTCGCCCGCTACTGGCACTCGCCGACCATGCAACTGGGCGGCCCCCACTCCCGCGCTTACCGCCGCGACGTCGTCGGGGCGTCCGGCTTCCTGAAGGTGGTCCTCTACAAGCTACTTGGAGACGAGCGCCTCCTCGCAAAGTCCCCTTACTACGAGGGCCACGACGCCGAGGGCCACCTGATCGTCGCTCGCACCGACTACCACTGCCCGCCTGATGCCGAGAAGATGCTGCGCGCCAGCCCCGACCGCACCTTCCGCGAGACCGTCTGCATCGCCCCACCCGTCGAGGCCGTAGCGACCCTCGCACCGACATACTCCCTCGGGAGCATGTCCCGCCCCTACGGCGTCGGCGAACCCCCGGAGCCCTGGCCGCAGAACAACAGTTGCATTGCCTACTGGCGGCGCGATGAGACGCCCGGATATGGAGGTCTGTACTGTCGCTTTCGCATAAACTCCGGCCATCCCGGAGATCCTTCTCCGCAAGCGTCGCCGTTATGGTTGGACGTTTGGGAAGATGGCGTCTTCTGGACAGCCCAGAACAGGGCAAGTGCCATTGTCGCTTACGGGCTACCACCCAGGGGCCCACGGCCGCTGACCGATATGCGGCTCGACATAAGACTGCTTGGCCCACACTTTGCGAACGTCGTCCTGCCAGATGGTACCTTGTGGAATGGCGAGTCCTCTCCAGTGCCACCAGGACCGATTGTGGTTGCCGATGGTTCGGCATACATCGGTTTGATTCCCCTGGAGGCGACCGACCTGGGACGAAATGCCTGGACGATCCTCTGGCGCGATGGTCTGGAGACCGTGGTCTCGGTCGTGAACTACACCGGGCCTCCCAAGATGTTCTGGGAGTACCGTTCATTGTCCGGGCCCTTCTGGAAAGGCAACATTAGGAACGGGTTCGCACTGAGAATCGTCGATAGGGAGGAGTTCCCATCCGCAGCCTCTTTCGCTGATGCGCTTGCGCGGGCACCGCTCGCGGATGAGGTGACTGGTTCGATCCGGCGAATTAGCCTTGGCACCGGAGACGACGTTGTTCGACTCGAGTACGATCTCCTTGAGATATGGCCGTGATCCTTCCCAGGGCTCTCCACCTCGATCTCGACGACACTATCCTGGCCTTCGAGACAGTTTCTACTTGACGAAACGGAACGTATGTTCTTATGTTGTCGGGGCGGATAGAAGTGGATGCCCCGATATACCGAACTGCACTGTCACTCCAACTTCTCTTTTCTCGAAGGAGCTTCGCACATCGAGGAGCTTGTTCTTCGTGCCCGCACTGGGGTATGAATCGCTTGCGCTGACCGATCACGACGGGCTACACGGGGCGATGGAGTTCGCGCAGGCAGCTCGCGCCTGGGGGATGAAGCCGATCACTGGCGCCGAGATTACGCTCGATTCCGGCCATCACCTGACGCTCCTTTGCCGAAACAGCCGCGGTTACGCCAACCTCTGTCGGATCATTTCTCATGCCCATCTGGATCATGTTAGAGGCGAACCCTTCGTTGCCCCCACTTTCCTGGCCAATCACACCGACGGCTTGATCGCTCTGTCTGGGTGCAAGCAGGGGCTGGTGCCCGCCCTGGTAGCCGCTGGAAGGCACCGCGAAGCTGAGGAAGCCGCACAAGCATACGTTTCGTCGTTCGGGGCGGACAACTTCTTCCTCGAATTGCAGAGCAACCTCGTCTACGGCGACCTTCAGCGGAACCACCAACTCGCCGTGCTCGCCGACCATCTCGGCATCGGCGCTGTCGCCACCGGGAACGTCCATTACCACGAGCGCGATCGGCATCGCCTCCAGGATGTCCTAGTCGCGATCAAAAACCGGACTTCCTTGGATGCCAGCCATGAATTACGGCGGGAGAATTCTGAGTTCTACCTTCGGTCTCAGCCTCAGATAGCGGAGGCGTTCCATGATTTTCCGGAAGCGGTGGCCCGCACCAGGGACGTTGCCGAACGATGCGAGTTTGATCTGACCAAAGACCTGGAGTACCGGTTCCCGGATCACCCGGTACCCAGCGGAGAATCTCAGGAGTCGTACCTCCGAAAAATTTGCCACCAGGAAGCGGCTCTTCGTTACCCGCGCTTAGAGTGCAGAATTAAGGAGCGGCTGGAAGAAGAGCTGCGGCTGATCGAACATCACGGCCTCTCTGGTTTCTTCCTGATCCACCGGGAGATCTTGCGTCTGGCAGAGGAAGTAGCGTTGCAGATCAAGGGGCGGCCATACCACGGACCGCCAGGCCGGGGTAGGGGTTCCTCGGTTGGCTCAGTGGTCTGCTACCTGATCGGCCTCTCTCACATCGACCCCATAGCCAACGACCTATTCCTGGGCCGCTTCCTTAACGAGGAGATGGCATCAGTTCCCGATATTGATCTCGATTTCCCCCGTGACATCAGGGAGAAGCTGATGCTCCGGATGTATGAGCATTTCGGGAGCGAGCATGTCGGGCTCGTTGCCGCCTTCCCGACTTACCGGATCAGGGGCGCGGTCCGCGAGGTCGGCAAGGCGCTGGGGCTCCCGGGGGCGGAAACCGACCGCCTGGCGAAAGTGAGCGATGGGTATTCGGCAACACACGTCCGAGAAGAGATGCAGAGTGATAGTGGTTTCCGCGAGAAACTGGGGTCTCGCGGCTGGGGGTTGCTCGCCGACCTCGTCGAGCAGATCGCCGGGTTTCCGCGCCATATTTCGCAGCATGTCGGG
>Ga0208685_1000841_pt1 | contig 10445 bp, 8 predicted proteins | sample EasRivMeERMLT890_FD_187533 | JGI IMG/M metagenome (GOLD analysis project Ga0208685, IMG submission 187533) | Soil microbial communities from meander-bound floodplain in the East River, Colorado, USA - East River MetaG ERMLT890 (SPAdes) (version 2) | ecosystem: Environmental > Terrestrial > Soil >...
GTTTGACATATAGGCCTTTTATACATGACTAACTGAATCTTTACAAATTACTCAATATACTGAGTAATTTTACTCAGTATATTGAGTAAAGCAAGTTTGGCAGAGCGGACGCGATCTAATCTAGACCCGACATCCAGACCATGCGGCAGGCAGACGTGACAACGCCTGGCTTGAGCTTACGGCAAAATATCAATTCTTACTCAACCGCAGGCGACGTTCAAAGAATCCGGGCCCCCGGCCCGGATTCTTTGAACGGTGGGCGAGCCAAAAGGATCAAAATCGACGACGTAAACAGCGCGGCGGCGAAGACGGCAAAAGACAGGTCGTAGGAGCCGGTGGCATCGAAGAGAAAGCCGAAAAACGGCGCGCCGCTGGCGGCAAAGAGATGGGAAAAGAACAGCGAGATGCCACGGACCGTGCCCAGCGAAGCGCGGCCGAAGAAATTGGCCCAGATCACCTCGCGAAGAATGAAGCTTCCCGCCAAACCGGTGCCGTAGAGAAAAAAGCCCAGATAAACGAAATGGATTTCGGTGCTCAAGATCACAATCACCAACCCGGTGCCTTGGATCAGAAACTGGAGACATGAAACTTTCCTGATGTCGAATCGATCAGCAAGCACTCCCCAGACAAGGGTGGAGCCGAGCTGTGTCAGTGCGATCGTACTCATGAAAGAAGCGGCAACCAGCGGGGAGTAGCCGATATCGGTGACGAAAGAGAAAATGTGCAGATTGAGACCGGCGATGCCGATACTGGCGATGCCAAACGTGACCACCAGCAGCCAGAAACTGGGAAGGCGAAGCACCTCCGATCTGCTCCACGACGTATCGTCTGCCAAAACTCGCCGCCCGGCGGCCGATGAGTTTACCGCCCCATTGGCTGTTGATCCATCGGCTCCCTGGGATGGCGCTTCGCCGTCGGGCAAAAGTCCGACGTCTTCGGGCCTCCTGCGCATGAAGATGAGCGCCGGTGCGATGACCAACAGCGGCGCGACGATGCCGAAAACTGCCCAGGTGCCGCGCCAGCCGACCACAACAAACAGCCATGCCGCACAAAAAGGAATACTCAGTTTGGCAAGACCCGTCCCCAAGTTCGCGATGGCGATGGCGCGGCCGCGCTTGCGCACGAACCACTGCGCGAGGGTAACGTTGACGACCAGTGAGCTCAGGAGGGCTTCACCGGCGATGACCAAACAGCAGCGGACAAGAAGGAACTGCCAGAAATTCTGCACCAGACTTGAAAGCAAAAAGCCCGCGCCTTCCATCAGGACGCCGACCACGAGGATCCAGCGTCCTCCGTGGCGATCGATTACGGGACCCAGGAGCGGCGCGATCAGAGCGGCGACGCCGATTTCCGCCGTCCGCACCAGCGAGAAGGCGCCGCGCGAGACCTCAAGCTCCTCGGTGATTGGTTTGAGAAAAATGCTCAGTGTGCTGGAAAACGAAAGCGTGCCGGCGATGTGGACCAGGATCGCGACGCCGACGATGTACCAGCCGTAAAAAAACCGACCCGTGTGTCCTCGGGGAGGGGAGAGAATCGGCATTGCAGAGAATCATTCATCCTTGCTGAAATCCAGCAGCCCCTGAAACTCCAGGCCTTCGATTTCCTGCAGGGTCTTTCCGGCGATGCCTTGGAGGTCGCCGTACATGCCGACGGTGGCTTGCATGACGCGGTCGATTTGTTCTTCGCGCTTGGCCCATTGTTTGGTGATGGCTTTGCGCTCGCGATCGAGGTCGTCGCGCATGGAAGAGAAAGCCTCGACGATGGCTTGGACGCGCTGGCGAAAGCGCGGGCCGGTGAGATATTGATACACCATCTCCATTTTAGTTTGTTGACCTTCCGACGCCTGCCGCACACCTGCGACTTCGATGAGCGTCTGGCGCAGGGACATAGCGACCGGCAGGGTGACCCGCGGATGGGCGACCCAAACACCTTCGACGAATCCGAACGTCTCAACTTCTTTCGGCAGAACCTGACTGATGATGACGGCGATCTCCGCCTTGGCGGCTCTTTGGTCTTCGCGCAGCTTGGGTAGCCAGCCGTCGCTCCAGTTTTTGGTACGCTTCGATTCCCAGAGGATCGTGCCGCATGGCTGGCCGAGGGGGCCGGACACGCGGTGGAGAATGTCTCCGCCGAACTCACCCTTAGGCACCGGCTGGATCGTATCGCGGGGAAACCTTGTTGCGAGCAAGGCTTCAAGCTCGAGTTCTTGAACTTCTCCTTGAAGTTGCTGCGAACCTTGTTCGGCCCGCCGTTTCAGGTCTTCGATTTGTTTTTGCATGGAGGCGATGGTTTGTTCGGCCTCCATGACCTTGAGCCTCATTTCATCCTCGGCTTCTTTTTTGGCTTTTTCCCGCGCGACCGCCAAATCGCTTTGCACTCTCTTCTCGATCGTCAGGTCCAGCTCCCGCTTGGCATCGTCCAATTCCCGTTGCTTGCGCAGCAAATCGGCCTGAGCTTTTTGGGCGTCGGCCAGTTTCGCATCTTTTTGTTTGAGAATTCCCTGAAGCTCATCGATTTCTTTGAGCTTCTGGTCTAGCTCACCGCCCACCGCGAGCCTCGCTTTCTTGCTCTCTTCAGCGGCGATGCGGACTTGCTCCTGTTGGATTTTTTTCGCAACCTGCTCGTCCAGTGTTTCCTTCTGTTTTTGTAGCACCGCCTCGCGCTCATGGAGAATCTTTTCGCGCTTGTCGACGTCAGCATCCTTTTGCATCAGCCGCTGCTCATAATCGCGCCGGACCGATTCCAGCAGCGGCGCCGCCAGGGATTCGGTGAGCTTGATTTCAGTTTTGCACTGGGGGCAAACGATTGTCGGTTCGGCCATAAAGATACTCCTGAGAGACCACGTGTAAAACGTGATCGTGATTCATATCCGTGTTGGGGGCAAGGTCAGCCAGAATGTATGGCGTAGCGCCTCAGTTCTTCTTGGCTTCGCCGAGCACCTGATTGATGGTCTCCTGGACGGGTTTCATTTCCATCCAATCCGGGTTCCACATCAAGAGATACTTTATCCCTTCGCGGCGGCGCATCATCGGATGCACATCGGTCTTTGGTATGTCGGTTCTTAGAGAGTCCGCTCTGCCGGCGCTTTCAGCATCTTTTTGGAGTGCAATTTGCCCTTCGCGCGAAAGCAACCAATTGATCAGGACTTTAGCCGCATTGGGATGCGGTGGCTTGTCCATGAGGCTGTAGGCACCGCCAATAGGATCCAAACCGGTGCCTTCCTTCCAGCCACCGGTATCGAGGATCTGCACGGGTAATCCTTGTTCCTTGGCGTTCAACGTATCGTCGGATTGGCTGAAGATATAGAGCGAAAACCGCTTTTGCGCCAACCAATCCGTCGCTTGGCGGTAGTCCCGCGACAATGTCAGATCCATTTCGCTGAAGAGACGCCGCAAATATTGAGGTCCAAGTTCCGGGTGATAGTACAGGAATCTGGCGCCGTTGCGTCCTTCGCCCTGTTTAAGATCGGTGGCGACGATTTTTCCTTTCCATTTGGGGTTGAGCAGGTCCCAATAGGATCTAAAATCGTTGGGATTGAGGAGCGATGTATTGTAGCTGGCGAAACGCGCGTATACGCTGGCGGCTGGAACGAAGAGATATTTGCCCTCCGGGTCCGAATAGTGGTGTTTGCGCTGCCACCATAGCGACGGATCCTTCACTTCGGGAAGCATGAATGCCGAATCGATGGGCTGCAGGATCTTGGCGCGATAAAACGTATGCGCCGACGTCAACCCGAATCGGATGACGTCCGTCAGAAATTTGCCGGCCCGTCTTTCTGCCATGATACGCGACACGAGATCATTGCATGACGCATAAACGATGACCGTTTTGATTTTGGGAAACTTTTTCTGAAACTCGTACACGTATTCGTGGCTGCCGCATCCCGAATAGACCACCTGCCCTTCCTGCTCGGCGGCCTTGACCGTCTTTTGCCATTCCGCTTGCCAGGATTCGGGTGCCTCGGCGGCGCCGAGAACGGTGGCAATCGTGGCGTGCAAGGCGAGCAGGGAGCAGAGGAAAACGATAACGCGCCGATGGATCATGGAATGGGTTGCCCCCTTTGCATTCTTTGCGATCGAGAGAGAAGAATTTACCGCATAGAACACAAAGATCACATAGAAAAACTAAGCTTGCGCCAGATGGAAGAAATCGACGGCATTGCCGCACACCATTTTGTGTTTTTCATCCTCCGGTACGCCGGCGAAATTCCGTTCGATAACCGCGAGGGATTCCGGCCAGTCGGATTCCTGGTGCGGAAAATCCGAGCCCCAGACGAGATGGTCGACGTTGATCTTGTGACGCAGCTCGACGCCGATGCGATCGAATTGAAACCCCCACAAGCAATGCTCGCGTATGTATTCGCTCGGTGGACGGCTGAGGGGCTTGAAGCCGAGCAAGCGTTCGGCCCACCGGACATGACGGTCGTAGCGCACGTCCGCTGCTTGCAAGAAAAAGGGGATCCAGCCAATTTGATTTTCGGCGAAGAATATCCGCAGGTTCGGAAAACGATCGAAGAGCCCGGATAAAACCCACTGCACCGAGGCCACCGAACCGTTGCCGCGCATCGGGCCAAACCGGCCCACCTGATCGACGAGATCGTGACTGATTTTTTTCATCAGCGCATCAGGTTCTTGCGGATACTTGAAAAGCGGACCGGCGCGATCCCCCGTCCGATCGAGGTCAACGTGAACGCTAACCGGCATGTTCAAATCCAGCGCTGCCGCCCAGAATGGGTCGTCTTCTGTGGAGGGGTAGGGTTTGCCGCTGGGAAATCCCTGGAGCAGAACGGTTTTTAGACCCGCCTGGGCGCAGTATTCCATCTCGGCAATGGTGTCCGCCACATCGTGGGCCAACGGCAAGATGCCGACCCCGATGAGCCGGTCCGGCCCGACCCCGCAGTACTCCTCGGCCAGCCAGCCGTTGTAGGCGCGCACAATCGCCTTGTAAGCATCGTCGTCCTGAACCCGGCGCCAAAATTTAGGCCCTCCTTGCTGCGAAGGAAACAGGACTTCGGCGTCGATACCGTCCTGATCTTGTTCCCGGATTCGCTGCTGGGGGCTGCCCGTTCCCGGGGTGCCCTCATACTTGCCGCCGAAGGGGACGTACGCATCGCGGCCCTTGCCGCCGTACAAGTCTGCGGCAGCGGCCGGCCGGACTATTTTATCTCCGATCTTCCACAGGTCGCTGCCGTCCGGCTGGCGCACAAGGCGCGGCGCTTGATCGCGGTACCGCACGGGAATACGTTCTACCCAATGCTTTGAATCGATTTCCAGGTGGGAATCGCCGGAGATAATGCAATACTTTCTTGCCAAGATTCTTACCTCAGTGATAATTGCGGACTATCGGGCGTTCGTCTCGAGCCCGGAACGCAAAACTCCAAACTCCGAGATCGATCTTAGCCAAATCCGCTCTTTCTGCCAAGCATGAAATCGCAGCTTCTAGCACTGGACATATTGCCGGCTCCGGTTTACAAAAGGTAGTTACAATTTACGGGTGTCCCTAACGCTGCTGCTTTACAATAGATGCTTCGAGAGGGGCGTGCCTTGCGCCCGTGGTCAATAGGCCGGTGGCTTGATGGCCACCACTCCGACCCCCTGAGTGGGGTTTCCCGGGGTTGGGGCCTGGCGGAACCGTTTCGTTCCTGTGCCCACGGGCTCCAGTCCCACCCCTCTCGAAGCCTGAAGGTAGACCGTTTCGATTTGTCACGGGATTTCTGGGACACTACACTGCCGAAAGATTTAGCTTCTGGGAGGTATCTACATGACGCAGGTTGTCGGGAGGCCCACGCCGAGGGTCGAGGGCGAGCTCAAGGTGACGGGAAAAGCGCTTTACAGTGCGGACCTGAATTTGCCGGATACGCTTTGGGGCAAGGTGCTGCGCAGCCCGATTTCGTACGGGCGCATCAAGAGCATAGATATCAGTAAGGCCTGGCAGGTGCCGGGGGTGAAGGCCGTGATTACCGGACAGGACGTGGCGGGACTCAGAATTGGCCGGTGTATTTATGATACGCCGGTTTTGGCGGACGGCGTGGTGCGGTTCATCGGCGAAAAGGTCGCCGCGGTTGCGGCGGAGACTGAGGAGGCGGTGGAGCGCGCGTTGGATTTGATCGAAGTCGAATATGACGAGCTGGAAGCGCTGCTCGATCCGGTGGAGGCGGCCAAACCTGGCGCAACCCTGCTTCATCCCGATCTCCTGTCGTACAAAGGGCTGCCGGTTCCCTTGGCCAAGCCGAGCAATGTGTTCGCTTATCTCAAATGGGGCAAAGGAGATCTTCAAGCGGGTTTTAAGGGATCGGATCTGATCGTGGAAAATACCTATACAACGCAGGTGACGCATCAGTCCTATTTGGAGCCCCACGCTTGCGTGGTGAAGGCGGACCCGTCCGGCGGCGCGGATATATGGTCCTGCAGCAAGACGCCTTTCGCAGTGCGGGGGCAGCTTTCCAATTGCATCGGGATCGCCAAGGAGAAGTTCGTGTTTCATCCGATGCACATCGGCGGGGACTTCGGCGGTAAAGGCGGGTTCATGGATACTCCCGTTTGTTATTTTTTGTCCTTGAAAAGCGGTCAGCCGGTGAAGATGGTCATGGACTATTCGGAAGAATTGGTCGCCGGCAATCCCCGCCATCCGTCGATCATCAAAGTCAAAACCGGCGTCAAGAGAAATGGCCTCATCATGGCGCACCACATGAGCTTTCTGTTCGATAGCGGCGCCTACGGATCGATGAAACCCGCCGGTTATCTGATCGGCGCCCAGACCTGCGCGGGTCCATACAAGATCTTCAATTGTCTGATCGAAGAGAAAATCGTCTATACGAACAAGGTGCCCTGCGGCCACATGCGGGCGCCCGGCGACCCCCAGGGATTCTTCGCTAACGAGAGTCAAATGGACATCGTCGCGCGGAAGCTCGACATGGATCCGGCGGAGTTCAAAGGCAAAAATATGCTGCATGATGGCGATGAAACGCCCATCGGGGGCCATATCGCCCACATCAGAGGCGTGGAGGCATTGCAGAAGGCGATCCAGTTGTCCGGTTACGATAAGCCGAAAGCCAAAAACGTTGGGCGAGGTCTGTCTTTTTCCGAATGGAGCCCCAGCGGCGGCGAAGGCAATGTCTTTGTCACCATCGATGAAAAGGGCACGGTCAAAGTTTCATCGCCGGTGGTGGATCAGGGCGCGGGAGTGCTCACGATCATTGTCGAAGTCGTGGGCGAAGAGCTTCAGGTTCCCGCCGACAGAATCGAGTTGACCCAGCTCGACAGCAGCGTGGTGCCGAGCGACGGCGGCGTCGGCGGCAGCCGCGCCACCCGCGTTTACGGCAACGCATCCTATGACGCAGGCACGAAAGCTAAGGCGGAAGTTATCGCGGTGGCGGCAGAAAAGTGGACAGTAAGGCCGGAGGAACTGGAGTTAAGCAACGGCGCCGTCCTACACCGGGCGTCGAAACGAAGGATGAGTTTCGCCCAAGTTGTCAAAGCGAAGGGCTCGCCGATCACGGTGAAAGGCTATTACAAAAGCACGGAAAAAGCCCACGACGCCTCGGTCTCGGCACAAATCGCGGAAGTCCATGTCGATCCGGAGACGGGCCAGGTCAGCTTGCTCCAGATGACCTCCGCCCACACCACGGGGAAGGTGATCAATCCGCTCATGCATCAAGGCCAGATCGAAGGTGGCGTCGTGTTTGGACTGGGTTATGCGTTGACCGAAGAAGTCCTGTTCGATGGCGGCCGGGTCACGACCACTAACTTCGGTGAGTTTAAGATCCCTAACATTCAGGATATCCCGCCGTTAAAGACGGCGGTTATGGAGACGGTGCCCCATGGACCGGGCCCTTACAATAGCTTGGCGATCGGCGAGGTAGCGAACACACCCACGGCAGCGGCGGTGGCCAATGCGGTGGCCGACGCTTGCGGCGTGCGCATCAAGGATTTGCCGGTGACGTCGGAAAAGGTCTACGATGCGCTAAAAAAGAAAGCCAAAGGGTGATCTAGCCGAAGGGTGGCTTTTATGGCTGAATCTCTAGTTAATGGGTGCGTGTGAACTAACGAGATCAGTAGTAGGAGATCCGAACCAGAGGAGGTTCTTTATGGCTGAGTCTTTACGCTATTACGTGGCGCATAACGGCGGGCTGAAGGTCATGCAGCTTCTGGGCGAATCCATGGACACCATCGGCGAGTTCTTCGAGGGCAGGACCGTGGAGCACTTGATCGGCTGCCACGACAAGCCGGAGATCGTTTTTGCGGCGGTGGCCTTCGACGGCGGCTATCGGACGCGGGACGGCGGCAAGACGTGGGAGAAGATCATGGAAGGGGATGTGCGCACCTTTACCGTGGACCCCCATGACGAACGCGTGGTGTACCTGGGCATTGGCCCGATTCGTCTGTTTCGGAGCGAGGACGGTGGCGCGAAATGGGAGCCGCTGGACGGCATGCTCGACTTCTCCGAGGAAGTGAAAAAGAAGTGGGACGTGCCGCCACGCCTGCGCGGCATCGAATCCCCCCACGTGCGCCATATTTTTATTCATCCCGACGATGCCAATCTGCTGTTCGTTCTGCTCGAGCACGGCGGGGTTTTGCTAAGCCGCGATCGCGGCAAGAGCTGGGAAGATCGCAGCACCGGCATCGACTATGTCGACATGCATTACATCGAGAATTATCCGGACAGCAAAGAGCGTTACTATGTTTCTTCGGCGCGGGGCTTTTTCCGCAGCGACGACGCCGGAAAGCAGTGGCGCCGGGTTGAGAACGGCATGCCCTGGGCCTATACCGAACTGCACAGCTACTCCCACGAATGGCACTTTTTGCCGGGAGATTCGCCGCGGATGGTCCTTTGCGGCGGCAAGGGCTCCCCGGGAGTGTGGGCGCGGGAGAAAATGAATCCCAAGGGCCACATTCTGCTGAGCGATGACGGCGGCGAGAATTGGCGCATATCCACCGGCGGCCTGGAAAAAGAAAATCCCTGGATGCCCTGGGTCCTGCTCCGTCATCCCAGTGATGCGCGGACGCTCTTCTGCGGCATGGGCGACGGCGCTCGCGGTTATGGTTTCGACGCGCGATTAAAAGGAAAGGGAGCCTTCTACGTCAGCCGCGACCGGGGCGACTCCTGGGAGCCGATTCTGTCGGATACCCCATCGATTTTGACCGCCTGGGTGGCCGCGAACTGACGCGTCGGTTTCCAGTTCCGGGTTGCTAGTTCCGGGTTGCTAGTTTCGGGTTACTGAGTAAGGGCTGAAACTAGCGACAACGAATCACGAACCTGATCACGGTGGTTTCCCCAAACCCGATTCTTCCCCTTTTATCCCTTATCCTTTTGCCCTTATCCTTTTTAAACCCGAGACCCGGGCACGGCTCTTTGCCTTCGTTTCCGCTTTCAGCTTTGATCATTCATCCTTAGTCTTAACGCGCCGGAGTCCACCGCAAGGTTTGAGTAATCCTCGGTCAGTTCCGCGACCCCCAAACGGGACAATTCGTCATTTCGATGTTTTGAGAATTATCAAAACATCAAAGTTTGAAAAGAGACGTCCTCAACCAATTTGGTGTCGGTTAGTCATCGATACCGAGAAGTCAGTTAATCAATCGGGCTTGACTTCTGGGAGGCGAAAACGATTATTGGAACTTGGGGCTGAATCGCGTAGAATCTTCGAAATCGTGACTATTGAAGAACTCATAAAAGACCGGCGAGAAGAAATCCTGCGAATCGCCGCGCGACATGGCGCCCACAACGTGCGGGTTTTCGGCTCGGTTGTCCGCGGTGAAGCGCGCCCTGACAGCGACGTGGACTTCTTGGTCGATATGGACCCGGGACGGACCCTGCTCGACATGGGTGGGCTGGTGATGGAACTGCGAGAGATATTGGGTCGCGAGGTTGATGTCGTGACCGAGCGCGGACTCAAGGCACGTATCCGGGATCGCATAATCAAAGAGGCAGCGCCTTTGTGAGAGACCCTAAGGAGCGGCTCCGGGATATTCTTGACGGGATTGCCAATATCGAACGCTATGCGGCGCGTGGACGGCAAGCGTTTGAGTCTGACGAGCTCATTCAGAACTGGTTCGTGCGGCACCTCCAGATTATCGGCGAAGCGGTACGCGGGTTGCCGCAAGAACTTCGTGATCGGGAAAAATCCGTACCCTGGTCTAAGATCATGGGTATGCGGCACATCCTTGTTCACGACTACTTTGCCGTGGACACCGATATTGTGTGGGATGTCATCGAGCGCGACCTGCCGGATTTAAAGGCCAAGGTCGAAGCGCTCCTACAGCAGCTTGAGCGGGGCCCCTGAAAGCACCCTATCGCCGCTTGATCTATGTTCGCAATAATGCGAACATTAGGAAGTCATGCCCAAGATTTCTGTTGTCTTCTATCAGGAGGATGCCCAGACTGTTCCCGTGCTCGATTGGCTTGACCGTCTCCCCACCAGAGCCCAAGATAAATGCCGGGTTCGTATG
>Ga0208685_1000844_pt1 | contig 10413 bp, 6 predicted proteins | sample EasRivMeERMLT890_FD_187533 | JGI IMG/M metagenome (GOLD analysis project Ga0208685, IMG submission 187533) | Soil microbial communities from meander-bound floodplain in the East River, Colorado, USA - East River MetaG ERMLT890 (SPAdes) (version 2) | ecosystem: Environmental > Terrestrial > Soil >...
AATCATAACCGGCGATTGGGCGAAGTTCTGGGGTGGGTTGTCCAAGATCACGCTCGGCGTTATGCAGATTGTCGAAGGAACCGTCACGGGTATCCTTCGGTCTATCGTCGATGCGATCAGCGACTTCATGGGCTTCTGGGCTCGTCAGCTCAAGGATCTGGGAGCCCTGCCCGGTCCTATCGGCGCTGCGGCTCGCGCGATCAGCGGAGCGTTCGAGTCCGCCTCCAAGTCCACCGACAAGCTGAGTCAGTCTCTCTCCGAAGCCGACTCCCGCGCCCGCGCAGCGGCACCCGCTATGGCGGCGACCGGCATGGGCGCGTTGAAGCTCTCCGAGAGCACTACGAAAGCGACCAAAGCGACTAAAGACAATACCAAGGCCAACAAAGATAACGAAAAGGGCAACGCGGATCTTCAAGCTACGCTCGACGAGTTAGCCGAGAGCAAGAAGAAAGTCAAAAGCGTCTCCGAGCAGATGATTGGTCAGGTCGTTCGCGAGAAGGAAGAGACACTGGGGCTCGTTTCCGCGATCAAGTACCTAGAAGGTACGGGCGAGAACGCCGCCGGTAAGCGGATCAAGAATAGGATTGACGAGCAAATCATTCTTGAGAAGCTCGGCAAGACCATTCTCGACGTCGCCAGCGACGAATCGCAGATGGGTAACGCGCTGGACCCGGTCATTCTCAAGTACGCCGTGATGTACAAGAATGCGCAAATAGCGGCGGACGAATTAAAAGCGTGGAGGGAAGAGTATCAAAAGTTTCTCGACTCAACCCTAGAATCCTACCAGCAGATCAAGAGTCTGGAAATGCGGCGTGTGGAACTCCCGGAAATGTACAATCCTCCGGAGGAGAAGACAACCACGGCCCACGAGATCAAGATAAAAGGCATCCTCAATCAGGTCAAGGCCAAAAGAGAGATAACCGAACTAGATAAGGCCGTACAGGATCTCTCCAAGAGCAACATGACCGCGGAGCAGATTGAGCGGCGGCTTCAGATCTCCCTCGCGGATCTTGAACGTCAAGCGGAGGACGCCGGAGTCACTCTCAGCGATCTGACGCTGAAGATGGCGCAGCAGGCTCGCGTGGCGACCAAGGTCAAAGACGCCAATCGTAACCTACGCGAGACGTACCGGAACATAACTGAAACCGACGCCGCCATACAGGCGTTGGCCAGCACCGGCATGCGCGCATCCGATATCGAGAAGGCGTTGTCCATCAATATGGACGATTTCGCGAAGAGCGCAAGAGAAGCCGGGATTGCTCTGAGCGGAACCACCAAACAAGTCGTCAAGTTCGCCGCGACCGAGCGAGCCATAAAGGGATTGGGCGACGCTTGGGGCGACGCTATGTCCTCGTTCACCAAGGACGCGTCACACCTTCTGATAGACTCGTTGTTTGAACGAACGGAGAAACTGGTAAAGAACGAGAAGGAACTGAACCGGCTCGCCGGAGAGTTCAACATAGAAAAGCGCCGGGTTAACGAGACCGTAAAGCAGTACTATGAGCGGGTAAAAGAAGCGGCCAAGGGCAACGAAGAGTTTCAGGAAATGTTCAAGAACGCGGACGCGGGCGAGAGCTTCTTCAAGAAGCTCGGACTAATGGCGAAGGACACATCCAAGAGTATGTTGACTTCGCTGGTTGACGGGTTCTTAAAACCGTTCCATAGCGCCGTGGAGGGATTTGGTAGACGGATAGGCGAAGAACTCGGCAGCTGGGTATTCGGAGGCGGAAAGAATAAGGAAGGCGGCGGGCTGTTCAGCGGTCTTCTATCGGATCTTGGCGGGCTCTTCGGCGGTGGCGACAAGAACGATGCGACGCAGCAGATGCCCGGGCAGCAGAAAAAGCCTGAGGGAATCGTCGGAACCCTCGCCAGTATCCTAGGCGGTGGCGGGTTCGGCGGAATCTTCGGCGGCGGAGACGACCGGTACACACGTATGCCTTTGCCCGGTCAAGGTCCCGTGATCGACGAGTCCGGCGCTTTCGGCGGGTCTGGAGCGGGCGGGTTCGGCGGAATGTTCGGACAGCAGGCGACGGGGTTGATGGGCGCAATGAACCCGATCTCTGCCGGCGTAAACATCGCCAGCACCGCCATAGATATCTACAACAAGACTATCGGACGGATCGGAGCCGGACGGAAGGCTGCGGACGAAATTGTCAAGTCTCAGAACTCCTTCGTGTCCGCCACGCTGAAATCCATTCTAGATACCTCGACGTTGACGGCTTCGCAGAAGCTTCGCCGGGTAACGGACGAGTGGACGGCGTTCCAAATGGTTCTTGACACCTTCTCCGAAGGCGGCGACAAGAACCCGATCGTCGCCAATCAGGCGTTCGCTACGGTCTCGCCTCTTGTATCTCAGATCATCAACGACCTTATGGCTGCCGGCGGGACGCTGGACGAAGCGGGCAGCGAGGAGTCCTCCAAGCTCTTCGCCGATGCAGTCAAACTCTTCGTCAACGGCGTCGAAACGTTCACCGGGCACGAAGTCGCGATTGTCGAAGCTCTGAACGCCACGGTACAGATACCTGCGGCCATAACCGCGGCACCGCCGGAGATTTCGCCGGAAGCGGCGGACTTCTCCGACCAGTTGTCTGCCGCGTTGGGCGATCTAGTTATGTCCAGCGGCTTCCGCGCCGGGACGGTCTACAACGAAGCCTTGGTACAACCGCTTATCGGTGGGGACGATTGGTTCCACGGTATCCAAAAGACCTTGGACCCGATCGTTGCGGCGGCGGACGCGGGAACGCTCACGGACGCTATGCTGATGGACGCGCAGCAGCGGTTTGGGGAAGACGTATCCAAGTTCCACGAGATCGCGGACTCGTTGGCGGACTCCGTGCCGGGAGACATGGATAACGTTCAAGCCGGGTACGAAACGCTGAACCCGATACTCGACGCGATTCAGGCCGCGTTGTTCCTGCCGGCGGCGGAGGCTGCGGCGGTTCCTATGCTGGCGGAGGGAGGATTGATAGAGTCGGAGGGTCTGGTGCACGCGCACGAAGGCGAAGTGGTTATGCCCGTCAAAGATATCCGCGCGGCGTTTCGCGCGAAGCTCCGACGCGCGATGGACGCGATGTTCGGAGGCGGTAAGGACCGCGAGTTGATCGACAAAGTCGGCAAGGGTCTCGGCGAGTCCATTACGCAATTGATCCGCGGTACGGATGAACCGAAGTCGCAAGCCGGGTTCGAGGGAATGGTCAACCCGGTCAGCAACGTTATCAGTTCTATGTTTAACAGACCCGCGGCGGTTCCTTCGGAGATCGCCTCCGGCGCGAATCAGACGACGAACAACGTGGACCCGGATATCACGATCACTATCAATATGGGTGGCTTCCATATAACCGGCGGCGAAATGGCGGACCCGTTGTTTGTACGCAATAAGGTGCTTCCGGAAATTATGCGATCACTACGCAGCGGCATAGGCTCCGCGCGTCAGGAGATCGCCAGCATGGTGGTCAATTCGGTAGACGGACTAACTAGCAAGGTGGTTGGATAATGGCTGTAGCAGGACTTCGCGGTTGGTATTTATCGGACCCGGACGACGTTGTTCCGTTCCCCAAGGCGGAGAGCTACGGGAGCCTTCCCATTAAGAACCTAGAAGAGGATTTGGAACTCAAGAGCGAGAAGGGGAAGACGTGGACATATAAGCAATCCCGTCATAGGCAATGGGAGCTTGATTTCATTCTAACGAAGGACCAACTACAGTTCTTCCGCGACCTACACGATGCGGTCGAAGGCCGCGGAACTCCTTTCTACTTCGTCGAGGATCTGGACGATGTGGAAGGAACTTCGTACTACGTAAAGAAAGAAAAGGACTTCAATCCTAGCGACGAGAAATATGGAGCCCCAGAAGGCGTTGACACTGAGTATTACGAGTACACGCTGTTTCTGACTCAGGAGCCTACCGAAGATGAAATTGGGGTATAGATGGCTAAGTGGTTAACCGTTGCTCGGGTGTACATAGACTCCGAGACTCAGAACATTTCTGGCGGCAACGTTGCGCATCCGGAATGGTTCTATGAGGGTCGCGTTGAGTCTTGGGGTTACATCGACAGGTCCATTCCGACTCCTCCCGGCGGACTTCCGCAAGTATCCGACGCCCGGATACGTGTCATTGACACAGACCGCAAGTGGCGCGATCTCCTCGCGTATCAAACTCCTCGACGACGCCGCGTTGAATTAAAATTCCTTCTTGCCGGCGATTCCGAATCCTACACCCCTACCATATTCAAAGGCGAGATCGTTGACGCCGAGTTCGGACCCGGCTACGTTGATCTCACCGTTCAAGACACCACGTTTAGTTGGTTGGACGAAGAGATTCCGGGTTTTATCAACCGGACCAACTACCCAGATTTGGCGGAAGGTCTTGATGAGGCGTTCTTCTATCGCATCTACGGAATCAACGTTTCCCAAGACGAAAATCCCCAAGGTGTTGTGGAGCTACCGCACATAGGAATGGTTGATGGGCTCGATCGTTGGGCCGTATCCGTGTACCCCGTACTCCAAGTACACCGGGTCTACGCGTTGTTCCCCGGCGACGCTGTGTTTTCGCTAGTCGCCGCGCCGGATTGGGTGTTGACGACGGAGGACCGCGTGTTCGTGGAAATGCCGAACACCACGTTTACGGTTCAATACGTGGATTTCCTCGTCGAACAACCTGCCGGAACCCGCGTGCGTATCGACGTAACGGGAGCCGAACGCAGACCGGCTTTTGGTTCGCTTCCAGAATTGCCGATCGGTACGACGATGCGGAACCCGGTCGATGTACTTATCAGGCAGATGTTGGAATTCCAAGACAAGTTGGGCCGGGATATTGATTTTAATTTCGAAGAGTGGGCGGAGGTTCGCGAGTTATTCGAAACAGGCTCATCCGATTTTGGACCGATTTATTGCGACGGCGTGCTAGAGGCTATGACCATTCGGGAATTCTTGGCCCGGTGGTTGGTATCGTTCCAGACCGATATGCCGCAAGAGCGCGACGGGCGAATAGGGTTAAAGTACGCGCCCGAGACCCGGCCCGATAGGCCCCACTTCACCGATCGTCGGTACATAGTTCGCGAAAGTTTCCACGAGACTATCGCCCGTCCCACCGTCAACCGCGTCAAGGTTCATTCGGATTACAATTTCGCCACTAAAGAGTTCGCCCGAATCATCCCGGTAGATAACGACGGCGACCAACTGGCGCTGGCTCCGTTGCAGTTGGATTCTTCCGGAGAGACGATACTGGACTCCAACGGCGATCCGGCCAAGATACCCTTAATAGAAGAAGACAGCTTAAAGTTCTATTGGGTTCGGGATGAAGCTACGATGCTAACTATGGCGGCCCGATTTCTGAGTTGGGTAGCTCTCGGTTCCTATCGTCAAAAGTTTCTACTCCCTTTCCCCGAAGTTTTCGACCAAATCGAACTTGGCGACGTCATAGGTATCACCCACACCGAAGGACTCGAAGAGGGAGGTTACCAGAACCGGGAGGTTGTAGTACGTCGGTTAACCTCGCGTCTGGACAGCTACGAACTTGAAGTTTATTCCATACTCCGTGTACCGCAAGAAATCCTGACTCCCGTCACGATCGATGTTGCCGGAGCGGCGGCTGCTGGCGACGCCGAGTTGGAAATGAATATGTCGGGTATGAATCTGGACGTGGTATGGGAAATGGTTTCCCGTCCACAACAATCCAGCGGAGGCGGCGCCAAGCAGTACAATTCGTCCCTAATCCAGTTCGATCCGGCTTGGTTCGACGGCTCGGAACTTTTGGAGTTTTGGGTCGAAGTGGTCGCCGTCAACAGCCACGCTACGCTACCTTACAGCGTATACATACGCAACCAATCCGGTTTAGGTATTGTACACGAGTTCGTAATACCCGCCAACACGACCAAAGTTTTCATGTCGGAGACGTTCACCCCGATACAAGCGACCTACATAATGACGTTCCCGCAAACTGCCGTAGGTCACCAGCTTCAAGCGTGGTCGCTCCGTATCCGGGTCAAACAACGCGGCGCAACCAAGACCCGTGTACAGATTCCGATAATGATGGGTGGGGCGATCAACGAGAGCGATCTCGTATACGGAAACGGTCGGTTTGTTATCGCAGGAGATACCGGGTACTTGGAAGAGTCCAGTTGTCTCATTTTCCTGAAGGACGCGGACACGTGGGCGACCGTCAATAATTGGACGCTGGAGACGGTTGCGGGTAACACGAACATTCTCGGCTCCGCGTCGTTCCGGTTCGCCATACGCAATGAGAATACGGGACAGTACGTAGTCGAAAATCTACACACCGTTGGCGGCTCCGCTACCGAGTTGGTTTCGGGCGACTTCGCCCACAACGCTGCGAACTTTGATGATGGGGACACGTTCGTGGCGTTTACGCGCGAGACCGCCTCCCACGCCAGCAACAGCTTGTTGCTGAAAGCGAATTTGTACGTAACGCTTACAAACCTATCGAAACTGGCTTTGTACTACCGTATGTTGGGCCGTCAGTTGCTAGACTACACACCCGCAGACGACGATCAGGTGACGGCGGTCTACTTTGACACCACCGCGACAGAAAACACGCCCGGCACCGCCGTGATCCGTGTGTTCCAAGGAACCAGTCCTGAATACGGAGATCCAGTCTCCGCGATCGCCGGAGTGTCCATTAACCCTTCCGGAGGCAAAGCGCATTACCGATTGGACGTGACGGATTTGCTGCCGTCCGGCGAACGATTCTACATCGAGGGAGGCGGACCCGGCACCGGCGTCGTAACCGCCGCGGGATTCCTGATCTTTAAGAAGTCCCTATAACATGAAGTACATACTGAGCCAATTCATTTGGGTTGATGACGCGCCGAATCCGTACTGGAATCTCCCCCACCCAACGGACCGCGTAATTGATCTGCGTAATTTGCTGGCCCAAGGGACGCCCGTGGCCCAACAGGGTCACATGATGATTGCAACGGATCGAGACCCGTTGCCCGGCGAGATAGTAATAGCCGAAGCGTTTAATCAAACGCTTCCCGACAAATCGCGCGACGCGGTAAAAGACCTTCTCCAAATACCCGAGAATATCAACGTCAGTACTATGCCGGATCTAATGGACCGGCTGCTGGGGATTTACTCCGATCCTTCGGTGGGTTTGATTTGTCCCCCGATTATGCCGGACGCTCAGGGGCTTATCCAGCTCAAGCTGGGGGAAATTAGCGTTGCGTACCGTTGCCCCACGTCCGGAGCGCAGTGGGATATTGTTCTCAAAGTTCTACAAGACACCTATCGAGCTATAAGAGCCGAGCGGTCGTCTCCCGACATACACCGGAAATATCTAAGCGTCTTACAAAGCAAGCTAGGTGTAGAAAACCACGAAGTATTTATTCCCGCCGATTTGCCCAAGGAGACGCCGGTTAAACCTACGACCATACTGCGCGATAACTTTAACGTAGGGAACCACGCGGATATAAGCGGACAGGCGAGTAGCGACGGATGGACTTGGTCAAAGGTCGAGGGGCATGCAACCGCTCTATTCCGGACCAACACGACAAACGACGCCGAGTGCATCAACGCGCATTCCGGAACCAACGTCTGCTTCTACCGCGCGCAATCCGATTTGTCCTCTACGGATCAATTCGTACAGGGCATCATGCGGACCAACTCCAATAACGAAGCCGTGTGTTTGGTCGCCCGTAAGGATTCCTCGGGGACTCTAACCCACTACTACGTACATTTGGATTCGACGAACGACCGGCTGACCATAGCCAAAAGGGTAGCTGGGGCAGGTACGGTCCTTCAAAATAACACGCTAACGATCAACACGGCGACCGCGTACACCATCCGCTTCATGCTCAATGGTAGTACGCTTCAAACCTACAATTCCGGTACGCAGGTTGGTACGAATTTGACCGATACCGCCATCAGCGCGGGACTTCGGTGCGGTATGCTGGCGTTTCTCTCCGCGGGGTTGGGGCCGGAGACCGGCGGTGTCGAAGACTTTGAGGCAAGCGACATCCTGTTGGAGATAACGGGCGGCACAATCGCTTCGGGCTCGCAACTCTACCCGCCCACCGTCGCCCACGAGCAAAATATCACGGGCGGCACGATTGGGTCTGGCTCACAACTCTACCCACCCACGGTGACTCTACCGCTTCAACCGCCTACGATACCGCCGGGAACCGTTCTGTACCCGCCCGGCGGAACCACGCAGTTGGTATTTATAAGTAGCGAACTGATAGAGTGGATCATAAATAAAGTCATACGCGGAATCGACTTCCAGCTGAGTCGCCCATTGCAGCTATCCATACATACCGCTAGTCCCGGCGGTTCGGGGTTGTTTGAAGTTGGTACGCGATTGGATTTAAACACGACGGATTGGGACCCGGCGGACGCCGCGGAGATACGCACCAACATAGCCAAAACGTTTACGGGGTTGACACCCGGCACGGGCATCGGGTATTTGGCCGTTTGGAATAACGACTCTGCTGGTACGCTTTTGTGGGAGGGTACGGTTCAATCGTTTGGCGAGTTCGGTTTAGAAGTTGACGCCAACGGAGAGTTCATAGTACCCGCGGGCCAGTTGGTCGCGCGGTTCTTCGATTGCTCCTCTGAAGGTTACGGAATGAGCGTGTACCTCCGGAACAAGATCCTTAACAAGATCTTCCGCGATGTGGACTTCAATACGTATCCGACGTGTTTGTCCCTTCACGACGGCGAGCCGGGTTTGACCGGAGCTAACGAATGCGACTCTCCGGCCTATCGTCGGACTCGATTGGTGTTCGCAGTATGGAACGCGCCGGACCCGGTGGAGCTAACGATTGATAATTTTACACAGATCCGCGTTCTGGGCGTCACGGGCGATGCGTCGCACTTCGGACTTTGGGACGCGTTAATTGGCGGGAACTTTCTACTTGGCGGGCCGCTAGAAGAGCCGCTGTCTAATTTGTTGTCTGGCACCGTACTTCGTTTCCGAAGTTTGGAGCTAAAACTATACTTCAACACTTGCGTTATTCCGGAGGAATGATGACGACCGCAGAACTTATTATTTTGGCCAAACGAATAGCCGTTCAGCACGGACTTGACCCGGCTCTCGTTTGCGCGATGGTCGAGCAGGAAAGCAGCTGGGACCCGTACGCGATCCGTCCCGAATCCGAGTCCGGCTTCATGGTGCGGTACGGCGCGAACTACAACGTGATAGTCCGCAAGTCCGCCTCGAAGCGCGACGATAAATGGATCCGCTTCGAGGATGTTTTTTATGCGTCCATAGGGTTGATGCAGACGATGTACTGCGTCGTGATCGAGACCTTCCCGGACCAAACCGAGAAGTTACGATATCCCACGACGCTTTGCGATCCGGAGATAGGGCTCGCGCAAGGTTGTCGGCTTTTCGCCCACTACCTTAAGCAGAAAAACGGAAACGTTAACGCCGCGCTGCTGCGGTGGAACGGCGGAGGCGATCCGGATTACCCGACCAAAGTGTTAGTGCGCAAACCGAAGTACCTCTGAAAGGAAAACTATTATGTCGGAACCTATGCTCAACCTACTTAAACGGGAGCCCAATTTGTTTCAAGGCTTGATCCAAGCCTTTATCGCAATGGCAATATCGTTCGGACTTGGTCTGACAGCGGATCAGGTTGGTGCGATAACGGCCTTTAGTGCGATGTTCCTCGCCGTCATAACCCGTATGCAGGTCACACCCAACTCCGTCGTTGCGGACAAGGTGGCCACTGCGCTTAATACGCCGGTTCCGCCGAAGAGTGAAGACAGTCCTATGGACCAATTGAAACCCGAAAAGGAGTGAATATGGAAACAGTACGCAGATACGTTTTAATCCGGCTACTCGTCGGAATGCTCGTGCTCACGGCGGTTGCCGCGAAGTGCGAGGACAAGGACCTCAAGAAGGTAGCGGATGGTCTCGACGATACGGTTGCTGCGCTCTCCGCAGCCCAGAAGGTCGTCATTACCGCGAATACACCGGCGACCCCAGGCGGACCCAAGCTGTTGTCTGACGACGCTACGATCAAGATAGGCGGAGCTTTGATCCGGGTCAACGAAGCCGTTATCAAAGGCGTCGAAGCCACGCGCGAGATCGCGAAGCTTGACGAACCGAGCCGGCAGCAGATAATCAAGATTCTGGATCCTATCGTCAAGGCCGTGGGCGATATATTGGCGAGCCCGGATATCGCCGGGATACCGAACGAAGGAACTCGCACCGGAATCCGGATAGCGATCGAAGCGGTGCGAACGAATCTAACCGCGGTACAAACCGCAATTGCTCTAAGCAAGTAAAGGAGAACCCATGGATCAGATCAACACAGCACTCGCGGTCATTAACCTTATCAACCAAACCATGCCCATTGGCGTTGGGTTGATACTCCGATTCGTCGGCCCGGACGGGACCGAAACCGTTCTCAATACGCTCGATCGCGCGGAAGCCGGGGCGCGGGCGAACAT
>Ga0208685_1000848_pt1 | contig 10380 bp, 7 predicted proteins | sample EasRivMeERMLT890_FD_187533 | JGI IMG/M metagenome (GOLD analysis project Ga0208685, IMG submission 187533) | Soil microbial communities from meander-bound floodplain in the East River, Colorado, USA - East River MetaG ERMLT890 (SPAdes) (version 2) | ecosystem: Environmental > Terrestrial > Soil >...
AGGTTGGGATCGTAGAGCAGGAAGTAAGTGCCCTTGATGTAGTCCACGTCGTAGAGTTTTTCGCGCCGCCGCGACGCGCCACCCTGGTACGAGGCGCGCTCGCTTCTTCCCTCCTGCTTGCTCGCGAGCACGGTCAAGTCGAGCGGCCCGAGGCGTGAAGTGGCCTTCATGCCGAAGAGCCCCTCGTTGCGCCCGCTGTAGGAGACGTACTGGGTGCCGGGGAGCGTGAGGTTGGTGTTCCCGAGATCCAGCGACTGGATCAGGTCGTCTTCACCGCGCTCGGCGTCGGCGCGGTAGTTGATCGCGATCTTGTTGGCGAGCGGGATCTGGTTGGCCGAGTTCTGGAGCAGGTTGATCTTCACCCGGTCCGAGAGCTGGCCCTCGAGACGGATGTCGAGGTTCTGCTGCATGTCGAGGGTCGGAAAGAGCGACTTCTTCTGCCCGTAGGTCCCGACCTCCGAGTTGGTCCAGTTGCTGGTGCCGGAGATCACGATGTTCTCGGAGCCCGAGACGTTGAGGGCCGGCCCTCCCGGCCCGAGCAGGCTCTGCACCTGGCGCGGCAACGGCGAGGGCAGCTGGAACGAGAGCCCGGTGCGCTCGGCGGCGGTGGTTGGCGTGAAGGCGCCCAGCGAGTTGACCTGGGTCCGCGAGCGGTCCGCCCACTGCCGGCGAAAGGATTCGGCCACCGCGGTTCGCGCGAATTGATCCATCCCGCCCCGGGCCGGCGTCTCGAGCGGCACCTCCCCCAGGGTTGGAACCGAGGAGACCATCCCCGAGTCGGGGTATACGTGAACCTGGAGCTGGCGGGTGTCGGTCGGCACCTTGAGGAGCCCCGAGGACCCAATGCCGCTTCCCGGGGTCGGCCAGGTCATCCCACGGAACACGAACTGGTTCTCGATCCCGAGCCGGGAGGCGGAGTACCAGGTCGTTTTCAGGGTGTCTGGCGGGGCCTTGGAACGAAAGGGCTTGAAGCCGCCGAAGCTGGGAAAGCCGATAAGGAGGGCAATCGCCGGCAGGCAGAGTGACGTCATCGGGCTCCGCGGTCCCGGGGGGAGTCCGGGTCAGGGTCGGACGACGGACCGTAACAACCTGGCACGGTCCGGTCAAAGCTCAATCGGCTCAACGGTTTCGCTTCTCCCGCCGGCCGTGGGTTAGGCTGGGGTCCGCGTGCGTATTCTCCATACCTACATCCTTAGGCTGCATCTGGTTCCGTTCGTTCTCGGCTTCGGCGTGGTTACGTTCATCCTTGAGATGGACGTCCTCTTCGACTACCTGGACCTCATCGTCAATCGGGGGGTCGCCGTCGGGATCGTGGCGCAGCTTTTCGTGCTTTCTCTGGGCTACATCATTGCCCTGTCGGTGCCCTGCGCGGTCCTGGTGGCCGCCCTCATGACCTTCGGGCGGCTCTCCCAGGACAACGAGATCACCGCGCTCCGCGCGAGCGGGGTCAACCTCGGGACCATCCTGGTCGGCCCGATCACGGGGTCGATCCTGATCGCGGTCATCCTCACCCTCTTCAACAACCACGTCCTGCCCGAGGCCAACCACTCCTTCGCCAATCTCCTCATCGATATCGGCCGGATGCGGCCGACGGCCCGGCTCCAGGAGGGGGTGTTCATCACCGACTTTCCGGGCTACAGCCTGCTCGTCCAGTCGGTGAACGGCCGCACCAACCGGATGCAGGGGATCACGATCTACCAGGCGAACGCGGGCGGACCCCCGACCACGATCATCGCCCGCTCGGGTTATCTCTCCTACACTCCGGACGGCCACACGGCGGTGCTCGAGCTCCAGGACGGCGAGATCCACGAGGTTCCGCAGGACGAGCCCGGGGCGCGGACCTACCGGCGGCTCGTGTTCAAGACCCACGTGATTCACATTGCGGATGCCGGCGGCGTGCTCGAGCGCACCGTGCGCGACGTGCGGAGCGACCGCGAGATGAGCGCCAGGAGCCTGATGCAGGAGCGCGACAAGGTGGCCGGCGAGCTGCGCGAGGTGTTGCTGTCAAAGCGCATCGAGTTCGAGCGCGAAGGCGTGCCCCCTGTGGCGTTCGCCGCTGCGTTCACGGAGAACCCCGCGGGCCTCCACGCGCTCGCCTTCCAGGCGGTTGGCGGCGACACGAAGCTCGACAAGCTCGAAGAGCAGTTCCCGACGCTCGCCGACCGCTTCGAGCTGGTGCGGCAGGAGATGGAGACCGGCCGGCGCCGGATCGCCGGGCTCTCGGTCGAGGTCCACAAGAAGTTCTCGCTGCCCGCGGCGTGCGTCGTCTTCGTCCTCATCGGAGCACCGATCGGGATGCGCGTGCGGCGCTCGGGACCGGCGGTGGCGTTCGTCTCGGTGGCATTCTTCCTGTTCTACTACCTGTGCCTGATCGGGGGCGAGGAGCTGGCCAATCGCCTGCTGCTTCCGCCGTGGCTCTCGATGTGGCTCCCCAACATCGTCCTCGGAGTCCAGGGAATCCAGTCGACGCTCTCCGCCTGCGAGCTCCTGCCGCGCCGGCGCCTGCGGCAGGTGGTCCGCGCCGCCGCGTGAAGATCCTCGATCGTCACGTCCTGCGCGAGTTCGTCGGCTACCTCACGCTCGGGCTCACCGGGTTCATCGTCCTGTTCATCGTGGTGGACGTGTTCGAGAAGATCGACGTCTTCCTCGACCACCGCGCCCCGCCGTTTCTGATCGCGCAGTTCTACCTGTATCGCGCGCCGGAGGCGGTCGTGCAGGTGCTGCCGGTGGCGCTGCTGCTCGCCACGTTCCTGGCGTTCGGCCAGCTCAACAAGTTCGGCGAGCTGACCGCGATGCGCTCCTGCGGCCTCTCGTTCCTCCGCATCGTATCCCCCGCGCTGGCGGCGGCGGTGCTGTGCTCGCTCGCCTCGCTCCTGTTCGGCGAATTCGTGGTGCCGTTCGCCAACCAGCGCCGCGACGAGATCTTCCGGGAGCGGATCCAGGGCATCCACCGCGCCGCGGTGAACGAGCGCACCGATCTCACCTACCTCGGCGCCGGCGGGCAGATCTACTACATGCGGCTCTACCTGGTCAGCGAGAACCGCATGCACGAGGTGGTGCTCCAGGAGTTCTCGAAGGGCGAGCTGATGCGGCGGATCGACGCCGCCGAGGCCCACTGGGACGGCGAGCAGTGGGTGTTCGTCTCGGGCATCGACGGCGGGGAGACCGCCATCCCGTTCGACGAGCTGCCGGTGCCGGAGCTCCGCGAGCATCCCGACGATTTCTCGAAGGAGAGCCGCAATCCCGACGAGATGAATTTCATGGAGCTGGGCACCTACATCAACCGGATGCGGGCGAGCGGCGCGCGCGTCGCCAACTACCTGGTCGACCTCCACCTCAAGCTCGCCTTCCCGCTCATCAATTTCATCGTGGTGATGATCGGCGCCCCGCTCGCGACCCGGCTGCGGCTGCAGAGCGCCGCCCTCGGCTTCGGCCTCTCGGTCGCGGTGTCGTTCGTCTACTACGCCTTCATGCGCACCGGCCAGGCACTCGGCCACAACGGGGCGCTGCCGCCCTATCTTGCGGCGTGGCTCGGCGACATGGTGTTCGGGTTGATCGGCGTCGTCATGATGGGAATCGCGCAGAGGAAATAGGGGCCGCTCCTACTGGATCACCACGGCCCTCGTGGTGAGCGACTGGCCACCTCTCGAGAGCCGGATCAGATAGACGCCGGGCGACAGATTCAGCCCCCTGGCCATTGGCACGGTGTGGTTCCCAGCTCCCAGCGACCCGACGTCCTGCTCGTTTATCCGACGTCCGGCAACGTCGATCAGCTCGAGCCGGGCCGGAGCGCCATCCGGCAATGAGAACCTCACCGCGAAGTCGCGCGGCGTCGGGTTGGGGCGCGGCTCGTTCAACGCGAAGCCGACCGTCCGTGGCGGCTCGACGCCGATCAAACTGGATAGATCGAAGGCGGCAAAACCAGGGCTGGGCTGCCCCGCCATCAGTGTGAAGGAACCGGCGGCGTGAACGCTGTTTCCATCAGCGCTGAGGACCGAAACGTTGCCGTCCGCACCGGGATTCCACGATCGCACCGCTCCCGAAGTGAGGTACAGGGAGGCGATTCGGTTGCGGGGCTGTCCACCGATGGTTGTGAACAATCCACCGGCATAGAGGGTCGTGCCGTGAATGGCCAGGGCATTGACGTCCGAGTCGGCGTCGGGGTTCCACGGAAGGATCGAGCCTGTAGTCGCATCGAAAGCCGCCAGACGGTTGCGGAATCCCCCACCAACAATCGTGAACTGCCCGCCCACGTACACGGTCGAGCCGCTGGCTTCGATGTCCACGGCGAGCCCGTTCGGATTCGGGTTCCACGAGGTCGCGAGGCCCGTGACCGGGTGAACGGCGGCCAGACTGTATCGCGCGGCCCCTCCGATGGTGGTGAACGGACCGGCCATGTAGACGGCAGAGCCGACCACCTCGATGTCCAGCTTTGCCGAGCCCGGAGTCGGATTGGGATTCCATCCGGTATTGGCGCCGCTGGAAATATCGTAAGCCTGCGGCGTCCCGAACGCGCTGCCCACATAGACCGTGGTACTGCTCACGGCCAGTTCGTTGGGAAAACCGCTTACCGACGGGTTCCAGCCGGTCGCGAGGCCGGTCATGGCATCGAGGGCGGCGAGGTGGAAGCGGTTCGCTCCCCCAATGTTTGTGAACCCGCCAGCCACGTACACTGTTGAGCCCTGCACCTGGACGGCGCGGCCGACCCCGTTGCCACTCGGATTCCAGCTCGTGAGTGCGCCGGTCACAGCGTCGAGCGAGGCGAATCCGCGTCGCGGCTGACAGGCCTCGATGCTGCGGAAGCTGCCGCCCACATAGACGTTCGATCCGCTGGCCGAAACGACCTCGACCCCGCCGGCCTGCCCGGGGTCGAAGGGATTCCAGGCCGCCAGAAGACCGGTGGTCGAATCGAACGCGGCAAGATGCCTGCGTGGCTGACCGCTAACCGCGGTGAAGCCACCCCCCATGTACAGGACGCCCTCCACCTCGTCGAGGCTAATGACGCCTTGGACGCCCGGATTCCAGGCCGTTGGGACCGCTGCAGCGAGATCGAACTCGGCCAGACCGTTTCGGGCAATGGGGTCGAATGTGATCGGGTGGAGGGTGTAGTCGAACGTGCCTCCCACGACGACGCTCGTTGCTCTCAGCCGGATGGTTCGGATGGTTGCAACATCCGGGTTGGCGATATTGATCCCAAGGATCGGTCTCCAGCTGCTGACGGCCCCGGTGCCGGCATCGATCGCACCGAGGCTGTACCGACCAAGACCGTTGAGGGACCACAAGTCACCGCCGACATAGACGGTCGACGCCGTGATTCCCATGGTCCAGATCCCATAACCGGTAAAAGGCACGGTCCAGAGCGCTGGACTCACTCCGGGACTTGAGGCGTCGAACGCGGCCACCAGGTTGCCGACAGCGTTCCAACCTTCGCCGACGCCCGCCGCGTAGACCGTCGAGCCGTTCGTTTCCACCTGCGTGAACATCAGCGGGTACGACGTCGGCGGAGACACGGTCGGGGCCCATGCGGTTGCCAGTCCGGTGGCGGTGCTGATCGCGGCCAGCTTCTGATGGACGGCGCCACCGATGAAGCTGAACTCGCCCGCGGCGTAGACGACCGTTCCGTCCGTCGCCAGATCCCAGATGATTCCGTTGGCGCCGGGATTCCAGTCCGACACGGCGAGATCGGATTCGATGTGGGCGAGGTTCTGTCTCGGCAGCCCGCCGACCGAGCCGAATTGCCCGCCGATGTACCAGCCACCAGCACCATCTGGAACGACCGCGCGAATCTGTCCGGCGACCTCGGGAAATGGCTCGACGACGACTCCCGTCGACTTCGTAATCGGAACCCCTGAACCGGAGAAGGGTGCAACGCAGGAGAATTCTCCGGCGACGTAGACCCTGCCCCCGGCCTTATCGATGTCGCGGACAACTCCATCGACCGCGATGAGGTCCGGGTCGAAGACCTGGGCGGCGGGGACTCCCGGGAATCCGAGGGCGACCCCCATCGCGATTCCGATGCCGATGCGGCGCGACCACCGAGTGGAGACACGACTTGAAGCCATGCGAGTCATGCGGCACCTCCGCAGGATTGAGCCGAAATCGTACATGGCCCCCTGCGGCCTGCCAATGACCAATTGCCCCCTAAATCTCTTGCGCGAGGTGAATCGAATCGAGCGCCGCGGCGCGCTCGACGTCGCGCGCGAACTCCCCGCCCAGCCGCAGCAGCTCCCGGCCGTGGTCCGTGCTCGCGAGGATCGCCCCCACCTCCGCTCCGTCGGCGGGCGCCAGGGCGAGCGCGACCCGCGCCCCCGCGCCATCGACGACGAACCCGCGCTCGATCAGCCGCCGGGCGAGGAGCCCGGCGCAGGCGGTGTCCTCGAGACTGAAGCGCCGGTCGCGTCCGGCGCACACCACCACGACACGCGACGCCCGCGCGGCGCGTTCGACCACGGCGGCCGCGTTCACGAACGCCGCCGGCATCACGTGGCGCGCCCCGCGTGCGGCGACGAGCGCGCGCGAGCCGTTGCTCGAGACGAACACCAGGTGCTTTCCACGCACGCGCTCCGCGGCGTACTCGGCCGGTGAGTTGCCGAGGTCGAAGCCCGGCACCGTGATGCCCCCCTGCTCGCCGCCGATCAGCGACCCCGGCCGCCGCGCGTGCTCGGCCCGCGCCTCCTCCACCGTCGCGCAGGCCGACACGGCCGCGAGCCCGTTCGCGAAGGCGTGCGTGAGGGTGGTGGTGGCGCGCAGGGCGTCGATCACGAGCGCGGTGGCGCCGGAAAGATCCTCGATCGCGGCGGGAGTGAGCGCTACCGAGACGCTGCGAGACATGGCCTGGACTAGCGCGCGGTCGCGGCGGGCTCGGGTTTCAGCAGCTCCTCGACGAAGCGGGTGTCGAGGTCGCCCTTCTGGAAGCGCGGATGCTGGAGCGCGAGCTTGTGGAAGGGAATGGTGGTCTTGATGCCCTCGATGATCATCTCGTCGAGCGCGATCTGCATCCGCCGGAGCGACTCGGCGCGGTCCTTCCCGTAGCTGATGAGCTTGGCGATCATCGAATCGTAGTAGGGCGGCACGGTGTAGCCGGCGTAGACGTGGCTGTCCACGCGGATGCCGGGCCCGCCCGGCTTGTACCAGTAGGTCACGGTACCCGGGCTCGGCCGGAAACCGTGCTCGTGGTCCTCGGCGTTGATGCGGCACTCGAGCGCATGCCCGTTCCAGGTCACTTCCTCCTGGCGCAGCGAGAGCTTCTCGCCGGCGGCGACGCGGATCTGCTCCTTCACGAGGTCGAGGCCCGTGACTTCCTCGGTCACCGGGTGTTCCACCTGGATGCGGGTGTTCATCTCCATGAAGTAGAGCGAGCCGTCCTGGTCGGCGAGGAACTCCATGGTGCCGGCGTTGAGATAGCCGATCGCCTGGGCACCCTTCACCGCGGTCGCCCCGATCTCCTGGCGGCGCGCGTCGTCCAGGAACGGGCTCGGCGATTCCTCGATCAGCTTCTGGTGGTTGCGCTGGATCGAGCACTCGCGCTCGCCGAGATGGATCAGGTTGCCGTGCGAGTCGCCGAACAGCTGAATCTCGATGTGGCGCGGCCGCTGGATGTACTTCTCGAGGTAGACGTCCGGGTTGTTGAAGGCCGCACCGGCCTCGGCCTGGGCGATGCCGAAGCCCGCGCGCAGCTGCTTCTCGTCGCCGGCCACGCGCATGCCGCGCCCTCCACCACCCGCCACCGCCTTGATGATCACCGGATAGCCGATCTCGGCAGCGAGCTCGAGGGCGGCCGTCACGTCGGCGAGCACGCCGGTGCTGCCGGGCAGCATCGGCAGGCCGGCCTCGCGCATGGTGCGGCGCGCGACCGCCTTGTCGCCCATCGCGCGGATCATGTCGGGGGTCGGGCCGATGAAGGTGAAGCCGCTCGCCGCGCACACTTCGGCGAAGTGCGCGTTCTCGGAGAGGAAGCCATAGCCGGGATGAACGGCGTCGGCACCGGTCACCTCGGCGGCCGAGATCAGGCGCGGCACGTAGTTGTACGACTGCGCCGGCATCGGTGGACCGATGCATACCGATTCGTCCGCCAGGCGGACATGGAGACTGTCGCGGTCGGCCTGGCTGAACACCGCCACGGTGGCGATGTCCAACTCCTTGCAGGCCCGGATCACCCGGAGTGCGATCTCACCTCGATTGGCGACCAGGACCTTCTTGAACATGCTCCTCGCTAGGCCGCGGCTTTCCAGTTGGGCTCTTCACCGCTCACCCCGCCGCTTTTGTTTTGTGAGTCGACCGGCCCCCAAGTCCGATCGGAGGTGCCGAGGATGCCCTTGAGCTTGAGGCTCAGCTCGTTCGGATTGTTGCAGTTCTTGAGCGCCTCTTCCTCGGTGATGAGCCCCTCCCGAAGCAGTGCGAGCACGGACTGGTCGAAGGTCTGCATCTGGTACTGGGTCGCGCCTTCGGCCACCGCCGAGTGGATCATGGGCACCTTGTCCGCGCTCAACACGTATTCCTTGATGGTCGGCGTGTTCACCAGCACCTCGACCGCCGGAACCCGGCCCTGGCCGTCGGCGCGCGGCACCAGCCGCTGCGAGACCACGGCGCGCAGGTTCGAGGAGATCGAGAGCCGCACCTCGTCGTGCTGGTGCGGCGGGTAGAACGACACGATGCGCTGAATGGTCTGGACGACGTCCGTCGTGTGGAGCGTCGAGAGCACGAGGTGGCCGGTGTCGGCCGCCATCAGCACCGTGCGCATGGTCTCGAGATCGCGGATCTCGCCGACCAGGATGATGTCCGGGTCCTGGCGCAGCACGTACTTGAGACCGTCGTGGAAGGACCGGGTGTCGAGCCCCAGCTCGCGCTGGTGGATGAACGACAGGTGGTCGCGGTGGAGGAACTCGATCGGATCCTCGATCGTGATCACGTTGCGGGTCGTGGTCCGGTTGATGGCGTCGATCATGGACGCCAGCGTCGTCGATTTGCCGGAGCCGGTGCGGCCGGTGACGAGCAGCAGGCCGCGCGGCGAGAACGCGAGGTCGCGCACGACCGTCGGCAGCGTCAGGTCCTCGATGCTCGGCACCTCGACCGGGACGTGGCGCAGCGCGAGCGCCGGCGTGTTCCGCTGCATGAAGACGTTGGCGCGGAAGCGGGCCAGGCCCGAGACGCCGAACGCGAAGTCGATCTCGTGATGGGTCGAGAAGTAGAGCCGCTGCTCCTCGTTGAGCAGCTGATTGCACACTTCGCGCAGCTCCTGCGCGGAGGGCGCCGGGTCGTCGAGCGTGTAGAGAACGCCGTCAACGCGGACGATGGGAGGCGTGCCGGCCTTCAGGTGAAGGTCGCTGGCGCGCGACGTGATCATCTTTTCCAGAACTTTGCGAATGTTCATGGCGGGTTCCCGTCGTTCACGTCGATTGGAGGCCGCTCACACGGGGTCGACCAGGAACAGCGTCTGGCCGTATTCCACCGGTTGAGCATTCTCCACGAGCGCCTTCACGATCTTGCCCCGCACTTCCGACTCGATCTCGTTCATGAGCTTCATCGCTTCCACGATGCAGACGGTGGTACCGACTTCGATCGGGCTCCCCACCTCCACGTACGGATCGGCATCCGGTGCGGGTGCGCGATAGAACGTCCCCACCATCGGGGACGTGATCGCGACGTACCGGTCGGACTCGCTCTTCGCGTCGGTCGCTTTCGGGGAGGCTGCCGGGCCCGCCGCGGAGGTCGCCGCGGGCGGTCCTGCCGCCGCCGGCATCACCGCTGGACTGTTGCCCCAGGCGGAGATGCGCACCGAACGACCGCCGGAGCTCAGCTCGATCTCGCCGATCCCGGTCTTCTGGACCAGGCGGATCAGGCGTTGGATCTCGCGGAGTTCAATCGCTCCGAGCAGGCCGACACCGGCTTTATCGGCGGGTGGTTTGGCGCTCTTCAGTTCTTTGGCGGGCTTGGCCCCGCGCCGCTCACGCTTGCGGGCCACGGCGCAGGTGACCCGCCAGGGCGCGAAGCCCCAGCGCGTAACTCTCCGGACCAAACCCCGTGACCGAGCCGACGACCACGTCGGAGATCAGCGACTGGCGCCGAAACGGCTCGCGGGAGGCCGGATGAGACAGGTGGACCTCGACCACGGGCAGGCGGGTGGCGAGGATCGCGTCGCGCAGCGCGACGCTCGTATGGGTGAAGCCGGCCGGGTTCAGGAGCACGCCATCCACGCGGCCGACGGCTGCGTACAGGGTATCGAGCAGGATGCCCTCATGATTGGTCTGCGCGAACTCGAGATCACAGGCGAGCTCCGATCCGAGACCTTCCAGGCCCCGGTTCACCTCGTCCAGCGACATCGTCCCGTAGAGGGACGGCTCGCGCGTCCCCAGAGCACCGAGATTCGGCCCGTTCAGGACC
>Ga0208685_1000849_pt1 | contig 10373 bp, 11 predicted proteins | sample EasRivMeERMLT890_FD_187533 | JGI IMG/M metagenome (GOLD analysis project Ga0208685, IMG submission 187533) | Soil microbial communities from meander-bound floodplain in the East River, Colorado, USA - East River MetaG ERMLT890 (SPAdes) (version 2) | ecosystem: Environmental > Terrestrial > Soil...
CCATAAGCGGAAGATCGAACTGATCACCGCTGGATTGGCTGCGGACATGAACTGGGAAATGGAGTTCGCTAGGCAGGCGGGAACATCATGGAAGGATGAATATACCCTTCTCGTTGTGTCCATTCCGCTGGTACTAGCCTTCATCCCCGGTCTGGATGTATATGTTAAGGCTGGATTTGAGTCCTTCTCGGCTACTCCTCTTTGGTATCAGATCATGGTGCAAGTATTGTTCTATGCCACCTATGGTATCCGATTCTGGAGGCGCAATCAAAGTGACACGTAAGCAAGACACACATCGAAGCAGCAAGGGTCCTAAACTCCACCCCATAGAAGAGAACGGTAAGAGCAAGTTCAAACTGATCAAACGATTGGCGGAGGAATACAAACAGCAGCTTGCTGACGAAGAGATTAAGGAATATAAGGGGAAGAAATAGTGGACTATGATAGTTATGCTGCTAAGTATGAGAGATTTGTGGAGGAGAAGTGCCGTGCGTTCGTGGATTTTCCCTACACCGTTGTTGCCCTCAACGAGGAAGCTGGCGAAGTTGCCGGGTGGTACAAGAAAGCCGTGTTGCGAGGAGATGAGAACTTCACCGAACGGGGACTTCAGAGGGAGATGGGAGACGTCTTGTTCTATCTCGTCAAGATGGCTCATCTCAAGGGCTGGACACTTGAGGACATTATGCAAGAAAACATGCTAAAACTTGAAAAACGAGGAGATAAGATAGGATGAAATGGATTCTGATTATCGTGATGTATACGTCTAATGGACTCTCCACGTCCTCAACCGAGTTTAATACTCTAGAGACTTGTACTTTCGCCATGGACGATCTAAAAGCCCTCGGTAATCGTATTAGACCTACGATATACACGGGTTGTTACAAAAAGTGATATATCTAATTGGGAGTCTAAAGAATGAGAACGTACCGCTTACCGCCATTAGGCTTCGTGAGGCTGGTCATGAGGTTTTTGACCAGTGGTACGGGGCTGGCCCTAATGCAGACGATTGTTGGCAAGCCTACTGCAAACAAAAGGGATTCAACTACAAACAAGCTTTAGCTGACCATGGAGCACAGCATGTATTTAACTTCGACAGAACTTTTCTGGACCGCAGTGATATCGCAGTCCTTGTCCTTCCTGCTGGTAAGTCTGGGCATCTTGAGCTTGGATACGCGCTCGGTAGGGGCAAGAAAGGCTATATTCTACTTGACGGTGAACCAGATCGTTATGACTGTATGTACAATTTCGCTACTGATGTATACTTCAACATCGACGACCTGATAGGAGCCTTGAATGGGTAACTGGTATACTTACACGGTGTGGGCAATGGCAGCATTGAACCTCGCCACAGGGATTGGTTGTCTAGTTGATGGCAAGTTGCCACATGCAGGGATGTTTATCTGCTATGCAGTCGCGTGCGTCTGTATCGTCTATCAGGTGAAATGATGTGGGTACTTGACAAGCGGTTCCAATACTCCATCTGCTTCGGTATGAATGAGTACAAGAAGTATTGTAAGAGAAACAACTTGGATATGGCTACGGATATCGTAGACAATGCAACGGCAGTGACCGTTCCTTATCCGGGTCACATGCTTTCCGTGGTTGTGTATCTAAAGCCAGTCAAGCGGAGGTTAGATAAGGAGGCAATCAACACACTTGTACATGAAGCAACACACGTATTGGACTTCGTGTTTGAATATGCGGGCGAAAAAAAGCCCGGTCATGAGACACGGGCCTATTTAATGGCACAAATTGTTGAGAGCTTTGTAGTCGATTATTTAGCCTTCAATTCTGTCCGCAAGACCTAGATCGACAGCTTCCTGAGCGGTAAGGATCGTATCGAAGTCTAGCAGTTTGTCCACTTGCTCGTATGTATAATGGGGTAGCTTCTCTTGAATGCGCTCCAAGTACATACGGGCAATTTTTTGGTCCATCTTTTCACCAGCCTTGGTCCACGCCCGAGTAATCTTCGGGTGATCGTGGATACCCCACGTGCCATAGTGTATCATCATGTAGGCATTGGGGGACATCACTCTTTCGTCTGCTGCTTGGAAGATCAAGCTGCCTGCGCTCATCACATAACCCGTACCAATTAAAGTCACATGGTTCAGGCACCGCTTAATTGCGTCGAACATGGCGAACATGTGGAACTCATCCCCGCCAAGATTGTTCATGATAACCGTTATGGGTTGATCACCTGCTGGCGCGGCATGGTCCAGAATCCATAGGCCTTTGGTAAGGTATTCCGCCATTTGGTAGTCCGTGCCGGTTTCTTGATCTGTTCCGTCAACGACTGTGGTACTTCCGGCGTAGAGAGTTCTTGTAGGGATGTGGATTCCATACTCGAAGAACTTGTCAACGTCGTCATGCGTTATCTTTCTCGCCATCTATAAATCTCCGCAGGTCTCGTATTCTATTGTTCCAGCCGTTCTCGTATTTTTTCTGCGAGGGTTTATTAGCAATAATCGTCTTGTACCGCAAAAGCCTCAGCTGAAGGAACTGGATGTAGTTCCTACCACTGGCCTCCAGCATCATGGGACCGTTACCGCCATTCACTGCTGTATCCATCATGCAGACAGCCAATGGGAAGCCTAGCTTCTCCCACTCATCTTTCCAATACCGCTTCTTATAAATCTCTACTGCTTGGTCCCGAGTCAGGTTCTTGATATCTACGTCTGGGTTGGCTCTCTTCGAGATACCCCACTTAGTCTCACCACCCGGATCAACTGGATCGTTGGTGTAGCCCCCGTTCTTGTAGGGACCCACTTCCAGTTGGATAATGAAGTTAATGATCTTCTGATACATTAGTGATTCTCTCTCACTTTACGCGTGGATTCTAATTGGCGCTTGACCTTTTGCAAAAGCTGGAGGCTGGCACTGTCTTGTGTAGCTTTCAATTGATTCTTCTCGTCTGCGGTAGTAGCACGCTTCTCTAGTTGTGCAATCTCTCCGTCGAGGAGTGCTTCCCACGGTCCATCTAGTCTGGCTATCTTGCGGATAGCTGCAACCTTGTCCTCATCATTCCCCATCCTACTTGCCGCATGGAACTTGTCTGTCTGGATAGATATTTGACGAGTCTTGAGTTGCTCTGCTTCCCTACGCTTGAAGTTAACCATTTTCTCACGAGCCTCCACAGTTGTGGGGACTCCATGGAGTAATGTATCTCTAGCATCCTTATCCGCCTGTGTACGTTTATACAAAGGTTCATCCGGGCGATCCACAGAGAAGGAATCTCCTTGTCCCGGTGCTCCAGTAAGTGTGGGTGTATTCATTTCCACCGTCCCCTTGAATGTAGAGGGAGTAACCGAGTATCCTGCACGGGCCCAATTCTCTTTTGTAGGATCAGCAAGGGCTGTAACCACATCCTTACCCTGCTCTGCTAGGTCAGCGATAAATGGGAACATACCTGCAAAGGTAGGATCGAGGATTGTACCCTGATCCATACGACTGTGGTAATCCTTTCCAGTTAGAGCAGACGGAGCTCCCATCGAGGCCCACGTTGGCATGTTCTCAAGCATCCACTTCTTCGGACTACCTTCCATCCAATCCTCGTAATAGCCTCTATCATTCAAACCCTTCTTGAACCACTTCCACATCCACTCCGCTGTCTCTACACCGTAGAGGCCCATCGTACCTGCCATTGTCAACTGAATAGCCAGCATCATTGCGAAGGGTTTAACACCCTCCCCCGTCTTGGCTCCCTTCCAGAAGTCCGCTAGCTGGTTGAGTTGGTTGATCTTAAAGGTCTGGAGAGTAACCAATGCGTCGCCAGTCATGCCCATCCGGTTAAAGGCAGGGGCACGCTCTGTGTGTTTGAAGTTCGCCATAGATAGATTGGTCAGTTCCTCAGCCTTCTGGAACATCGCACTATCTTTCCCCTTGAACTTACCGGACTGATCTAAGTGCGACACGTAGCCCATGAAGGCAGTAGTCCGAGCGATCTTCTCCGGTGCGGTGATAGAGTAGTTGATGATATCAAAGGCAGCTTGTGTCTTAGGACCTCTATCAATATGCCCCACGTCGGAGAACTGGTTCAAGTTAACGATACCGTTCGCTTCCATGTACTTAAAGGCATCTTTGTACAGTTGTGGGATGTAGGGTACAGGTCCAACCTTCTTATGTGCCAAGTCTCCACCCATCTTTGGGAGGATGGTGGCTGCTGTCATCGAGACAGAGTCCATCAGAGTCTTGGCGGGGTTATGCGAGAATCCTTGATCAGACAGGCGAATGTGATGCGGGATCGTAAACACCGGTTGTACAATACTCATAGCCGCGAAGGGGGCATTAAAGAACCCAAGCTTCGTGGAATAGAAGTACCCCTTCGTTTTAGAAATCCCCTTACTGATCTGTGAGGGGGATATACCAAACGCTTGTGAGACCGTGTGCTCGATTCCAGCAGCAAGCTTGCTAGTATCCATGCCCATCTCAGCACGAGCTGTCTGCCGAATCCAATCCAAGGTGTTGGGATGAGACTTCTGTAGGACAGGGTCGTGAGTCAGTTCACTGATCTTAGAGATAGCAGACTGCTGCTCGGACCACATGTGGGCCTCTCGCAGATAGTTCATCTGACTCTCGTAGAAAGCACTGATATCTGCTGCATCATTGATCCACGGCCGAGCTCCATGATAACCCTTGGTGCCGGACTTTGGCTCGAAGTGTTTGTCGTGGCCGTACATCCGATAGCCCTCTGCTTCTAGCTTGGCTTGATAGAGTTCATTCAGGCGTTGGGTCAAGGGTGCATCTTCGTCCAATAGGGCCAGCGTTTCACGATAACCAGCGAAGGACTCTTTGCCCTCAGCACCCATCGACTTATTCTTGTACTCAATCTTCGACCGGGAGAAATCCAGATCGGGTTCATTCTTCTTGATCCACTCCAGTGCGTTCTTAGCCTTGCCTCGGGTACGTTCAGCAATCCACCACACCACATTCCCTTGCTTGTCAAAGATGGGAGTGCGATACTGTCCACCCCAACGGGAGGAGATGTATGCTTCGTGAGGGGTGATTTCCTTCTTACCAGCAGCCTTTAAAGCTTGATTCTGTCTGGCTAAGGCAATATCATACTCACTTCTCATCTTCGTGTAGAGGTCTACTTGTGATGGGGATAGCAGTTGATTCAGTTCTTCTGGAGTAAAGCGCAGCTTGGCGACGGACTCTTCCATCAACACCGACATTAGCGGACCAGCTTCTTCCTTCTTGAGAGATTTTGTGATGTCTCTCTGGAGGTTCTTAAGGGCCACCTGATCATAGAGTTCACCACGCTTACGAGCGTTGGTAAGCCACTTGCCCACGGAATACATGGCAGGGTTCCGCTTCATCTGTGCCTGCATCTCTTTGGAGCCAGTGAGCTTATTTCCTATTCCTCTATCCCATCCCGAATCCGAATCGGGTAGGTCAGGCAGACTGGACAGGTCCTTCTTGACGTCCACCACTGAGATATCCTCAGGAATATAGGCCTTCATACCCATCCCCGGAATCTTGTTCATGGCGTCGATCTGCTTCTCCTGATCGAACAGGGGCGACGTCGTGGTCTTGTTCTTACGGACCTTACCTAGATAGTCAGCGATCTTACCTACGGACCCACCGTCGATGTCAACGTGTCCACGCTGTCCCCTTTGGGCATTGATGAACGCTTTGCTGACTTCCGGGGAAACTCCGGCATCCTTCAGGGCTTTGGCTGGAAAGGCGGAGATACTTCCACCGGTGGCAATACCACGCTCATGGAAGCCCTTCCACATTCCTTGTCCAGCATCACTTAGGCCTTGTCCGGGCTTGATGTCATTCCCGAGCTCGGCCACGAACCGGTACATCTCCTCAGCCAGACCTTGCTTCTTCATGTTCTCGGGCAGGCCTACGTGGCCTACCAGATGGTTGTCTTTTAGTTCGACGGCCTTAGCCGAGGGCTTGAATACAGCTCCACCCTTAGTCTCCTGACCATCTTTAAGGATACTGACCCGCAGCATAGGCTCGGCTTTAGTCCCTACGGACTTAGCCACTATCTCGAGGCCATTGTCTAGGGTCTTTTTGAACTCTCGCCCCGCTTCTTCAAAGACAGAGAGGTTTATGAACCCTTTTTGCTTTCCTCCCACCCGTAAAGGCAGTTTAACTTCAGCAACAGGCTCTACGATCATCCCGGGCGTTGTTTTTTCTGGTCCGAGTAGGTTGGGATCAATCTCAGGCAGCGCGTCTCCTAGGGCCTTTGTAGGCCCTCCACGGGCAGGTAGGGTTGGAGCCGGTGTATTTTCTAGGATTGGGAGGGGGGTTTCCGGAGAAATGCTCTCTGGAAGCATCGGCGGCATGTCAGCAGCCTGAGCTTTGAGCTCTGGCAGGAGTTCTGGCAGGGCATCTGGAACAGGGGTTTCGGCAGGTTTGGCAGCTTCTTCGACTTTGGCCTTCTTCTTCGCCATCATTTCTTTAGCCGTGGTCGCCACGTCTCGAGCCTTGATAGGTTTGGCCTTGGCACCCTTCAGGGCAGGGGAAAGGGGGATCAGGTTAGACCCGATATCCCAAATCAGGTTACCAGCTAGGTGGCCGGCATTACTTCCTCCGGTCAGGTCTGAACCGAGTTCTCCACTCTTCTCGGAAAGGGTCTTGTTCATCCATGCGAAAGCCTCACTGGCTTCCTTACCACGGGTGGACTTGGGTTCATACTGAACATAGTCGTTGATCCCACCGGAGACAGTATTCATAGTCTCATTGGCAGCGTCAATGTCTCCACCAGAGCCGATGAACTTCCCGGCTCCTGCAATACCACCTGCAACCATGCCGGGAACTCCAGAGAGCACGTTCAGGCCAGCTTCTAGATCACCAGCTATATCCTTGGGACCAAAGAACCCACCGGGTAATTTGTCCATAGCTGCGCCTTGCTTCTCACCAAAGGTGGTCGGCTTTTTGACTGGCTCATTGCTACCATAGACCTGTTGTTCGGCCCAAGCGATGTCCTCATCGGAGATAGGATCATCCCCGTCGAAGTCAACGTATTGTCCGTCGTCGAATGTCACCCGCATGGGTTACAGCCCTCGTTGTTGTTTCATTCCTGCTATCTCACGGGATAGCATTGTAACTAGGTTCGCCATCATAGCATACTTCGGATGGTTCTTGGGAGTCTGCTGAAGAATCTGAGCAAACTGAGCAAGCTCCTGTTCCTTTAGTTGTAGAGATTGTTGATCCATTGCCATCTGTTCTTGGGGCTGTACTCTTGGGAAGTCAACAGGGGACGCACCCATCCTCGGGTTACCCGGAGGACGTTGGGGCATAGCACCCGGCATCGGTTGAGCCATACCCGGATTAGGCATAGCTGCCGGCATCGGAGGCATGTCACTTGGGAGTTGTTGAGGAGGTCCCCAAGGAACTCCACCAGCAGGTTGTCCCGCTTCCGCAGCTTGGGCTGACGGCAGGATTGCCGCAGCAACTCCGTCCGCAGCTTGGGCTAACATGTTAGGAGCCGGTGCTTCTGAAGTCTTTTGTGGGGCAGGTCCTACTGTGGCTTTACGACCACCGGGAGACGTTCTAGCATTAGGGTCCGCAGGAGTAGCTCCGGGTGTGGCAGGAGCTCTCGGAATATAGTCAGGCACAGTGATACCCAACGCACGAGCTCGAGCGGTAGCGTTCTGGCCCTTCTCTGTATTCACAGCCGTAGCGATTTCCATCATGATGTTCTTCGCTTGATTTAGGCGAGCCTTGACACGCCCCATCTCTTCTGTATCACCCTTCAACTCCGCTGCATGTAATTCATTCTGCAACATGACCAGATGCTTATCCTGAGATAGGTCAACACGCGCCGCCTTAGCAGCAGCCTTGGCTTCTTCCAACTCAGCTTTGGCTTGGGTAGCCATAATAAGACGTTCTCTCATGCCAGCCTGTTGGGTTTCCACTTTCTTTTGATCAGCCGCTTGTTTTAGTGCATCGCGTCTGGATGTAGCTTCTTCACGCTGACGTTGTTCGATAGACGCAGGTGTACGACCAACTCGTTCTAGAAGTTGTTCCATTTGCGTGGGGCCTTCTGGCCGCTCACCGGGACCATAGCCCATGGTGTCTCTCTTGTGTGCTTCTATGCCAGCCTTGAACAACGGATTCTTAGTGAACTTCGGATGCTCTTGCTGCATGGTCTCTTCCCAACCGGGAGTACCAACGATCCGAGCAAACTCCTCCAATCCCTGTTTGCCTTCTTCTCGAGTGATCTTCTGGATTTGTTCTTTGATTCTCCCTTGTGATTCCTCTCTGGCGAGGGGAGCCATGGCCGCACGATCAGCTTCCTGTGCCCGCTTAAACACCATATCTTCACTCGCACGAGCCTCTTGACCTTGGGAGGCCATGATCTGCTGTAGTGTCATTTGGGTATCAGCAGCACGCTTCTCTTCAATCTGGCGTTGCTCCGTACCAGCCATGATACCACCTAGGCCGGGACCCATCCACTTTGACATATTAGACATATCCATGTTATAGTCCGCTTATTCCAGATTCAAACCAATCACTCATATCCATAGACTCTATGGCATCACCAGTGACACCACCATTGTACCAGTTCTGGAGGTCACCCCACCAGTTGCCGATCTGTCCAGCAGCACCACCGATCATGCCCATAGGCAGTCCACCACCACTACCCGCCGAACCACCAACTCCGCTATAAGCACCGCCAGCGAAGAGTGGGGAGTTCTTCATGCGGTCTGCTTCCATGGCTTGTAGTTGGAGTTCTTGTGGGTCTGGCATTCTTGCGAGAGAGTTTTGCAATCCTCCACGATAGTCACCAAGGGCTTTCATGCCATGGGCTTCTAGCAAGCGGGTGCGATCCGTATCGTTAGCGTTCTGGCCCTTGACTGCACCTATGCGTGCAAGGCGGTTCGCTTCGATGTCATGCATCGGCTTGTACTCACCCTCAAGGAACGAGTTCGGGTTATCGTAGGATGCCTGTAGTTTATCGATGTATGGCTGACGGTCTGCCGCTCTTTTAGCAGCAGCTTGTCTCAATTCGTCCGCATAGTTATCATTCTTATTGGCGGAGTACATACTTCCACCCACGTTGAATAACTGATCTAACCAACTCATATTACCACCTCCACCGGCCCCACCGGTACGTTGTCCACCACCTGCTTGTCCACCACCACCCATCATGTTGGAGATTGTATTGACTCCATTATAAATTCTTTTACCTTGATTGTAGTAATCGTATGCCTGTTTGATGTTATCTAAGTAGGAACTTCCTGCACCGGCTACCAATCCTCCGGCACCGACAGTACCCCACCCACCAGCCAGAAGCCCGGCACCTGATAAAGAGCCAAGAGCGCCAGTACCAGCACCTAAGCCAGCACCTACTCCCATACCGTATCCACCAGCAGCTGCACCTGTTCCTAAAGCCGATCCAGCACCCGCACCAAAAGTAATACCACTACCCCCAGCACCAGCACCCATAGCACTAGTACCCGCACCGTAGGCACCCAATGCAGCACCGCCAACACCTGCGGTAAGCATGGCAGCGAAAGCTAGGTTTCTTGTTCTGTTACCTTCGTTGGTATCCCAACCCTCCCCACCCATGATTTTGGGTTCCCACATATTAGTGTTAGGGTCAAGGTTCCACTGAATACGAGTAGCTTCTTTCTCGCCAGTCTTGATCTTACCTGATGCTTGGTTTACCCAATCAGGGTGGTCATATCCGGAGTCTATCTCAAAGTTGTTGTGTGCGTTGTAGTTCCACCCATCGACAGTGCCCATTGCATTCTTGTACGTGGTCAGAGCGTCATTACGCCGCTTGTAATACTGGTCACCAGTTTGGTCACCGGTAGCGTAGTTGTCTACCTTGTCGTACTTGGCACCATCTGAGCCCATCCAATACTGACCAGTCATAGGATCGTTGGCTAGTTCGAACTGCAACCCCGGAGTTATCTGTGATGCACTGTCTCCAGTACCACCCCACTCAGCACCATAGCCAGTATGAAACCTGCCCTCGTCGTAGCCTTGAGTAGCTTGTCGATAGTTCGCCGCAGAGCCTACGTAGCCGTGGCCGGGGATGTATACCTGTCCCATTAGAGCAGCTTATTCATTAGACGACCACCACCACCGCCGTAACGGGGAGTTCCCACATCCGGTTGAATCCACGGATTCGTGGGAGCTACCACTGCTGGGGCTTGGTATGAGGGAGCGGCTCCCATGCCCATTCTCTGCCGATACTCAGTAGAGTTCTGGAACTCTTGTGCCAGACGTGCGTTGATCTGGTCACCATTCATGCCTTGTTTAAACCACTCGTCAATCGTACGTTCCCAACCTTGCCAGCCGCCCTCTTCGGAATCACGGTCGAGGTACTGAGAATACATTTGGTTAACGATAGGGTAGCGACCCGCGTAGGGGGTATCCCAATGTGACATGGGAGCAGGAGCCGGATC
>Ga0208685_1000850_pt1 | contig 10366 bp, 11 predicted proteins | sample EasRivMeERMLT890_FD_187533 | JGI IMG/M metagenome (GOLD analysis project Ga0208685, IMG submission 187533) | Soil microbial communities from meander-bound floodplain in the East River, Colorado, USA - East River MetaG ERMLT890 (SPAdes) (version 2) | ecosystem: Environmental > Terrestrial > Soil...
CAGCCGAGGAGAATCTCGATCAGTACCTGGCGCTGGCGATCAGGATCCACGAACGCGTCAAGACAGACTCGGCGCGTGTGGATTCCGGGAAGTTGACGGCCCAGCGTCCGGAGGTAGGATCGGAGGCGGTGAGCCGACCGGCTGGCCGAATTCCAAAACCACCAGTATGAAGAAGTACTTCGCCTACATCCGTGTCTCCACGCCCAGGCAGGGGCTGGGCGTTTCACTTGAGGCTCAGAAGGAAGCTATCGTCCGCCATGCACAACGGGCAGGTATCACCGTCGCTGACTGGTTTGAGGAGCGCGAAACGGCCGCCAAGCGCGGTCGTCAGGTCTTCACGCAGATGCTGCGACTACTCCAGCAGGGCAAGGCCGAAGGCGTCCTCATGCACAAGATCGACCGCTCGGCGAGAAATCTCAGAGATTGGACCGACCTAGGCGATCTCGTGGATGCCGGAGTCGAAGTGCAGTTCGTGAACGAGACGTTGGATCTGAAGACGCGCGGCGGGAGGCTTTCGGCCGATATCCAGGCGATCGTCTCGGTCGACTACATCAGGAACCTCCGAGAAGAAACCCGGAAAGGACTCTACGGGCGCCTGAACCAAGGATTCTATCCGTGGAAAGCCCCACCTGGATATCTCGACTGCGGAGGCGGCAAGCTCAAGCAACCGGATCCCGTCCAGGCCCCACTCGTCCTCAGGACATTCGAGCGGTACGCCGCAGGCCGGCACAGTCTCGACAGTCTCGTCGATGAGATGTGGCATGCGGGGCTTCGGAACCGCGCTGGCGGAAAGATCAACCGAAACGACATGTCCTGCCTGCTCAACAATCCCTTCTACATGGGCGTCATCCGAATGCGCAGCGGTGCGACGTTTCCCGGCAAGCACCCACCCATCGTGTCGAAGTCTCTGTTCGACCGCGCTCGAGCGCGGCTCGATGGCAAGACGCACAGGCGGACGGTGCTCTACGAATTCCTCTTCCGGCGGCTGCTCGCCTGCAAGACATGCGGCCGCTCACTCATCGGCGAACGGCAGAAGGGCCACGTCTACTACCGGTGTCATAGCAGGGAGTGTCCCCCGACCTGCGTTCGCGAGGAGGCGGTGGAGCAGGTTGTGCTCTCGACACTCCTGCCCATTCAGTTCGAAGAAAGCGAGAAGCGATATTTGCGAGCGAGGGTCGCCTGCCTGACGGCGGATCGGAAAAAGCAGAACGAGGCTCACGCCACCGCCCTGAAGCTCAGGCTCGGTCAGATTGATGAGAGGCTCTCGCGTCTCACCGATGTCTTCATCGACCGCAGCATCGAGAAGGAACTGTTCGACTCGAAGAAGGCCTCGCTCCTCATGGAGCACAAGGGGATCGAGGAGCAGCTCGTCTTTGCCGAGCGGAACGACGACTCCATATCGGAGAAGCTCACCGAAATTGTCGAACTCGCAGGAAGCGCGTATTTGTTGTACAAAACCGCGCATCCCGAAGAAAAGCGCGATCTGCTGAAAATCGTGATGTCGAACCGGCAGGTGGAGGGGAAAGACCTAGATTTCATGCTGGCTCCACCGTTTCATCTCGTCGCGGAGCGAGGGAAAAATACGAATGGGTGCCCCATACGGGACAGACATCGAACTTTGGATAAGCTTCTTTCGGGCTTCTCTGAATGGTTGAAAGCTAACCCTACGGCTCGACTGCCTGTTCTCTCAGGTGTTTCCTCTCATGATACCCAAACCGGGAAGCCTCACAAGGGGGCGCGACGTGCCGCATGAGGCACATCCCACACCCTTTACAGCCTCTCCTGTTTGGTTACCATGAGAGCATGGGAACAGAGAGACAAAACGGTGATCCGATGACTGTCGAGGAACTCGCGAGCATCACGAAAAGGGAATTCGACGATATGCGAGTCACGATGGTAAATAAAGGGGACCTGACGGAAGCTGCGGAGGGCGTGAAAAGTACAGTGATCGGAGAAGTTCGTTCGATCGTCGATTCTTCGCGCGAGCACACGGTTCAGGAGATGAAGGAATTCCTCTACCCGCACTTGAAGAGCCTGGACACCGTACTCGTGGACATGGAACATCTGAAGGGAAGGATGGAACGAGTGGAGAAGAAGCTGGGGATGCCAGAATGATCTGGCCCGGATTGTGTGAAGCTCCGAGATGATGCGACGTGCCGGGAGCGGCAACCCTTGTAGATAGGGTCAGGACTTGGCATCATATGCACTATGAACCTGGACTTCCTGAAGTTCTGGAAACCTCGTAATCCTCAACAGTCTGAGCCACCTTCCGAAACCTCAGTCAGCGATACAGCAGCTCATCTATACATCGCCGATCAACCAATTCAGAATCCTGACGAGGATCGATTCGATAGATGGTCCTTTGCTCGGCGAATTGCTGAGACGATTGCGAGGCGCGAGGACCCGTCTTCGATCGTGTTTGGGCTTTACGGTCCATGGGGAGACGGAAAGACATCCGTCCTTCATCTAATCGAGCACGCGCTCGGTGATTCTCCGCGCATTCTGCCCGTGAGGTTCAACCCTTGGCTCTATCGCTCTCAGGAGATACTCCTGAAGAGTTTCTTCGCCGAATTGGCACGGACTGTAGATAAATCTCCTCTTTCCAACAAACAGAGACTAGGGGAGGCAATCAAAAAGTTGGGTCACGTCGTCTCTCTGGCTTCGATTTCCACGTCCATGGGAGTCATCGATCCCGGAAAGGCGATTGAGCGACTCGGCGAGACTATGTCACAGAGCAACTTAGAGGAATACCGAGATCGCGTTCAGAGACTCCTTGCTGAGGCTAAGGCGCGGGTTGTTGTCTTTGTCGATGATATCGACCGCCTAGATCGAGAAGAGATACATGCGATCCTCAAAATGGTTAAACTCTCGGCGGCAATTGAGCACGTCACCTACATACTCGCCTTTGACGATCGACATGTTGCTGAGGCGCTCTCTCAAATGTACGGATCTGGTGATGCTCGCTCCGGCCAGAACTTCCTCGAGAAGATTGTTCAAGTCGCATTGTTTCTGCCTCCTGTGGATACCACGGACCTGCGACAGTTTGCCTTTGAGGGAATCAACGAGGCGCTTCACATCAGCGAACAAGAGCTGACGAAAGAAGAACAAGGCGTATTTGTAAACCTCTTCATGCAAGGGCTTGAACCCGGGCTCACCACCCCAAGGCATGCGGTGCGGTATTCCAATAATCTGATCTACGCTCTCCCAGCGCTCGCACAAGAAACGAACCTGGTCGATCTACTTCTTATCGAAGGCATCAGGTCCTTCTACCCAGAGCTCTACCTCGCCATTCGAGACAACCTTGAGCTGCTACTTAGCCAGCCATCTCAGTACGAACAATCGGGAGAACGTCAGAAGCAGATTGATGCCGTGATCAAGTCGGCGACGATGGGTCGAAGCGATCGAGATGTCCGATGGATTCGGAAGCTCGTGGAACATCTTTTTCCAAGAGCCGGAACTAGTGGATATGGAAGCGACTGGGAAAAGCCGTGGGCACGTCAAAAGCGTATTTGCTCAGAACAGTACTCACAACGGTATTTCACCTATTCCGTCTCGAGGCGTGATGTATCAGACGCCCTGATCGATGAGTTTCTTAGGACACTACAAGGCAAGCCTCAGGACGTCGCTGATCGTGATTGGGCAACTCTCGTCTCACGAGAATCAGCTGCACAGGTCATGAAGAAGCTGCGTTTTCGAGAGGATGAGATATCAACTCACATCCTTGGAGATCTAGCGCGGACCGTAGCGCGTCATGGCGGATACTATCCTCACGAAGAAGGCTTGTTTTCCGGGTTCGCTGCTACGGACGCTCAGGCTGCCATTCTCATATCGAAGCTCATTCGTCGCATAGAGCCGATGCTCGAGCGCGAGACCGCTGCAGGGCTGATAGTGGAACAAGCCGCCCCTCTCTCGTTCGCGGCAATGTTATGTCAGTGGTTACGGACTGGAAAGGATGAGTCCGAAGACAAGAGAATACTCACCACTGATGGTATCAAGAGAATTGGTAAGACTCTGTCCACGCGCGTTAGGAATAAGGCGAAGGACGCTTGGTTTCCCGGGGATTTACCAGAGGCATCATCGCTTCTCTTCTGGATCTGGCACGAATATTCCGGAGTGCCTCAGGAAGTTGCTGAGTATCTGAGTCGCAATTTCAACCAGGACACGCGTCGTGTCTCAGAGTTCCTTAGGACTTATGTTGGGAAGGCTTATGGGATGGAATCGGGGCTACCGACGCGGTCGGAATTCGATGAAGGTTCATATGAAGCTGTCGCCCGACTTGTAGAGCCACAGATCGTATACGACCATCTCTATCGCATCTACGGATCCTTGCTCGATACCGATAACTATTACGTATCGAGCGATAGTCCCCTTGATCAAGCGATCGCTATTCAGTTTGCAATCATTCACAGACGCAAGTCAGGAACAGAACCAAGAGCTGAAGACAACTCGGCGCCGAACGCCAGCGGATCTTAGGTCCTCGGTAGTGCCTTTCCTCGACAACGCCCGCTTCATTGTGCTGCACGCACTCCCCGCGGAGGAAACAAGTAAGTTCGACACCCCGAGTGGGGTCATCACTTTCTGCAACAGTACTCTCGGATACGATGCTGATAAAACCTACACAATTCGTTGAGTTCGAGTTTGTACTCTAAAGGTGCCCCATACGGGACAGACATCGAACTTTGGATTGGCTCCTGGAAGGCTTCTGGAAATGGGTGATAGCTCATCCAACAGAACGACTGCCTGTTTTCTCAGCTCTTTCTTCTGATGATACCGAAGTCGGGAAGTCCCGCAAGGGGTGCGGTGCTGCGTAGGAGTCCGGTCCTTTTCGCGGCAACCCCAGCGGAGGAGATGTCAGTCCGAGTCAAAGGTCGCTGCTGGATTCCGCGTACTCTCCGGGTGACGCCCGGGATGGCAGCGGGCGCTACGGATCGCCTCTGGGATGGGGCGATCTGGTAAATGGCTGCTAGGTACGCACCATTTTCCGGACAAGCTCACGTTCGAGTTCCCGGTACTCTTTCCCGGCGATGTGCGGAGCCCCTTTTTTCTGGGCTTCTATGTTGGTCGCCTTTAGACGCTCAACAAGTCGCTTGACCAAACCCTTGACCTTCTGTTGCTGATCACTGCTCATTCGGTTTCCTCCTGCTCTAGGAATCGCTCCACAATGTAATGAGTAAACCATTCATGCCAGCGCGTCCAGAGTCTCTCGCCTGGTCCAGGAAGGTTCCGGGCACCAAAACCGGCTATCGTCTTGGCATCACGTTCGATAACGGGACGCAAGACATCGAACAGGTCATCATGTTTCAGAAGGGTATGGTCTTCGTTAATGCTTCTTAGTGTCTTCCAAGTATCAGCCGCAAGCCTGATGTAGTGTTTTTTCTCCTCCTCGAACAACTTATCCAGCTCTTGTTCGCCGATCTGTTTGGCGGCGTTCGCGTCCCAGAGTGCCTGCCTCGTCATCCTAGACCACCATTCTCTGCGTGATGACAGCAGCCACAACAACCTCCCATATCAGCAGTATCAGTAGCCAGCCTGTTATCTTGGCCAGATACGCGCAGCCCCAAAGCGTGAGCAACCCAAGAGTTGCATCGGTCGCCGCCGTGGCGATAAGAACCTGAATGAACAGCGTGAACCCAACCCACTGCCTGCGGTTCTTCTGTGCGATCCCCTTCTCTGATGCCCTTTGGATTACGATGGGGAAAAACACTAAGGCTAGACCTAGAATTCCAAGTGCTCCGCCCACTTCCGTCAAGAGCAGATCTCTCTCGCTCATAATGGAGCAAGTATACTCGGACTAGGCTTCAAAACGTACCACTACCCGAAGACGAACGTCGTACAATAGTTGGCTCTATTCGTGCCAACATGATGGGTTAATCAGAATTCGAATGGAGGGGGCGGCTGTTAGGGGAGAACTCAAAGAGTGGAGAACGAATCGAACCTAGGGCGGCTTCAAAAGGTCCTCGCCACGATACTTTTCGAACTTTGCACGATATGTGGCCGCTCCGCCCTCAAGGTATTTTAGTGCCTCTCCGCTTATAGGCGCGTGGTCCATAGACCCGGTGGACACGATGCGCCCGCGGGTTGCGTCACCTTCGATTATGACGAATTTGTCAGTGTCGGCCGCGACAGCAACGCTTGAGTTGTGAGTAGTAAAAAGGAATTGCCTCTTTTCCTTGCCGCGCCGCACCTTGAGACAGATGTCCTCCCAAATGGATCGTATATCGAGGGAATCCTCCGGTTGGTCGATGACAATCGGCATTTTACCCTCGCTCAGCGCAACGACGAGCATGGCGGTGCACTTCTGGCCAACGGAAAGCTTCTCAAGTATCTCGTAGCGACCGTTGCCTACGTTGTACGCGATTTCAGGACGGTCTTTTGGTAAGGCTTTATACTCCAGGGATAGGAGCTGTTCGAAACTGTATTCATTGAGAAGGAATTCCGCGAGCGTTCGCATACGCTCACCATCTATGCCGGCCTTGGCTGCGACTGCATTGATCTGGGTCATGTTCCCGCTGAGGGAGAACTGGATTACCGCGCGCATAAAGTCACCGGAGTCTACCTTTGTGCATATGCTCTCGATGTCTGAATCCCGCAGGTAGGAGCCTCGCTTAAGTTCGGAAAGTCGCCGCCGGAACTCATCAACGTTCGAGCTCTCTTGAATGCGCAGTCGCAGTCTGTCGCCTGATTCTTTCTCAATTGTTTCGCAACGAGCCTTTCGCTCGGCAGTGTACCCTTCGTAAGCCTGTCGAACCTCATGGAGGAGGTCGCGTCTTGCTGTGCCAATGTCCCTCAGGCGATCAGCGGTTTCCTTGACCGTTCGATGGCCTGCTGTGAGTACTTCAAGCTCCTTGACCTGCTTTGCACGTCGCTGGGCGAGCACCTTGTAGTCGCCGCCACTGTCCTGTATAGCTTGCTCATAGCGCTTCTTACCGGCTTGGTAGTCTGGCAACCAGCGCTGATAGTCTTGGTCCACTTGCTGGCCAAGACCTCGAAGCTCGTCGCGAAGTTCATACAGCCGACGCTGCACAAGATCGCGACCTTGGGTCACTCTATCCTGACTACGCCGAAGGGGCGGGTCCGCCTTGAGCGGTTCAGGAATGATAGGTGGACCCGGGGAAAGAAGCGACTTGTGGGTCTGGCTCACGCGTTCATGGATTGTCGAAATTGCTTGGATGTGCTCTCGGAATGACCTGTCCTTCGCCTCCAGTAGAGAATACTCGTCGAAGACAGGGTTTTTCAAAGCTGCATCTAGTTTTGGCAGTTCAGCTTCGATGGTTCGCATCTGCTTCTCAAGTCCTTTGACCTGCTGGAACGCTCTCATGCTTTCTGCCAGCTGGCGATCCAGTTCTGCAAGACTGTTTTCAAAGGACTCGATGCGTGCGCGATATGAGCGGAAATCGAAAAAGCCATCGATGAAACGGATCTGTTGATCCGGATCCTCCGCTACACGGATGATTTCATTTTGGCTTAGAAAAAGCACCGGAAAGAACTGAGCGAGCTGTCGGTGCTCGCCTTCTTCGTAGGGGCTTTCCTCTGCAGGATTGTAGACCCTCTTAAGGGTGAACTCTTTACCCGTCTCATCTACTAGGACACACTCGACGGTCCCGTAGTCTTCGAGACGCTGTTCTAGTTTTGCTTCATGGTCGCGAAGTAACTCATCATCCTGGGGAGGCTGGTCAAGAACGAAGCGCATGAATTCGATAAGAAGTGACTTGCCCGCGCCTTTGGCGCCGAGAATGCTGTTGAGACCGTCGTGGAACTCGACCCTCCCTTCGTTCAGGAACCCGCCGGTAACGCTCACACGCTTGATTCGCGGGTAGGAACCGGCTGCGTATTCGAAGTCTTGCCGGATCCTGACATCGGGATCAGCGAGACACTGGCGAAGTCCCTCCAGGTTTATTTTGTCAAGTTTGAAATAGGCTGTACGAGTGCCGATACCCACGAGGGCATGCTTGCCGTCGTCGCGACCGGACGGGTTGTCTGAAGCCTGGTAGACGGCGAGCCTTCGGCGATAGGTAGGATCGTTTCCGTCCAGAAGGTCGATGACCCGGCGGCGACGCTTCTTGAGGTCTTCATTTTGAAAGTCTGTCGCCTCGGCTGCTCTTAAGAGGGGAAATCGAATAAGGTCTGTACGTTGCTGCCCGGACATGTCATTCAGCGCCCCTCGCGTGGAATTCGCGTGAGCGAGTATCGCCAGGCCGCCTCGCCGATTGATAACTTCGACCACGGTTAGCGGATCTTTTTTGACGAGTGTGGAGATGAGGCCGTAATCGCTAGGCTGGAGACCCAACTCAGCGAGGAGCCCCTCGACTTCAGCCCGTCCGGCGGATGGGTCAAACAACGCTATGATGTGGATGCCCTCTTTGCCCCCCATGCAAGTGATCTCCGCCCCGGGGAAAACCACAAGATCGCGGCCTCGTGCGGCTTCCTTGACAGTGTCAACCAGTGTGGCGCTGTTGTGATCCGTCACGGCGATACCCGCCAGACCCTTTCTGAGCGCCTCTTCCACAATCATGTCTGCGGTAGCGGTGGGATCGTCGAAGCACCTTGAAGCGGGGGTATGTAGATGTAGGTCGAGCCGCCTGAAGATGAGGCCAGGGGTGTGGTATGGGCCGTTCGGCATCATGATTCCCATCTACGATACCACGACAAACGGTCGCCGCAAGCGTTGGGTGACGTCGGTATCGCCCTCGATCCCAGCGGCGAGAAGAACCCACAAACATGCAGGTTCTTCGACCTTTCGCCGATGAGCACGCACCCTGATTCAGGATGCAGTGGTTAACTCGATTCGGCAAGGTGCCGGGACTCACGCGGAGCGACAAATATTGACAGGCGCCGGACATGCGGTAGTCTGAGATCTAATGTCGAAGAAATTCAAGAGAAACGCTTCCGCGCTAGATCGCTCGGCCACCAAACGCGACATCCGTGACTTCAGCCGCAAGACCGAGGCAGGCTTCGAGCAGCTCGTCGTCAATCTCTACGCGGCGATGCGCCTCATCAGCCTCGGCAGGCGCTTCAGGGTAGACCTGGAAGGAAAGAGCGCTGGCCGAAAAGTGCGGCGCACGCGTCGAGTGACGAATCGAGCACATCACAACCGCCCCTGATTCGCCCTTGCCACGAACGCCTCCAGTGTGACGATACTCACCTTGTCTCCGTGGACGAGGTGATGCTTCAGTCCTCCTCCGATATAAAAGTCGCGGAGTGTCCAACCCTCGCCGCCCAGGACGAGGTACGCGGCAGCGTATTGACCCGAGAGAACTGCTTCGGCGAGTGAGATCACCTCGAATGGCACTTTCTGCTCCGCTGTCCCTCCCACTTGCTGCCACTTCAACGACACCAACCACTTCTTTCCATCCTTCTGAGCGATAGCGTCGACCACGTGTCGGCCACCACCGGGCCGCTGACCGATGTTGACCTGTTTCTGATACGAGTAGCCTCCTCGCTCCAAGGCGGGCAGGATCATCTGCTCGAGGACGGAACCGGTTCGCGTATCTCGTGGTGACATGGATCAAATGTTCTTGAGAGCGAGGACTTCCTTTGCCGGCGTTCGATCGCCGTTGCAGCTGATGCGGCGGGGGGCGTTCAACATTCTCAGGGTGAACCGGAGCTTCCTGTAGAGCCTGACGATGCGCGGAGTTGCTTGGTTGGAGAGCACCACAGGCCCCGGGTGTTTCGCGAGCCATTCGGCGGTGCGGACCTGGTCGTCCCAGGTGAAGCCATCCTTGGCGTAGTGGGTGAACTCGACATCGTAGGGAGGATCCGCGTACACGAAGTCGCTGCGGTCGAGCGGGATTCTCTCGAAGTCGCGGACCGAAAAGTCCCACCCGCTAAAGACATCTCGATAGGGTGAGAAGTCCCGCGTGTAGTTGATGGTGGCGTAGCGTCCGAACGGAACGTTGAAACCACCCTGGCTGTTGAAACGGCAGAGGCCGTTGTAGCCGGTGCGGTTGAGGAAGTAAAACAGGGCAGCCGCCTCATCGGATCCGCGGCCACCGTTCCCGAGGAGAGCGTTGAACCTCTTCCGGTGCCGGTAGTAGAGACTCTCGGAGTTGCGCATCGGAAGCTCGGTGCTGAGCCCGCGTTTCAGCCATCGGTAGAAGTTGACGACGTGCGGATTCACGTCATTCAAAAGAGCCCGCTCCGGCATGAGGCCTAACGTGACAGCGAGGCCACCGCAGAACGGCTCGACGAGCCGGCGATCGGAGTGCGATCGCCAAAGCGGCGAAAGGTGCGGCACCTGCCAGCGCTTGCCGCCAGCCCACTTGAGGGGAGGCCGCATGGTAGACGCTATTCGAAGCGTCACATCGTGAAACGTCTTGGTTGTAGCCGCATCTGGGGACACTACAGCGATTCCCATACCTCAAGAATA
>Ga0208685_1000851_pt1 | contig 10366 bp, 9 predicted proteins | sample EasRivMeERMLT890_FD_187533 | JGI IMG/M metagenome (GOLD analysis project Ga0208685, IMG submission 187533) | Soil microbial communities from meander-bound floodplain in the East River, Colorado, USA - East River MetaG ERMLT890 (SPAdes) (version 2) | ecosystem: Environmental > Terrestrial > Soil >...
GTCGGGCTTCTGGCAGATCGGCCAGGGGTCGAGGTTGATGCTTGCGCGCGTCACCGGATTGGCGTCGATATCGATCCACGCCGGGGCGCCGGCGCGCTTCATCTGATCCATCGGGATCCTGGAGTTCTTCCATAGAGATTCGCGGATCGAATTCTGGGTCCAGCCGAGCTCCGCCATGCGCCGTGCGACGATCGGCGCGAGCATCATGATGCCGGGGGTGCCCTTCTCCCAGCCCGCGAGCGCCGCGAGGTTGGGCGCGCGCATGAAGTCCGCCATGCGCCACATGCCGTTCAGCGCGTCCTCTTCGGGCGTCTCCTTCTTAGCGCCGCGGCGCCGCACGTTGGTGACGCCGTTCGCGAAGACGACCGAGACCGAGTTCGTGCCGGGCGCGTAACCGTGGCGCTGGGTCGCGTGCGTCTGCCAGCCGGGCGGCAGCCCTTCCTCGTCCTCGGCGAAGACGGCGTTGGTATAGCGCATAGCGCCGAAGATCGCCATCGTACCGACACCCGGCAGCGCGCCGCCCACGTTCTGCTGGAGAAGCCGCAATGCGCGACCGATGCTAGCCCCGGCGGGGCGCTGCGGATCGGGGCCGAGGAGCCCGAAGCCCGAGTTGAGCCGGATCTGCTTGGCGATCGGGCCGTTGACGATGACTGCCGGGAACGGACCGCCGGAAGTCGCCTGCAACTGGTCGAAGCCTTCCGCTTCGAGGCACGCCTCGACGGCGGCGGTGAGCACCGGCAGGTATTCGGGGCGCCCGCCCGCCATGGCGAGCGCGATGGCGCAGGTTTCGAGCGTCGTGATGCCGCCGCGCGGCGGGAACTTGCCGAGCACGTGCGTGCGCGGGAGCGCGGAGCCGCGGAGTATCCAGTCCACGCGCTCCTTCGTGGCCGGCCACAGCGGCAGGCCGTCGCCCCAAAGATTGGTCAGGAGCAGGTTATTCGCCTTGATGAGCGCGTCCTCGTAGCTCGCGCCCTCGACCGCGAGCAGCTTGGCGGAGCCCGCCGCCTGCGCGAATTCCGATTTCCAGCGCGTGAGCCCGTCATAGAACTCGCGCTTGCGCGCCTTGAGCGACGACAAGTCGGCTCCCGGCAGGAACATCGGGATGGGAAAGGTGACCATGGCCGCGTCGGGCGCGAGCCCGACGCCGGACACGGCGTTCTTCATGACCCCGACGAAATCCGTCCGCGTCAGCGTGACGGTGGGGATCCCGAGGGCTTCGATCCTAGCGGCTGCACGGCCGCATGCTGTGGCGCAGGCCCCTCAGGCCGCGTTGCCGACGATGACGGCGTCGACGCGGCTCTTCTTCACCAGCGCGGCGGTCTCCTCGGTACCGATCAGCGCGTTGCCCTGGGGGTAGGCGTCGATCGGGAGCACGGTGATGCCCGGAAAGTCCTGCTCGAGCATTTCCTTGAGCATCGGCAACATGCGGTAGGCCTGCCACTGCTCGTTACTGACGAAGCCGATGCGCTTGCCTTCGAGCGATGCGAGCCGCGGCGCGTGCGGCACCGTCACCTCGATAGCGCCCGAGGGATCGTGAAACTCCAGCTTGACCATGGATTTTCTCCCGTGGAACTTTGGCCCCTCACCCCTTCCCCCTCTCCCAAGTGGGGAGGGGGAAAGTACAGTGCGGAAATGAGTCGATGGCCATTTCCGCATGATGAGGATGGGAATGCTAGCACGCGCCGCGCTGGCGCCTAAGGGGCAACCGGCGTCGGCGGCGGCAGCGCAATCCCCATCTCGCCCGCGGTCCGGCGCAACAGGTCGGGGCGGTCGCTGATGATGCCGTCCACGCCCCACTCGATCAGGCGCCGCATGTCGGCAGGCTCGTTCACGGTCCACACCACGACCTTCAGCCCCAGCGCCTGCGCTTCCTTTACCTGTTCGCGGGCGGTCTCGGCGCAATACGGCGACCACACCGCTCCGCCCGCGGCCTTCACCATGCGCGGAATGGAGCCGCCGTGGCGGCTCACGTGAAATCCCGCGGTCCAGGGCGATGACCCCTTATCCCGCTGGATGCTGTCCATGAAGCCCTTCTCGACGGTGAGATAGACCGTCGGGATCGCGGGCGCCTCCTTCTGCACGATCTGCAGTGTGCGCCAGTCGAAGGACTGGATCGCGGTGCGATGCTCCATGCCACCGGCGCGGATCGCCGCGATCAGCTTGCGCGCGAAATCGTCCGGCGTCGTGGTGAGTCCGGGCTCCGGCGGAAAGACCTTGGTCTCGATATTGAAGCGCACGGACCCGTTGCCGCTCTTCTTGACGAGAGCGAACACGTCGGCGAGCCGCGGCACCCGCGTGCCGTCCACCGGCCGCTGTTCCGGCCAGCGCCTGGCGTAGGCGCTCGCCGGATTGATCCTGCCGACGTCGTAGCGGCGGGTTTCCTCGTAGGTCAGTCGCCAGATGGCGGGGCCGGGCTCCCGCAGCCATTTCCCGTCCGGGCCGCGCGCAATGTCGGGATTGAGCGCGGGATCGTGGCTGACCACCATCACGCCGTCCTTCGTCACGGCGCAATCGAGCTCGAGCGTCGTCACCCCGATCGCAAGCGCCCGCGCGAACGCGGGCAACGTGTTCTCCGGCACGAGCCCGCGCGCCCCGCGGTGGCCCTGGATGTCGAGTATCACCCGCCCGCTGGCGCGAACGCCGTCATGCGCCAGCCGTTCTCGGTCCTGACGAAACAGGCAACTTGCTCGATGGGACTGCGGATCTGCTCTTCGGGCACGAAGCCCTCGGCTCCGCGCAGCCGGACCTTTACCCATGTCTGGGGATAGCCGCCATCCTTGTCGGCGACCTCCCAGTCGGCGACGCTCACGATGTCGTGGGACAGCGTGGCGATGGTGTGCGATCCGATCGAGGGCTCGGCCTTGACCAGCGCCTCCTTCGAGATGATCGCCCCGTACGCGTGCGGATCCATGTTGCGCGGCCATTGGGCGAGCAGATAGGGCGCGCACAGCTCGCGTGGCCTGTCCTCGCGCTTCATGTAGGCCGCACCCAGGAAGAGCGCGGAAGGCAGGTCGCGCCACAGCGGGCTGTCCTCCGCGTCGAGATGCCATTGCTTGCTGAATTCCGGGACCCCGCGCACGCCGTCCACCCCGACGCGCACGTTGCGGTCGAGGATGCTCAGCACGAACTTGCGGTCGCGCTTCATCACCGCGTCGAGCAGCCTGTTCTTGAAATTCGCCCACGACAGGTCGCGCGCCGCCTCGTCGACCGGCTCGAGCTTGCGCTCCTGCGCATGAAGCGGCGACGCAAATACCCCCGCGGCCAGGGCCATCAACATCAAGCGCACCACGAATCGCGGCATCATTTCCCCTTGTACTGACCGCTGCGTTTCTCGAAAAAGGCCGCCAAGGCCTCCAGGTGGTCCTCGGTCTTCTGCAGCGCGCCCTGGAAGGACGCGCACGACTCGAGGTGCTCCTCGAGGCTCTGCTGCCGCGCGAGCCGCAGCGTGCGTTTGGCATAGCGCACGGCCAGCGGCGGCTTGGCTGCAATTCCGGCGGCGATCTCCCGCGCGCGCGGGAGCAGCCGGTCGGGCTCGGTGACCTCCAGCAGGATGCCGCGGTCGCGCGCCTCCTCGGCCTTGATGATGCGGCCCGTGAGCGTCAGCTCGGCGGCGCGGTGGGCGCCGATCGCCCGTTGCAGGAACCACGCCCCGCCGTCGCCCGCCATGATGCCGAGGTTGACGAAGGTCTCGCCGAACTGCGCTTTGTTCGATCCGATGCGCAGGTCGCACATGAGGGCGAGGTCGCAGCCGGCGCCGATCGCGGGCCCGTTGACCGCGGCAATGACGGGAACCTCGATGGCGTTCATCGCCCGTGGGATGCGCTGGATGCCGCGCCGGTAATAGTCCTCCATCTGCGCGGCGGTGGAGCTCATCGCGCGCTCGCGCATGGTCTTGATGTTGCCTCCCGCCGAGAACGCCACTCCTGCGCCGGTCAGGATCAGCACCGAAACCTCCGGGGTCGCATCCGCCCATGCGAGCGCCGCGCAGATATCGTCAACCAGCGCGGTACCGGTGAGCGCATTGCGCATGTCGTCGCGACTGAGCGTGAGCACGGCAACGCGCCCATCGAGCTCGAGCCGGGCATCCGTGAGCGCGGGAAGAGTGGACATTTCTATAGCCGGCTATGTTACGCAGCGCGGACGGGAGACACAACCCGCCATGCTATACTCGCCGCGGAATTTCCCCCGCAGTCTCCAGCATTCCCACGCAAGCGGCGGCATGGCGCGCATCGAGATCAAATCCGAGATCACCGGCACCGTCTGGAAGCTCACATCCAAACCGGGCGACCGGGTCGAGTCCGGCGATACCCTGATCATCATCGAGTCCATGAAGATGGAAATCCCGGTGATCACCGAGGATCCCGGCACGGTGAAAGAGATCCTGGTGAAGGAGAAAGAGCCGGTCGCCGAGGGCCAGGTCGTCGCCATTCTCGACGGCTGACGCTCTCCGGGAGTTACGGGTGCCGAAGCGCGAAATCGAAGGCGACTGGCTGCTGGGCTGGCCCGACCGCAAGCGCCCGGCGATCATTCCCGGCAAGGATGCCGAAGGCCGCGTGATCAACGGGCGTGCGCCGGTCACCGAACTCGGTGGCCTGATGACGCCGACCGAAGCCTACTTCATCGTCAGTCACCTCGAGACACCGGAACCGGTTTACCCCGGCGACTGGAAGCTCACGGTCAAGGGGGACGTCGAGCGCCCGTTCGAGCTCGATTTCGACGGCTTGATGAAGCTGCCCGGGCGCACCGTACGCGCGGTCACGGAATGCGCCGGCAATGACGCCGGCTTCTTCGATTACCTGCGCAAGGGCGCGAGGAAGCCTTCCCGCATCAACCGGCAGGACATGCAGAAGCGCGCGGAGCGGCGCCTCAAGGGCGAGTTGCCTTCGGGCGAAGAGCTCAGCTCGGAATCGACGACGACCTGCGCGGTGAGCGCCGGCGAATTCACGGGCGTGTCCCTGGCGGAGGTGCTCGAGCGCGCCGGCGTCGGGCCGGGCGCGGTCTGCGTACGGGCCCGGGGCTTCGACAGCGGCCGCCCGGATCTCGCGGTGATCTACCAATCTGCAGGCACGCTCGACCTCGAAATCCCCGATCCCGGCGTGATTCATTTCGAGAAGGCGCTTCCGCTCGAGAAGGCGCTTGACCCGGACACTCTGCTCGCGTGGGCCCAGAACGGCGAATACCTCTGGCATGTGCACGGCGCCCCCGTGCGCCTCATTGTGCCGGGGTGGTCGGGGAACTGGTGGGTGAAGTGGGTCGAAGAGCTCGAGGTGATGCGTACGATGCCGAAGCCGTTCTATCAGACCGAGTACTTCGTCTACGGCGAATCGGCGCAGGACCCAAACCGGCCGCCGCTGACGGCGATGGGGGTGCGCAACATCATCACCGAGCCGCTCGACGAGGACTCGCCACTGCCGCGCGGCACGCACATGATCCGCGGCCGCGCCTGGAGCGGCATGGGCGCGATCGACCGCGTCGAGGTGAGCCTCGACGGCGGCAAGACGTGGAACGACGCGCACCTCGAGGAGCCGCGCGAGCGCTGGCTGTGGCGGCGCTGGTCCTATCTGTGGGAGGTGGACCGGCCGGGCGAGTACCGGATCATGGCGCGCGCGACCGACGCGGCCGGCCGCGTGCAGCCGCAGACGCCGTGGAACTACCAGCGCAAGCACTTCGACTGGATCGTTCCGACCGAGATCACCATTGTTTAGTGATGAGTGACGAGTGACGGGAAACTGAATATGGCATTCGAAGCGTTGTTGGCGGAGTACGAAGCGCGGCGCGCGAAAGCGCTCGCGGGCGGCGGTGCTGAGAAGTACGCGAAGCGCACGGCGGTGGGCATCTGGAACGCGCGGGAGCGGATTGCATATTTGGTGGACCCGGGCAGCTTCATCGAATCGGGGCTGTTCGGCGCCTCGGGCATTTATCCCGAGCAGGCCGACGCGACGCAGACCGACGGCAAGCTCGCGGGCTACGCCAGGATCAACGGACGCGACGTCTGCGTCGTCGTCAACGACTTCACGGTGAAGGGCGCTTCCACCAGCGCCACCAACAGCAAGAAGATCGCCCACATGAAGCGCACCGCCACCGAACGCGGCACGCCGCTCGTGGTGATCGGGGAATCCACCGGCGCGCGGTTGCCCGACGCCATGGGCTCGCGCGGCATGGGGCTCCTGCTCGGCAATGACATCACGCAGTTCCGCCGCATGCGCGAGACCCCGATGTGCGCCGCCGCGCTGGGCCCCTCTTTCGGCTCCTCGACATGGCTCACCTGTCAGGCCGATTTCTCGGTAATGCAGAAGGGCGCGGTGGTCGCCGTGTCGAGCCCGCGGCTGGTGTCCATGGCGCTGGGTGAGAAGGTGGACCCCGAGGATCTCGGCGGCTGGCGCCTCCACGCCGAGGTGACGGGCCTCGTGGACCTCGTGGTGGACAGGGAAGAGGAAGTCTTCGATTCCATCAAGCGCTTTCTCTCCTACCTGCCGAGCCACCATATGGAGGCACCGCCGGATGCGCCGGTGCCGGCGGGATCGGGCGCCGACATGGACAAGGTGTTCTCGGTGCTGCCCGAGAGCCGCACCCAGGTCTACGACATGAAGCGCATCATCCGGGCGGTCGTGGACAAGGACACACTCTTCGAGTTGAAGCCGCGCTTCGGCAAGAGCGCAGTCGTGGGACTCGCGCGACTGGACGGCAGGAGCGTCGGCATCGTCGCCAACAACCCCTTGCATCGCGGCGGCGCGCTCGATGCCGATGCCTGCCGCAAGATCGTGGACTTCCTGGTGCTGTGCGACTCGTTCAACGTGCCGATCGTGCTGCTGGTGGACACGCCCGGATTCCAGATCGGGACCGAGGCCGAGCGCGCGGGCGCTCCGGGCAAGATCATGAACTTCATGAACGCGATGACGCTCGTGACCGTGCCGCGGGTCTCGGTGATCATCCGCAAAAGCTACGGACGCGCCTACGTTTGCATGGGCGGCGGGCGCCATTCCGACGACATCGCGGCGTGGCCGACCGCGGAGGTGAGCTTCATGAGCCCCGAATTCGCCACCAAGATCGTGCACGGAGTCGGCGTGGGCGAGGCAGGCTTCGAGGAGAAGTTCCGGGACATCCAGAAGGACGCCGACGTGTGGGGGCTCGCCGAGGTCTATGCCGCGCAGGCCGTCATCCGGCCGGAGGAGACGCGCGACCACCTGATCCGCATGCTCGAGGTCTACCGGCTGCGCCCGACGAAGGGCGTGGGCCAGCACCTGATGAGGTCGTGGCCCACCAGCTATTGAGGCCGGACCACCATGTTCAACAAGGTTGTGGTCGCCAACCGTGGGGCGGTTGCCGCGCGCGTGCTGCGGGCGCTGAACGCGATGGGCATCCGTTCGGTCGCGGTCTATTCGGAGGCCGACGCCGGCGCGCCCTACCTGGAAATGGCAGGCGAGGCTTACGCGATCGGGCCGGCGCCGGCGCGCGAGAGCTATCTCAACCAGGACGCCCTGATCGAGGTGCTGCGCAAGTCGCACTCGGACGGGCTGCATCCCGGCTACGGTTTTCTGTCCGAGAACGCGGGATTCGCGCAGAGAGTGGTGAACGCGGGGGCGCGCTTTATCGGGCCGTCGCCGCGCTGGATCGAGGCGATGGGACACAAGACGCGCGCGCGCGAGCTGGCTGCGGAGCATGGCATGCCGATGGCAGCGGGCTCCGGCGTGCTTCCGGCTGATCCCGCCGCGGCACTCGCGGCTGCGCGCGCGATCGGCTTCCCCGTGCTGGTGAAGCCGGCGGGCGGCGGCGGCGGCATTGGCATGCTGCCGGCGAAGGACGAAGGGGAGCTCGTCGCCGCGGTGGAGCGCTCGCGCTCCATGGCCGAGCGCGGATTCGGCAACGCGGAGGTCTACCTCGAGCGCCTGATCGAGCGCCCGCGCCACGTTGAGTTCCAGGTGCTGGGCGATACCCACGGCAGCGCGGCGCATCTCTTCGAGCGCGATTGCTCGACGCAGCGCCGCAACCAGAAGGTGATCGAGGAAGCGCCCGCCCCGGGTATCGCGCGCGCGAGGACCGACGCGGTGGCGGAACAGATCGCCGGGATCATGCGCAAGATGGGCTACGACAACATCGGCACGGTGGAAATGCTGATGGCTGGGGACGGGTCGTTCAGTTTTCTCGAGATGAACACGCGGCTGCAGGTGGAGCATGGCGTGACCGAGGAGGTGACGGGAGTGGATCTCGTGCAGGCGCAAGTCCGCTCTGCTGCGGGAGAGAGGTTGTCCGACATCCTGCCCGTGCGCATCCTGCTGAAGGGCCACGCGCTCCAGGCGCGGGTCTACGCCGAGGATCCGAGGAACTTCTTTCCTTCGCCAGGCAGGCTCAAGGTGTTCCGGCCGCCGCAGGACCCGCGTGTGCGCGTTGAGACCGGCTATGCCGAGGGCCGGGACGTGACGCCCCACTATGACCCGATGGTCGCCAAGGTGATCGTTCACGCGGGGACCCGGGAGCAGGCAATCGACCACCTTGCGGATGCGCTGGGTGCATTCGACATACAGGGGATCAAGCACAACCTCCCCGCAGTGCTGGCGGTGCTGCGCTCGGAGGCCTTCCGCGCGGGGCGAGTGCATACCGGACTTATTCCCGAGGTCCTCTCCCAAAGAAAGGCAGCATGAAGGCGGTGGCGGACCTGATCACGGAGGCGCGTGTGGCGAAGCGCGCCGCGCTCGATGAGCTCGCGGGCAAGCAGCTGCTCGCGGGCTTCGGCGTCTCCGTGCCGAGGTCTATCGTGATCCAGGATGCAGGCGCCGCTGCGGCGGCGTGCGGCAGCCTCAAGCCCCCGCTGGCGCTGAAGGTCATGTCGCCGGACATCCTGCACAAGAGCGATGCGGGCGGCGTTCGGGTGGGTCTCAACGGTGCCGCAGAGGTCGAGGAGGCGGTGCGCGGAATGATGAAGCGCCCGGCAATCGAGAACGCCCGGGTCGACGGCTTCCTGGTCGAGGAAATGGCGCCTGCCGGGGTGGAGCTGGTGGTCGGCGGCATCCGCGATCCGCAATTCGGCCCGCTCGTGATGGTCGGACTCGGCGGCGTCTTCGTGGAAGTGATGGGCGATGTCGCCTTCCGTATCTGCCCGATCACGCGGCTCGACGCCGGGGAAATGCTCGATGAGTTGAAGGGCGCGGCGTTGCTCAGGGGCGCGCGCGGGCGCAAGCCCGTGTCGCGCGAAGCCGTCGTGGACGTACTGCTCAAGGTGGGTGGGGAGGGCGGCCTCCTGATGACGCACGGCGACGCCATTGCGGAGGCCGATATCAATCCGCTCATCGTCTCCGAGCACGGCGCCGTCGCGGTCGATGCGCGCTTCGTGCTTGCGAAGTGATGAGTGACGAGTGACGAGTGACGAGTGATGGGTGACGTGATCGAGCGGTTCCGGCCGCTGTTCGAGCCGAAGACCGTGGCGGTGGTCGGCGCCTCGACCAAGGGCGGGACGTTGCCCAACGTGTTCATCCGTCGCATCCGCGAGTTTGGTTTCCGCGGCGCGATCTACCCGATTCACCCCTCGGCGGAGAGCATCGACGGGCTCAAGGCCTATCGCAGCCTCGGCGAGACGCCGGAGCCCGTGGATTACGCCTACATCGCGATCGCCGCGGCGCAAGTGCCGCCGCTGCTCACGGAAGCGCGCGGCCGAGTACGTTTCGCGCAGGTGATCTCATCCGGTTTCGGCGAGGTGGACGAGGGGCGGGCGCTGCAGGATGCGCTTGCCACGGCGGCGCGCGCGGGTGGGATGCGGCTGATCGGCCCCAACTGCCTCGGCATCCACACGCCGCGCGGGCACGTCACGTTCACGGAGATCGGGCCCGAAGAGACCGGGCCGGTCGGCATCGTCTCGCAGAGCGGGGGCCTCGGCACCGATATCATCCGGCGCGGTCTCACGCGTGGCCTCATGTTCTCGGGGCTGGTTACGGTCGGCAACTGCGCGGACATCGGCCCCAACGACTTGCTCGAGTTCTACCTTGCCGACCCGCAGACGCGGGTGATCGGCCTGTATATCGAGACCGCGGCCGATGGGCGGCGCCTGTTCGAGATCCTGCGCGCGGCGCGCGCGGCGAAGCCGGTGGTGATCCTCAAGGGCGGCCGCACCCGCCAGGGCCGCGCGGCGGCGGTCTCGCACACCGGTTCGCTGGCGGGAGACGACCGCGCATGGGTCGCGCTCACGAAGCAGACCGGCTGCGTGATGACCACGACGCTCGATGAGTTCCTTGACGCGCTGCTCGCGTTCCAGGCGCTCGCGCCGCGGCCACAGCAGCCGACACGCCGCGTCGTGCTATTCGGCAATGGCGGCGGCGCAAGCGTGCTTGCGACCGACCAGTTCGCGCGGCTCGGCCTCGACGTCGAACCGTTCGAG
>Ga0208685_1000859_pt1 | contig 10273 bp, 10 predicted proteins | sample EasRivMeERMLT890_FD_187533 | JGI IMG/M metagenome (GOLD analysis project Ga0208685, IMG submission 187533) | Soil microbial communities from meander-bound floodplain in the East River, Colorado, USA - East River MetaG ERMLT890 (SPAdes) (version 2) | ecosystem: Environmental > Terrestrial > Soil...
GATTGCCGTCGCTTTCACCTTGGCCGGCTGCGGCCCGTCCGGCAGCGGCGGCGGCGGCGCTGAAGTCAAGATCGGCCACGTCGGTCCGCTCACCGGCGGCATCGCCCACCTGGGCAAGGACAACGAGAACGGCGCGCGCCTCGCGGTCGAGGAAGCGAATGCGGCGAAGATTAAGATCGACGGCAAGGAAGTGAAGTTCGTCTTCGTCGCCGAAGATGACCAAGCCGACCCGAAAGTCGGCGCCACCGTGGCGCAGAAGCTGGTCGATGCCAAGGTCGCCGGCGTCGTCGGGCACCTCAACTCCGGCACCTCGATCCCGGCCTCGCCGATCTACAGCCAGGCAGGCATCCCGGTGATCTCCGGCTCGGCCACCAATCCCAAGCTCACCGAGCAGGGCTTCAAGACCCAGTTCCGTGTCGTCGGCCGAGACGACCAGCAGGGCCCGGCGATCGCGAGCTACCTCGCGGACAACAACAAGCCCAAGACGGTCGCGGTAATCGACGACGCTACCGCCTACGGTGAAGGGATTGCCAACGAGGTGGAGAAGACCCTCAAGGCGGCGAAGATCACCGTGCTGCCGCGCGAAAAAGGCACCGACAAGACGACCGACTGGAAAGCAATCCTCACCAAGCTGCGCGGCCGCAACCCCGACGCCGTGTTCTACGGCGGCATGGACGCGACCGGCGGCCCGCTGATGAAGCAGGGCCGCGAGCTCGGCATCAAGGCGGTATTCGCGTTCGGCGACGGGGCGTGCACCGACGAAATGGCGAAGCTCGCCGGCGAGTCCGCCGAAGGGCTGCTGTGCTCGCAGGCCGGCATCCCGGTCGCGGCCGCGGACAAGAAGTTCCTCGACGCCTACAAGAAGAAGTTCAACGCCGATCCGATCCTGTATTCGCCGTTCACCTACGACGCCGCCAACATGCTGATCCAGGCGATGCAGAAGGCGAACTCGAGCGATCCGAAGAAGTACCTGCCGGAGCTGGCCAAGCTCGACTTCAAGGGCGTCACCGGGAAGATCGCGTTCGACAACAAGGGCGACCGCAAGGACGCCGAGATGACGATCTTCACCATGAAGAAGGGCAAGATCGAGCCGCTCGCCGTGATCCAGGGCGGCAAGACCATTCCCTTCGCGGAATTCGGCAAGAAGTAGAGCAGGTTAGGTTCCAAGAACGGCACCTTCGGGTGCCGTTTTTGTTTCTGCTAGGCTAGTCGGTATAGCGCATGGACACCTTCCTGCAGCAGCTGGTCAACGGCTTGACCGCAGGCAGCGTGTACGCCGTCGTGGCCCTGGGCTACACCATGGTCTACGGCATCATCCAGCTCATCAACTTCGCGCACGGCGAAGTGGTGATGATCGGCGCGATGGTCGCCTTTACCATCATCAACCTCCTCGCACCCACCGGCCTGCCGGCGCTCGCCATCGTGCTGATCGGCACCGGCTGCGCAGTCCCGATCTGCATGCTGGTGGGCTATTCGATGGAGCGCCTCGCCTACCGGCCGCTCCGGCACGCGCCGCGCCTGGCACCGCTCATCACCGCGATCGGCGTGTCGATCATCCTGCAGCACCTCGCGATGCTGGTGTGGAGCCGCAACGTCCTGGCGTTCCCGCAGATCATCAAGTCGCAGACTTACTTCATCGGCGGCGCCGGGATCACCACGGTGCAGATCGCGATCCTCGCCATCTGCGTGACGCTCATGGCGAGCCTCGCGATCCTCGTGTACCGCACCCCGCTCGGCACCGCCATGCGCGCCACCGCGCAGAATGCGCAGGTGGCCGGGCTGATGGGCATCGACATCAACCGGGTCATCGCGATCACCTTCATCATCGGCGCCGGGCTGGGCGCGGTGGCGGGCGTGCTGTTCGGCACCTACTACGGCATCGCGCAGTACACCATGGGCTCGGTGCTCGGCCTGAAGGCGTTCTCGGCGGCAGTGCTCGGCGGCATCGGCAACATCCCGGGCGCGATGCTCGGCGGCGTGCTGCTCGGCCTGGTCGAGGCGCTCGGGGCCGGTTACATCGGCGACTTCACCGACCTGTGCCAATGGGGGCTGCCGCTGCAAGCCTGCGAGGGCGGCGGCCACTTCATCCTGATGGGCTCGAACTACCAGGACGTGTTCGCCTTCATCGTGCTGATCCTGGTGCTCGTGTTCCGCCCGCAAGGGCTGCTTGGTGAAAGAGTCGGAGACCGCGCCTGATGCGGCAGTACTTCGACACCAAGGGCAAGCCGTGGCTCGCGTGGGTTGGGATTCTTCTCATTGCGCTTTCCCTTGCCGTGCTGCCGTTCGTCATCGCGCAGGCCGGCACCACCTGGGTGCGCATCACCAACTACGCCATCCTCTACATCCTCCTCGCCCTCGGCCTCAATATCGTCGTCGGCTTCGCCGGTCTGCTCGACCTCGGCTACATCGCTTTCTACGCGGTGGGCGCATACGTCTACGCATTGCTCGCCAGCCCGCAGCTCGGCCTGCACCTGCCGTTCTGGGTGATCCTGCCGCTCGGCGCGGCGGTCGCCGCCCTGTTTGGCGTAATGCTGGGCGCGCCGACCCTCAAGCTGCGCGGCGACTACCTGGCGATCGTGACGCTCGGCTTCGGCGAGATCATCCGGATTTTTTTGAACAACCTGTCGCGGCCGGTGAACATCACCAACGGTCCGCAGGGCATCACGGGCATCGATCCCTTCGTGCTGGGCGGCTTTCGCTTCGACAGCCCGATCAAGTACTACTACCTGCTGCTCGCGGTCGCGCTCGGCATCATCCTCGTCAACCTGCGGCTGCAGAACTCGCGCATCGGGCGCGCCTGGGAGGCGATCCGCGAGGACGAGACCGCGGCGCGCTCGATGGGGATCGACACGCGCAATCTCAAGCTCCTCGCGTTCGCCATGGGGGCTAGCTTCGGCGGCATCGCCGGCGGCATGTTCTCGGCGATCCAGGCCTTCATTTCTCCCGAAAGCTTCGTGCTGGTCGAATCGATCATGGTGGTGTCGATGGTGGTGCTCGGCGGCATGGGCAACATCTGGGGCGTGATCCTCGGCGCGCTGCTGCTGTCGTTCGTGCCCGAGATCCTGCGCTGGACGGTCACCCCGGTGCAGGAGGCGCTCTTCGGCCGCATGCTGATCGAGCCCGAGGTGATCCGCATGCTGCTCTTCGGCCTGGCGCTCGTGCTGGTGATGCTCTACCGCCCCGCGGGCCTGCTGCCATCAGCGGTGCGGAAGCGCGAGCTCGAGGAACGCGCGGCGTGAACCTCCTCATTGCGGAGGGTGTGAGCAAGCGCTTCGGTGGCGTGCAGGCGCTGAACGCGGTCTCGTTCGCGATCGCGCGCGGCCAGATCTACGGCCTGATCGGGCCGAACGGCGCCGGCAAGACGACGCTGTTCAACGTGCTCACCGGGATCTACCCGACCGACGCGGGCGCGTTCACCTTCGACGGAAGCGCGCTCGCGGGCCTCAAGGCGCACCAGGTCGCCGCCGCCGGCATCGGCCGCACGTTCCAGAACATCCGCCTTTTCGTCAACCTGTCGGCGCTCGAGAACGTGATGATCGGACGTCACGCGCGGACACACGCAGGGGTCATCGGCGCGGTGCTGCGCAACAAGCGCACCCTGAAGGAAGAAAGGGAAATCGAAAAACGCTCGCTGGAGCTCCTCGACTATGTCGGTATCCGCGCGCGCGCCAACGACGCGGCCGGCAGCCTGCCCTACGGCGACCAGCGCCGGCTCGAGATCGCGCGCGCGCTCGCCATGGAGCCGAAGCTGCTGGCGCTCGACGAGCCGGCTGCGGGGATGAATCCCGCCGAGCGGATCGCGCTCGGCAAACTGATCCGGCGCATCCGCGACGACGGCGTCACCGTGCTCCTCATCGAGCACGACGTGCGCCTGGTGATGAACGTTTGCGACCGCGTCCTGGTGCTCGACTACGGCGAGAGGATCGCTGAGGGAACGCCCGCCGAGGTGCAGAAGGACCCTAAGGTCATCGAGGCGTATCTTGGAGCGCCGCATAAAGCGGCTTAGCGATGCCCTCCGTGCTGCTCGAAGTCAAAGGCCTGGAGGTGCATTACGGCGGCATTCGCGCCGTCAAGGGCATCGATCTCGAAGTGAAGGAAGGCGAGTTGGTCTGCCTGATCGGCGCCAACGGCGCCGGCAAGACCACCACCCTCAAGGCGATCTGCCGCCTGATTCCGTCCCGATCGAAAAAGCTCACTTACGAGGGAAGCGATATTTCCGCGGCCAAGGTGCACGAGCTGCCGCGCAGGGGGCTGGTGATGGTGCCCGAAGGCCGCGGCATTTTTCCGCAGCTCACGGTCGAGGAGAACCTGGCCATGGGTGCCTATGCGCGCGGCAGCACCGACACGGAGAAGCAGTACGCGACTTTTCCGCGGCTGAAGGAGCGCCGCCTGCAGGTGGCGGGCACGCTCTCCGGCGGCGAGCAGCAGATGCTCGCCATTGGCCGCGCGCTGATGAGCGATCCGAAGCTGTTGCTGCTCGACGAGCCGTCGATGGGGCTCGCGCCGATGATGGTGGCGCGCATCTTCGAAGTGGTGCGCGATATCGCCAGCCGCGGCGTCACCATCCTGCTGGTCGAGCAGAACGCGCGCCTCGCGCTCGAGCTGGCGCATCGCGGCTACGTCATGGAATCGGGCGTGATCTCCCTTTCAGGGCGTTCGGCGGATCTGCTGAACGACAGCCGCGTGAAGGAGGCGTATCTGGGAGAGGATGCGGCCTAGCGAAGCTCGTCCGAAGCGAGGTCGGCCTGGGTGGTAAAGCTGTCGGCGTAGAACTCATCCTCAGGCAACTGGCAAAGCGCGGTGAAGTCCTTCCTCGCCGAGTCCACCATGACGGGCACGCCGCAGGCGTACACCTGGTGCGTGGAAAGGTCGGGAAAGTCCTGCATCACCGCGCGATGCACGAAGCCGCTGCGGCCGCTCCACTGGTCCTCGGGCCGCGCTTCGGAGATCACCGGGATATAGCGGAACTGGGCATGCTCGCGCGCCCAGGTCGCGGGTAACGCATTCAAGTACAGGTCTTTCGGCCTACGGGCGCCCCAGTAAAGCACCATCGGGCGCGTGACATTGCGCTGAAACGCGCTCTCGATGATCGACTTGATGGGAGCGAAGCCGGTGCCGCTCGCGACGAAGACGATCGGCTTCGCGCTGTCTTCGCGCAGGAAGAAGCTGCCGAGCGGCCCCTCGAGGCGCAGGATGTCGCGCTCCTTCATCTTGACGAACACGTGGTCGGTGAAGCTGCCCCCGGCGACCTGCCGGATGTGCAGCTCGATCAGCTCGTCGGCGTGCGGCGCGTTCGCCATCGAGAAGCTGCGCCGCTCGCCGCCCTTCAGCAGGAAGTCGATGTACTGGCCGGCGAGGAACTGCAGACGCTCGTTCGCGGGCAGCTTGAGCCGCACGATCATGACATCGTCGGCGACCTTCTCCAGCTTCTGCACGCGGCACGGCAGCAGGCGCACCGCGATGTCCTTGGCCGCGCCGATGGTACGGCATTCGATCACCAGCTCGCCGAGCGGCTTGGCCTGGCAAAAGAGCGCCTTTCCGTGCGCGCGCTCGGCCTCCGTCAGCACGCGCGCATGGTAGTGACCGTAGTCGACCGCGCCGGCGACGATCTTTCCCTTGCACGACCCGCAAGCGCCGTTCTTGCATCCGTAAGGCAGCATGACGCCCTGGCGCAGCGCCGCGGTGAGCACCGACTCGCCTTCCTGGACCTCGAAGGCCTGGCCGCTGGGCTGAACGGTAACTTTGTGCATCGCTAAAATAGCCGCATGCAGTCTACCAAGCTCCTCGTCTTCACCAACGTGCCGGATCGCGCCGTCGCGGAGAAGCTCGCCGACATGCTCGTCGAGCGCCGCCTCGCCGCCTGCGTCAACATCCTCGCGCCCTGCCGCTCGGTCTATCGCTGGAAGGACGCCGTGCAGCACGACGAAGAGCACCCGATGCTCATCAAGACCACGCAGGAGCGCTACGCGGCCCTCGAGCAGGCGCTGCGCGCCGGCCACCCGTACGAACTTCCCGAGATCATCGCGGTCCCAATCGAGCGCGGACTGACCGCCTATCTCGACTGGGTCGCCGCGGAAACCAAGGCGTGAACCGCTTCCTCATCGGATTGTTGTTGTTGATCCTTGCCGCACCGGGATCGGCGCAACTGTTCCAAAAAAGCGAGGAGCTGCTCGAGCCCGAGAAGGCGTTCCGCTTCAGCGCCCGCGCCGCGGCGGGCGAGGTCGAGGTCAGCTTCGCGATCGCCGACGGCTATTACATGTACCGCGACAAGTTCCGCTTCGCCGCCGAAGGCAATCCGGCGGTGCGGCTGGGCGCGGCGCAGTTTCCCGCCGGCGCGCGCCACAAGGACGAGTTCTTCGGCGAGGTGGAGACCTACCGCCGGCAAGTTCGCATCCGCATCCCGGCGCAAGGCGAGGGCCGCTTCGACCTCAAGGTGGTGTCGCAGGGCTGCGCCGATGTGGGCGTGTGCTATGTGCCGATGGAATCGCAGGCCTCGCTGCGGCTGGTCGCGGGGGATGCCGGGGGGGCGGTGATGAGCCCGGGACCGCGCCAGGTGGATGCCGAGCGTCGCTGGTCCATCTTCGCGAGCGACATGGATATCGCGCAGCTCTTCCAGGGCAATGCAGCGCTCGTCCTCGCCAGCTTCTTCGGTTTCGGCCTCCTGCTCAGTTTTACGCCGTGCGTGCTGCCGATGATCCCCATCCTCGGCGGCATTGTCGCGGGAGAAGGCGCGCGCATCGACAAGTCGCGGGCGCTCCTCCTGTCGAGCACTTACGTGCTGAGCATGGCGCTTACCTACGCGCTTGCCGGCATCGCAGCCGCCTACGTCGGCTCGCTTATCGCCGCCTATCTGCAGAACGTGTGGGTGCTCGGCGCCTTTGCGGCAATTTTCGTGCTGCTCGCGCTCTCCATGTTCGGCGTGTACGACCTGCGGCTTCCGCATGGGGTGCAGCAGCGCCTGCACACCGCGCACGGGAGACTGAAGGGCGGCCGGCTGGTTCCAGTGGCCGCGATGGGCGTGCTGTCGGCGGTCATCGTCAGTCCATGCGTGTCGGCTCCGCTCGCCGGCGCGCTGCTTGAGATCTCGCGTTCGGGCGACATGGTCCTCGGCGGCAGCGCGCTTTTCGCGATGGCGCTTGGCATGGGGGTGCCGCTGATCGCCGTGGGCGTTTCCGAAGGTGCGCTGCTGCCGCGCGCGGGCGCCTGGATGGCGACGGTCAAGAACTTCTTCGGCTTGATGCTGCTCGCGGTGGCGGTGTGGATTCTCGTCCCCGTGCTGCCGCCGCTTGCCAGCATGCTCGCCTGGAGCTTGCTGGCATTCGGCGCGGCCTCGCTGCTGCGCCGATCCCGGATCGCCGCCGCCGTGCCCTTGATCGCCGGCAGCGCGCTGCTCGTCGGCGCTCTCGCGGGCAGCCGCGATCCGTTGCGCCCGCTCGCCGTGTTCACCGCAGGCACGCCGCACTCGCAACCGGTCGCCTGGACCCGGGTGGCCTCCCTGACCGAGCTGCAGACACGGCTGAAGGCGCCGGGCAAGCCGGTGATGCTCGACTTCTACGCGGACTGGTGCGTGTCGTGCAAGGAGATGGAGAGCTTCACCTTCTCGGACCCGAAAGTTCGCTCGCAGCTCGACCGGATGCTGCTGCTCCAGGTCGACGTCACAGCCAACAACGAGAACGACAAGGCGCTGCTCAAGCGCTTCTCGCTGTTCGGCCCGCCCGGTATCGTCTTCTTCGACGCCGAGGGCCGCGAGATCAAGGGGCTGCGCGTGATCGGGTACCAGAACGCCGAGCGCTTCCTGAAGACCCTTTCTCTGGTGGAGGGGAATTGACCCGTAACTGCAGCACCTTAGCGACCTCGAGGGCAAAGTAAGTCAGGATGCCGTCGGCGCCCGCCCGCTTGAAGGCGATCAGGCTCTCCATCACGCAGGACTCGGGCAACCAGCCGTTGGCGATCGCCGCGCGCAGCATCGAGTATTCGCCGGACACCTGGTAGACGTAGGTCGGCGCCTTGAACTCGTCCTTCACGCGGCGCAGAACGTCCAGATAGGGCAGGCCCGGCTTGACCATCACCATGTCGGCGCCTTCGGCGAGATCGAGGCCGACTTCCCACAGCGCCTCGTCGGAGTTCGCCGGATCCATCTGGTAGGTTCGCTTGTCGGCTTTGCCGAGCGCTTTCGCCGAGCCGACGGCGTCGCGGAAAGGCCCGTAGAAACCGGACGCGTACTTCGCCGAGTACGCCATGATCTTGGTGTGGATGTGGCCGGCTTTCTCGAGCGCCGCGCGGATGCGGCCGATGCGCCCGTCCATCATGTCCGAAGGCGCGACGATGTCGACGCCGGCAGCGGCCTGCGCGAGGGCCTGCTTGACCAGGACGTCGAGCGTGGCGTCGTTGAGGATGTAGCCGCTCTCGTCGATCAAGCCATCCTGTCCGTGCGACGTATAGGGGTCGAGCGCCACGTCGGTCATCAGGCCGAGCTCGGGAAAGCGCTTCTTCAGCGCCGCCGCCGCGCGCGGGACCAGGCCTTTCGCATTGAACGCCTCGCGCCCGTCCGCGGTCTTCAATCGGGATTCCACGACGGGAAAAAGCGCGAGCACCGGAATGCCCAGCTTCTGGCACTGCTCGGCGAGCGGCAGCAGCCTGTCCACCGTCATGCGCTCGACCCCAGGCATGGAGGCCACTTTTTCAGTGCGGGCTTTGCCGTCGAGCACGAAGACCGGATAAATCAGATCCCCCGTCGTGAGTGTGGTCTCGCGCATGAGACGCCGGGAGAACTCGTCGCGCCGCATGCGGCGCATCCGCAGCGCCGGGAAGTTGCCGTAAATGTTCATTTATTTCGAAATGTTAACGGGGGAACTTTGACGGGCGGGGGCCATCTTACCTTTCGGACGAGTCAATCGTCTCCCGCTTCTCCTCCCTGAGCGGGTGCCTTAACCCAAAGTTAAGGCGTTTTGCCCCCGGTTTATATCCCCTTTACCGGGGGCTTTTTATTTCTGCAGCCGGCTGGAGCCAGCTTTCCAGCAGGTTGCGACCTTCCTCGACGCCTTGCCGCGTAGTGCTCGAAAAGAGCAAGGCGTCGCCGTAGGTTTTCATGAGCGCGGCCTGTTCCGCACGCGAGAGCTTGTCCGCCTTCGACAGGAGCACGAGCTTGCGCGAGTCTCCGAGCCATTCCAGCAATTGCTCGTCGAGCGCCGTGAAGGGATGGCGCGCGTCCATGATCACGACGATGCCGGCGAGCGTCGGCCGTGATTGCAGGTAGGCGTCGACGAGGTCTTTCCATTGCCGGCGCAGCGCGTGCGGCGCGCGCGCGAAGCCGTAGCCGGGCAGGTCGACCAGGCGCGCAACCGACCCCAACTCGTAGAAATTGATCGTTTGGGTGCGGCCTGGGGTCTTGCTGGTGAAAGCCAGGCGCTTGCGCCCGAGGAGAGCATTGATCGCACTGGATTTGCCGACGTTCGAGCGCCCGGCAAAGGCGACTTCGGGTGGGCCCGGCGGCGGGATATCGCCCGGGCGGCCGGCCGCGGCGAGAAACTGTGCTTGCGAGAATATTCTAATAAAATCGCGCCTTTCGATGACGAGGGGCGAGGGGATGATACGTGCACTGATGTGGGCCGCCGGGGCAGCCGCATTGTCCGCCGCGCCGGTGCACGCGCAGGATCTGGCGAAAGCGCAGAACACCGCAAACCAGGTCTGCGCCTCGTGCCACGCGGCCGACGGCAATAGCACCGCGCCCGCCAATCCCAAGATCGCCGGTCAGTTCCCCGAGTACCTGCACAAGCAGCTCGCCGACTTCAAGCCGCAGGGCGGCAAGAAGCCGGCGCGCGAAAGCCCCATCATGATGGGCATGGTGGCGAATCTCTCGGACGCCGACATGAAGGGGCTGGCCGCGTTCTACGCCGGCCAGAAGCTCAAGCCCGCGGCCGCGGTCGACAAGAACCTCGCGGCCCTCGGCCAGAAGCTCTGGCGCGGCGGCAATACCGCGACCGGCGTCCCGGCCTGCGCAGGCTGCCATGGCCCCGCCGGGGCCGGCATGCCGGCCCAGTACCCGCGCCTCGCGGGGCAATACGCCGAATACGTCGCCGCGCAGCTCAAGGCCTTCAAAGAAGGCGGGCGGGCCAACGACCCCAATGGCATGATGAGGGGCGTCACTGCGCGCATGACGGAACGCGAGATCCGGGCGGTAGCCGAGTACGCCGCCGGGCTGCGCTGACGGAATACTTGCTTTGCCATAAGTGTTTTTCAATAGTGCGGCGCTTGCCGCGATACGAGGAGAAGA
>Ga0208685_1000866_pt1 | contig 10218 bp, 11 predicted proteins | sample EasRivMeERMLT890_FD_187533 | JGI IMG/M metagenome (GOLD analysis project Ga0208685, IMG submission 187533) | Soil microbial communities from meander-bound floodplain in the East River, Colorado, USA - East River MetaG ERMLT890 (SPAdes) (version 2) | ecosystem: Environmental > Terrestrial > Soil...
TGGAGCTCCCCTGGAGATACGACGGCGGCTGCTTCGCACGCTCGTGCCGGGTGATCCAGTCCGGGAAGCTGATCTTGCCGTGCGCGCCGGCGCCGATGCCGAGGTAGTCGCCGAACTCCCAGTAGTTGAGGTTGTGCTGGCAGCGCCGGCCGGCTCTTGCGAACGCGGAAGTTTCGTAGTGCTCGTAGCGCGCCTGCCCCAGCGTTTCTTCGATCATGACCTGCATATCGGCGCACAGATCGTGCTCCGGCAGCGGCGGCGGCCGGCTCCAGAACGCGGTGTTGGGCTCGATCGCGAGCTGATACGCCGAGATATGCGGCACGCCGGCGCGCGCCGCTTCCTCGATATCGGCACGCGCCATCGCGACGCTCTGGCCCGGCAGGCCGTACATCAGGTCGATGTTGACGTTGTCGAAGCTGGCAAGCGCGGCCTCGATCGCACGGCGCGCCTCGCCGGGGCCGTGAATGCGGCCGAGCGCGGCGAGCATGCGCTCCTCGAAGCTCTGCACGCCGATCGAGATGCGGTTGACGCCGGCTTCGCGGAAGCCGCGGAAGCGCGCGGCCTCGACCGTGCCGGGATTCGCTTCCAGCGTGATCTCGGCGCCGGGCTCGAGGGTCATGCGCGCGCGCACGCCGGACAGCAGCGTGTCGATCGCGTCGGGCGAGAACAGGCTCGGCGTGCCGCCGCCGATAAACACGCTGACGAGGCGCCGCCCCCACACAGAGGGGAGCAGGCCCTCCAGGTCGAGCAACAGTCTTGCGACGTATTCGTTTTCCGGCAGCGCGCCCGCGCGCTCGTGCGAGTTGAAGTCGCAGTACGGGCATTTGCGCACGCACCAGGGGATGTGCACGTAGAGCGCGAGCGGCGGCAGCGCGTCAAGCTTCGTCATTCAACAACCCTATGAGCTTGCGCAGCGCGATCCCCCGGTGGCTGATGCGGTTCTTGTGCTCCGGGGCGAGCTCCGCCGCGGTTTTTTGCAGAGAAGGAACGAAGAACAGGGGGTCATAGCCGAACCCGTTGGCGCCGCGCGGCGCGCGCGCGATCTCCCCATGCCAGAGGCCCTCGGCGACGAGCGGCCGCGGATCGTTCGGGTGGCGCAGAAAGACCATGATGCAGGCGTAATACGCTTTTCGGTTGTCGCTCAAATTCAAGAGGATCTTTTGGTTGTTGCGAGCGTCACGCTCTTCGCGGCTGGCGTCAGCGCCCGCGTAATAGGCCGAATGCACCCCGGGCTCGCCGCCGAGGGCGTCGACGCACAGGCCGGAGTCGTCGGCGAGCGCCGGGAGCCCGGCGGCGCGGCTGGCATGACGCGCCTTGGCGAGCGCATTCTCGAGAAAAGTGGCGTGGGGCTCGTCGGTTTCGGCGATCCCGAGCGCCGACTGAGGTACCAATTCCATAGAAAGCTGCGCAAGCAATGCGCCGATCTCCCGCAGCTTGCCGGGGTTGGACGAGGCCAGGACCAGCTTCACAGCCCGAGGGATTTTTTCTGGTGCTGGATCAGCTCGGCGATGCCGCCCGCGGCGAGCTCGAGCAGCCGGTCGAGCTCGGCACGCGAGAAGGCCTCGCCCTCCGCCGTGCCCTGGACTTCGACGAAGCGCCCGGCGCCGGTCATGACCACGTTCATGTCGCAACCGCAGGCCGAATCTTCGCTGTAGTCGAGGTCGAGCATCGGCGTGCCCTTGGCCACGCCGACGGAGACGGCGGCGACGTGGTCGCGGATCGGCCACGCCTGGAGCAGGTTTTTTTCCTTCAGGAACGAAAGAGCGTCATGCAGAGCCACGAATGCCCCGGTGATCGCGGCGGTACGCGTGCCACCGTCGGCCTGGAGCACGTCGCAGTCGATGTGGACGGTCCTCTGCCCGAGCGACGCGAGGTTCACGACCGCGCGGAGCGAGCGTCCGATCAAGCGCTGGATCTCCTGGGTGCGCCCGGACTGCTTGCCGCGCGCCGCCTCGCGCTCGGTTCGGGTGTTGGTCGAGCGCGGCAGCATGCCGTACTCCGCGGTCACCCAGCCGCGCCCGCTCTCTTTCAGGAAAGCCGGCACGCGCTCCTCGACGCTCGCCGTGCACAGCACGCGGGTATCGCCGAACTCCACGAGCACCGCGCCCTCGGCGTGCTTCGTGTAGCGGCGCTGGATCCGGACGGGCCGCAGCTCCGCCGCGCGCCTGCCGTTCGGGCGGGTCAGTTCCATGCCATGGCCACCACGGAAACGTTGTCGCAGTCGGGTCCGGTGCTCACCTCGGCAACCGCGACGAGCTCCTGGATCGCTTCGGCGAGCGGCCGCGATGCTATCGCCTCCACCAGCTGCCGCTCGTTGAGCGGCCCCCAGAAGCCGTCGGAGCAGAGCAGCACGATGTCGTCGCGCTGGAGCACGACGCTCGTCACCGGCTCGATGCGCGGCATGTGGAAGCCGCCGAGGCAGGCGAGCAGCCGGTTGCGGTGCGGGTGCGTGGCCATCGCTTCCTCGCGGATGCGGCCCTCGTCGACCAGCCGCTGCACGATGGTGTGGTCGCGCGAGCGCGCGAGGACGCGGCCCGCGCGCAGCAGGTAGAACCGGCAATCGCCGACGTGGGTCCAGTACACGCGGTCCTCCTGCACCACGCACGCGGCGATCACGGTGCGCGGGTTGTCCGGCAGCCTGCGCTTCTCTCCCTCGCGCACGATCGCCGCGTGCGCCGCCGCGAGCGAGCGCGGCAGGAACCCCGTCGGATCCTCGAGCCGCTGCCGCGCCTCTCCCAGGAACGCGGCGCCGAGGACGTCGACCGCAACCTGCGCCGCCACCTCGCCATGCATGTGACCGCCCAGCCCGTCGGCCACCGCCATCAGCAGCGCGTCGGGCGCGCTCCACTGCGCCACGCGATCCTCGTTGATGTCGCGCGCGCCGACGACGCTAACCTGGACGATAGTCGGACTTTTTTCCAAGCAGGGCTTTCTGCAACGCCAGCACGCTCTGCGGTCGCTGCACGTGGATGAGGTTCAGGCACCAATCGACGATCTCGAGCAGCTCCGGCTCGTACCGGCCGGCGAAGGCGCGGCTCGCCGGCACCAGGAGGTCGTTCTCCACCCGCGCGTCCGCAGGCTGCGGCGCGACGGCGCCGAGGCAGGCATACATCGTCGCGCCCACCGAGTAGATGTCGCTCCAGGGGCCGAGCATCTCGCGCGCGAGGTGCATCTCCGGCGCGGCGAAACCCGGCGTATAGAGCGGCAGCTTCATGCCCTCGGCCGACAGCACCTGGCGAGCGGCGCCGAAGTCGATCAGCACCGGCGTGCCGTCGTCGCGCAGGTAGAGATTCGCCGGCTTGATGTCGAGGTGCAGGAGCTTGTGCGCGTGCACTTCGCGCAGGCCGTCGAGCAGCTGCGCGAAGGTGCTGCGGACCCAGAGCTCGTCGGGCGTGCCGCGGCGGTCCTTGATGTGCTCGTCGAGCGAGAGGCCGCTCTCGTAGCGCATCACGAGATAGACGGTGTCGTTGGCGCGGAAGAAATCGAGCACGCGCACCACGTTGGGGTGCTCGAGGTGGGCGAGCGCGCCCGCCTCCTCGAAGAAGCATTGCATGCCGGCACGAAACGCCGCCAGGTCATCCTCGGGAATCTGGGGATGGCGCTCGCCGTTCACGCGCAGCGCGAGCGTCGAGGGAAGGTATTCCTTGATCGCGACCGGCGCGTCGTTCAGGTCGTGCGCGAGGTAGACGAAGGAAAAGCCGCCGACCGCCAGCAGGCGCACGATGCGGTAGTTATGCAGAATCGAGTCGTCGGGAAGCGGCGTGTTGGCTTGCGATGGCATCTACCCTATGATAGCCCGCGCTTGTCCCTTCCCGTTCAAAGCATGACCGGCTACGCCGCGGCGTCGTCCGGCTCTCCCCGCGGAACGCTGAGCCTCGAGCTGCGTTCGGTGAACTCGCGCTTCCTCGACCTGCAATTCAGAATCGCGGATGAGTTGCGCGCGCACGAGCCGATGCTGCGCGAGCTGATCTCCGCCGGGGTGGCGCGCGGCAAGGTCGACTGCCGCCTGTCGCTCGCCGAAGGCGCGGCGGGCGCCAATCCTGCATTGAACGCCGAGGCGCTCGCGCGCCTCAAGGCGCTGGCCGAAGCAGCGAAAAAAGCCGTTCCCGACGCCGCGCCGCTGCGCATCGCGGACCTGCTGCGCTGGCCGGGCGTGATCACCGAGCCCGCCGACGAGGAAAGCCTGCGCGCCTCATTAGCCGGGCTGTGCCGGCGCGCCCTGGCGGATCTCGTCGCGGCGCGCTCGCGCGAAGGCGCCAAGCTCGCTTCCGGGATCGTCGAGCGGGTGCGCGCGATGCGCATCCGCGTCGATGACGTCGCGCCCCTGATGCCGCAGGCCATCGCAGCGTACCAGGAGAGAATCTCCGAGCGCCTGCGCGAGGCGATCGGCTCGGCCGACGACGAGCGCATCCGCACGGAAGTCGCCCTGTTCGCCGCCCGCGGCGACGTGGCGGAAGAGCTCGAGCGCCTGCGCGTGCACCTGGGCGAGGTCGAGCGCGTCCTCGGCGCCGGCGGGCTGGTCGGCAAGCGGCTCGACTTCCTCGCGCAGGAGCTGAACCGCGAGGCCAACACGCTCGCCTCGAAGGCGCTCAGCCAGGCGATCTCGGATTGCGCGCTGGAGCTCAAGCTCCTCGTCGAGCAGGTCCGCGAGCAAGTGCAGAACCTTGAATAAGCGAAAAGGGCGTCTCTTCGTCATCACGGCGCCTTCCGGGGCCGGCAAGACCTCGCTCATCGAGGCGCTGATGCGCGGCGATCCGAGCCTCAAGCTCTCGATCTCCTACACCACGCGCGCGCCTCGGCCGGGCGAGAAGAACGGCGTCGACTACCACTTTGTCGATGACGCCGCGTTTCTCGCCATGCGCAGCCGCGGCGAGTTCCTTGAGAGCGCCGAAGTGCACGGCCACCGCTATGGCACATCCAAAAAAGTGATCACCGAGGCGCTCCGGCAGGGGGAGGACTTGATCCTGGAAATCGACTGGCAGGGCGCGCGCCAGGTGCGCGCGATTTATCGCGATTGCGTGGGCATCTTCATCCTGCCGCCCTCGATCGAGGAGCTGGAGCGCCGCATGCGCTCCCGCGGCCAGGATTCGGACGCCGTGATCCGCCGCCGGCTGGACAATGCCCGGGGCGAAATGGATCACGCCGGAGAGTTCGATTACGCTATAATTAACAAGGACTTCCAAACTGCCCAGCGCGAGCTGGCGGAAATCATCCAGAAGGAAAGAGCAAAAGCCCATGGCGCGCATCACCGTTGACGACTGCCTGAAGAGAATCCCCAACCGCTTCCAGCTCACGCTGGCGGCGACCTACCGCGCACGCCAGCTCGGCGCCGGCGCCTCGCCGATGGTCGAGCCGAACCGCGACAAGTCCACCGTGATCGCGCTGCGCGAAATCGCCTCCGGCAAGATCGGCACCGAGGTGCTCAAACGCAACGCCATGGGGCCCAGTACGCCCAGCCTGTAAGTCAAAATCAGGGACAGACCACGTTTTCTTGGCCACCCAGGGTGGAAAACGTGGTCTGTCCCTGATTTTGCTGGGGTCGGGTAATCTGACCCCATGGCGGCGACTGCGCCCCACCTCGACGACACCCGCTTCGGCTACCTGAAGCCGAAGGACGTCGCGCGGCTCGCCGAGGCCTACCGCTTTTCCGAAGCCGCGCACGCCGGCCAGACGCGGCAGTCGGGCGACCCGTACATCTCGCACCCGCTGGCAGTCGCCGAGATCCTCGCCGGCTGGCACCTCGACGGCCAGACCCTGATGGCCGCGCTGCTGCACGACGTCACCGAGGACACCTCGGTCACCAAAGACGAGATCTCGGACACGTTCGGGCGGCCGGTGGCGGAGCTGGTCGACGGGGTCTCCAAGCTCGACAAGATCGAGTTCCAGTCGGCCGAGGACGCGCAGGCCGAGAACTTCCGCAAGATGCTGCTCGCCATGGCGCGCGACGTGCGCGTCATGCTGATCAAGCTCGCGGACCGGCTGCACAACATGCGCACGCTCGGGGCCGTACCCCCCGCGAAACGCAGGAGGATCGCCCGGGAAACGATGGAAATCTATGCCCCGATCGCGAACCGCCTGGGGTTGAACACCCTCTACCACGAGCTTCAGGAGCTCGCCTTCTCGCACCTCTACCCGACGCGCTTCAGGGTGCTCGCCAAGGCCACCAAGGCGGCGCGCGGCAACCGCCGCGAGATGATCGGCAAGACGCTGGATGCGATCAAGAAGAAGCTCGCCGACAGCGGCGTTCAGGCGACCGTGTTCGGCCGCGAGAAGCACGTGTACTCCACCTATCGCAAGATGATCGAGAAGCACCTCACGTTCTCGGAAGTGCACGACATCTTCGGCTGCCGCGTGATCGTGAGCGACGTTCCGGTCTGCTACCTCGCGCTCGGCGCGCTGCACGCGCTCTACAAGCCGATCCCGGGCAAGTTCAAGGACTACATCGCGATCCCGAAGGCGAACGGCTACCAGTCGATCCACACCGACCTGATCGGCCCCTACGGCGTGCCGGTCGAGGTGCAGATCCGCACCGAGCAGATGCACCGCCTCGCCGAATCGGGCGTCGCGTCGCACTGGATGTACAAGGACGACGCCGACAAGCTCTCCGAGCTGCAGAAGCAGACCCACCGCTGGCTGCAGTCGCTGCTCGAGATCCAGCACCAGTCGGGCGACCCGCAGGAGTTCCTCGAGCACGTGAAGGTGGATCTGTTCCCCGACGAGGTCTACGTCTTCACGCCCAAGGGCAGGATCCTGTCGCTGCCGCGCGGCGCCACCGCGGTCGACTTCGCCTACCACGTGCATACCGACATCGGGAACCGCTGCGTGGCGGCCAAGGTGAACGGCGAGCTGGTTCCGCTGCGCACGGAGCTGCGCAACGGCGACCGCGTCGAGATCATCACCGCGAGCCACGCCAAGCCGAGCGCCGGCTGGCTGCAGTACGTGCGCACCGGCAAGGCGCGCTCCAACATCCGCCACTTCCTGAAGACCATGCAGTACGAGGAGTCGGCCGGGCTGGGCGAGCGCCTGCTCGATCAGGCGCTGCGCGGCCTCAAGGGCTCGCTCGCCGAGGTCGACGACACCGCCTGGGAGCGCGTGGTGCGCGACGGCGGCGCGCGCTCGCGCGACGAGCTGCTCGCCGACATCGGCCTGGGCAAGCGCCTGCCGGCGGTGGTCGCCCGACGGCTTCTGAAAAAGTCCGACCTTGAGGACGGCAAGGCCACCGGGAGCGTCACGATCCGCGGCACCGAGGGCGTCGCGGTGCAGCTCGCCACCTGCTGCCGGCCGATCCCGGGCGACTCGATCGTCGGCTCGATCAAGAAGGGGCAAGGGCTGGTGGTGCACAACTCGGACTGCCCCGCGATCGTGCGCTCGCGCAAGAACGAGCCCGACCAGTGGCTCGACGTCGAATGGGACCCGCGCACGACGCGCCTCTTCCAGGCGGCGATCAACGTCACGGTCGAGAACCAGCGCGGCGTGCTCGCCAAGGTCGCCTCCGAGATCGCCGAGGCCGGCTCGAACATCGATTCGATCACCATGGAGGAGGACCGCGCGGTGTTCACCACCATGCACTTCGTGCTCGAGGTGGCAAACCGCCAGCACCTCGCGCGCGTCATGCGCGCGCTGCGCCGCCTTCCCGATGTGAAGAAGATCTCCCGGACGCGGGAGTAGGTTCGACCCCCTAGGGGGTCGCGAGTCGGAGACGAGCGGGGGGGTTTACCAGGTTCGCGTCAGGCTCAGGGTCACGCCGGCGCGCTCCGAGATCAGCTCCACCAGCGGGAAGTCCGTCCTGTCCGTGCCGTAGTCGGCCTTCAGCCGCCAGTAGCGCGCGCCCACGCTCAGGAGGGTGCGGCTGAAGATTTCGTAGCGGAACTCGAAGTCGAGTTGAACGCCGGTGCCTACACCCTCCTTGATGACGTTGGGTACCGGCCCGAGATCGTCGCGAAGGTGGTGGCTGTCCTCGTTGCGCACCTCGCTGTAAGGGATGTATGCAAGGTCGGCGACGAACTGGCCGCGCTCGCCGATCGCGACCGTCGCGGCGAGGCCGATGCGCAACGACTTCCAGGTCGCCTTGTTGCTGATGACCAGCACTGAATCCGGCAGGTTCCCGCCCCCGACGCCCAAGGGGTCCGCCGTCTGAGTGACACCGTAGGCATCCACGTCCTCGGTCCACTGATTGAACCCGAGGAACACCCCCAGGGTGCTGCGCCCCCCGAGCGCCGACCAGGGAATGAGGCCGATGTCGACGGTGCCGTAGGCGATCTTGCCCTCCGTCACGGACGAGGTCGTATCCAGAAACTTGAACTGGCCGGCGAGATAGTCCTCGTCGTCGAAAGAGCCGGTATTGATGCGCCCGATGCCGAGATTGCCCTTGAGGAGCCAGCGGCCGCCGAAGTTCTGGCGTCCGAACACCTCGAGCACGTGCGCATCGAGGTTCTCGTAGGTGAGCACCGAAGTCGGGTTTCCGACCAGCGCCGACGCCCCTTGCGCGTTGTGGCTGTTCCTGGTCTCCCCCGTGCTGAGCCAGTAGCGCACGCCGAGTTCGCCGCGTTGCGCAGCCGGCAACGCCTCCTCGCCGAAGGCATTCGCCGAAAAGGCGAGCGCGAGGACTAGGACTCGAATTCGCACCCCAGGCTCCGCAGCGTCTTCTCGTACTGCGCGAGGTTGTTGTCGCCCTTGCCGATGTCCTTGAAGGTCCGGGTCTCCATCTCGTGCTTGTCGTGCGCGAGCTTGTGCACCGCCTCGACGTCGTCGTAGGGCACGCACAGCAGGCCGTCGTCGTCGCCGAGCACGAGGTCTCCTGGAGCGATCGCCATGCCGTCGAGCGCCACGGTGACGTTGATCTCGCCGGGGCCGTTCTTGTAGGGCCCGCGGTGCGTGACCCCCGCGGCGTACACGGGAAAGTCGTGCTTGCGGATGTAGCCCACGTCGCGCACCGCGCCGTTGATGACGATGCCGGCGAAGCCCTTCGCCTGGCAGTACGCGAGCATGCGCTCGCCGATAATCGAGTTCGTGAGCTCGCCGCCGGCGTCGACCACGAGCACGTCGCCCTTCTCGGCGAGGTTGAGCGCCATGTGCACCATCAGGTTGTCGCCCGGGGCGGTGCGCACGGTGAGCGCCGGCCCGGCCATCGCGCCGCCGGCGTGGTACGGGCGCAGACGCGCGCCACCCGCGCTCGTGCGGAACATCGAATCGCTGACGTTGGCCACCGGTATACGGCGGAATTTCTCCACCCACGCCGCATCCACCGTGCGCCTGCGCTTGAGAACCCTGAATCCCGCTGGCATTTCCCTATTCCTCCCTCGACGTGGACGTCGCAGTATAGCTGTCGCCAAATCCCGACAGAGTGCAACTTCACATCGCCTTTGCTAGGCTCGCCGGCATGAAAACCGAAGAATTGCTGTCGAAGCTGGAGCTGATCGAAGAGCAGGCGCGCCTCTCGCTGGACGAGCTCCCGCAGCACCTCGGGAAGGAACGCCAGCGCATGATCATCGCGCTGGTCAAGCACATCCGCTGGGCGCTCACCGACCCGAACTCGCCAGCGCTCGTCGATCCCGAGGCCACGGTCCGTCTTCCTTCCTAGCAGCAGCCGAACCACCGCTTCTTTTTGATCACGGGCGTGAGATGTGCCCGAGCGGCGTTGGTATCGCCCTGACTAGAATTTCCGGAATTCCCGTTCTCCGAAAGAAGGAGCTCACATGAAACGCATTGCTATCTTCACCCTCACCCTTGCCGTCGCCGGCTGCTCCGCCGACAACCCGATGGGGCATCGCGAGATGGGCACGCTGATCGGCGCCGGCGCGGGAGCCGTGGTCGGCGCAGTGGCCTACGACAAGAACCGCACCAAGGGCGCAGTCGTCGGCGCCGTGGGCGGCGCGCTCGCCGGCGGCGTCGTCGGGCGCTACATGGACGACCAGAAGCGCGACCTCGAGAAGAACCTCGGCGCCGAGATCAAGTCCGGGCAGGCGCGCGTCGAGAAGCTGCCGAACGACGTGGTGCGCATCACCATGACCAACCAGACCGCGTTCGAGACCGATTCGTCCGAGATCAAGCCCGGCTTCCACAGCACCATGGACAAGCTCGCCGACGTCGTGGTGCGCTACGGCAAGACCACCCTCACCGTCGTGGGCCACACCGACAACGTCGGCTCCGACTCCTACAACCAGCGGCTCTCCGAGCGCCGCGCGCTGTCGGTCGCGCAGTACCTCGAATCCAAGCGCG
>Ga0208685_1000868_pt1 | contig 10210 bp, 12 predicted proteins | sample EasRivMeERMLT890_FD_187533 | JGI IMG/M metagenome (GOLD analysis project Ga0208685, IMG submission 187533) | Soil microbial communities from meander-bound floodplain in the East River, Colorado, USA - East River MetaG ERMLT890 (SPAdes) (version 2) | ecosystem: Environmental > Terrestrial > Soil...
CTATGCATACTAAACGTATCCCCGCTCAGGAAAGGTCGCCCCGAAAGCGTGTATCGGCCTACAGGGATCCCTGGTACGAGCGGCCGTCCAATGCCGCCCTGATTACGGAACAATTCTTCGACTCTCGAGTCAGCCTGATACGAGTATGCCCGGAGACCGCATTGATGTACGCCGTGCTGGAAGATGCCTTCCTCGGTTTCCAAAAGAAGTTTGAGACGGAGCGGCGGTTCATTCGGCGCGCGCGGGAGGCTGAAAGATGGTTTTCCAGCGACGACTCTCGCTGGCTCTTCTCCTTCGTCGCGGTCTGTGATGCCCTCGGGCTGGAACCGGAGTACATACGGAAGAAACTTAAGCACTGGGCCCCATCCCGCCTGTCCAGAGCACAAGGAACGAGGTAGCACGCTATTAGAGGGCGGCAGCCACTGAGGTTTGTCGCCTGAACGAAAGGACACCCGCCCAATCCCTCAAGCATTCGACTGCGGTGTAATTAACGAAAGGGCACACTCATGACGATTCAACAAACGCTTCAAGCCGACGAGTTCAAACAACAACTGCGTGATTCCTTGCAGCGCGAGACCCAAAATTCGCATGCTGTCAAGGTTGCGCGACACGCTAACGTCTACGCTTGTGGTGATCAGGATGAGATGGTCTATTTCATCGAGAGCGGCCAGATCAAATTGTTGATGCTCTCATCCGAAGCTAAAGAGTGTATCCTTGCCATCCATACCGCGGGAGATATTTTCGGCGAGCTGTGCCTGTCCGGGTTAGGCGCACGTCTGGAAACAGCCACCGCGATGAAGCAAACGAGCTTAAAACAAATACCGTGTGGCCAGTTTTTTGCGCGCTTGAGTCGCGATTCGCTGTTCGAAGGTTTCGTGCGCTACTTGGCCGTACGCGTCGCCGACCAACAGCAGGTCATCGCCAATCTGGTGACGGTGGACAGCGAACAGCGGCTCGGCAAGACGCTGTTGCAGCTCGCTCGCACCATGGGCAAGAAAGACCCGCGCAGCATTCGCATCGAACTCAGAATTTCCCATGAGGAGTTGTCCGAGATGGTAGGCACCACGCGACCTCGGGTCAGCTTGTTCATGCAGAGATTTCATAACCTCGGTTTGATTGAGACGAACAGCGATCGGTTTCTCATCATCAAAGAAAAAAAGCTTAATGCCTATCTGTCCCAGATCGCCTAGCGTGGCTGCTCACTCCGCTACTCTAGTGCTGCTATCGTTGATCAATCTTAGTGCTGCTCGTACCGCAACGTCTGGCCCCGTGGGCCTTGCATTCGCGCTGACTTATTGATGAGCTGTCTTGCGGGCAGCTGGTCGTGGAGCTCGAGCCGTGAATTACCTAGTCGTGAGCTGCTGTTGCTGCTGATTGAATAACAATGGCAGATAACTGATTCTTCCAAGCGTGCTTTATAAAGAGGACACGAAAATGCGTCCATACAAAAACCATCGGATTTACGGCATCGCAGTTCCGAATCCGGGAAAGCTTTGGCACCCCAGGGGGTTGGTATTCGCCCCAGACGAAAACTCGACGATAGAGATCAAGCGCCTGGAATCCACCGACTTGACTTTTAAAACCAAGAAAGAAGCCGAAGAGCACGCGCTCAATCTATGCAGGGAATGGATTGACGGGCATGGATCGGAGGCCGAGAGCAAGGTCTAACCTTGGATCAATCGCCTTGTGTGGCATCCGTTGGCTAACGCCTCAGTGAATCATCCTACGGTCTCGTTGTTTACAGTCATTTTCGCAGGTATCGGATATTGTTGCGGTTTGAGGCGTCGTAAATAGCCCGATCGGCAACTATCCGTAGTTGTGCCTTCCTGCGGCGTCCGCCAAGAATTCTTTTCAGACTTGTTCAATATTGAACAGCAATTCTGGCGAGTCGGCGTAGTACTTAACGGTGCGACATACGAGCGTAAAGCTCCCCTAGGGAAGCAAGACGCGACGGCGCTTTGTGCGGTTGCTATCAGAGACTGTATATGAGCCAACGGGCGACTCAGTAATAAAACGACGTGGACAAAAAACCTTTTTCTCTGGTCGAAGCCGGGTCTGCGAAACCGGCATTGGCAAGGCCTAGCCGCGCATCGAGAGCAATGGGCAGCGACGATTGTGGTTGCTGCCGCCACAATCATTGCGGCCTGTGTGAAGAATGCTCCGTCGCCAAACGATACTCGGACTTCTGGATTTGTCATTGTTGCGGAGAGTTGAATCGGCGTGTTCCAAACTTGCATTGAAGGGAGTACTTATGGACTGGGAGAAAATTAAATTCGGCTTGTTGAGCGCGGCCGGAGGCGCAGTCGTGCTAGCCGTGATCGGATTCAACTGGGGTGGCTGGTTAACCACCGGTAGCGCCGAAGCCATGGCTAAGGAGAGCGCCGCAAACGCCGTCGCCCAGCGTTTGGGATCCATTTGTCTCGCGCAGTTTAACAAGGACTCGGAGAAAGCCCAGAGGATCAAAGAAATGAAGGGACAAGACACCTGGGACCTCGGGCGCTATATAGAAAAGCAAAGTTGGGCGATCATGCCGGGTGATGAGAAACCCGATAGCGGCGTTGCCGAGGCCTGCGCCAAGCATTTTGCGAAACAGGTCACATAGAACGCCGGTCAGCGATTTCCTGCAAACCGCTCGTTAACGGCAACTCAATCGAGTAAGGGGTTCGGTCAAATGCAAGCGCCGGCTCTTTACCGTTGATGCGAGGATTCTCGGCAGTGGTTTCCAGGCCGGCGTTGATCATCTTATTGGCAAAGGGACCGATCTTTTGTACCAAAGGCAACCCTTGCTGCTACAGGTCGTGGCACAGGAGAGTTATGCGGCGTCATCTCCGGTGCTAGGCGAAAATTCAGACTCGAATATCTCGGCTAAGATACGACAGATATCCGTTGCCGAGAGTATGCCGGCGAGTTTTTCGTGATGCAGCACGATCGCGGACCCGATATGGCGCTTGGCCATCTCGAGGGCAACTTCGTTTAAAGGGGTGTCGAAGGCCACGACGTAAGGGTCATCAGCCATAATGTCGCGGGCTCGGATACGAGCCTTATCCGTATTCGGCAAGAACCGGTCGTTTAAGTGATACAGGTCGCGCTCGGTTACAATGCCAACAACTCGACCATCCTGCTGCACGGGAATATGACGGATATCGTGCTCACCCATCAAGCGCTTCACTTCTCCAACCTCATGATCCGTGTCGACAAAATAGGGGAAAGGGGTCATGACGGATCCAACGTAAGGAATCTTTTTGTACTTATTCATAGGAATGGCTCCTGGTATCAAGTCCTCGGACGAGACGCTTATTTATCATGGCCGGTTCGAAATCGTAAATTGGGAGGCGTGGCCTTGCTCTGAGCGCCACCGTACTGGCTTTGGATTTTTTGCGTGACCGGATCCCTTAGCTCGGCAAAAAGCATCATGGCTATCGGATCTTTGAAATTCAACTTAATTCTAAAGTTTCCAACATTTTTTATTTCCAATACTGCAACATGGGGCGTCTCGAATGTACCGTCAATCACTGAAGCGGTGATATGAGTCGTAAGACCGAGACGAGCAACCGTGCTTCGCCCATCTAAAATGGCCAATACGTTGGGAGGAGTTTGGATCGCTTCATAGCTTGCTCCAAGGACGAATTGCCCCGGTTCCAATAAAAAAGGCTTTTGAGTCAGATCTATTTGCTGATATTTGAGATCCTGCGCGACAGTTAAACTGACAATCTGGTCAGGCTCGGGCAGAAGCAGCTCTTTGGCTAAATGGATCCGAATACCGACGGGGCGTATGTTTTTCTTATCAAAGTCGGGCCTAATAATGATCTTGCCTTCATTGACATACTTTTCAATTGTTTGATGGGATAAAAACATGAGATCGAGTATTGCATGAAATCGCCTGAACCGCGAAGACACCCGGCACCGTCGTTTCTTAATTACCTACCGGTCCCGTTGGCCTTTGGCACCAGCGGACTCCGCGGCCTGGTCAAAGACATCACCGACCTCGAGACCTATATCAACGTCAAAGCTGCGCTCCGGTACTTATTGAGCATTAGCGATATCAGTGCGCGCAGCACAGTGGTCATCGCCGGCGACCTCCGGCCCAGCACCGACCGGATCATGCGTGCCTGCGCCCAAGCGATTGTCGACGCGGGATTTCGGGTGGAAAACGCGGGTAAAATCCCCACCCCCGCCTTGATCTCTCGCGCCATCTCCGCCGGACGCGCGGGCGTGATGGTGAGCGGCAGCCATATTCCGTTTGATCGCAACGGTATCAAGATCAACAAGAGCGTCGGCGAGGTCCTGAAACAGGACGAAGCAGGCATCACGCGGGAGGTCGAGCGCATGCGCGTCGAGGAGTACAGCCGGACCGCGGCCACATCCGCCTTTGACGCCTCCGGCATGCTCAAGCGGACGCCAGACCTGCCGCCCCTCGATCCTGCCGCCCAGGAAACCTACGTCCGGCGTTATCTGACCAGTTTCGCCCGGGGCGGCCTCTCCGGCCTGCGCGTACTTGTGTATCAGCATTCGGCGGTGGGCCGCGATATCTTGCCGCGCATTCTGCGCGACCTCGGCGCCGAGGTGGTCACGGCCGGACGTAGCGAGACGTTCGTTCCCATCGACACCGAGAACATCACCGACGAGCAGCTCGATCGGCTGGAGGAGCTTGCCGTCGCTGCGGAAGCGAACGGTGGGCCGCTACACGCAATCCTGTCCACCGATGGTGACTCCGACCGGCCCCTCGTGACCACCGTGCTGCCCACCGACGAGGTCCGTCCCGGCGGCCGGCGGGTGCGCTTCTTGCCCGGTGACCTTCTTGGCATCGTGGTCGCCGAGTATCTTCGCGCGGACGGTGCTGCGGTGCCTATCAGCGCCAACGACGCAGTGGAGCGACGCATGGGCGAGCACGGAATTCTCCTCGCGAAGACCAAGATCGGATCGCCCTACGTCGTCTCCGCCCTCGACGATTTGCGCCGCCCCGGAACACTCTCACGGATCGTCGGCTGGGAGGCCAACGGCGGATTCTTGACCGGTAGCGATATTGCGTTGACCGCGGGCACACTGGTCGCGCTGCCCACTCGCGATGCGACCTTACCTATCCTGGCAAACTTATTCGCAGCAGCTGAACAACGGGTCGGACTGGCCGCGCTGTGGAGCCGGCTACCCGCGCGTTTTGGCCGTGCCGGCTTGCTCGATAACGTACCGGTCGCCGTTAGCCAGGCCATCCTGGCTCATCTGATTCCACCCGGTGACGTGATCGAGGTGGAGTTCGATAACACGGGACGCGTATTTGACCGCAGCCGTCCGGGCGCGACGTCTGCCGCGCTCGCCGAACCTGCAACCCGAGACTGGCAGCCATGCAGGTTGACGTTAATGCGTTTTTTCACGCCTGCACTCGGATTCGACGACATCATGCGGATCAATGTGCTCGATGGCGTGCGGATCTATTTCCGCAATGGGGACGTCGCCCACATCAGGCCGTCAGGCAATGCCCCTCAGCTGCGCATCTATGCCAACAGCGATTCGCAAGCGCGCGCCGATCAAATCGTCGAGCTAGCGCTGCGCGAACCCGACGGGATCCTGCGTCAGCTAGAGCGAGCGTTCACGTAAAGTACTTGACGTAACTTCGCCAGGGAAAAACCATCATCGGCCCGCTTACCACTTCGTGGGCAATTTTCGCCTCATCCTTCGATTCAGGCCCGCCCACGGCACCCTTCACGAAGCACAAGCAGGTCTTTGGGTCGCGATAATTCTTTTCAAAACTGTCCACTATTAGACAGCAATGCTTCCCGAGTGAGGTTACGCTAATCCTTAGAAGGAAGACGAATTCAGGGTATTGCATTTTCGAGAGCTGTAATGGCGCGCAAGAGGTAGAAGACCGGGCCACACACTCAACAGTGGCATGGACTTCGGCTCCGGTTTGACAGCAAACCTATTCCCGGTTCTGACCCCCCTCCCTCTTCCAATATCCAAAGGCTATCAAGAGCCTGAAAAAGGAGAGAGTTATGAATCCTATATTGATCCTCGGCATCCCCTTAGGGTTGGTGATCTTAGGCATGATATTGAATGGTTTTGGACTTTCCTTCGCTCACCCTCCAAGCACGCAGGAACAAGATCCTGCTAAGAGGGTGGCGGCGGAAAGGGACACTTACCGCAAGTTCTTTGATATGCAGAGAAGCCAGTCGATGAAAAGGCAAAAAAGGGTTGGCCAGTACGGCTGGTTGCTGATGGCCGCCTTTGTCGGCGCTTTCATCTGGCTTTATACGGATACCGTGAACAAGACCAGCCTTTCGAGTCGAATTGCCGGACTTCAAACATTGGGAACAGAAGAAGGCAAACAGATGGTTCTCTCGGTGACTCTGAGTGATGGCAACAACGTCAAATACCTCATCAAACTGCCGCAGGCTGATAAACTGGAGACAGCCCAGACTACCGCAAAAGACGCCCTCTCGAAGGAAAAGGTCTCGAGCTGGGAGCTGGAGAAATTGGGCACGGCTTTGAGTATCGGCGATAATCCATTTTCGCTTGGCATGGCGCTGAAGATTTCCAACTAGCCATTGAGGTCGGACAGACGCGAGATTTCTAGAGATCCAAATCAGACTTGAGGTGCCGAGTTGGCACCTCAAGCTGGTGATTGTCGCATTTCGAAAATTCTCGAAACGTGGAAGTTTTCAGGATTATAAATCACGTTCGCCGTCTTTGTCCCATCACGAATACGGCTTTTTCCGAATTTGAGTGATGATCGGGAACGCACGTGGGACTCCCTAAAGTCTAGGAGATAGGAGCCATGGAAAATGAAAAAGATCGCCGCGCTGAAAAGTTTGACGAGCGAGCCAATGAGGATTTTTATTTTGCCGCGAAAGATCGTGAACTGATCGACGAGATGAGGGTCGAGTTTCAGAAGGCGGAAGCTGTCCGGCGGGAAGGACGGATACTGAGCTGTCCAAAGTGCGCGGGTAAGCTGGGCAACACCACCTATATGGAATTTGTCTTGGATCGCTGTGAGCGCTGCGGGGGAATCTGGCTGGACAAAGGCGAGCTGGAGGGGATTGTGAGAAGAGCGGCGCGTGGTCCGCTCGGAGCCTTCCTTGATCGATGTTTTTCTAAAAATGAAACCGGAAATAAGAATCAGGTGTAGCTCACCTGCTAGCGAAGAAGCTAGTGACAACGCGGGACAGCGGCCGCGGAGGCGGTAGTAAACATTTCTCATCCCGCGAACTGTTGCCAAGCGAGAAATAGGTTTGGTTTCGAATCCCAAGGGGGATGAGTTTACCTTTTGCCGCATGACGTAGTTTAAACTCCAGGGCGGTTGTCCTCCATTTCGGCCACGCAATATTTCTTTTCAATATTGTCCAATACTAGACAGTAGTCCCTCCCGAGTCAGCGTACCGTCAAATCCTGAATGCAGGAGGTAAGCCATATGTCTGAAGAACGACATACATTCAAAAAACAGATGGAATCGGCTCGACCCACGGCGCCTGAGCCCAAAGAATCTTCAAGAATCGGCAACCCAAAATATTTTAGCTGTTCGACAAGGCCCAAAGATCCCAGAAAAAAGTCCGAGATCACTTTGTACGCTGCCCGTGCCCTGTCTCAAAAGTTCATTGGGTAATTCTGGCAAAGTTTATCTGCACCGTGAGTGGGTCATCCTGAACACGGTACAGAATCGCTATGCAATGGATTTCCGATAACCTCCTACGCCCGCTGCGTCCCTGCTCGAGTAAACTCGTCTCTTCGGCTCACCGTGGCTTTCAGCATCTCCGGCGGTATGGGTTTCGCGCCCCCCAGCACTTCGGCATAGATCGCCATTTGCGCCGCCTCCTCCACGATAAGGTTGGCCCGCGCCGCGGCCGCAGGGTCGGCGCCGAAGGCCAGCACACCGTGATTTTCCAGCAGCACTGCTTTGGTGTGCTTCGCGCCGGACAGCGCCATAGCGATGTTATCCACCGACGCCGCGGAACCCCGCGGCCCATACTGCGCCAGAGGCACGCCATCGATCATCTCCGAGCGCACCAGCGCCTCGTAGGAGCAGCCGATGGATCGGCTTGCCAGCGCGAAGCTTGTGGCGTACGTGGAATGGGTGTGCACCACGGCACCAGTCTCGGGACGCTCCCTATAAACCACCGCGTGCATGTGAACGATCTCGGCATTGGTCGGATTGATCTCGCCTTCCAGCAAGCGCCCCGCCAAATCGAGGAGCGCGAGATTCTCGGGTTTCAGATTGTCGAAGGAGCTGGTGGCGGTGAGCAAAATCGTATCGGTGCCGGGCACCCTCACGCTAAAGTTGCCGTGATGGCTCATAGAGATCGCGCCGACCCGCAGGAGAAAGTTTGCTCCGTCCACTACCGCCTGTCGCAGGCTAAGATGACTGATCGCCATAATACCTCCTACTGAAGAATTTAAGTTGTTTTATCACTCCGCTGCAGAAACTTTGTCAAGGGACTCGTCGCTTTCAGGTTGTAGGCCAGCAACGGCAACGAATGCTATGCAGCCAGTCTACACGATTATGATCCATGCGCAGAGCGCACTTGCCAACGCCAGCCCGACGGCCGTGATCATGACCACCCGAAAGCCAACGACGAATGATTGATCGATCGCTTCCCTTAACGCGATACGGGTCTCATCGTCCACACCAGGGGGCAATTCTGCTCCGGCAAGCCGGACGCGTTGCTCATCGATGGCACGGCGCACTTCGGTCGTGAGTTCCAATTGCTCCAAACGCCGATCCAGCTCACGGTTGAAGGAGTACAGAATAACGATGCCCAGAGCCGCAATGCCCAGCAGTCCGCCGATTCGCGAAACCGCATTGTTGACGCCGGAGGCGATGCCGGCCCGATTTTTTGGCACCGCGTTCATCACCGTGGTCGTAAGCGGCGCAACGCTCACCGCCATCCCCAAACCGAGCACCACTACGGGCGGAAAGAAAGTCGTCCAGTAACTGCCGCCGATACCCGGAATTGTAAACAACACGTAGCCCAAAGCCGCGATGATCGGCCCGGCTACGAGCGGCAACTTCGCGCCGTGGCTTTTCACCAACCCCCCGGACCAGCGAGAAAGAAAAAACAAAATGAGAATGAAGGGGATCCAAGCGGCGCCCGCCCCCGTCGCCGAATACCCTTGAACCTGAATCAGGTTGAGCGGAACAAAGAACATACTTCCACCCAAGGCCGTATATAGAAAGAACGTCATTAAATTAGCGCCGCTAAAATTGCGCGAACGAAATAACCTCAGCGGCAACATCGGGTTGCCGGCATAAGCCTCTACCAGGAGAAAGATCGTTAACGAAAGCCCGCCAACGCCCAGCGTGCTGATGACTAGCGGATGACCGAATCCTAAGCCCGACGATTCGATCAGACCGTAGACAAGAGTTCCCAAGCCCAGAGTGATAAGCCCTGCGCCGAGCCAGTCCAAGCCCTTGTTTTCACCCTCATCGCGGCTCTCCGGCACGCGCAACAGAGCGATCCCCAGCACCGCCAGCGCCAGCGGCAGGTTGATAAAGAAGATGGCGCGCCAGGAGACATGCTCCACCAGCCAGCCGCCCATGACCGGTCCGATACCTGCGGTAATCGCCGTGAAGCCGGACCACGTACCGATGGCCCGGCCCCTCCTCGCTTCGTCGAAGGAAGCGCTGATAATAGCCAGGCTTCCCGGCACCAGCAGCGCCCCGCCGGCGCCTTGCAGCGCGCGCCAGAGGATCAGTTGACTAATACTTCCTGCGAAGCCGCAACCGATGGATGCGATCGCAAACAGGACAACGCCCCAACAGAAGACCAGCCGCCTGCCAAATCGATCTCCCATGGAGCCGCCGACCAAAAGCAGAGCGGCGAGCAAGAGCGCGTAGGACTCAACCACCCACTGCACATCCAAAACCGTCGCGCGGAAACTTTGTTGCAGCGCCGGCAGGGCCACATTGACGACGGTGCCGTCAATGAAAGCCATGCTGGATCCCAGAATCGTGGCGGCCAGGATCCACGGCTCGGCCCGCTGCGCGCATGGAACAGCGGCCGGCCCCGCTAGGACTATGCCCTCATCACACGGTTGTTTGAAAATATTCGCCATTCTTCCAGAGAGGTTCTAAGATGAACTTGGCAATGCTATGTTCTAAAAATCGCTTCCTCATCGTTGTAATCAGGAAGCTCTAACTCAACCACGGCAGGCTAGTGTGGTGTCCCGTTAATTCGTTGAATAACATCTGCATCCATTCCGCTTGAAAAATCTCCCCTTGCCC
>Ga0208685_1000871_pt1 | contig 10204 bp, 14 predicted proteins | sample EasRivMeERMLT890_FD_187533 | JGI IMG/M metagenome (GOLD analysis project Ga0208685, IMG submission 187533) | Soil microbial communities from meander-bound floodplain in the East River, Colorado, USA - East River MetaG ERMLT890 (SPAdes) (version 2) | ecosystem: Environmental > Terrestrial > Soil...
CGGCGAAGGTAAAAGGGTGCGCGACCGTGGCGAGGGCGCCGAGGGCGATCGCGTGGAGCAGGTTTCTGGGCGCCATGGCCGAGTTTAACCGCGGATTGCCCTTCGCAGGGCGTCTAGAATGCGGCGGTGGCGGACTACCTGCGCGAAGAGCTCGGCAAGCTGCTGAACCAGCACGACGAGCAGCGCCGCGTGGTGCTGGCGCGCGAGCAGAAGGTCAAGGACGACGATGCGCTGTTCGTCGCCGGCTTCGCGGACCTGCGGCGCAGCGTAATCCGACCGGCGTTCGAGACCGCCGCCGCGATGCTGGCGGAGCGCGGCCACAAGGTCACCATCGCCGAGCAGGAGTTCTCGGTCGGCGCCGGAGCCAAGGTCACGGAAGCCGAGATCTCGCTGCGCATCGTGGTTTCGGGAGCGAAGGAAGAGAACGCGCGCGCATTCTCGATCAGCACCCGGCATTACAACAAGACGGTGCTGATCAACGCCGGCAAGCCGCTCGAGGGCAAGACGGGCACCTACGCGCTGGAGAATATCGACCGCCACCGCGTCGAGGAGGAGCTCGTCAGGTTCGTCGCCGGCATCGTCGCCGGCTAGGGAACCTCTGAAAAAGCGGTAAGTGGTCGTTCCCGCGAATGCGGGAACCCATGTCTGAACTTCTTCAGACCTTCGCTTCGAGCGCTTCCCAGCGCTCGAGCTTTTCCGTCAGCAGGGCCTCGATCTCGGCGCTGCGGCTCTGATCGGCGCGCAGCACGCCGGGCGGCTGGCGGTAGTAGTCGGGCCCGGCCATCTTCTCCGCGAGCTGCTTCTGCTCGGCTTCCAGCGCGGCGATTTCGCCGGGCAGCGCCTGGAGCTCGCGGGTTTCCTTGTACGAAAGTTTTTTACGAACCGAACCCTCCCGGACCACGAGGGGGGCTTCGGTTTTCACCACTTTTGCTTCTGGCCGCTGGCGCACGTAGTCGCTGTAGCCGCCGGCGTATTCCTTCCACTGGCCGTCGCCTTCCGACGCGAGCGTTTGGGTGACGACGTTGTCGAGGAAGGCGCGGTCGTGGGAGACGAGCAGGATGGTGCCGGCGTAGTCCTGCAGCGCGGCCTCGAGGAGCTCGAGGGACTCGATGTCGAGGTCGTTGGTCGGCTCATCCAGCACCAGCACGTTGGCGGGCTTGGCGAAGAGGCGCGCGAGCAGCAGGCGGTTGCGCTCGCCGCCGGAGAGCATCGAGACCTTCGAGTTGGCGCGGCGCGGCGGGAAGAGAAAATCGCCGAGGTAGCTCATCACGTGCTTCCTGCCTTCGGGAAGCTCGACCCAGTCGCCGCCGGGGCTGATGGTCTCGGCCACCGTCTTCTCGGGGTCGAGCATTTCGCGCATCTGGTCGAAGTAGGCGATCTGGACGTTGGTGCCCAGGCGCACGCTGCCCGAGTCGGGCGCGAGCGTGCCGAGGATCAAATTGAGGAGCGTCGTCTTGCCGGCGCCGTTGGGGCCGACCAGGCCGAGGCGGTCGCCGCGCGAGACGATGAGATCGAGGTCTTTTACGATCACCCGATCGTGGAACGACTTACTTACTTTAAGAAACTCTGAAACAAGCTTGCCCGAGCGCTGGCCCTCGCCGATCGCGATCTTGACGTCGCCGATGCGCGAGCGGCGCGCGGCGCGCTCATCGCGCAAGCGCTCCAAGCGCCGGACGCGGCCTTCGTTGCGCGTGCGGCGCGCCTCGATGCCCTTGCGGATCCAGGCCTCCTCCTGCGCCCAGAACTTGTCGAACTTGCGCTGCGTGACGGCCTCGGCGGCGAGCTGCGCGGCCTTGGTCCTCTCGTAAGTAGAGAAATTTCCCGCGAAGGACAGGAGCCGCCCGCGGTCGAGCTCGACGATGCGCGTCGCGACGCGATCGAGGAAGGCGCGGTCGTGGGTCACCACAATCGCCGCTGGGGTTCTTAAAAGTAGTTGCTCTAAAACCAAAATGCCATCGATGTCGAGGTGGTTGGTCGGCTCGTCGAGCAGCAGCAGGTCGGGCTCCTGCGCGAAGGCGTGGGCGAGGGCGGCGCGCTTGAGCTCTCCGCCCGACACGGTCTGGTCGACTTTGAAAAGATGCAGAAACTTGTCGAGCTTGTGCGCCTCGACGCCGGAGGACTCCGGCACGCCGGGCTCCTGCTCGACGCGCACGATCTTCAGGCCATCCGTCTTCTTCAGCTCGCCGTCGTCGAGCGCGACCGTGCCGGCGAGGATTCCAAGCAGGGAGGACTTACCCGTGCCGTTTCTTCCGATCAAGCCGATGCGCTCGCCAGCCTCCACCGCGAGCGCGGCGCGATCGAGGAGCGGCAGGTCGCCGTAGTGCAGCTCGGCGTCGGCGAGGGTGAGGAGGGGCATCTATTGGCTAGTCCATCGGCCGGACCTTCCCGGTGCGCCCGATGTGGCAGATGAATGGACCTTCCTTGCTAGCGCACACGCCCTGGATTGCCGGCATTGCACCCGCGAGGGTCGTGGCGGTGTCTGCCAGGGTAACGTTGCCGCCCGTGAACACAAACGCGCGGACGCCTGCTGACTGCAACGCCAGACGTTCCAGGCGCCGGTAGCGGATGCGCTTGTCGCGTGTCAGCACCACCCATCCCTTCGCGCCGGCGAGCGAGAGCCAGGTTTGGTCGTCCGTGCCTTTAGGGAAATGCTTCGTCAGGCGCTCGACGATCGCGCCAGCTTCGGCCAACGCTTTGGCGATTGAGTCGCTGTCGAGCGACTCGTCGAGGAAAACGGTTAACGGCTCAGGCCGCTTCGAGAGCGAGCTCGCAGCGGATGGCGTCCCAGACAGCTTCTTCGTCGGCACCGTATTCCTTTGCCAGCACGGGAACCGGGTCGCCAGCCTTGAACTGCTCGGCGAGCACGGCTGTCGGAATGCCGGTGCCGGCGATCACCGGGCGGCCGAACGACACACGGGGATCGATCACGACGCTGCGCGGTTGCTCGCGCGGAGCCTGCGTGCGCATGAAGGGATAGAGCTTGATAGGGAGACCTTTGCCATCCCGGTCGATGCGCTCAAGATAGGCGCGGATCAGGTCGGCCATCTCGAGCTGTCCGTCCCTGGAAATGTTGATCACCTGCCCGAGATGATCGACGAAGAGGTCGACGCCGTTGGTCGCGAACTGCTGCTCGATGAGCGGGCGCTTGGCGGCGAGCTTGCGCACCAGGTATTCGAGGCCGCGCCGGATGGTCGGAAGCGCAACTTGGTGCTTGCGGCGGATCGCCGTTAGGACGTAGGCCTCCACCAGGTTGGTAAACGAGAGGGCCAAACTCTTGGCATCGGCGGGCCGAATGACCGCACGGAAACCGCGCTGCCCCGCGAACCAGGAGCGCAACGTCGACTTCGGCACGCCGAGATAGTGCGCCGCCTCGCCGACGGTGTAGGCGGGCACCTCGCGTGCATCGAGATCTTTGAAATCGGTCACGGCCGGATTATGCCGGAAGCATTGAGGAAGGCGTCGTAGCGTCCCCGGGGCGAACCGCACCCTATTAGGCGGCCCGCCGCAAAGCCGAGAGGTTGCGGGCGATGAAGCCCTTCACCATCTCGTGCGCCTTGTCGGTCATCGGCCCGGGCTTGTCCACCCACAGGTGCTCGCAACCCTCGAAGATCTCGAGCTGGCACTCGCCGCCGGCGGCGCGGTAGGTGGCCGCGAACTTCTCCTGTAGCGCCGGAAGCACATTGTCGTCGAGCGAGCCCTGCATGATGAGGAGCGGCGGCAGCGAGACCTTTTCCTTGCGCTCGAGGATCTGCTGCGGGTTGCCCTCGTAGATGGTCTCCCACGGCTTCCAGTAGTTCTTCGTGTTCTGCATCATCTCGGCGCGCTTCATCTTCTCGGCCTGCTGGAAGCGCGCGAAGGGGTCGCTGATCGGCGAGCGCGCGGCGACGTAGGCGACGCTGGCGTCGAGCGCCGGCGCCTGAGCGAGCGGGAAGGCGCTGTACTTCGGGTCGCGCGGCTTCATGCCGACGAGCTCACCCATGTGGCCGCCGGTGGAGCTGCCCAGTATCCCGAGGGTCGAGGGGTCGCCGCGCAAGCCGGGTGCCTTCCACTTCAGCCAGCGCACGCCGTAGTTCGCGTCCTGCACCGAAGCGGGGTAGGGCGCATCGGAGGCGAGGGTCATGTCGATCGAGGCGACCAGGACGCCGCTCGCGGCTACCGCGCGCGCCATGGTCTCGTTGGCGAAGCGGTCCTTGTTGTTCCAGGCGCCGCCGTGGAGATCCAGGAGCACCGGGAAAGGCCCCGCATTTCTTCCCTCGGCTTTGGGTTGGTAGAGGCGCGCCATCAGCGGGCGGCCCTTCGGGCTGCGCCGGTATTCCATTTCCTGCACTTCGACTTCGTAGCGGGCTTTGGGGTCGTATTGAGCGGTCATGGTGAAGCGATTGTAAGGCGGCGCGGCCGGCGCGCGCGCCCCCGCCGGGTATCCCTTGACCCTGCTGATACCGGCGCGTATGGTGGGACGCGTGTTCCGGAAGTAACCTGTCGTCCACCGCCGCTCGCGGCGATTCTCAGCAGACCTCCCGCTACTCAGCAGTACGCCCGGCCGAGCCGCCGCTTTCAGGCGGACAGAGAGGACGCGATGCAAAAGCTTCCCGAGCTGCACCTGGTGCGCGGGTCCGAAGCCGCCGCGGCGAGCAACGTGGTTCATATCAGCCGCATCCGCTCGCACGGGCCCGCGAACCTTTACGCCGTCGGGCGATCGTGGCCGCTGCAGCACGCGTGGCGCGACCTTGTGCTGAGCCTGACGACGAAGCCCACGCCGTGAACGCCTGGATCGCGAGCGCGATGCTCGCCGCGCTCTTTGCCTGCACGACCGTGAGCGCGCAGGAGAAGCTGCAGGAAAAGGGCGGGGGCTTCAACGACGCGGTGATCACCGGGCTCGTGACGAGCGCGCTCGACAAGGATCCCGTGCTGCGCCAGATGAACATCGCCGTAGAAACAAACGACGGCGTGGTCCGCCTCAGCGGCTTCGTCGACTCGATGGCCCAGGTGGACCGGGCCGGGGCGCTCGCGCGCCGGATCGAGGGCGTGAGCAGCGTACGCAATACGATCCGCGTGACGAACCGGCCATCGCGCGCATGACCGCCGGGCGCGAGCCCGGAATTCGTTTGAACTACGTTCAGCCCGAATTCCAGCCCTGACCCCATAGCGCCACGCCGCACGCGGCGAGCGCGATGCAAACGAAGCGCTGGAACGCGATCGGGGACAGGCCGGTGTGGAGGCGGTCGCCGACCAGGAGCCCGACGCCCATCGCCGGGATCGAGGCGGCGCAGAGGATCAGCGAGTCGAGCGTGAGCTCGCCCACGGCGGCGTAGCCGACGGTGCGCGCGACGCTGATGGTGAGGATCATCGCGGACATGGTGGCGCGGAACGCGTCCTTGGTCATCTTGCCGGCGTCCAGGTACATCGCGAAGAAGATGGTCGCCATGGCGCCGAACAGGGTGCCGACGATGCCGGACAGCACGCTCGCCGCGGGCCGGAGAAGCTTCAGCTCGAAACGCGGCATCCACCACGAATACGCGGCGTACGCGATGATGAAGACGCCGAGCGCGCGCGCGAGGACGGCGGTGTCTACCGCCTTGAAGACGACGAGCCCGGCGACGATACCGAGCGCGCAGCCGGGGAGTACGCCGACGAACTCGCGCCAGTCGATGTGCCGGCGGCTGCGGCCGACGATCGCGACGGAAGACACGATGCCGATCAGGCTCCACGCGGGCGCGATGACCTTCACCGGGAGGGCGAGCGCGAGGAGCGGCAGGCCGAGCGCGCCGCCGAAGCCGAGCGAACCGCGCAGGGTGAAGTTGAGCAGCAGCACCAGGATGCAGTAGGCGAGGACGAGCGGGGAGAGGTCGAGGAGGAGCAAGACGCGATTCTAGGAAATTCGGGGACGGAGCCCTATCTATCGCGCGGCGTCAACGCGCGTGACGCCATACATATCGCCGCTGTAACCGCGACCTGCCCCTAGGCGCGGGATAATTCGGGCTCTGACCCCGAATTCCAATCACGCGTGAAGCTGGAAATGCACCAGAACTCGCTGTTCGCCGTGCTGCTGCGCTCGCCGTGGTGGGTGAGCCTGCTGGCGGCGATCGGCCTGGCGGCGGTGTTGCGGATGTTCCTGCCGCTCGAGTTCGCGCTGTTCGGCGGGCTGCCGTTTGCGGTGATCGCGGCGGTATCGGGCTGGCGCCAGCTCAAGAGGCCGGGGCCCAAGCGCATCGCGCAGACGATCGAGCGTGCCCGCGCGCTATCCGCGGACGCGTTCTGCGCCGCGCTCGAGGAAGGGTTCAGGCGCCAGGGCCATGGGACCCGGCGCGGCGAGGGCGCGGCGGACCTGGTGCTCACGCACAAGGGAATCGTGAGCGTGGTGGGCTGCCGGCGCTGGAAGGCGGCGCGCACCGGCATCGAGCCGCTGCGCGAGTTCGACGCCGCGACGAGCGAGAGCGGCGCGCACAAGCGGATCTACGTGGCCGTGGGCGAGGTCAGCGACAACGCCCGCGAGCTCGCGGCGAAGAAAGGGATCCGCCTGGTGCAGGCGGAGGAGCTCGCCGGGCTGCTCTCCTCCCTGCGCTAAATTCGGGGCTCGGACCCATGAGCCCCCGCTCCGCAGCCCTCGGCGTCATCGCGCTCACGCTCGCGATCTCCTATGGCATCTGGTACTCCTACAGCGTCATCCTGGTGGCGCTGCTCGCCGAGTTCGGCTGGAGCCGCTCGGTGCTCGCGGGCGCGTTCTCGGTGTTCACGCTGGTGCACGGCGGCATCAACCCGGTGATCGGGGCGCTGTGCGCGCGTTTCCGGCCGCTGCGCGTGATGGCGGCGGGCGGGGCGGCGATGGGGCTCGCGCTCTTCGCCGACAGCTTCGTCACCACGCCCCTCGGTCTCTACGCCGCCTTCGGCGTGCTCACTGCGATCGCCGTGGCGGCCGGCGGCTGGGTGCCGGCGTTGGTCTTCGTGCAGGGCCAGTTCAAGGAGCGGCTCGGGCTCTCGATCGGCATCATCAGCTCGGGCGTCGGCGTGGGGATGGTGATGGTGGTGCCGTTCACGCAGCTCCTGATCGACGCGTACGGCTGGCGGGTCGCGTTTCGCGTGCTGGGGCTGATCGCGTTCGCGTGGATCGTGCCGTCGTCGCTGTGGCTGCGGTGGTGGATGCTCAGGCAAAGGGAAATTCAAATTCGGGGTCAGAGCCCAGTAAAGCCAAACCAAGAAGATTCGGGCCCTGACCCCAGGCGCGAAAATTCGGGCTCTGACCCCATGACGCTCCGGCAGGCGATGCGCACGCAGCCTTTCTGGCTGCTGATGGCGGCGTTCTTCTTCGGCAACATCAGCTCGCAGACCCTGCACGTGCACCAGGTGGCGTACCTCGTGGACCACGGGCTGAGCGCGATCGTGGCGGCGACGGTGGTGGGTGTGGTGGGCTTCGCGAGCATCTTCGGCAAGATCGGCGGCGGGTGGCTGTCGGACCGCATGGAGCGGGAGGTGGTGTACGCGGGCGGGATCGCCATCATGGTGGCGAGCTTCTTTGCGCTGCTCGCCATCGGGACGGCCCCCTCGGTGTGGGCGGCGTACGGCTACGCGGTGCTGCTCGGCGTGGGCTACTCCGCCACCGCGTCGCTCATCCCGGCGATGCTGAGCGACCGGTTCAGCGGGCGGCACTTCGGCGCGATCGTCGGCGTGTGCCTGATCGGCAGCTCGACCGGAAGCGCGGTCGGGCCGTGGCTCGCGGGGATGCTCTACGACGCGACGAGCAGCTACACGGCCGCGTTCCTGATCGCGGCCGCGTGCGGCGTGATCGCCGGCGCGGCCGGCTGGCGCGCCCGGACGCTGCGGATCCGCGCGCCTATTTCTTCTCGAAGCCCCGAACCAACGACGCGCGCGCCGTAGCGCCCTGCATCAGCAGCGAGAAGTCCGAGCCGCTGAGGATGAGCTGCACGCCCATGCCGATGTGCCGCTCGAGGAGCTCGGCGGTGTACATGCCGCCCATGCCCGGGAACTTGCCGTGCTTGCGGCAGGCCGCGATCACTTTCGTGTAGGCGTCCTTCACCTTCGGGTCGTTGAACTGGCCGGGGATGCCCATCTCGAAGCAGAGATCGTTGGTGCCGATGAGGAGCGCGTCGACGCCCTTCACGGCGGCGATCTCGTCGGCGTTCTGCACTCCTTGCGGCGATTCGATCATCACCACGACGAGCGTCTCCTCGTTGACCATGCGCGCGGCCTCGCCGACGGGGACGGAGGCAAAGCCAAGCTGCGCCAGCGCGCCGCCCATCGAGCGCTTGCCCACCGGCGGGTAGCGGCAGTGATCGGCCACGCGCTTCGCCGAGGCCGCATCGTCGACATGAGGAAAAACGATTCCCTGCGCGCCGTTATCCAGCAGGCGCGAGGCGTGCCAGTGCTCGAACCCCGCGACTCGCACGATCGGCGAGACGCCGGCGGCGAGCGCGGCGGTGGAGATCTGCGCGGCGGTGTCGGGGTCGAGCGACCCGTGCTCGGCGTCGATGAACAGCCAGTCGAAGCCGGAGGTCTTGGCCATGGTGGCGATGCCGACGGTGCGCGCCTGGTTGACGCCCAGGCCGATGGCGAGCTTGCCGGCGCGGAGTTGGCGGAGGGCGTGGTTCTGGACGATGGGCATAGGTTGAAGAGTACCTATATAGGGGTTAACCCTGTAGGGGTAAACCCTGTAGCGGTCCCGTGACACCCAAAATCCGGGGCGGGCTACAGACAGGGCGCGGCAACGCCCCTAGAGTGTGGCTTCCCCCCCGAGCCACTCATCCTCCCTCCCTTGGATAGTGGCTCACCCCTAAGAGGCCGTCTTCGGACGGCTTCTTTTTTTTCCAGATCCGGTTTTGCTAGGCGGCCTTCGCGGGCGCTTTCTTGCGCCCTGCCTTCTTGAGCTGCTTGGCCTCGCGCCGCAGCTTGTTGTGGATCTTCTGCAGGCGGATGCGGTTTCGGCGATGCATCGAGGTATGTCTCATGGGGCGGATTCCAGTGGCTAAAGGTCAGGACGAGGTCAGGATGGTAATGCGGCGGCGGCTACGCGCGCGTCGATGAGCGTCGCGGCGGCGGGGCCGGCGTTGCGTGCGGGCGAATGGACGCCGAGGATCAGGGTCGCCTGCGCGCCCTGGATCAGGAGAAAGAGCTGTTCGGCGAGGAGCTCGGGCTCGCTCGCGCCGCTCCGCACGCACAGCTCGGCAAGCTTGGCGTGCAGCTTCGCCTTGTGCGCCTCAATCACCTGGCGCGCGGGGCGGCCTTGTCCGATGATCCCGACCGCGGCGTTGGCCATTCCGCAGCCGAGCGCCTCCGGGTCGGTGACGTGGCTGGCGAGGAGCGCGAACGCGCGGTTCAGCCGCTTGCGCGGATCGTCCGGGTAGCGCTGCGACATCGCGTCCCAGCGCTGCCAGAAGCGCGCGCTGCGTTGCCGCAGCCACTCGGCGACCAGCTCGTCCCGCGAGGAGCCGCGATCGCGAATCAGGAAACCTCGAGCAGCTCCACTTCGAACACCAGGGTGGCCTCGGGCGGGATCACGCCGGCGAGGCCGTGCGAGCCGTAGGCGAGCGCGGGCGGGATGGTGAGGCGCCGCTTGCCGCCGACGCGCATCCCGGGGATGCCTTCGTCCCAGCCGCGGATCACGTCGCCCGCGCCGAGGGCGAGGTCGAGCGGATCGCGGCGCGCGCGGCTCGAGTCGAACTGCTTGCCGCCCTGCATCCAGCCGACGTAGTGCACCACCACGTCGTTTCCGGCTTCGGCGCGCGCGCCGTTGCCGACGACGAGATCTTCCTTGATCAGGCCGCCGGGGATGAAATCGTAGGGTTGCTGCATGGAACCGCCTTTCGGGAATGGACCGCTATTGTACGGGCTTCCAGCATGTACTGGTCAGATATACAGTACTGGCGCTATAGTCCCGGCCATGGCGACGGCGGCGGCGTTCGAAAAACTGAACCCCAGGCAGCGCGAGGCGGCATGCGCCGGGACCGCGCCGCTCTTGATCGTCGCGGGGGCCGGCACCGGCAAGACCAACACCCTCGCGCACCGCGTGGCGCACCTGGTCCTGCAAGGCGCTTCCCCCGAAAAAATCCTGTTGTTGACCTTTACGCGCCGGGCCGCGCTCGAGATGACGCGCCGCGCGAGCCGCATCGTGGCCGAAGTGAGGAAAGACGTGCGGCTCCCCTGGTCGGGCACGTTCCACTCCATCGCCAACAGGCTGATCAGGAAGTACTGC
>Ga0208685_1000877_pt1 | contig 10178 bp, 10 predicted proteins | sample EasRivMeERMLT890_FD_187533 | JGI IMG/M metagenome (GOLD analysis project Ga0208685, IMG submission 187533) | Soil microbial communities from meander-bound floodplain in the East River, Colorado, USA - East River MetaG ERMLT890 (SPAdes) (version 2) | ecosystem: Environmental > Terrestrial > Soil...
CTCGCCGGAGTTGTGGCTCAACCTTCAGGTCGACTACGACCTGCGCGTCGCGAAGCGGACGACCTGGCTGAAGGCCGAGCCGCGCGTGCGGGTGCACGCGGACTGACACCGACGCGACGGCAGAAGAAATTCAAGGTCTGATCGTCGCTCAGGAATCGGGCGACAAATACAACCTCCTTGAACGCTTGGGAGAAATTCTCAAAGGGGAGGTGGGACCCTATGAGTCGGTAGGGCTTCTTGAGGACGATGCGGACCAGACCCGGAAGCGCGCTCTCATTGCATTAGCGTCACCCAAACACGAACGGATATTTAGTCTGCTCGACGATAGAGATTTCGACGAAATCGAGGTCATTTTCCCGAAGGCCGACACGCCACGCACGACGATCTCCCGCCTCGCAGGCGAAGTTATTGCGCAGACCAAACCAAACGCAAGGACTTCGATGGTGGACAGCGATGATCTAAGTGAGTTAATCAAACACTGTGATCTGGCATATTTGAGGATGTACGCGGAAGACGGCGCCAACGTCGAAATTGGTTTAACCGGTTCCAAGCTTCAGGCTGTAGCAATCGCAGCGTTGAGTTCTCAGCGCAAGTTTTCTCAGGCGTGGTATGTGAAGCCTGCAGAGTTCGATGAAAGTCGATTTTCCAAGGGGTTCTCAGCGTTGCGCCTATTCGAGCTTACAGCCGGTTAGTTACAGGCGATATGCCGAGGGTCGATTAAAGGCGTGAGCTTTAACGAGTGGGGGACGGAGCACGGTATTTGTTGTGGGGCCCCTGTTCGACGCCGAGCAGCAAAGAAATCGACCATGGGTCGATTTCTTGAGGGAGTGAGCCGGGGTTTCGAATAACGTGGGTATACCGCGCCTGGAAGGCGCGATTGGCGCTACGCACGTTAGAGCCGGCGAACGCCCGACACGATGCAGCGTGTCGGGATGGGATGACCTAGCCCCGGTGTTGAGGGATGACCCGACGCTTTGCTAAAGGCGGAAGGCGAAAGGGCCTAAACCCGGTGATGTGTGATGGGTGATGATTCCTCCCGCGTGTTGAACGGCGATGCTCGTCCGTTCGAACACGCGGAGTTAAACCGGCGCGTAGCGTCCGGGTTTAACGATACTTGGGCGAGCAAAAAGAAGGCGATATGTGACTTCGCGTACCCAGTTACTTCTTAAGAGCCTTGAGCATCAACGGCTCTTCGGCGCTTTCTTCTTCGTGCCGGGCGGCAGTTTCGTATCTAGGGCACGTTCAAAGACTCGCCCATCCTTAGCCGCATCGAGTTCTTTAGTGGTCATGATGAACCGCTCCGACTGAGCCTTATCCTCGGTCGGGCGTTTTCGCTTTCGCTTTTTTCCTTTTGCGCCAGCCATACTCAGATAGTAGTCGTTTGGTAAGTCAGCCGCTTGCCTTTCGCGCCTTGGAGCAGGTTTTCAGCCCGCTCTGGGAAACGAGGGTCAGGCCTTTAGTTTGTAGCCCACCACCGATCAAGAGCGATTACTTTTTAGTCAACCGGTCACGAGCCCTGACCGGGCTTCCAGAGGCGGGCAACACGCGAGCGGCGGATCCTCGTGTCGCGTGTCGCGAGCGGCAGGACGTGCGCCCTGGCTGTTGCGACGATCAGCCGGTCCGCGGGATCGCCATGAAAAGTGTCCGGCAGCGAATTGAGGGCGAGCACGGTTTCCACGTCGAGCGGGATCACCGAAACGATCTGGTTGTCCGCCGCGCGCGCGAGCCAGTCGGAGAAGGGCAGCGGCAGCTCAAGACGCCGTTTCACGTGCAGCATCTGCACTTCCCACAGGCTGATCGCCGCGATGCAGACCTCGCGTCGCCCGGCGGCGGCATCGAGCGCGCCGCGCTCCGCGCGCGTCAGGGGAGAGCCGGGCGTCAGCCACCACACCCAGATATGGGTGTCGAGCAGGACATTCAACGCAACGCCTCGAAGTCCTCGTCGCGCAGCACGGACTCGCCCGGTGCGGAAAGCAGGCGGCCGCCCAGCGCGCGCAACTGCTCCCACGGCTTCAAACCCGCGCCCGTCTGGGCGGCTGGCGGGGGCTGAAGGCGCGCGACAATCCGGCCGCGGCGCGTGATGGCGACGGGGCGGCCACTCTTCTCGACGCGGCGGATGATCTCCAGGCAGCGGTGCTTGAACTCGGTGACTGATATGTCCATTTCGATATTGTAAATGGCCATTTTGATCCACGCAAGGCAGTAGCGCCCGTGATCATCCCACGGCAGCGGAGCGACACTTCCACCACCCCGTCACTTCGTGACACCCCGCCCGGCCAGCCGCACAGATGCAGCTGGCGTTCGGCGGCTTACCCCTCCCTTGCAGGGCGCGCACCGGCTTGCAAGCCGGCGCCGCTCGTCCGGCGTGGGCCATGGCCCACGAATGCCCGGTCTCGCCCCCCGCCCCTCTCCCGAGTGGAGAGGGGATATTCGAGATGCGCTTCTCTTTCCTGCGAAGCGCATAACATGAGGATGGAATCCCCGCCTCACCCTCGGGCAGGAGGGGAGTGTTCTGGCTCACCTTCGGACAGAAGGGAAGTTGAATCACGAATCACGCTTTCGTTGACGCCGTCCCGCTGCGCTGGCTAGACTGCGGACTCCATTCTATTTCGCAACGAGGACATTCCACATGGCGGCCAAGCTCAAGCTCAAGGACACGCGCGACAAGAAGAACCGCAAGCTGACGCGCAAGGACGTGCACCAGGCGGCAAAACGGTTCAAGAACTGGGGCCGCTGGGGCAAGGACGACGAGATCGGCACGCTCAACTTCACCACCGCGTCCGACATCGTCGCCGCGGCGCGCCTGGTGCGGAAGGGCAAGGTCATCTCGCTCGCGCTCGACTTCGATCAGAAAGGCCCGCAGGGCGGCAAGACCAAGTATCCCGCGCTCGGCCGCTTCAACCCGATACACATGATGACCCGCACCGGGACCGATGCGTATTCCGGCGTGCTCGACCACCGCAAGATCCGCGGTACCGACGACATCATCATCATGCCGCTGCAATGCGGCACGCAGTGGGACGGGCTCGGCCACATCATGTATTACGACCACATGTGGAACGGCTACGACTGCCGCAACGTGACCTCGGCTGGCGCGCAGAAGGGCGGCATCGAGAAGACCCGCGAAAAGATGGTGGGCCGCGGCGTGCTGCTCGACGTCGCGCGCGCAATGGGCAGGAAGTGGCTGCCCGACGGCTTCGCCATTACCAACGAGATCCTCGATCTCACCGAGAAGAAACAGGGCGTGCGCGTGCGGCGCGGCGACTACCTGCTGGTGCACACCGGCCACGTCCAGCGCTGCCTCACCAAAAAAAGCTGGGACGGCTACTCGGGCGGCGACGCGCCTGGATTTGCGTTCGAGACGGTCGAGTGGTTGCACAAGCGCGAGATCGCCGGCGTCGCAACCGACACCTGGGGCGCGGAAGTACGGCCGAACGAGACCGAGGACACCAACCAGCCGTGGCACTGGATCACCATCCCGATCATGGGGTTGACGGTGGGCGAAATCTTCCACCTGACCGACCTCGCGAAAGATTGCGCCGAGGACAAGCGCTACGAGTTCCTGTTCGTCGCGCCGGCGCTGCCGATTACCGGGGCGGTGGGATCGCCAGTGAATCCCCTCGCCATCAAGTGATGGCGAAATGATGAATGAGGAATGATGAATGATGAATAAACGGCGTTTTGCTTCGCGTGGGAGGTGTGCGGGGTCATCATTCATCTTTCATCGTTCATCATTGGCCGCGCGTGCGACGCGGTTGCTGGCGGTGCTGGTGCTCGGCGGTGCAGCTGGCTTGGCTGATGCGCAGGCTTATCCCGCGCGGCCCGTGCGGCTGCTCGTGCCGTATCCCCCCGGGGGGCCGGTTGACGCGATCGCGCGGATTCTCGCGCCGCACCTCGCTCTCGGCCAGAACGTCGTCGTGGAGAACCGTTCGGGCGCCGGCGGCAGTCTCGGCGCGGAAGTGGTCGCCCGGTCATCTCCCGACGGCTACACGATGCTGATCGGCAACACCGGGCCGATGACCGTCAATCCCGTGTTGCGGCAGGATTTGCCTTACGACCCGAAGAAGGACTTTGCGCCGGTTTCCTGGCTCACCTCCGCGCAAATGGTACTCATGGTGCACCCGTCCCTGCCCGTTCGCACGGTGAAGGAAGTGGTTGCGCTCGCGCGCGCCAATCCTGGCGCCGTAAACTATGGATCTGCCGGTATCGGGAACCTGACGCATCTCGGCATGGAACTATTTCAATCGATGGCGAAGGTGAAGATGAACCACGTCCCGTACAAGGGGGTGGCGCCGGCCTATGTCGATCTCATGTCGGGCCAGATCGCGGTCATGTTCGGCAACGTGTCCGGCCCGCTGGCGCACATCCAGGCAGGGCGGCTGCGCGCCATCGCGGTGACCTCGTCGAAGCCTTCGCCCGTCCTGCCGGAGGTGCCGCGGGTGGCGGACTCGTATCCCGGCTTCGATCTCGTGACCTGGATGGGCATCTTTTTGCCGGCCGGCGCGCCGGAAGCCATACGTTCCAGGCTGCAGGAGGAGTTCATCAAGACCCTGAAGAAGAAGGACGTGGAGGATCGGCTCGTTGCTCTCGGCAACGACGTCGTCGCCGGCAGCGGCGCGGATCTGTCCGCCCACATCGACCGGGAGCTGAATCTGTACGCGAAGATCATCAAGTCGGCAAAAATTGCCGCGGAGTAGTCATCGTCCGCGGCAATTTTTTGTTGCAACAGGCAGCCTGATACACTCCTTGATGAGAAGCGAACTGCAAGATTGGGAGGAATGGTCATGCAACGAACCAAATTGGGTTTCTTGTTGTCAGGTTTGGTCGGTATCGCGTACACCGCGGCTTCGGTAGCTCAAAAAGGTCCGGCCGCACCAGATTATCCGACCAAACCTATCCGGATCATCGTGCCCCAGTCGCCGGGGGCTTCCACCGATATCACCGCGCGGCTCGTTGCGCAGGGCCTGAACGAGGCGTTCAAGCAGCCCGTGATCGTGGACAACCGCCCCGGCTCCAGCGGCATAGCCGGCACTGAACTCGTCGCGCGGGCCGCGCCGGACGGATATACCCTGATGGTGGTCGCGTCGTCGTTCTCGATAAACCCCGCGCTGGGGCGCAAGCTGCCGTACGATTCGATCCGCGACTTCACGACCGTAACGCAGCTCTCGAAGTTTCCGAACATGCTGGCGGCGCACCCGTCGGCGCCGGTGAAGACGCTGCAGGACGTGATCGCGTATGCCAGGGCAAAGCCGGGTCAACTCAATTACGCCTCCGCGGGAGTGGCCACCGGCACGCACATGACAGTGGAGCTGCTGAAGTTCATGACCGGAATCGATCTGCTGCACGTACCGTACAAGGGCGGCGGGCCGGCGATGACGGCGGCAATAGGCGGGCAGACGCAACTCGTCGTCGGCACTTCAGTGGGCATGTTGACGCACGTGAGGGCCGGAAAGTTAAGAGCAATCGCGGTTACCAGCGCCCATCGGTCGGCAGCCGCGCCGGATATTCCCACTTTTGCCGAATCGGGCGTGCCGGGCTACGAGCACGAGCCCTGGAACGGCATGTTCGGCCCGGCCGGGCTGCCGAAATCCGTGCTCGCCAGGGTGAACGCCGAGGTCGCCCGCATCCTGCGCTCGCCGGAAGTGAAGAAAATATTCGAGCGCGACGCCGCCGACGTCGTGGGCGGCACGCCGGAGCAATTCGGCGCCGTCCTCAAGGCGGAGATCGCGAAATGGACGAAAGTCGCCAAGGCCGCCGGCATCAAGGCTGAGTGACTGCGTGATGAGTGATGAGTGATGAGTGACGAGTAACCCGTTACTGCGTCAATGAATGTAACAAAAAGGAAAAGCATGAAAGCGAGCAAAAAGGGCAGTACCAGGAAAGTAACCCGTTCCAGGAAGGTGATGACGTACGACCTGCACAACCACGTCATCCCGGAGACCGTGGTGGAGGCGATCCGGCGCAACCCGGAGCGCTTCGGCACGCGCGTCGAGGAGAGGAACGGCAAGCGCTATTTCGACAACCACGGGCGCATGACCGAGCTGCTGCCGGAGTTCTGCAACCCGGCCGCCAAGATCGCGTGGATGGACCGCGTGGGCATGGACGTCGCCGCGATCTCGGTCGGGCCGCCGATCTATTTCTACGGGTTGAAACCCGACGCCGGCCTCGAGGCGGCGCGCCTGGCGAACGACGGCATCGCGCAGATGGTGGCGAAATACCCGATGCGCTTCCGTGGACTCGCGCACCTGCCGATGCAGGATCCCGACGCGGCGATCACCGAGCTCGAGCGCGTGGCGAAGGAGTACAAGTTCAGGGGCGTGGAGCTGGCAACTTCGATCGAGGGGTCACCGCTCGCGGACATGAAATTCCGCAAGGTATTGAAGACGATCGAGCAACTGGGCCTGTACGTCTTCACGCACCCCTACCAGTGCCTGGCCAGCGGCGGCATGGACGCCTACTACCTGCGCAACTTCGTCGGCTTCCCGCTCGACACCACGATGATGGTGGCGCACCTGATGTTCAGCGGCGCACTGGACGACCTGAAGAAGCTGCGCTTCCTGCTTGCGCACGGCGGCGGTTTCATGCCGTACCAGATCGGGCGCTTCGTGCACGGGCACAACGTGCGGCCCGAGCCCAAGGTGAACAACGCCAGTTCGCCGCGCGAGCTGTTCAAGCGCTTCTACTTCGATTGCCTCACGCACGAGCCGCGCTCCACACGCCACCTCATCACTATGGTCGGCGCCGACCACATCGTCATCGGCACAGACAATCCGTTCGACATGGCGCCGAAGGGGGATGCCCTGCAGGTGGGGCAGGTGGACGCGATCCCCGGACTGACGAAGGCGGAGCGGGAGTGGATCTGCTCGAAAACGGCAAAGAAGCTGCTGGGAGAGAAGTAAAACCGCACTGGGCACAGTGCGGCCTTTCGGGGTGTGAACTAAGTCTCGCTTTTCCTGGTATCGATTTTGCTCATATGCCGGGTATTCGGTCTTGAAGGCGGAAACAAGGGGTCCGGGCGACGGCAAACCGTCGTTTATGTCGGACCTTCCAGCAAGACCGACCGACAGAAAAGGAGACTGCGATGAATGCACTGAAGGTATTGAGCCTTGTGTCCTTGTTGGCGATTCTGCATGCCCCGGCGGCATACAGCGTTGGCCCGGATTCCGATGCGGCCCTCAATCCGTACCATGTTCCCGGCGAGAGCGTGGACAACGGCCTCGGCGCTTTGCCTGCCGACTACACCGGCGCGGAATTCCAGTACCGGGTGCTCGGCCAGAAGCAGGACAGCGGCCTCGGCGAACTGTCGCCCGACTACACGGGGGCGGAATTCCAACGCGTTGCCGTCAGTGTGCGGGTTCTGGGTGAAAGCCTAGACAGCGGCCTCGGCAAATTGTCCGCCGACTATACCGGCGCGGAATTTCAGCCGGAACTGGTCCGGGCGGCAATGGCAGGCAACTAACCAGAACTGAACAATACGCAAGCTTCACTTCTTGACAAGCCAGCGTGAGAACGCTGGCTTGTTCTATTTGAGCCCGCGCCTCCAATCCTTCAGTCGGCGGTAATCCCCGTCGTCTTGATGATCTTCGCCCACTTGGCAACTTCGGACCTGACGTAATCCGAAAATTCCCTGGGCGAGAGCGGTTGCGGTTCCAGGCCGAGGGCATCAAGGCGCGCCCTGACATCGGCCATGCCGAGGGCCTCGTTCACCGCGCCGTTCAGCTTCTTAACGATGGCAGCCGGAGTTTTTGCCGGCGCGAAGTAGCCTACCCACGAGCGTTCCTCGAAGTTGGCGAAGCCCCCCTCGGTGACCGTCGGCACGTCCGGCAGCGCCGCCACGCGCTTCAGGCTGGAGACGGCCAGGCCCTTCAGACGGCCGGCCTTGATGTGGGGCACGACGGGCGGCATGGACAGGCTCAGCACCTCGACCTGGTTCGCGAGGGCCGCGGCGACAGCGGGGCCCCCGCCCTGGAAGGGCACGTGGGTGGCATTGAGCCCGGCGAGCGAGCGAAACAGGTAATCCCCCGCCAGGTGGGAGGAGCTGCCGACGCCCGCCGTTGCATAATTCAGGCCCTTCGCCCTGGCCGCCCGGATCAGGTCCTGCAGGCTGCCAGCTGGGTTCGACGCGTGGATGGCGAAGAGTCCCGGCGTCGATCCGGTGAGCGCGACGGGAACGAAGTCCTTGTAGATGTCGAAACCGGGATTCCGGTAGAGACTGGCGTTGATCGAGATCGCCGCGGTGTTGACCAGCAGCGTGTAGCCGTCCGAGGGCGCGCCGGCGACGATCTTCGCGGCGATGTTGCCGCCGGCGCCGCCGCGGTTGTCGATCACCACCGGTTGTCCCAGCCGCTCGGAGAGTTTCTGCCCGACGAGCCGCGCGACCCCGTCGGCGAAGCCGCCGACCGCGAAAGCTACCACCACCCGCACCGGCTTCGTCGGATATTGCTGTGCACGCGCTGGCACCGCAGCCGCCGCCAGCACTGCGCACAGCAATATCAACGCAGAACGATGAACGGGGAACGATAAGCGAGCCATCTGGGGAACAATGTTACAGCCAGCCCGCTCAGAAACCTAGCTTGCCCAGCGCCTGCACGAGCATTTTCTTCTGCGTAACGTCGGTCAACGGATAGGTTTCCAGCCAGGTGCGGCTGGAGAAACCGGGCTGCAGCGCGCGGATCTCCTCCGCTTCCCAGGCCGCTGCCGCCTTGTCGCCCGCTCTTAAGTGCAACGCCGCCAGGTAGACATGCGCTTCGAGGTTCACAGCGTTGCGTGCCAGCGCTTGTTCCAGATTGACCCGAGATTGCTCCAGGTCGCCGAGGGCCAGATACGCCCGTCCGAGATTCAGGAAGTAGAGATGGCCGGCCTGGGGGTTGAGGCGCATTGCGGTACGCAATAACCGCACGGATTCCGCCGGACGCCCGATGTACGTGTTGATGCCACCCATCAGCGCATAGCCGTCGGCGAACGATGGATAGAGCCGCACTGCGGTCTCCAGGTACTGGAGCGCCTGCTCGTGCTGGCGCCGCTCCATGTGCACGAAGGCCAGCACCCAGTACGTTTCGGGAATGTCCGGGTCAATCTGGTGCGCGGTCCGGGCCAGCTCGAAAGCGCGGTCGAGGGCCGCGGCGCCGTCACCGGTCCACTGATTGCGGAAGTCCGCTGCGTAAGTCAGGGCGAGCCCCGCGTACGCGCGGGCAAAGGTTGCGTCCAGGGCGATGGCGCGCCGGAACATCTCGCGAGCGGTCTCGTTCTCCGCTTTTTGCCGGACGAGAAGCGCGAATTGCCCGCGCTGGAAGGTTTCGTAGGCTTCCAGATTGCGGGTATGGCGCTGCGCCACGCGCCGTAGTTCGGCCTCGCTGACCTTCGCCGGCAGAATCTGGAGGATTTTTGGCCCCAGCTCTTCCTGGATGGCGAACAAGCCGGAGAGCGCCCGGTCGAACCGCTCGGACCACAATTGTTTCCCCGTCTCCGCGTCGGTGAGGTGGACGTGCAGCCGCAGGCGTTCGTCGATGCGCTGGACGGATCCGGACACGAGATAACGGATCGGCGTGGCATCGGCCGGCGTCTCGGCGCCCGCCTGGCTGCGCACGAGCGGTACGCCGATTACCGAAAGCCCGAACACCTTCGAGAGGTCGGTCACGAGGTCCGCTGTAATGCCTCGAGCCAGCAGCACCGCTTGCGGGTCATTGCCCAGCGCCTCGAACGGCCTGATGGTAATGGTTGGTTGCGCTGTCCGGGCCGCTTCGATGTTTGCCATAGATGCCTGGCCCGGCGGGACGCCGGTTACGCGCTCGCTCTCGATCCACCAGACTCCGGCTGCGGCAAGCAGCAGTGTGGCCATGCCCGCTCCCGCTATCCATGGGACGCGCCGCTTGCGTTCGGTATGCAAAGATTCCGCATCCGTCCGAACCGGTGTGGAGCTGTTCTCCGCCGACCGGACCACTGGGGCGACCAGCCGGTAGCCCCCCTTCGAGATGGTCTGGATATAGGCCGGCTTCTCCGGAACATCCCCCAGTGCCTTCCGCAACTTGATGACGACCTGGGTAAGGGAGTCGTCGCCCACCACCACGCCGGACCAAACGGCTGCAAGCAGCGCTTCGCGGCTCACGACCTGCCCCGGCCGGTCCGCAAGGCAGACAAGAACCGCCATGGCCTTGGGCTCGAGTTTCACGTCCCTGCCC